>MDSV01054300.1_pt1 | contig 11149 bp, 11 predicted proteins | sample 810851 | NCBI WGS metagenome assembly MDSV01 (sample SAMN05326640, study PRJNA326480) | marine metagenome | isolation source: seawater | place: Atlantic Ocean: North East | collected 2012 | reverse complement strand
TCAACAATTTTTTGAAGTTCAAATCTTGCTTTTGAATACCAATAACCATTATAAATAAGCTCTGCATATTTAGGCATAATCTCATCTTTTTTATGCATAGTTTCTTTATCTAATGTTACAGATTCTATCGCTCTATGAGCAAAAATTAGTAAAGTTCCTCCTGGAGTTTCGTAAACACCTCTAGATTTTATTCCAATAAATCTATTTTCAACAAGATCAACTCGTCCAATAGCATTTTTACCTGCAATAATATTTAATTTTTCCAAAAGATTCCCTGCAGATAATTTTTTACCATTTACTGATATTGGGTCACTATTTTTGAATCCTATAGTTATGTATGAAGCTTTATTAGGCGCTTTTTCTGGAGAAATTGTTCTTTGAAATATGAATTCTGGTGCAACATTTCTAGGATTTTCTAAAACTTTACCTTCAGTAGATGTATGAAATAAATTATCATCAACAGAGAATGGAGGAGCTCCTTTTTTATCTTTAGGGATAGATATTTTATTTTTTTTTGCATAATTAATTAAATCTGTTCTTGATTTCAATCTCCATATTCTCCAAGGAGCAATAATTTTAATTTTTGGACCAAAATAATGGTAACCAAGTTCAAATCTTACTTGATCGTTTCCCTTGCCTGTTGATCCATGAGAAACTGCATAAGCTTTAAATTTTTTAGCAATAGCGATTTGTCTTTTTGCAATTAATGGTCTTGCTATAGATGTTCCCAATAAGTAGACGCCCTCATAAATTGCGTGACCTCTAATCATTGGATAGACATATTCTTTAACAAATAGGTCTTTTAAATCTTCAATAATAATTTTTTTTACTCCAAGGGCTTTTGCATTTTTAATAATTTTTTTTTTATTTATTTTTTGTCCGATATCTGATGTATAAGCAATTACTTCAGCATTATACTTTTCCTGAAGCCACTTAAGAATTATAGAAGTATCTAAACCTCCTGAGTAGGCTAAAACAATCTTTCTTTGCTTTGTCATTATTTTTTAACTACAACTCTTTTTTGCAGAATTATATGCTTTTGTAAAACCCATCATTGAATAATGGTCTGTTGTTTGAGTACCTTTTTCAGAGTTTCCAATAATCATAAGTCTTGATGCTTTTTTCATTGTTGAGATTAATTTTATTTCATCTTCATTTTCTACTACCCATGCAAAACGTCCTTTGGAGAACAAGTCATAACTCTTTTTACCTGATTTGGCCGTTACAGGCGCTTTTAATTTAAATTGATAACCATTGGTTACACTAATCTCATTTTTAATTTTTTCATTGGGTCTAAAACTGACAAATAATCTTGAAGGATCTCTTTTAAGTTTTTTTGGCGCTTTTACAATTGGAATTGATTGAGCAAAGCAAGTTTTAACTCCTTCTTTAACTAAAACAAAACTTTGCCAATCTTTAAATTTTCCTAAACTTTTTAAATTTTCTTCTGCATTAGTAGCGCTAAAAATAAAATAAAAAAGAATTATTAATATAGTTTTTTTTATGGACATGGATTTGGATATATTTTTTGAATATTGTTTATATCTTGAATAATTTCATTATTTAAATTTACATTTACACTTTCTATATTAATTTTCAACTGTTCTAATGTGGTTGCACCTATAATGACGCTTGTTACAAATGGTTGAATTTCAACAAATTTCAATGACATTTGACCAAAATCTAAATTATATTTCTTAGAAATTTTGAAATATTCTTCAATAGCTATATCAGAATTAGGTTTTCTGTATCTTGACCAAAAATCAAACGCGTGGTCCATTCTTGACTTTTTTGGTATTTGATTGTTTCTATACTTACCAGTTAAGTATCCACATGCTAAGGGTGAATAAGCAAGTAACCCACTTTTTTCCCTAATTGAAATTTCTGCTAAACCAACCTCGTAAGTTCTATTTAATAAATTATAAGGATTTTGTACGGAAACTATTCTGGGTAAATTATTATTTTTAGAAATCTCTAAATATTTTGCAAGACCCCAAGCAGTTTCATTAGAAATACCTACATACCTGATTTTACCTTGGTCTATAAACCTTTTTAAATTTTCCAAAACATCTTCAAATTTATTCCATTTTTCATTATCATTATGATTATAACCTAATTTGCCAAAGAAATTTGTATTTCGTTCAGGCCAATGAAGTTGATATAAATCAATGTAGTCAGTTTTTAGTCTTTTTAAACTTTCTTCCAAAGCCTCATTAAGTTTTTTTGCATCATATTGGTTTCCACCACCTCTAACATATTCACGCATTGGGCCAGCAACTTTAGAAGCAAGTATAATTTTATCTCTTTTTCTAGATTTTAAAAACCATTCTCCAATTATTTTTTCTGTAGATCCATAAGTTTCTTTTCTAGGTGGAACTGAGTAAATTTCTGCAGTATCCCAAAAATTAACATTTTTATCTAAAGCATAGTCCATTTGCTCAAAAGCTTCTTTTTGAGTATTTTGTTCACCCCAAGTCATTGTACCAAGGCAAATTGTACTTACATTGAGATCAGTATTTCCTAGTTTTCTAAAATTCATTTGGTTTTTTCTTAATTTAATAAACTATCTTGACGACTTGAAAAAGGTTTAAAATGGCAATATATATTTATTATGGAATTTAATAAACAAAATATTCAATCAAAAGCAACAGCTACCGAATCACATATAATTGATGAAGGTTTAAGATCCTACATGTTAAAAGTTTATAACTTCATGGCAACAGGAGTGTTGTTAACAGGAATTATAGCTTTACTTTCTTTTAAAATTTCAGTTGTAACAGATGCAAGTGGATCAATAACTGGTTTTACAAGTTTTGGAAATGCACTTTTCTTTTCTGCATTAAAATGGGTCGTAATGTTGGCTCCTCTTGGAATAGTATTTTACATGAGTTTTGGAATAAAAAAAATGAGCTCTTCTAAAGCACAAACTGTTTTTTGGGTTTTCGCTGCTCTTATGGGCTTATCATTATCATGGATATTATTAATTTATACTGGTGTCAGTGTTGCTAGAGTGTTTTTTATTACATCGGCAACTTTTGGAGCTATGAGTATTTATGGTTATACAACTAAAAGAGATTTAACAAAACTTGGCTCATTTCTAATGATGGGATTAATTGGAATTATTATTGCATCAGTAGTTAACATATTTATGAAATCTACTATGATGTATTTTGTTATATCTATTTTAGGAGTATTAATTTTTGTTGGTTTAACAGCGTACGATACTCAAAAAATTAAAAATATGTATCTATCAAGTGACTCAGATGAAATAATAGGAAAAAAAGCTGTCATGGGTGCACTTACACTTTATTTAGATTTTATCAATTTGTTTATAATGTTACTTAGACTTTTTGGTCAAAGAAGATAATTTAATTAACTAACTTAAATTTTTTCCAAACTATTTTATTGATTAAATTCTGAAGATTTTCAGAATTATTTATTATTTTATTTTGTGAATTTCTAATTAAATATTTTTCATTAATATTTTTAGGCTTTAGATTTTTACTTATTTTATAAATTGGAAATTCAGAAGATCTTTGATAAACATTAAAGCTCACTTCTTTTTTTGAAATACTTAAACAATAATCTTTCCACTCACCTCCTGAAACCATCCTCGCATATAAATTTAATATTAATTTAAGCTCTTTTTTATTAAAAAAAATATCTGACTTTTTAGTTTCATTATTATTTATTACTAATTTTAAATAATTCATTGCTCTTTTATTTTATACTTATTTATCAAAGAAATTTGAGTTGCAACAAATAGAAAACTTATTGGCATTAAACCCCAAACTTTAAAATTTACCCAAAATACTTCCGATTGCGTTCTCCAAACTACTTCATTTAAGATAGCTACAAAGATAAAAAAATATATCCACCTATTATTTAATATTTTCCATCCTTCATCACTTATCTTCATGGATGCCTGAAAAAATATTTTTAACAAAGGTTTTTTAGTAAAGTATTTACCAAAGTACAAAACTCCAGCAAAAAGTAAATTTACTATAGTAGGTTTCATATAAAAAAATATTTTATTATCAAAGTATAATGTTAAAGCACCAAATAAGGTAATTATTATACCTCCCACTAAAGGTACGATGGGTATTCTTTTTTCTAATAGATATATTACGATTAATGCTAAAAGAGTCGCTACAACAAATGGGGGTATAGCAATTTTTAAGTCATTGTTGTTGTTGAAATATACAAAGAAAAAAATAATAAGTGGTCCAAAATCAGCTAAAAATTTGATTATACTTCTATTCATATTAAAATGTTAACATAACAGCACCTTAAGGTATATTTTTTCTATTGATTTTTTTTAAAATATAAATATCTTCAAATAATAAATGTCAGAAAATAAAGCTAAATTTTCAATAGGGGATGTCGTCAAACATAAACACTTCGATTTTAGGGGTGTAATATATGATGTTGATTTCGAATTTAATAATTCTGAGGAATGGTATGAGTCGATACCAAAAGACGTTAGACCAAAAAAAGATCAACCTTTTTATCACTTATTAGCAGAAAATAATGAAGTAACCTATGAAGCATATGTTTCTGAACAAAATTTGATTAATGATGACTCAGATGAGCCTATTAAACATCCATTAATAGAAGAAATTTTTTCTGGAAAAAAAGGATCTAGTTATTTCAAGCCTTCAAACTAGTTTTTTAAAGATTTGCCTAAAATTGAACAATATTCATTCAAAAGTTAGACATACTATAATTTTACAAATACCTTAATGCCCAATTGAGTATACTGAAATAAATCTTTATCTCCCTCTACGTATCTTAATTGGGCATAATTAGTACTTAATTAGCATTTTTTGAATAAACAAAATCTATTTATTTTTTTACCTTAAAGCTGTATGTTTTATCTATGAAAAAAATTGTATTTAATTTTTTGGTTTTATTAATGAGTTTTTCCTTTCTAAGCTTTTCGCATGGAGAAGAAAAACAGAAGCAAAATAATGAAACAGAATTAAATTTATTTACTGGAATGTTTGATTTTAGTGATACTAAACAAGCAGCAGGTATATTTGGCATGCAACACCAAAATGACGAATTATTCAGGGAAAGTTTTTTAGGAAGGTTATCTCCAATTACAGGTGGTTTCATGACTGAAAATAATGCTTTCTATATTTATAGTGGTGCACAAGCAGAATATGATCTAGGTTTATTTAAAATTACTCCAAGCTTTGCTCCTGGTTATTATAATGAAGGAAATGGAAAAGATTTAGGTTATCCTTTAGAATTTAAAACTGAAGTTCAAATGACATTTGATATATTTGATAGCGCAGAATTTGGAATGTCTTATAACCATATTTCAAATGCTAGTTTAGGTACAAAAAATCCAGGCGCTAATAGTTATATGTTCAATTTTCTAAAACAATTTTAATAAAAAAAGTTAAACTTTGAAAATTCTTTAATGCTTCTAAAAGATTGTCACAATTTTGAAGATTTTAGAAAACTTGCAAAAAAAAAATTACCTTCTCCTATATTTCATTATATAGATGGAGGTGCAGATGATGAAACTACATTAAAAAGAAATACAGAGTCTTTTTCAAAATGTGATTTAATTCCTAATGTACTTACAGATGTAAGTAATATTGATTTATCTACCACTATATTAGGACAAAAAATTGATTTTCCACTTTTTCTATCACCTACATCAATGAATAGACTTTATCATCATCATGGGGAAAAGGGCACAGCACTTGCAGCTAAAAAAATGGGAACTATGTTTGGCACATCTACAATGGCAACTACTAGTATAGAGGAGCTTGGCAAATTAACTAATGGACCTAAATTATTTCAACTTTATATTCATAAGGATAGAAGTTTAACAGACAATCTGATTGAAAGATGTAAACAATCAGGTTTTAATAGTATGTGTTTAACTGTAGATACAGTAGTGGCTGGAAACAGAGAAAGAGATCGAAAAACGGGTTTTAGTACACCACCTAAACTAACTTTAAAAAGTTTATTAAGTTTTGTATTACACCCTCAATGGACTTTGAATCATTTTATTGGTCGAAAATTTCAATTAGATAATATTATTCATACGACAAAAAAAGGGAGTAGTATTGAAAAATCAGTAATAGATTATATAAACGAACAATTTGATCCCACAATGAATTGGAAAGATGCAGAGTATTGTGTAAAAAAATGGGGAGGTCCTTTTGCTCTTAAAGGCGTAATGTCAGTTGAAGATGCAAAAAGAGCAGTAGATATTGGTTGCACAGCTATTATGATTTCAAATCATGGTGGAAGGCAATTAGATGGTTCAAGAGCACCATTTGACCAGCTGGCAAAAATTGTAGATGCGGTAGGAGACAAAATAGAAGTAATTTTAGATGGTGGTGTAAGAAGAGGAACACATGTATTAAAAGCTTTAGCAATTGGAGCAAAGGCATGCAGTTTTGGAAAAGGATATTTATTTGCTCTTAGCGCAGGTGGCCAAAAAGGTGTAGAAACTGTTCTAAAAAATATGAAAGAAGAAATTAAACGCGATATGACTTTAATGGGTTGCAGTAGCATAAAAGAATTGAACAGAAGTAAAATAATCTATAGATAGTCATATATGAAATTAGCAAAAAATTTAGAAAGACTTGGTACAGAGAAAGCTTTTGCTGTATTAGCTGAAGCAAAAAAATTGGAAGCTACTACGGGTAAACCAATAATTTATTTAGGACTTGGTCAACCTGATTTTAAAACACCAAAACATATTGTTGATGCTGCAAAAAAAGCTCTAGATGATGGTCATCATGGGTATGTTTTATCAAATGGAATTTTAGAATGCAGACAAGCAGTTACAAGAAAAATAAAAAAACTTTATAATAAAGATGTAGATCCTGAAAGAGTTTTGATTATGCCAGGTGGTAAACCTACAATGTATTATGCAATATCATGTTTTGGAGAACCTGGAGCAGAAATAATTCACCCTACACCAGCTTTTCCAATTTATGAATCTATGATTAATTATACAGGATCCACAGCTGTTCCCTACGATCTTACTGAGGACAAAGATCTAAAATTCAATCCAGAAAAAATTTTATCCTTAATTACAAGTAAGACAAGATTATTAATATTAATTAATCCAAATAATCCTACTGGAAGTTTTGTGGAAAAATCAGCAATAGATAAACTAGCAGAGGGTCTTAAAAAACATCCTCAAGTGGCAATTTTAAGTGACGAAATATATAGTAGACAGATTTTTGATAATAAGGAAATGCCAACATTTTTTAATTATCCAGAACTTCAGGATAGACTGATAGTTTTAGATGGGTGGAGTAAAGCTTACGCTATGACAGGTTGGAGAATGGGTTGGAGTGTATGGCCAGAAAATTTAGTACCTCACGTAAATAAACTACTTATTAATAGTGTTTCATGTGTTAATGCACCTTCACAATTTGCAGGAGTAGCAGCGCTAGACGGACCAGATGATTCAATTCATGAAATGATGATAGCATTTGATGAGAGAAGAAAACTAATTCATAAAGGTCTTAACAAATTACCTGGTGTAGAGTGTAGTTTACCAGGGGGAGCTTTTTATGCATTTCCAAAGGTAATTGGAACAGGAATGAATGGTGAAGAATTTGCAAAAAAATGTCTTCATGACGCAGGTGTTGCAATTGTTCCAGGAACTTCATTTGGTAAAACTTCAGGAGATTACGTTAGATTTAGTTTTGCAGCTTCTAAAGAAAACATAAGTGAAGCACTAGAAAAAATAGAAAAAATGCTAAGATAAACTTAGCTAAGTTTTTTTGACCACAAGGCATTTAGGTTGTAATATATTTTTATGAGTAATTTACAAATGCCTAAGGCTGATCGCAAAACTATAAATAAAAGAATAAATATTATAAAAGATCTAAAAAATATAGTTAAGCCTGAAAATATTTTAGATCATGAAGATCAAATAGTTCCATTTGAAACTGATGGACTTTCTGCTTATAAACAAAAACCTTTAATTGTTGTTTTCCCAGAAAATACCAAGGAAGTAAGTAAAATACTTGAATATTGCAATCAAGAAAAAATTAAAGTAGTTCCAAGAGGAGCAGGCACAGGTTTATCAGGAGGTTCGCTTCCATTATCTGATGGAATACTTTTATGTTTAGGTAAATTTAATAAAATATTAGAAATTGATTATAAAAATAGATGTGTAGTCTCTCAGCCTGGTGTAACAAATTTATCTATAACAAAAGCAGTACAGGATAAAAACTTCTATTATGCCCCTGACCCATCGAGCCAAATTGCTTGTTCAATTGGTGGTAATGTAGCAGAAAATTCTGGAGGTGTTCATTCATTAAAATATGGGACCACTACAAATAATATATTAGGTGCAGAGGTAGTTTTTATGGATGGTACTATTTGTAGATTAGGTGGAAAAACTTTAGATTCAGAGGGATATGATTTACTTGGGTTGATTACGGGATCAGAAGGTCTTTTATGTGTAATTACGGAAGTAACAGTTAAAATTTTAAAAAAGCCACAAAAAACAAAAGCAGTATTAATTGGATTTTCTACTTTGGAAGATGGAGGAAATTGTGTTTCAGAAATTATTTCCAACGGAATTATTCCAGCAGGAATGGAAATGATGGATAAAGCTTTGATTCATGCTACAGATAACTTTGTAAAAGCTGGATACCCAAGAGATGCAGAATCAATGCTAATTGTAGAATTAGATGGTACTGAGTCAGAAGTAATAGAATTAGTCGAAAAAATAACTAAAATTTCAAAAAAAAATAAGGCATCAAGTATTAAAATAAGCAAAAATGAAAAAGAAAGATTAAAATTTTGGGCAGGAAGAAAAGCTGCGTTTCCTGCTTGTGGTGATATGGCGCCAGACTATTATTGTATGGATGGAACTATACCAAGAAGAAAATTAACTGATGTACTTAAAGAAATTAAAAGATTGTCCAAAAAATATAATTTAAAAGTTGCTAATGCTTTTCATGCAGGTGATGGAAATCTACACCCTTTAATTATGTACGACTCAAATGATAAAACAGCACTAGATAAAACTGAAAAATTTGGAGCAGAAATTTTGAAATACTGTGTAAAAGTTGGTGGAGTTTTGACTGGAGAACATGGAGTTGGTGTAGAAAAAAGAGAATTAATGTGTGAGATGTTTAATAACAATGATATTCAGCAACAAATTAAAATAAAAAAATCATTAGATTCAAATTCTTTACTAAATCCTGGTAAAGTTTATCCAATTTTAAGAAAGTGTGCTGAAGAAGGGAGAATACATGTTCACAAAGGAAAAACAAAATTCCCTGACATCCCAAGATTCTAATGTACTACTCCCTATCACAGAAAAAGAAGTAGCTGATATAATTAAAAAATCTTATAAGTCTAATGCCCCAATAGAGATAGTAGGTTCAAATTCTAAACGTCAAATAGGTAAGCAGCTACAGTGTTCAAAAACCTTAAGCCTTTCAAAGCTTAACGGAATTATTGAATATTTACCTAGTGAACTTTATATAAAAGTAAAAGCAGGCACACAAATTAATGAAATAGAGAGTGAATTAAATAAATATAAACAATGTTTACATTTTGAACCTATAGATTTTGGATACTTGTTTTCGGGAAAAAGTAACTTTGGAACAGCTGGAGGACAGGTTGCTTGTAATATTTCAGGACCTAGAAGATTTAAATCTGGCAGTGTTAGAGATCATATATTAGGATTTAAAGCAGTAAATGGACGTGGAGAGATAATAAAATCTGGCGGCACCGTAGTAAAAAACGTTACGGGTTATGATTTAAGTAAATTAATGTGTGGATCTTATGGAACTCTAGCTGCACTTACTGAAATAACTTTTAAAGTTATGCCTATTGCAGAAGAAACTAAAACTTTAGCAATTCACAATTTAGACTTAGAACGAGCAATTGTAGCACTTGACTTAGCAGTCAGATCATCAAATGAAATTTCAGGGGCTACTTTTTTACCTGTGCATCCATTTTGTAATAACTGCGAAATGAATATAGAAAAAACTTTTAAACTAAATGATTTAAAAGAGGATGGCTCTATTACTGCAATTAGATTAGAAGGGCCAAAAAAATCTATTCAGGAAAGGTTAGTAAATTTAAATAAAGAAATGAAAATATCTAATTATAATATCTCTATACTTGATTCATTGCAGTCAGAAATTTTCTGGAAAAAAATTAAAAATCTGGAATTTTTTTCAGCAACTAAAAATAATGTTTTTAGGATAGTTATTCCACCATCAGAATGTGTGCAATTGATTAATGAACTTCCTAAAAATTTTAAATTTTATATAGATTGGGGTGGTGCTTTAATCTGGATGGAAGCTTGCGATTTAAGCGAACAATTATTTGATTCTATTAGAAAAAAAGTAGTTAGACACAAAGGTTACATTTCTATGATAAAAAATTCTAATTTTTTACCTTTTGTAGAAGATGTTTTTACTATTAATATTGATAAATTTAATTTATCACAAAATATTAAAAAAAGTTTTGACCCAAAGAGGATACTTAATCCAGGAAAAATGTATACAGGTATATAGATGCAAACAAATTTTTCAGAAAAACAACTTAAAGATAGAAACATAAAATCTAGCGAAAAAATTTTAAGAAAATGTGTGCACTGTGGTTTTTGTAATGCTACTTGCCCAACATATGAATTGTTAGGAGATGAGTTAGATGGTCCACGTGGAAGAATATATTTAATAAAAGAAATGCTAGAAAAAAATAAGCCAGCTAATGAAAATATTGTGAAACATATTGATAGATGCCTTTCTTGTTATAGCTGTATGACGACTTGCCCTTCTGGAGTTAATTATATGCATTTAATTGATCATGGAAGAAAGCATATTGAAAAAACATATACTAGACCAATTAAAGATAGATTATTGAGGAATTTTTTATCTTTTATACTTCCAAGCACATTTAATTTTAAAATAGTTTCTATTTTAACATTATTAATTAAACCGATTAGTTTTTTATTACCTAAAAAAATTAAAAATATGATTAAATTCATGCCAAAAAAAATTCCAAAAAAAACTATGCCTAGGATGGAATTATATTGCGCAAAGAATAAAAAAAAGCCAGTTGCTAGAGTTGCCTTACTAACCGGCTGTGTACAAAAAGTTATTTCACCACAAATAAATGAAGCAACTATAAGATT
>MDSV01014461.1_pt1 | contig 11150 bp, 9 predicted proteins | sample 810851 | NCBI WGS metagenome assembly MDSV01 (sample SAMN05326640, study PRJNA326480) | marine metagenome | isolation source: seawater | place: Atlantic Ocean: North East | collected 2012 | reverse complement strand
TCACTTTTACCCTAAGTTGTGCACAGGCCCTCCATGATACCGAACGACCCGCGTTTTGCGGTATCCCTTAGGTAGCACATTTTGAAAAAACGGTATCGCTTTGATCGTTTGTGCCAGCCACTCGCTGTTACGAAACGATACCGTTTTGAAATCAAAAACGGTATCGTTCCGAACCTGTGAGGGGGGGGACCTTCACAGGTTCGGAACGATACCGTTTTTTCAAAATGCGATACCAAAGGACGCGAACACACGACTACAAAACCGCTTCTGGACCCGAAGCGAGCCCGTAGAGCTCTCCAAGGGAGACACGCGTGATAGGGTCCGTCTCCACGATCATCTTTCCAGGGTGCAATGCCACGCGTTTGACACCAAGTTCGTAGAGGAGGAGGAAGGGTTTGTGGAAGTCGCGAGAGAGAGACAGGTCGACGAACACGGGCGCGTTTGCGCGCGTGCTACTGGCACGGATCTCGGATCGGCCACCGGAGGAGCGATGCATCTTACCCAGACGACTGATTAGAGACCACAGCCAGTCTCCGCGCAACCCTCCTTCTGGAACGCCGAAGACGATCTCGTAATTCCGGGTTCCAGACAAGAGCAGGACAATGTACACGATCGGCGAAAAGAAACCGGTTGGGCTAAAACGATTTGCCTCCCGGCGAGAGATCAAACCAGTCCATTTTCTGTCCGGCTCGATACAGCAGTTGCACACCGCGCTGCACACGTCCGCCTGCAAGCTCATGCAGAACGTGCTGCACAAGTGAGGGTCAACGTGATCGTGATTGCCGTCTGGTTCCACCCACCGCAAACCCATAGCACGGTCGCTGCGCGCATGGCCGACGAAAAGAACACGCAGGTAGGCGCCTGGTTCAATCCATCTGGAGGCTGTAGCGGCGTCTTCTACCCACACTATCTCCTTTTGGACGTTGGTGTTCATCACCAGCGCATTGTAGTCCAGCGTCACATCCAGAATCAAGGTTCTGGATGCGGTATCTGCATTGTCAAAGCGACGCCGCAGTTCCTTGACGTCCAGGCTCTCCTGCTTCCTGGTTTTCATGTCAATCACATTGGCACTCAGCATGCTCTTTGAGAATCCGCCGTTTCGGTCTCCGCCGTTGCCGTGGTTGCCCATGCTGTAAGCGCCGCCTATGGATACGGAGTCGAGAGAAGGATGCGAGTCGAAGGCTAAGCTCGGATCGAGCCGGGAAAGAGTCTCGGAAACCTCTCTCAGCGGCGTTCCCGATTTCCAACGCATTGGATTATCGTCGACCATACCCCGGTAGCGATGCATGAAAATACGGGGTCGCGACGCGACCTTCTGCTTTAGGAAAAACCCCCACCCGGCGCCCACAACCACCGGAGGCTTACCTTTGACGTTGTTTATCGCTGCGATTACATCTTCGCGTTCCGAAGGCACGGCATCATCGAGCCCTGCAAAAAGAAACCTTCCTCCCCTTACGAGCACGCGGCGGCGCTCTGTGCGCAAGCTACACGCCACGATGGAAACGCACAATCCCACCGGAATGAAGACTGACGCCGCTGCGACGCGCAACGAGTCTCCTGCATAAACGAAGCCCAAAACAAGAAGCACAACGCCCGTCACAAATGCTGCTATCGCACAGCTCCAGGCACACACGTAGTTTGATCTGTAGAGCATCGCTCTGCAGCACTAGCACACTAACCTGTGTATATCTACGCGCGTAGTCGAAGATGCACACCCAGTATTGTTCCAAAGAAAACACACACCAACCGACGCACGTCTTCGCACCCCATCGACGACGCACACGGCCCGAAAGCGTTGCACGGTCAACCCTATTCATCGTCCGGAGAACGATGAGACGAGACGAGTCCAACGCTGTAATTGAGTGCCATGCTCTCCCCGCTGAGTGCCATGCTCTCCCCGCGGTACGCTTTGCCGAGTGCGTTTCCTATTTCCAAATCCAAGTAGCGATTCACCATGAAGAGCGGGAGGTCCGTTAAGCTCGTTGCCTCCGCACGCTTCCTGTTGCGCAGCAACGCCGCTTCTATCACTTCGCTGTTTATCTTGTTTTTCCAGCAAGGATTGCACAATCCGAGGTCAAACACGAAGTCGCTGCACACGGGACATACGAATATCAGGCGTGGGCGTGCCATGCACGGCTAAAAAAAGACGCTCGCGGGGGCCGCCAGCTAGCGGTTCTCCTATCCCCACAGCGCCGCTTGGTGGCACGCTTTCCCATCTGAGGGAGAGATCTACGGTGTGTCCGAATGGCGACCGCTAGGGCTCGTAAATCACAACAGGGACTGACGTTTAATTATGAACGCGCCATTGTCTTTGCTCTTCTTTCAAATGATTTGCTTCTTCATCGCGATCGTCATTCTCAAAACGACAGCAGAGCTCGACACAAATACGGTTCTAAAGTTGTGGGGGATCGCGTTCTTGCCGTGGATTCCCGTGTGCGCGTAAGCCGTCTTCATGTGCGGGACAGCCGCGGTAAAAAAAATTATCAATTACAATGGACACTGCTTTTTGAGGCTTTCAAAAACACGCCCTTGTGTGCCATGTCCACTGCTCTTACTATAACCACCTCCACAACAGAAACATGTAGCACTCTCGATGTATGCAGCGTAGCTCAAGACCTGGACCAGATTCACTGCCCCGTCATTGCGGAGGCGGCAGCCTTTTCCGTGTTTGTGACAAAGCCGATTCCATTTCCTCTGGGCTGCGAAATTCTAGAGCCTTCCGATGGCACATACGTGGTTGCCAGAGCAAAAGAAACCAGCATTCTTCAGAATTCGCACAAAGAGTGCAATTTAGCAGTCACTCTTCCCAATTCTGTACCCGCCGAAGAAGGCGTCAGAGAGCTGCTCAACTCGGAACAGACGGAATTCGTCCACGCCCTGAAGCGTCGACCCCCCGTAGATTCGTCTCTTCCACCCAGAAGAATGGGGGTTTGTGTTCTGTGCTTCGAGCCATTGAGCAAAAAGGCACTCTCAACGCTCCTGGACGCAGTTTCTTTCATCGCGAGCGAAGGCGTAGCGGCAGACGGCGGCAGGGGCGCAGCTCAGACAACACGAATCACCTTTCTCGCAGGAGAATCGGCCAGAAGCTATGCGATATCCACGAAGCCGTGCTCCACGAAGAAGCACTGCAGCATGAAGCGCGGGTCTGCGGAAGTCGGCGTCTTGTGGGCCGACGAAGACGAAGACGGCGACTGCATCATTCGGGCAGAGTTCACGCCAATCACAGTATCGGTATCCGTGCACGCAACAGTCAACGAGATACAAAACTCGGTCCTCGGCATGTGCGCAGAATTCGGCATCGCACCCCCGGGCCAGTGGACGGTCCCGTACGAGAAGTGCGAATCGGGAGACATTTACGTCCAGAGAATGGAAAGCATCGCCAACGAGTTTGCGTCAATTATGAAGTCGGACTCGGTGTTCCAGAGAAGCCGGCATCTTGCGACAGTCGAAAAGACGAGAGGGGTTTTGAATTTCGACAACCAGCTCTACGTGAGAATCGTACCATTTGCGTGCGGAAACGAAATGCACCACAGCCGCTCCTTCTGCGGGGCGCTTCTGCACGAGACTGGAAAACACGCACAGGCTCTAAGGTACTGCCAGGACGCGATTTCGGAAGAGAGGGAAAAGGACCCCGAAGCGCCATGCTACGGTATAACACCACCCGTAACGTTCGCCGACCAGGAGATCGGATTGCATGTCATGTACGCGCACGCGCAAGAATTCAACATGGAAACGTCGGTAACGACGTACTACTCGAGAGCAAGTCCCGGACAAAGGCTGCACCCGACTCGCGGATCTTGCATCTGGCGCATAAGCAAGGAAATACGACCTCTTGAAACCGTCCTCGGGAATTGCAGAGTCATTCCATGCACGAAGACGTCGTGTTACCCAGCAGTGCCGATGATGCGGATTCCGTACATGGAGCTCTTGGAAGAGGTTTCGATAGACTTTGGAGAGGTTCTGGAAGAGACTGGAAAGAGCCCATGCAAACGGCGCCGAGTAATTCAGAACGGATCGGAAGGGGAGACATCGCCGGAAGACGCATTTGCTCTGAACGCTTTTGGACTCGGGTTGGGATCCACGTCCACCAAGGTAGGGGAAGCGTACACGGAAATGCAGAGCCGCCTCGCTCCAGCCGAGTTTGCCAGATTCTTTTTGACCCTTTGCAATCAGTACGGGAAGGAGTCGAGCGTCGTATTGGCAGTTCAGAAGGCGACACACGATCTCGATCACCAGAAGGAGACGATGCATAAGGCGATAAAGGAGGCAGAAAGTCTCAAGAACGAGCTATTGGAAATGAAGGCGGCAAACGAGGAGCACATGGAGAGCACGACGGGCGTGAACCTGACTGCCGAAGCCAACGGCCGCCTGCTTGCGGCATGCAAGATCAAGGTCGGAAGGTCGTGCCTCGTCAGAAACGGGGCGCAAAAGACGCTGGGCGTCGTGCACGCATGTTTCTGCTCGAGCACGGGAATCAAGGACATCCCAATACCGTCGGTGTCCACGGAGTCGGACACGTGGTATAAGACGGAAACAGTGGCTGTGCAGGCTCAACACGCCTGCGACTCGAAGGCGGACGACAATGGACGTATTAAGGTGTTCATTATGCGACGACGAGAAAAGTTCGATTTTTACACGGTTTTAGACGGCGCCGTGGCCAGGTGCAATCCTGTTGATATGATCTCGAGTAAGAGGATCGCTCTCGTCTCCTATTCCGAAGTGAGCAAAAAAATCACGTATTATGTGCAGGCACAGGAGTGACGAAGGTCACGCTTGGAGCGGCCACTCATTACGAAACAGCAATCATCGGGAACCATCTTCAAAGTCGCATGCCAAGCGGAAGTCGGCGACGACCGGACAGTGGTCGCTGATACCCCACGATGCAGACGTTGCAATACGCCGCATACGCATGACACCCGCGCTCATAAATACGGAAGTCAACGAGTCTCTGCTCACAATAACATTGTCTCGTGCTTTCGTGGACGTGGTAGGAAATTCGCCGATCATGAAGTACCACGATCCGTTGTTAACAAGACCGTCTCTCAGCATCTCGTTGCGAGAGGCGTTGAAATCACCGGCGATAATGTGCATGGAGAACGGCATTTCCGCATCGGATGCGCCCTTTTTTGTAAACGGGGTTCCAATTCGATACAGCTCAGAGGTAACGTAGGACTCTGTAAAATCTTTCATCTGTGTGTTTCTCCGCCCACCCTCAGAGGTGGAAGCAGGAGGAAAGTGAACGGACGTAATCATTACTGGTCCTCTGAATCCCGGGATTTTGAGCTTGAACGTTCCAGGCGCGTGGTCGAAACGAGGAGGCGCCGTAGAAACGGAAAGCACCTCGATCGGACGCTTGCACATAAGGACGTGTTTCTCTCCTCCTCGGCTGGGACCGACGGGGCGGCTTTCGTGCCAATCCCAATTCCCTCCAAAATAACATAATTTTTCAACAAACTTCTGGATGCGCGAGTTCGCCCGGTCTGGCACTTCTTGAAGAACTACGACGTCGTGTTTCGAGAACTCCTTGTACAGCTCCTCCCAATCGAGAGCCTGTTGCTCGGTGCAGCTTTCGTTGCACAGCTTGCGGCAGTTCCACGACACGAGAGAAAAGGAAGGCGGGTGCAGGAAGAGGGGAACACGAACCGAAGTTTCGGAGCAATTCATAACGGCATTCAGTATCTCGCTCTCTGATACACACGGCGGAGATACAGGAATTGGACTCGGAGTTTGTTCCAAGTCGTTTTTGCATTCCGGCGGCTTCGCAGGTTCCGTCGATTCGGGAATTGCACCCGGCGCGTGCTGGACCTTCATCTCCTTCTTGATCAACTCCTTTCCAGAGAGGATGTAGTCAACTCGAGCATCGGTTCTATCCGCGGGAACACTCGAAGTAAGACCCAAGAGTTCGAGTTTTGCAGAAACAAAAAGGACAAGAATTCCGAGTACACCCGGGCTCGTCTTTGAAAGTTTGACTTTGGCTACGCCTCGAAGGGGGTCGTTTCTATCGCCCCACATATGGCAAGCCACACACATATCGGATGAAATATCGTCCCTACAGGACCATGACGACCCCAAAACAAATTCCTCAACTCCAACCACGCCCGCTTCTGCAAGCACGTCTGCCATTCAAAACGAAGAGATCACAACCATCTTCATCCCTCGGTTCGGATTTGATCTTAGCGAGCACAACGTATACGCGCGCTCAACCGTCCCTAAACTGAGCGTAGCGCGGCTCTTGGAAGAACCGCTGCGCGGCAATGAGGGCGAGCTGGAGGGTGATGCAGAGATCGTCCTGCTTTCCATACAGCTTCCCGGTGTAAGTCTTTCTCGATTTCCCGAAGGCGGACTTGGGCGCCTCGTTTACGACGCAGAAATTGAGCAGCTCGTCCTCGATCTGCCTGCGCGCCCCAGCAACGCCCACCTCGGTGGAAAAGAAGGCATTGTGGAAACCGATCTTGCCCACGCGAAGCGCCTCTCTTAAAAGAAGGCACATCGCTTCTTTGCGTTCGTGCGTGGTAAGCCACCCCAGACTCCCAGACTGGCCCTCGGACAAAGCGAGCCACTTCTTTACGCTCGAAGCTTCGAGGGCATGGAGAAGGTGCTGGGACTCGAAGGCGAGGTTGGACCTGCAATAAACGCGAGCATTCTCCTCTCACGTTCCACGCAACGGCATAAACAGGTTTGATGTCCCAACGCACTCCAAACACAAGACGGCGACCGTGTTGGCAAAGATGGGTATGCGCCGGAGTTCCGCTAAGTGGGAGACGAGCAGTTTGTGCGTAGCTCTCACGTCGCGCGTGTGGAGCACTTCCGCGCCCACAACCTGAGACCGGGCAATTATGCAAACGCAAGAGCCGAGGATTTCCCTGGAGAAGCTCGTTTTCGGGTCTCCGGTATTCGCAAGGTCGGAGGAACACGGAGACACCAACGTGGAACAACTGGACACCTGCCTGAGATCCATACTGGAGATCCTCAAGAGGGAGATCGGAGACACCACACCGTGCCAGCAGGCAGTCATGGAATGGGAGAGAGTTCTTCGCAACGCAGACGCACGAACGTTCGATGGCGCGTGCGTCAAACGAGCGGCGGTGTTGTTTGCTCTGTGGAAGGAACCCACGGTTGAAACCCTCTTCCAGGAAACCCCAACGGTTAGAGACCTCAAGCTCAGGGTTTTGCCGATCGTAATGCCGCGCTGGGTGGCAAACATGGCACAGGCACCGGACGCGCTGGTGACAGCCGTCGCGCTTATGAGCACGCTCTGGGATGGCGTGGAGTTTGGGACGCACGTGTAGAAAGCCGTCGGGGGTCTGGGCGATGGTGGTGATCGCAAAAGCGGACGCTCCTCCCCCGGAAGGGTCCACGGCGGTGAAGGTGTGGTTGGTGTTCATTCGCGCGTTCCGAGGGTCCCATACTATCGAATGCGGAACCCTGTTCATAAAGTCTTGCACATCCTCGCTCCTAAAGGCCTTCTCCGACCCGTCTGCACTTATCCCCAGAGTCTCGCGCAACCTGCCAAAATGCAATGCCAACACTGCTGTCGGCTGGAGAAGAATGCCCAAAGACGAGGGTTGATTCTCTGTGCCGAACAGCATGCCGGGGTCGTCTTCCAGGAGCTTGCGCACGACCTCCACCTTCTGAGAGGATATCCACCGAGGGATCTGGTTGAGCTTGTGCTTGCAGCGCTCGGGGTGGTCGGTTTTCAGACACTCGTCTGTAAACACGCGCACAGAAGTAATCATCGCGCGAACACGATTTCTTTCACCCGCGCTGCTTACCGCACACGAGGGTGATGGAGGTCGAATCAAAAATCAGTTTTCCGGTGTCGTCCTTGAGCGTCATCATCTTGGCTGTCGTGGTGCGTTCTCGGCGCTATTCCAGATGCCATGGATTGCCCGTCTGGGTTTGAGTCCATGCAACGAACTGTAGTGGTTTCCGCTGTCGAGGAGCGTGGAGATACCTAACGACGACGAATCAGAGAGTGGGGCGGACCCGGAAATGGGCCAGGACTAAGCAATCAAAGAAGGGAGGGTTCGTGTAGCAGCGTACAGAGGAGGACGGAGTGCTGCATACTGCGAACATGGGGAGGGGGGTGTACAAGATCACAACAAGCGGCGCAGCGAGACGCTCAAGTCTACATTGGCGGCTAGAAAGGCGGCACGTACCTCAGCAGCGGGACAACCACCTCGTCGATCTGCGACGAGAGGGGAGTCAGAAGTCAGAACCGTATCGGGGTCGTGTTAGATGTCGTGCCGCACCAGCCCTTTGTCGCAGTACGCCGCCTCCTCCAGAATGATGACGTCGCCGCTCACGCCCTTGAGAGACTGCTCGGGCAGAGGCCCGGGGGAACATGCGCAGGGGAAGGGCGGGAGACGGCGAGAAGGAGGAAGGGCGGGCAGTGACGGGGCGGGGCGAGTGCTTTTCAGAAAGGCCGAGTTTGCAAGTGCGTGTCCCCAGTGGAGATGGATGGATGAAGGTGGATGCGCGTGTTCGGGGCCGGCATGAGTGAATGGGTGGGAAGGAGGGGGTGCTCGCTCAATTGAATCGCACAAATAATATTCTCAGCGTCTTAGCGACCCGGTCGGTATTTTCGCATGCTTAATGGGGGTGTTATATCCTGTACATTACCAGAAGGAGTGAGGTGGAGGCAATCACGGGCTGAGAGTCTATACGTTCGTTCTGTACTGCGAATGCTGCCCAACCTTAGCCGTCTTTCTATCTGCGCCCCAAGCACAGAGGGACACCGCTCTGTGAGAACCGATGCAAGAACAAGGTCCGCGACAGAACGCGAGAGAATAGCCCGCGATTCTGTGTTTTCGTCTCCCGATCTGATACAGAATATTCTAATGCAACTCAGCAACAATGAAGAGGGCCTGGCTTCTATCCTTGCTATGCTATCGAGTACGACTCGAACACCTCCGAACGATATGACCGAAGAAGAGATGAAGGATACGTGGCGTACGATCGGAGCTCGCTTCTTCGGTACGGAGTTTACCATAAGTTCTAAATCGGAGTTCCAGACTGTCGCATCCAAATACCTGAACATTCTGGAAATGGAATACGGCACAGAGGAAGGATTCGATCAACACTCACATCCGCCCCTATCCGGTCCGCTTCCTGCGACATGGGGATATCTTCAAGCAGTCGCGAGGGGAAGCTTATTGTCAAGCAACAATCCACGTGTAAAAGAAGCGATAAAATACCTGATCTTAATTCAATACTGGAGGTTCGGCCACAACAAACAGGAATTGGGTTCGGAACTCAACAATGCAGATTTCGAATACGATTACATTGTAAACGAGGCAACGGGCCTCGGATACAATTACATACTCAATGAAGCCAATACAACATTCGATGTTCATAACTGGACATCCGGCTTTTTATGGGCGTTGCATTTGCCTTCGCCTCCCTTCACCGTATCCGAGCGTCAATACAACGATGACGGCGTATATTATGCGAGGTTTTGGGTCAGTGAACTGGAGTTTGAGAGATGGTATATCAACAACGAGGCCGCTCTGAAATCCGAATTCACTCAACTTTACGATGAGTCGAGAATGTCCAGGCTTGGTTGAATGCGAGCATAACATAGTGAAAGGAAAAGAGCGCGTCGCTAAAGTTTTCAAGTGCGAAGCTGCAACACGCCGCTAGAAAACTTTAAACGATGCGTTTTCTTTGATGATCGCATACTAGAAACACAATGCCCCACAACGAAAACGATGTCCACATCCAGTGCTGTCCTGGGCCTCCGATGGAGCATGCAGACCAGGATGATAACAACCCGTCGATAGAAGACATTTGGAGCATGGCCTACGAAGCAAAGGTCGATATTCAGGAAGCGGACAGCGCAGACGAGTGGGTCGACCCAAACGACCTTTTCGTGGGGCGAGAACACCTGGTTCCCACGTCGGAGTTTGGACACTTCATGTCAAAGCCAAAAGTTTTGCGACTTGCCAACGGCGATCATCACGTTTGCTTCGGACCGAACTGCGAACACGCCGAATTCAACAAAGACAGGCATCTGATATGCACGATTTCGGGACTGCTAATCCACACGGAATCCGTCGGAGACGCAACTCCCGCTTGGACCGGAAGGTCTTCGACTTCAAACAATCCAGACGACAACGCCTGCGTTCTTCAAGGCGCCTGGAAACGAAAACGTGATATGTTCTCGGCTTCCGCGTCCGCATGGGAAATGTCAAAGTCGATTAAGGACGACGATGTCGTGCACGTGGAATCGGAAAAAGAACTGCAGGCGCGAGAGGGACGAGCAAGCATCAAGCGGGGCGCGCTGTGCGTAGACGAGGAGGCGAAGCCGTTTGTGAGAAAACGCATTAGGACATCCAAAAAGGAGATGGCGACCAGCGATACGCAAGATCGACTCAAATTGGAAGCACTGACCGTAATAGAACGTATTCTGACAACCGAGAAGACAAAGATCGGCCGGGCCGTCACCTCTCGGGACGAGAGACTCCAGAATCCGCAGTTTGTTTCCACTCTGGCGATCCGAGCGTACGTCGAAAAAGCCGCCAACTGCAACGGACCTCTGGACCTCCTGACGCTTCACGATATAATGGTGCACGCAAACGAGTTCGTGCGGAATCAGAGAGAAGAGCAGCAGAGGATACACAACTCGGAAGTCAGCGACAGCGTCTTGTTTACCGGTCACATACGGAGTTTGATTTGCAACTTGATAATTAGTCTATGGAAGGCGGTCTGCCTGACCCCCTACATGAAGGATGCACGAAAGGGGAACGACTCCTTCCGTCCCTTTGCATCGGGCATTCTCTACGCGCTTAAACGAGGGCTCTACATTGGAAAGATCTGCGCCGTACCACAAATAGATTCTCTTGCTTCTAGGCTGCCCACCCTACGCTCTGTGAACGCATCCGCGGCCGCGAAGCAGCTGCACGCGTCTTCGCACAGGGGGCTCTGCTCCCTGCACCGTTCAATAGCCAGCATGAACGAGCTTTCGATCTCGGAAAGCACCGAAATGAGAAATGCCTTTCGTTCAGCTGCAGCCGCTGCCGAATGCCTTAGAATGCACGCAGACTCTCTAGCTGTTGCGATGTAACTCCGTTTTTGGAGCAAACTCACAAAATACTGACAGACATCGCTCGCGGCGACTAAAACTGGCCCGAGTTTACAGGAACAGTTTA
>MDSV01223073.1_pt1 | contig 11152 bp, 9 predicted proteins | sample 810851 | NCBI WGS metagenome assembly MDSV01 (sample SAMN05326640, study PRJNA326480) | marine metagenome | isolation source: seawater | place: Atlantic Ocean: North East | collected 2012 | reverse complement strand
TAGATTTTATTAATACTATGGCAAAACGACTTCGAGGTAATAGTTACGATATAATAATTGGGTTTGGTGGTGGTAGCACTATTGATGTTGCAAAGTCACTTTCGATAGCCTTAACTCACAGCGAAGACATTTGGCTGTACGCTAATCTTTCTAATCGACCATCTCTACCGCTTAAAGAGCATCCCATTCCAGTTATAGCTATACCTACTACTTCTGGAACTGGAGCAGAGGTTACTCCATATGCAGTACTCACAAAAGAGGATACCTTCCAAAAAGGCACTATACAGGAAGCTGCAATATTTCCTAAAGTTGCCATCTTGGATCCAGAATTAATAGTAAGTCTTCCATCATCACTTACAGCAAGTACAGGTATTGATGCTTTTGCACATGCATTGGAGGCTAGTATTAATATTTCTAAAAAGTCCCCTGCAGCAGAAACCTTTGGTAAATCTGCAATGCGAACTATTTTGGAGTGGCTTCCAGTTGCTGTTAAAGAACCTGAGAATATAAAGGCAAGAATGAAGGTCGCTTGGGCAAGTTGTATGTCAGGTATGGCTATTGCTCACAGAGGTACAACAACAGCACACTCAATTGCGGAACCTTTGGGTGGACTGACTCATATTCAGCATGGTCTAGGAGTTTCGATGAGCACATTACCAGTTATGCGTCACACAATACATAAAGATCCTAAATGTTTAGCTAAATTAAATAGTAGTGTCCTTGGAATAGTATCAAAGAACGAAAAAGCTGCCGCAGACAATTTTTTAAACACCATGGAAGAAATGTTGAACAAAGTAGACTTAAATAAGTGTGTAAAAGATTTTTTATCAAAAGAAAAATGTGAGGGTTTAGAACAAGTGCTTATTGAAAATATTCTCAAATTTAAGTTCCGACCATTACTTCAACATCCAGTGGAGTTTGATGGTAAAAGCTTAAAGCCGATTATTCATGAGCTAATCTACGGGAAATAACATGATCAGAAAACATCGTAAAAATATAAAATCTGTAATTATTGGGGATTCTAAAAAATCATTCCAGTTAGGCGGTGGCGCTCCGCTTATGCTTATTGCCGGTCCATGTGTAGTCGAAGATCACGGCTTATGTCTGGAGATAGCAGCGGAAGCTAAACGTGTAACAGCTAAACATAATATAAGTTATGTGTTTAAAGCCAGCTTTGACAAAGCCAACAAAACAATTGCCGGATCCTATCGAGGCCCTAGTATCGATGTTGGTTTAGACGCATTGGCTAAGATTAAAGGTGAAAGTGACTCATTTTTAATCACTGACGTACATGAACCAGAGCAGTGTCATAGAACTGCTGACATAGCGGATATTCTACAAATACCTGCACTCTTATCAAAACAAATAGACCTTATATTGGCTGCGGGGAAAACGGGTAAAGCAGTCAATATTAAAAAAGGACAGTTTACAGCGCCTTGGGAAATGAATAATGTATGCTCACGAATGGAAGAAGAAGGGTTTAACAACAATATGGTGACGGAGCGAGGATATATGTTTGGTTATCAAACCATGATAACTGACATGAGAGCATTACAAATTATGTCTGAGCTAGGTAGACCAGTTATCTTTGATGGATCTCATAGTGTTCATGGTAATGATATTATTAAATCAGGTACGAAATTACAACATAGGGACTTTATAACACCTCTCTCTAGGAGCGCAATTGCAAACGGCATTGATGGTATCTTTCTTGAAGTACATCCAGACCCAGAAAAGGCTTTGAGTGATAGCGCAGGCACGCTAGATTTAAAAGATTTAGATAAATTAGTTACAGAGATTACTGCAATAGACAAAGTTTTAGAAGGAGATAGTTAATGCATTACAAACCAAAACCTATCTTATTAGATGATTTAGAAAGAATGACTAAATTAGCAAGAGTCGTTCGCCGAGAGAGTATAGAGATGATCTATACTGCTGGTTCAGGCAATCCTGGAAGTACACTTTCTCCTGTTGAAATGCTGGTGTGGCTCTATAATCATGAGCTTCGCATTGATTCAAATAATCAGCGCTGGCCTGATAGAGATAGATTTATATTATCTAAAGGACAGGCTTGTCCAGCATATTATTCCTTATTTGAGAAGTTAGGCTGGATTAAGCGGGATGAATTCAGAAGCTTTCGAAATTATAATACCCGCCTTGCTACACATCCTGAATATAACAGCATTGATGCAATTGACTTCCCATCAGGTAGTTTGGGCATGGGACTATCCGGAGCTAATGGGATGGCACTAGCCCATCGTCTCAAAGGATTAGATAAATCAAGATTTTTTGTAATGATGGGAGATGGGGAACTTCAAGAAGGACAAGTTTGGGAAGCAGTCATGACAGCAGGCCACTATAATCTTCATGAAGTAATACTGCTTGTTGATAGAAATGTATTCCAAGGTGATCGTTCAACTAATGATGTAATGGCACTAGATCCGCTCGAAGATAAGTTTTTATCATTTGGTTGGGATGTAAAAAGTGTAGATGGACATGACTACCATGAGCTATATAACGGTTTAAACGAGTGTGCTTCAGACAGACCAAAAGCGATCATAGCAAATACTATCAAGGGTAAAGGAGTAAGCTTTATGGAAGGGGATAATTTTTGGCATGCTGGGGGGAAAAAATTCACAAAAGATTTCTATGAGCAAGCAATGAGGGACTTAGAGGGTCTAGAATGAGCCATCATAACTTAAGAAAAGTTTATATTGAAACCCTGATTAATCTTGCGAAAGATAATCATAATATTGTTTCTCTTGACACTGATAGTCGCGAAGCTACGTTAGCAGATAAGTTTGCTTCAATTTACCCTGAAAGATGTTTCTCGTTTGGAATAGCTGAGCAAGACATGGTTGGATCGGCAGCAGGCATGGCGACTATGGGATTAATACCATTTGTTAATAGCTACGCAATGTTTATTGCTATGAGAGGGTTAGACCAAGTTAGAAATATTGTTGCTTATCCAAATTTCAATGTAAAATTTGTATTATCTCACTATGGATTAGATGCAGGGTCTGATGGCGTGACCCACCAACTCACAGAAGATATTGCAATTTTTAGATCAATTCCACATTTGAAATTATTACAGCCAGCAGATGCAAATGAAATGAAACAAATAATAGATTATGCAGTTGATGTTAATGGACCCATGGTAATAAAATCAGGGAAATCTGAATCAATGGATGTGCATAATAGTAACTATAAGTTTGAATATGGAGTCCCATCCATTATTAGTCCGGGTGATGAAGTAGCAATTATCACAAACGGCACTATGGTAGAACATGCTATAACTGCTAAAAAAACTATCGATAAGAATGGCTCGAGAGTAAAGATTATTAACATGTCAAGTCTTACAGATATTAATATAGACGCACTGCTTGATTATACTGAAGGTTGCAAACATCTAGTTACCTTGGAGGATCACTCAATATTTGGCGGTATAGGTGGAATTGTAAGCGAAATAATGGCGAGTAACCGACCTATAAAAGTAAAACGTCTAGGCTTAGGAAGAGAGTTTGCCGAGTGCGGATCGCCAAGAGATCTCTATGATGCATATGGGATGTCTCAAAAAGATATTATATCAGCAGTTGAAGATATTTAGAGTGGTAGACCAGTTCCATTATCCTTCAAATATCATTATTCAGAAAGACGGCCTGTATGATTTTAATATTTTATTTACATCAAAAATAAAACGCCTATTTGTTATATCTGGAAAAGGTGCAATGAGGAAAAACGGAGTACTCGACAGATTAGAAAAAGTTGCTCAAGAAAATAGTATAATAATCGAAATACATAACGGTATAGATACTAACCCTTCTAACCTTGATGCAGATAAGGCTGCCCAGCATTGCTATGAGTTTGGCCCAGATACAGTTATGGGGCTGGGTGGAGGATCAAGTTTAGATATTGCAAAAATTGTCGCGATGTTAGCTACAAACGGAGGAAGCTCATGGGATTACATATCAATGACTGGAAAACCAGGCAAAAGAATAACAAAAGATATCTTACCACTGATACTTGTTCCGACTACTTCCGGAACAGGTTCTGAAACAACACCATATGCAGTAATTACCAATTCTGAGTCAAATATAAAAAAAGGTATGGGACACTCAAGGTTATATCCAAAGTTAGTTATTATTGATCCAAAACTACTTGCTTTGATGCCTAATAGGCTCGTTGCCATAACTGGATTAGACGCATTTGGTCAAGCATTAGAAGGATTCACATCTGGAAGATCAACATTTTTCTCAGAACAATTTGGATGGTCAGCTCTCGAGGTTATTATAGAAAACCTAGAAGATAGTTTTTATAATAAAAATAATTTAAATGCTAAAGCAAAAATGGCATGGGGCGCAGCACTCTCGGGATTAAGTATTGGATTAGTTGATGTAAATCTTGCTCATGCTCTAAGCCACCCTCTATCAGGTCATTATAATATTCAACATGGTCACGCTGTGGCTATGTGCACAGCACCCGCAATAAATTATAATCGTAATCATGTCAACGATAAATACATACGAGTTGCTTCTCTATTTGGTTACCAAGGGACGAGTAAGGATTCTGCAGCTGATATTCTAATCGATCGTTTTAAAGGGTGGAATAAAGATTTTGACTTAGATCTAAAACTAGGTAATTTTGCTAAGAATAATAATGATATAAACATGCTTGCTGCAGATGCACTTGAGGTTGGAGCAATAAAAACTAATGTTAGAGAAGTTGAAATGTCTGATGTTGTTACATTATTTAATCAGGTTTGGAATGATGAGATCTAAAAAAACTTTACTAATTATTGGCGCCGGACGCGAACAAATTCAAGCATATAAGCTTGCTAAAGAAATGGGACTGATAGTTGTTGGAACAGATATAAACTGTAATGCGCCTGCATTCAAATACTCAGATTATCAGATAATTGCCAGTACAAGAGATGCAAATTCAACATTAGATGCAGTAATAAGCTTTAATAATAGACATAGAATCGATGGAGTTATGACAATAGCAAATGATGTCCCATATACAGTTGCATTAGTCGCCTCAAATCTGGGCCTGAAAGGTATACCAGTAGAATCTGCAAAATATTTCATGAATAAAATTGAAATGAAAAAATGTTTCAAAAGAGAAAATATTAAAACCCCAGACTTTATATCCATTTCTAACAAAAAGAATTTTTTATCAAAAATTAAAGACTTTAGCTTTCCTCTGATTATAAAACCGAGTGATGGTCGAGGTTCTAGAGGAGTATTATATTTGGATAAGCATATTGATATTGATTGGGCATACGAACATTCATTTGCTTCTTGTGAAAATAATCAATTAATTCTAGAAAAATTTATAGAGGGGCCACAATTAAGCGTTGAGGGTTTATTTGTTGAAGGAAAATATTTTGCGGTTGCATTCGCCGATAGAAACTACAGTAATCTAAATAAAACCAAACCATATATTGTTGAAGACGGAGGACAGATACCATCTAAATTTGAAGATGAACTTTTAGATCAAATAGAAAAGCTCATTCAAGATGGTGCTGAATCTCTTGGAATATCATGGGGGTCTGTAAAAGCAGATATAGTAATCGGCTCAGATGGGCCTGAGATTATTGAATTAGCTGGGAGACTTTCAGGAAACTATTTAGCTACCCATCATATCCCAATGGCATATGGCATAGATATTGTAGGGTCGCTTATAAATATGAGTATTGACAAGAAGGTAAATATTGAGGAATTAAAACCAAAGTATAAAAATTTTTTAGGCGTAAGATATTTCTTCCCTAACAAAGGAATCATTAAATCAATAACTGGAACAAAAGAGGTAAGATCTAAAAAACATTGTAGGATGCTTGATATATTTGTGAGAGAGGGCGATGCACAGAAAATTATTGATAGTCATGTGTCAAGAGCAGGTACGGTTATTTGTGAAGGAGATGATTATCAGAGTGCTAAATTTAGAGCTGAACAAGCTGTAAGCAAAATTAAATTTTTAGTTGATTAAATTAGTGATTATTTTTGTATAATTAGCTTATGGTCCAGTTTATATCAGAGGTATCAAGTAATCATTCTAGAGATCTCGACAGAGCAATAAAATTCATAGATATCTCATCTGAGATTGGATGTGATGCTGTTAAGTTCCAACTTTTCAAAATTGATCAATTGTTCTCTCCAGAAGTTTTAAAGAATTCAAAGCAACATAGAGATAGAAAAAAGTGGGAACTACCACTTGAATTTTTACCAGCTTTATCTGCAAGATGTAAAGAAAAGGATATTAAGTTTAGTTGTACTCCATTCTATCTTGATGGCGTAGTAGAACTTAAGCCTTATGTAGACTTTTATAAAATAGCCTCTTATGAACTTCTGTGGGATGATTTATTAATCGAATGTGCGTTAACAAAAAAACCTGTAATAATTTCTTCAGGTATGGCTAATTTAAAAGAAATAAATCATGCAGTTGAGATACTCAGAAAAAATAATTGTGAACCTAGCATACTTCATTGTGTTTCATCTTACCCCGCGCCATACAGTGAAGCCAATCTATCAGCAATAAACACTATACGTGAGTCAACTGGTTGCGAGGTTGGATGGTCTGATCATACTGTTGATGCAGGCGTAATACATCGGGCTGTTCATAAATGGGATGCGAGAATTATTGAAATTCACATAGATTTGGATGGTGAAGGTGAAGAATTTTATTCTGGACATTGTTGGTTACCAAATCAAATTAAGGATGTTATTCAAGATATAAACCATGGCGAAGAAGCAGATGGAAATGGCGTAAAAGAACCATCAGCATCGGAGTTGTCCGACCGTGTATGGCGTGCTGACCCTTCGGATGGACTAAGACCAATTAAAAAAACACGTAAAAATTACTCAGACTAAAATGCTATTTAATGCATTATGCAAGTGCAGATATTATTTTTTAATTACATAAAAATTGAAAAATGTTAGATGAGTATGTTTTATCCATTGAATTTTTGAATAAGAATATTAAAGGAAGTAGATGAGTGCTAGATTAGAAAAAGTGTCAAGAGTTTTATTAGTATGTTATGTAGATTCAAAAATAGGTGTTGGTCATCTATCGCGACTTTTAGCCTTAGCCTCAGAATTAAAAAAATTTAATAAAGTTACTGTAGAGTTCATGATCTTTGGAAGTTTGATAAAGAAAGCTGAACTCTCACATTATAAAGTCTATTGCTTAGGATCTAATGAAGACTTTGTAAAAGAGATTAAAAATATGGAAGAAAGAAATCATTTTGACGCAATGGTTTTTGATCTTTATCCAATGTGCAACAAAAAAGAATTTCTGGAATTATTCCATCATCTCAAATTACAGAGCGTTATTCTAATTAGTATTGATTCTTTAATTGAGTATCATGAAGCCTTAGATATTATCTGGATTCCATCATTTAATTTCGAATCTAAAAAGTATAACAACAAAATAAAATCAGGCTGGAACAGTCTATTATTACAAAAACGATTTCATCATAAAGATTGGTCGCCAGGAAAAAAAGTTCTAATATTAACGGGCGGAAGTGATACCGCAAAACTAGGAAAAACACTACCCGCTCAACTGGATCAATTTTTAAAAGATAATATAGAAGTACATTGGGTAAAGGGACCTTTTTCTAAAGAACCTAACTTACCTGATAAACTTAGATTAAAATGGGTCATTCATGACGCACCAGAACAGCTTGATGAATTAATAACTCAGAGTAATTATGTAATATCAGTTTATGGGATATCACTATTTGAAGTTTTACAATACGGAATTCCAGTAGTTACTTTTTCACCATATGGTGAAAAAGATAATGTTGAATTAACAGCTTTATCAAAGGTGGAGGTTGCAATGACAGCTGAAAATTCTAGAATGGCTATTGATAGACTTCTTGAACTAATGAATAATAATGAATTAGCAAAAAAAATATCCAAAAATGCTTTAAGAATTATGTCAAATAACGGCGCTAAAAATCTTTCTTCGGAGATACGCTCTCTAATAGGTCTCAAGTGACAGCAAAAGGATACTTAATTTTTCATCTTAATCTAGCTTTTTCATCTGTTGAAGAAGAAGAAAGAAGAGAAATTATTCAATCTTGCTATCATCCATTACTCAACCTTATTGAAAAAACTCACATTCCAATAGGCATAGAATTAACTGGCTGGACTATAAATGAGATTGAACGTATCGATTCGAGGTGGGTAGATAGATTAAGGAAACTGCTAGACTCTGGTAACTGTGAACTGATTGGAAGTGGATATTCTCAAATAATTGGCCCATTAGTACCATACGAAGTAAATAAGTGGAACCAGAGATTGGGCATAGAATCCTATAAAAATATTCTTTCTCAAAAACCAGACATTGCTTATGTAAATGAAATGGTGTTTTCACGAAGCATGGTAGATTTATATAGTCAGTTTGATTACAAAGCAATAATTATTGATTCCGATAATACAAAGTTAGCTCTAAACTCACATGAATTACCTTCGCACGCTGAGGGTATACACAATTCTACAATCCAGATATTATGGTCAGACTCTATACTTTTCCAAAAGATGCAACATTATGCTCATGGAGATATTTCAATTAATGATTATCAAGAGTATCTAAAAGGAAGAGTCCAAAAAGGAGAGCTGCTTCTTCCCATCTACTGCAATGATGCAGAAATCTTTGATTATAGACCAGGCCGCTTTAGTGAAGAACGCTCAACACACCATGAAGGTGAGTGGAAGAGAATTAATAAACTTCTTAATACAATTTCTTCTGAAAAAACTATTGAATTTATCTCACCAACAGAAGCTTTAGAATTCAATAATATTTCTAAAAATGTATCAAAAATTGTAAATGCAAATTATCCAATACCTGTGAAAAAACAAAATAAGTATAATATAGCTAGATGGGCGGTTACCGGCAAAGATGATCTATGGTTGAATACAATGTGTCATCTTATTCAAGAAAATTTCACTAAATGTAAAAATCAAAATTCTGATGATTGGCGATGTTTATGTGAGCTGTGGTCGAGTGATTTACGTACTCACATAACTGATACAAGATGGAGGAATGCTAAGTCAAAGCTGAATAAGTTAATTATAAAACACAATATAAATGAACAATTAGAAACACACCACAAATCAATTCCAAATTATGTATCGCTTGAGGATATTAATACTATGTGTAAGGAAGTAGATGTATCATTAATTAATGACGACATTTTACTCCATATATCAACCAAATATTTAGAGCTGGACTTGAATCTAAGGCGAGGCTCTGCAATTCAGAAGCTTGCTTTCCTATCTCATGGTATGAAACCATGCATAGGAACAATCCAACATGGCTATTTTGAATCTATTTCGCTGGGAGCAGATTACTACAGTGGAAATTCTATTATAGAATTACCATTACTCAGAAAAAAGGTGACAGATCTGGAAGTAGTTAAACCAAAATTTATTATTAAAAATAATAAAATTATTGAAATTCATAATGAAATAGAAACTGAATTTGGAGTAATTAAAAAAATAGTTACTATAAATACTGATAGTGAGAAAGTATCACTGAGTTACGATCTCACTGAATTTAAAGAAATTTACGGCAGTGTTCGCCTAGGAATTACTACGTTATTGAATGATTTTAATAATAAGAATACAAAATTAATTTGTCTTAATGGAGGGGAAGGCGATGAAACTTTTGATCTATGTGGTGAATTTGATCATACAAAACCAGCTTCAACATTCGTATCATCTTCAAGAGGTTTTGGTGCTACAACAGGAAAGATACAAATTATAAATAAAAATAAAAGTATTATCTTACAATGGAAGCCAAGTGAATGTGCTGCTATGCCAATGTTAAGTTATAAAACTAGCGATACCAAATCTCTCTCAAGATTATTTTTCTCATTACAAGAATTTGATGATACTTCTAAAAATGTCAAAAAGATAAAAAATATATTTCACTTAGATATCTCGGCATCATGAGAAAAATTTTGTTCCAAGAATCAGATTTTTATGGAGCATCTGAACTAATTTTTAATGATATAAAACCTCCAATTTGCTTCAGGGCAACTTGGATGCATGGGTTAGGTCCAGTATTAATAAATAATTATGATAAATATATTGTAATTCACTATAATGAAATGCACATACCTATACATCTTGTTAATAATAACGATACCGTAAAAGAACTTTCAGAACAAAATGTTGATTCTATAGCTGTAGGATTGCCATTCATCTATTCAAAGAGCTTTTTAGAAAAAACTCCCATTTCTAATAAATTTAAAAGAATATATTTTCCTGTGCATTCAATAGCACATACTTATTTTTCAAATCCTGAAAAGTGGAGACAAATTATTTCTAAGTATAATTGTGATGCAATCTGTTTGACAGGTTTGGATTATAAAGAAGTTCAGGAAAGCAAAGTTGATTTTGGTAATACTGAAATTATTCTTGGGGCAGTTCCTAGTGATCCAAGCTCATTAGATAGAATGGCAAAAATATTTTTGAGATCTAAAGAAATGATAACTGATTTCATAGGAACTCACTTAGCATATGCAGGCGCTTCTGGAACAAAGATAAGAGTTATAGATGAAACTAAGGATAATTATTGGAATGGTACCGGTGATGAACTTTGTGGAAGTATTCCAAAAAAATATTTCCCAAAATTTCAAAAAGCCAATGAAGATTCAAGGAAAATATATCAAAGCTTTATGTCATCAGTCTGGCTGAAAGGTAACGACAGAGAGATTAAAGAATACTCTGAATACCTGCTTGGTGTCGAGTTTCAAAAGCCTATTAATGAAATGAAAAACTACTTGAAACCGGTAAATTTAACTCAAACTTTAAAAATTATTTCTTTATTATTAATAAATAAAATTTCTAGAAAGATAGGAAAATAGTATATTAAACTATCAATTTAAATGAATAGAAAACCAGTTATAGTTTTTATCCTCTTGTTTATGTATTTCATGATTCCTAAAATTGATCTAATTAGTATGCCTGGCTCTGTAACAGGCATTAGACTTCAAGATCTAATTACTTTTTTTGTGTTCATAGTCTTGTTTGATTGTAAAATTAACAAAGAAAGATTATTTCTTCTTTTTCTATTTACTCTACATTTGCTATATTCAATTCTTTTTTGGCAAAATTTTACTTCCATTTATGGATATTTCAGAATG
>MDSV01219998.1_pt1 | contig 11152 bp, 10 predicted proteins | sample 810851 | NCBI WGS metagenome assembly MDSV01 (sample SAMN05326640, study PRJNA326480) | marine metagenome | isolation source: seawater | place: Atlantic Ocean: North East | collected 2012 | reverse complement strand
TATATCGGCTATAGCAGGGATATCATGGACAAAAATAAATATAAGTGGAGCAAACTATAATTATGATGATAGTGGAGGTGGAGAGTCTCATATAGCAGGATTAGTACCACAACCAGGAAACGGAGACGCAGATAAGTTTTTAAATGCAGCAAATGAATGGGCCTTGGTAAATTCAGCAGGAATACAAGATGGAACAATAACAAGTACAGATATCTCAGATGGAACAATTACAAATGCTGATATACTTTCTGGAACAATAAAGTCATTCAACATATATGATGGAACAATAACAAATGCTGATATACAAGATGGAACAATAATAAATAATGATATATCAAATTCGGCTGCAATAGCATGGTCAAAATTAAATATTTCAAAAAGTAATATAACAGGTTTAGGAATATCTGCTACGAATCATACACATAACTACATTTCTAATCCTGAAGGTGGAGGTGACAGTAATATGTTTTTAAATCAGCAAGGAAACTGGACAACCCCAGCGGGAAATTACATAGGTAGAAGTACAAATACTTGGCATAGCTCATCTAATGATAGCAAGCCTAGATTTTATTTTGGGAACAATCATACAACATATTTTAGATCGGGTCATAACGGAGATAATTTATTTGAATTTAGAAATAGGGATGATACTGCTAAAGTGAGAATTGATGGCGCAGGAGATATATGGACAAGTAATTATGGATGGTTAGATCAATATTTTTCAGAGTCAGGTCATGGGCATTCAGGATATTCAACGTCAGGTCATAGTCATGGTAGTACATCACATACCCATAATGAAACCGACCTTAATGGGATTCCTGAATCAGGGGGTAACTCTAGTCTATTTTTAAATCAGCAAGGAAACTGGGCAGCCCCATCAGCACCATCACATGGTCATAGCTATATGAGAGATGTTTATCATATATCGCAATCTGGCAATTATTGGTCGAACATTGATGCCTCAACTATAAATAACTATTGTAAAGATAATGATGGGTGTATAGTTAAAATTACCTACAAAAATGGTGCAACCATAGATATCGAAACATTTTCGTTAGATTACAGTGGTAATCATTGGAAAGCTTCAAATGGGAAAAGTGGAACGGATAACAATAATACTATTAACCCAATTCATAATACTATTGCTACTCGTTGCTTTTTACAAGACAGTGACGTTTATGCAGGTTGGGAATGGGAAGAATGTATGGATATAACGAATGGAGATTGGGAATTTTGTGATTGGGAGTTTATGAGTTGGAATGATACCGGTATAGGCTGGACATTGAGGAGGTCAGCAGCTTCTGGAACTTGCCACTTATCTATAAGAGATTAAAATTTAGCGTATCTCAATATCTTTAAAAGCCTGATAAATGACTTTTTAAGATGATTGACTATTGAGGAATTCTTATCGACGGACCACAAGATTAAATTCATATCCTTGTTCATAAACTGTAAATAAAAACATGTTAGAAGACTCTACGATACGCCGATAATCGTCTAGAGAACGTATATCACGATTATTAATTTTAGTAATAACTTGACCTGGAACAAGCCGATAATGAGTAGCGATACTACCCTTTTGAACTTCAGTAATAAGTAAGCCTGAGATATGTTTCGGAATATTAAAATCACGACGATGATTAGTGTCAAGTTTTGTTACCGATAACCCTAAAGGATCCATAGTCCCAGCAAGTGATTCATAATCACTAAATAACGTAAAGTCTAATCGCTTTTTCTTGTTGTTACGAATAACAACGCAGTAACTTGATTCATTTAATTTTAGTTCAGAAATCCGTGTACGTAATGCTAGATAATCAGCAACTTTTTTACCACCTAATTCAATGATTAAGTCACCAGGCTTAATACCAGCCACATCAGCTGATGAACCCGGTTTTACTTCTAATACGTAAGCCCCTTCTTTAGTAGGTAAACGAAGATCACGAACTAATGTATCGGTAACAGGTTTAATCGTAACACCTAGCATACCCCGTTTAACACGACCATAAGAAACAATATCTTCCATAACACGTTTAGCCATATTAATTGGAACAGCAAAGCCAATACCCATATAGCCACCACTTTGTGAAAAAATAGCTGTATTAATACCAATTAATTTACCATGTATATTTAATAAGGCTCCGCCAGAATTACCCGGATTAATAGCTGCATCTGTTTGGATAAAATCAGCATAATTATCAACATCTAAAACACCCGACCTACCGGTAGCAGACACAATGCCAACCGTAACAGTCCCAGCTAAACCAAATGGATTTCCAATAGCAATAGCCCATTCGCCTACAGATAATTGATCTGAGTCCGCAAAATGAATAATAGGTAGATTTTTAGCTTTGATTTGTAGAACAGCAATATCAGTTTTTTTATCCGTACCTACTAACGTCGCATCAAATTCACGGCCATCACTTAATGTAACCGTAATTTTATCAGCTTTTTCAATGACATGATGATTGGTTAAGATATGACCATGTTTTGTAGCAATCACACCAGAACCTAACCCCTCACGTTCTTGATTGGTATAGGGATTGTAATAATTAAACCCATAAAAACTAGAATACGGATTACGTTGAACGGTTGTGACGGTGCTAATACTAACAACCGCTTTGGTTGCATGAGAAGCAACCATTTGAAATGATTCACTTGTTTTTACTAGCGTATCAATGGAATTACCAAAGATAGGCGATAAACCCAAAGTAATAAATAAAATTAAAAAAAAACAGCGATATAAAGTCTGTAAAAGCATATAAAAAATGGTACCAAAATTTAATAAGTATCGGTAGATCTATAATGTAGATAGTAAATAGAAGGTTTAGGTAATAGCAAAAAATTATTACTGAAGATAAAAAGAAAAGAATAAACGTTTCAAAATAATAGAATATGGGGAATAAATTAATATGAAAGGTAGCTTAAAATAAGGATTGTCTAATGATTTATAAAAAATGGATAGGAGTGGCAGTAGGATTAATACTAGTAATGGGCGGATGTGGAATGGTAGAAGAACCTGTAGAAAATACACCAATTACAGAAGTGCATAACGAAATTATTGAAACATTTAATTTGTTAGATAATTTAAGTATACAATCAAATACAGCAACAGGAACGGCGGTTCCATCTATTATTCAAGGATTTAATACAAATCAAACTAGTATTAAGGATAAGTTTAATGAGGTGATGAGTAATCTATGTTTAGCAGGGGTATTGCCTATTGATAGAGATGAGAATAGTTATCCTGTTAATGGTATTTATACATTTTCAATAGATTCAAGTTTTGCTGAAACAATACAGAGAATGTGCGATAACCGTTTTGTAAGTGCTGTGGATACGGTTACAATCACAGTTCAAGATACAAGTTCAGAGATGAACGATACCTATGTTAAACATCTAATAGTAGATTTAGGGGATGGTGCTATCATCCATTATGATATCCGACATAATAACTCAAACATAAATATTTTAATGACAGAAACACAAGCAGAAAGTAATACACAAGGTTACGATTACCGAACAATAATTGATTATGATCCAAAAAATAATATATTAAAGTCTGAATTTATCGAGATATTAGATACAAGTAATAACAATAACGTCTATTTTTTTAGAACCTATATTGATTCAAATAAATCATTTGTAGCATTTTATGATGATAATGCTATTTATTCAGCGGCTGCATCTGATTCAAGATATGAATTAAATACAGATGAAAAGAATTGGTATGATTCTCAGGCGGCATGCGTTAATAAGGGAGGTTATTTAGCAAGTGTTTTAGATACATCAACACTATCAGACTTAGCAAGTAAATGTTCTGAGAAAGGTAGCTCTAGTGATTATTGGATTGGGCTAAACGATATTGATAACGAGGGATACTATAAGTGGGCAGGGCCAGAATCAGCAACAGATTATTCAGCTATTAACTACACTGACAATTTAGAGCTAAGTTGGACATATGGGAGGGACTGTTTTAATTTAGAAAAGTGGTATGTCTGGAAAGTGGTTGAAGGGCAGTTTTGTACTGAAATAGCTAACTATATCTGTGAATACCCAATAGGTACAGAAACAGCAATTTCCTATTTAGATATAGCAAATAACGAACCATCAAATAAGTGCATAAACCGTACGACAGGTAATGATGGTCAAAGTTTTCCATGTGGAGCTTCTACAAAGGAAGCCTCCGTTATTCAAATGATGATAAACAATTTTGATAGTAGTGCTGGTTGGATAGAAAGTAAGTATAAACTATCATTTGATGGAGATTCCATATTTTCAAACTCAATTAGATGATAAGATTCTCATGAGTTAGAACAGCGACAATATGTGACTATAAGGATAGGGGAGACAGTCAGTCTAAACTATTTTATAATTGACGCATGGTAGCCGAGATTTTAAATCAATTATTAGCGATTCCGTCGCCAACATTTCAAGAACAAGCAAAAGTAGCTTATATAAAGCAATTCTTATTAGAAAACTGTATGCCTAGCACATTAATAGAACATGAAGATAATCTTATTTTTCAGAAAGAAATAGATAAGCAGTTACCAACCATAGCATTAATAGGTCATTCTGATGTTGTACCAAGTCATAAACTACCGTTTGAAAAAGACGGTAAACTCTATGGAGCTGGAGCATCAGATATGCAAGCAGGATTAGCTTGCTTTTTAAGTGTACTCAGTACATTACAAGAGCAGTTAGCTTATAATATACTATTAATTGTATACGCAAGAGAAGAAGGAACTCCGTTAGAAAAAAATGGGTTAGCTAGCGTCATAAAAGCATATCCAGAATTAATGCGTTCCATTGATTGTGCTATTGTAGGTGAACCCACTGATAATACCATTCAGCTAGGTTGTTTGGGGTCTTGTCATGCCAGTGTAACCATAACAGGAAAAGAAGCTCATTCAGCACGACCCTGGAATGGAGAGAATGCACTTTATAAAGCGCTCCCCATTATACAAACATTGCGCGATTATACCTCCAAAGCGGTAACCATTAATACTTTAGAATTTAAAGAGGTAATAAGTATTACTGAGTGCCAGGTAAGTCCTGGAAGAACCAGTGTGCCAGCAGAGTGTAGCTTTAATATCAATTATCGATTTGGACCAGATAAAACGTCTGAACAAGCATTTGCTCATATTAAAGAAGTTGTCGCATCATCTGGGGTACGTGATGTGAACTGTGAGCTAACAGATAGTGTTTATGCTGGAAAAATTATCGAGTCTAACTTTGTAGATCAGATAATAAAGAAAATAAATAAACCGATTCAAGCAAAACAAGCTTGGACAGATGTTGCTCAGTTAGCTGAAAATGAGATTCCTTGCTTTAATTTTGGACCAGGATTACAATCTCAGGCACATAAAGAAGATGAATATGCCGATTTAATGTTATGTAAAAATTATATCGAGTCACTACAAAATATCTTAAAAAAAGGAGACTAACAAATTATGACAACTAAAATGTATATAGGAATTGGAATACGACGAAAAAGAGATGATAAAACATTAGATGTGTATTATCCAGAAATCCTTGTTAAAGATAATGAACCTGTATTTGCCTCATCAGAAAATAATATATTAACAAAAGAATCACTAAGCGATGAACAGCGTTTAGCATTAAGTGGAACCTACAGTGAGCAGATCTTAAATATGACTGTAGATAATACCCAAAAATATGCGAAAAGTGATATTGTGATTAGTGTCTATTCTAATTTAAAAGACGATGTCAAAACAACGGAAGAAGCTTATTTTAAATTGCAAATATTATCACAGCGGTTACAGAAACCTCATGATATTAATTTAACAGGTTTATTTGGGATCTTACATAATATTGCATGGACGAATCAGGGACCTATCTTGGCTGAAGATTGTGAACGACAACGGATAAAAGCTTACGCTCAAGGTGAGCAGTTAATCGTCACCCATGTCGATAAATTTCCTTATTTAGTTAATTATCATATTCCGAAAGGAACGCGTGTTGCTTCTGGATCTCAAGTGAGACTAGGAGCCTATTTAGGGGATGGCACAACCATTATGCCCGCAGGATATGTAAATTTTAATGCAGGCACGTTAGGAAAAGCGATGATAGAAGGCAGGGTATCAGCTGGTGTTATTGTGGGTGATGATAGTGATGTTGGAGGAGGAGCCTCAATTATGGGGACATTATCTGGTGGTAACAATGCTGTTATTGAAATAGGAAAATCGTGTTTGTTAGGTGCTAATGCTGGTACAGGGATTTCATTAGGGGATGGTTGTACAATTGCAGCTGGTTTATATGTTTATGCTGGTATGAAAGTAAGTTTAGTAGATCATGATAATAACCCTATTGATAAAAACGGTAATAAAGTAGAGTCTGGCAAAAACATTATTAAAGCAAAAGAGTTATCTGGGCAAGCTAATCTATTGTTTATAAAAGATTCACAAACAGGAACTGTACTGTGTAAACCTAATAATAAACAAATAACATTAAATGAAGCGTTGCACACGAATGATTGACGTTTCTTATCCAACTTATACGTTGGCAGATGCCATCGATTATTTAAAAGCGCATCAGTACAGTATTGTAAGATCTATTACAACAGAACAGTTGGCAGGGGTTGTGGCAGAAGATCCTAATCATAAAAAACCAATTTATCAATATGTATCGGTTTATTTAAGAAAAGATAAAGCAGATTTAATTCATTTGATTCATAGTAATTTAGGGTACATGTTTTTTAATAATCATGATGTGTTAGAAACGTATAAGTTAGATAAGCCTGAGTTTTATTTTGATATTCGTGTAGATGGTTTAGATGATATGTACCAGCATGATGACATTAAGTTTACAAGAAATTGTGATAAACAATGGAAAGCAACGTTTGATTATTCAACCATATTAGACCATTTTGGTTTAGCAGGTAATGATGATTATGCTCCTTTTGTTGGTTTTTTTATTCAGAGTTAAGTGGTTTAGACTCGGATAAGGTTTTAATATAAACGGTGATAGCATGAAGATCAGTAATAATGAGTTTTTTGCCATACCCTCTCATATCGCCAGCTCCATGATAAATAGTATTTAACATAGCATTATAAGACGAACCGTAAATCCAAGTAGAATCATTTAATGCAACACCATGATATTTACCAAAAGAGTCAATCCCTTCACCATTAAAACCATGACATTTGTAGCAACGCAATTGATATTGAATTTTACCTCGATATGTAACAGCAGGATCCTCGGCAAGTTCAGACCAAGCGGAATCACTTAAGAAAGTAAGTGGCGATAGGGGGCGTTGATTGGAAACGATAACACGAAAAGAAAAAAGTAATGCAAAGACAAGACCTAAAAATATAATTGATACCAGTATTTTTTTTATCATGACAAATTTATAAATGATAAATCTAACTAAAACAAGTTTAAATAAAAAAAACAGAAAAATGAATTTTGAAATAAATATAAAATATGAATATAATTTAATTTAGTCTAATGAAAAAGAAAACACTGTTTAGTTTAATATTTACTCCATTTCTGCTAGTAAGTTTAGCAGTTTGTATCACTGTTTTTTTTCTTTTTAATGAAAGATTTAAACATGATGAAGCTGCTTTATTAACAAAAATAAGTTCTCAAATTAACAAAAATATTATTGAGAAAACAACTAATTATTTATTACCCGCAATATTAATATCAGAATTATCTGTAAAATTATCAGCAAGTGGTGTAATTGATATAAATAATAACGGACAGCTAGAGTTATATTTAATAGAACAGATAAAGGCTTATCCCCAACTATCAAAGGTGTATTTAGGAAAAGAAAATGGAGATTTTATTATGGCGTATAGAGATAATAAATCCTTTGTAACTAAAATAATTTATCAGCAAAACAAAAAAGAAGAAGTTAAGCAATATAATGTTTTCGGAGAGTTAACATCAGCAACAAATCAAGAAACAAGTTTTGATCCAAGAACACGAAGTTGGTATTTTCAAACAAAAGAAGAAGAAAAGGCAATATGGACAGATTTATATATGTTTTTTACGGGTAAGCGTCCTGGTATTACAGCATCTTATCCCTTATTTAATGATAATCAAACGTTTGAAGGCGTATTTGGTGTAGACTTAGAGTTATCTGAAATATCAGAGTTTTTATCATTTCAAAAAAAGTACTACAACTCTAAAATCATCATCTTAAATTATAAAAATGAAATTGTAGCTCAATCAGGAAATATAGTATTTAAAACACTAAAAGATGGGCAGATTGTGCCCATGCATATTAATGAGCATGGTGATGATTTAATACAAGAATCATATGAAAAAATAACAAGTATCCAAAAAAAAGATACGGCAACGAATCAAGTCACGTTAACCTATGATAATAATAACTATTTAATTTCGTCGATTAGTTTTCCTTCTTATTTTGGTAAAAATTGGAAAGTAATGACGATATTACCAAAAGAGAAATTATTAGATAATAAAGTTCCTGCCAATATAATTTTTTATATTATGTTGATAGGTATTACATTGCTAATTTTGATAATAACTATGTTGATAGTGAGATCCATAACAACGCCAATTAAACAGTTAACATTTGATTTGCAACGGTTACGATACAAAAATGTGGATGGAAAAATCATAAAATCGTCTGTTATAGAAGTGAGTGAATTAATTCATGTTTATTCAGATATTAAAAAATTATATAGTAAAACATTTACAAAAGAAGAAAAGTAAGTTTAAAACCAGTTAAAAAACGGTATATTTAACTGTTTCATATGGAAGATTTACTTATTTATATTGATATTGCGTTAGTTACAAAATCAGTTGTAGCCTGTCTTATTGGTTTTGCAATAGGATTAGAACGTGAATATAGAAATAAACCAGCTGGTATCAAAACATTTGCATTGATATGTCTAGGATCCGCATTATTTACACATATTTCTATAGCTTTTCAAGGTCCAGCAGATCCCAGTAGGGTAACGGCTCAAATTGTGTCAGGACTAGGGTTTATTGGAGCAGGAACAATTTTTCAGTCACGCCATATGATTACGGGGCTAACGACAGCAGCAGAGTTGTGGGTGGTGGGAGCATTAGGGGCCTTGTTAGGTTTAGAAAAATATTCAGAAGCAATAAGTTGTTTAATTATTATCTACATCTACTTTATAGTATCTCATTTGATTCAAAAGATAGTATTTAAGAAAAAGAAATATTTTTTAGAAATCACTTTAGAGGCCAAAGAGAATATTCCTATGATTGAAGAATTGTTTAATGAAAATAAAATATATTTAACACAACGAAATTGGCGTAAAAAAGACAAGAAATATAAATTTGAATGTTCTTATAGCGTAAATCCCGTAAAAAATCAGGAAATAAGACACAAGTTACGTATGATAGAGTATGTAATTGGGATTATTAACTAAGACTTGTCCTTAAATGGTTTTTTTAAAAAAAGAGTTGAGTGATTGATAATTATAAATCTTAATCTGAAGCAATATCAGTAAAGAAACTCACGCATTATTCGTATCGCAAAAACTAAGCTCAGCATCCCCACCTGGCGCAATACATAAATTTGTAATGCGCCATAACCTTCATCAACTTCAGGGACTAGAACAATTATTGACTGCCTTGATTCCAAATGGCATCTATGCGCCCAGCTTTCATTATTTCAGTTAATAACTCCAGCATATCATTTACGGTACCTCTTGGAACATAATCGCCAGAAAGAGAATCAACATTCTCTGCAATTAATTGATTAACAACGCAATTAGTGACACTAATGCCTTTTCCTTCAATTGAATACCCATGTAAGGTTGGGATTGTATAGTTTAAATCTGATATGTTTTGAGAGAAACTAAATGACGCATCGCTTGAATGAATTATAGTACTTTCAGGGATTTCCTCAGACATTGGTTGAATAATCGGATTAAACACACCATCGGATGTACTAGCAGGTTCTTCTAATGATATATCTGCAAGTCCTGTTATACCGCTGGTATCAGGAGAGTCGATAGTACCAGGGAGACTAAAACTTCTCCAAACAGGTCTGATTCATCATCACTGTCATATTCGTAACCACGGCCGTATTGATAGTGTTTAAATTCGTCCTCAAATTCGTCTTCAGTACTTAATCCAATCTCACTTCTCACTAGTATGTGAAAATGCTGTTTTTCCTTGTTCAAACAGTTCCTGATCCTCAAAAGATAAAGTTGAAATTAACGCGTCATTAAATTTTTCTTTTTTATACATTGCTGCAACGTTTATTTTCAAATCATTTAACTGAACTTCTAATGCCTTGATTGAGTCTTCTGCTTGATTTACCGCTATGCTTTCAGCTAATACACTTTGTTTGATATCTGCTAATTTCTTATCTTGAAACTTAGAACTGATGGTTCAGATTGAGATAAAGGCAGTTCTGGTGGTAATCCTTGTATTGGTAATGTCATTTTTTTATCCTTTTTGCACCCCTACCGATGTTTTTTACTGATTTTATGTCGGTATTCCATCCTTATATGTATTAGATAGATATATGTCTGAATTTAGAATCTTGCAATCATTATCTAATGTGATCTCTTTTCTTTCTGCATATTCAGTATGATCGAGCGGATTTTGTCTAGAAATATCAAGGAAAATTTTATTATCATCATCTCGCATTTTAATTGCAACATCTACAATTCGACCAATCGTATTCATTGAACCTGCATAGCCCTTATATGTATTTAGATTACCATTTTGAAATGATTTAAAAATCAAATTATCTTCTGTAGCTTTAACTGTTAGCGTGCAGTTTTTTGTTGTAAGCTTTCTTTCATGGTTTATTTGTTTGGAAAGTGCAGGGAATGCCTTACTATATTGTAATGATATAAATCCAAGTATAAGTGTTTTCATTTTCATATTCTCCTTAATTTTTATTTAAGCTACTACGATTTTTGCTTCATTAAATTCTTGTTTTGTTAACATAATCGTTTCTTTTTCATTTCAATGACTTGGTTCTATACAATCTCTTAAAAATTTTATAACTACAGGGAAATCTTCTTTAATATAAGAGATATCAGATTCTAAATTGGATCTTTCATATATTAAAACGTTTAATGTTCTTGTAAGAGCATTTATAACATCATCAGCAATATCAAGTTCTGAACGAATTATTTCTAATTGTTTAAATATTGATGGTTCAGTTAATCTT
>MDSV01161694.1_pt1 | contig 11153 bp, 11 predicted proteins | sample 810851 | NCBI WGS metagenome assembly MDSV01 (sample SAMN05326640, study PRJNA326480) | marine metagenome | isolation source: seawater | place: Atlantic Ocean: North East | collected 2012 | reverse complement strand
TTTCACCACGAGGGCACGTCGTTCTTTTTGTTGTTATTGTTAATATATTAATACACAAGAGTTTTAAATAAGTAAAAAAAAATTATTTTCCGTCTCTATCTCCAAGTTTGCTCCAAGTCTTCCCATATTTTATAGGAGAATAAGTTAGTCTTTTTGGTTCAGAGCACCTGGCAACAGAACGCCCCTACTTTTCAAAAACTTTTTTTCCATGTTTAATTGGATTAATCAAAAGTTTTTTATGGTCATATTTATATCGACCATTGTTATAATGAATTGAATTAATTACAGCTATTCTAGAATTTTCCATATCAATTAAAATTGCTTGCCCAGCAAAACCTCCCATACCAAAGACTACTTTATTGTTTAGACCCGGATAATCTAAGTGAAATTGACCTCCATAAGATTTGGTTCGGTTAAACATTGGTTCACTTCTGTCTCCGTCGTGATTTATATTTTTACTAATTTTTCGATCATAAATTTCCTTCAAATATTTTCCTTCACATGTATTATTTTGATAATCGTCCATCATTGCTTTTGCAATTCTGAGATAATCGAGTCTCGTTGCATAAAACATTGGATCAGGCCAATCTTTTTCTGATTGATCATGAAGATTTTCCTTTCTAAAGAAAAATACCTGATTTTTAATTTTGGACTTTTCTTGAAATGTTTTGTTTAAAATTTTTTGAAAGTCACTTTTTGATTTGAAAAAGATATAATGTAATATTAGTCTAGTATTTAATCCAGTATAGTTATATTTTTTTTTAGCACTTTTTTTACCCTTAAAATAATCACTAATAAAATTTGGTGTCCAATTAGATATTTCTAATCCATCATCTCTATTTGGTTTTCCATTTTTTAAAAGATGAGCAACATAAACATATTTTTGATCACCAGATGCCATATTTAAAAGATGAATTAGTTTGTTATTTTCATAAAGTGTGCCTTTCATTAAAGGCCAATCACTTATTCTAGTGTCAACACTTTCTATATATCCATCACAAATTGCATGAGCTAAGACATATGAGACCATAGATTTACCAACTGAATTTGCTCTTAATTTTGTTTTATTGTTTACAAACTCGCCAAGTCTATTCTTTGGGGATATTTTATCGATAACGATATGATCTTTTTCAAAATATAAATAACTAAATAAAGCTTTTTTCTCCATCTCTTTATTTAAAAATTTGTAATCTAATAAATCATATTTAAATTCATATGGGTTTGTCGAAGGTTCAACTAAGTATGCTGAATTTGGAGTAGCTTTATAAGAATTATATAAATGCAAAAAATATTTTAATGTTTCTAAGTTTGGATTTGAATGATAAGGGACGTGTGGTCCATCAGAAGTCTTGTCAACCTTCGAAAGATCAATTTTAGATAATAAATTGTCAGATGAAAAAACATTAGTGCACAATAACAAACCCAGAATCACTATCCCTAAAAGTTTTTTCATCATTGTAACAAATTTATTTTTTCATTATAAACATTTTAATGAAGCATGATAGGTTTAAGTTTTTAACCTTTATATTAGTGCCGATTTTATTAATAATCTCTATTTTTGTTTGTGAGTTTATTTTAAAGTTTATAGGTCTAGGTAATCCGGTTATTTACGACAAAAACACTGTTTGGAATTATTCATTATCAGAAAATCAAAATCGAATTAGGTTTAATAATAAAACTGTAAAAGTAAATAACGTCGGTCTTAGATCTAATAAAGATTGGATAAAGAATAATAAAACACTAATTTTATTTCACGGTGACTCTGTAACCTACGGTGGCTCAAAATTAGATAACTCTGAATTATTCTCCGAAAAAATATGTGACGACTTAGGTAAGAATTTTATTTGCGGTAATGCAGGGGTTAATGGGTACGGTATTTTGAATATGGTTATGCGAAGTAAATATGATGACAGAATTCAAAATGCAGACATAGTGATTTTCACAATCATACTACAAGATTTTTGGAGAGGATTAGTAGACATTAAAAAATTACATTATTTTACTTCAAATCCTAACAAATTTTTTCCAGCAATAGAGGAAGCTTTAAACTTTATTGCATGGAAATATGATCTTAATAGGTATTTAGGTCAAAAAACAAAAAACTCAAACACCAATCAAGATACCAAAACTATGATAATTAAATCTACAGAGTTTACTTTGCAAATCCTGAATGAAGAAATTTTAAGACTTCAATCAGAAAATAAAAAAGTTTTCGTTTTTTTCTCCCCGACAAAAAGTAGCTTATTAAATAATGAAGCTAAATGGATTAAAAATCTTAAAAAAAAAGTCACAATAAAAACTCTAAATTTATATGATATTTCACCTTCTTTAAGTGAAAATTTAAGTAGAGATATTTATTTTGACAACATTCACTTCAATAGTAAAGGCCACGAAATTATTTCAGAAGTTATTTTTAAGAATATAAAAGATAAATTAAAATAAAAAAATTTTAAATTTTTTTATTCAAAATAAAAATTATAGTTTTTTTTATTAGAAAGCTTCTTATTAAAAATCATAAAATTTTTATTTGATTTTCGGTCGATAATTTTAATATTCTTTTTTTTAATATGAGACCATCCATTTTTTTTATAAAAACTAACTAATTTAGTATTGCAAATTAATAGAGAGAAGATTTTAGATTTTTTGATAACAGAATTATTAAAATCCATCAAAATTTTAGATATTTTTTTTCCTCTGTACTTTTTGCTAATTATAAGTGTATCAAAAAGAAGATATTTTTTTTTATTTTTGAATTTTCGATCTTGAATATTTTATTTCTTAAAGCAGTATAACCAATTATTTTAGATCTGATATAAACCATATTATGAATATCTTTACTCTTAATGTTTTTTTTAAACCATTTAAATTGGTTTTTTTTTCCATGTTTCCACTCTTTGTCTTTTAGATCGCAGATATTTTTAATTTGAAGATTTGTAAGTTTTGATGAGCGAATTGAAAGTAATTTGTAATCCATTAATTGTTAAATAATTTCATCACATAATTTTTTTTGTGTGAATTCAATACCTCTGCAGTATTTACTAAACCTGGCGAATTGAAAAGGGAAAAAATTTAAAACATCCTTTTCAAATGTCTCATCCTTAAATTTTAGCTCAACTACGTTTAAATTATCTTTGATAACATATGGCAAAATTTTACTATATTTAATTCTTTTGTAAGCGATTTCTTTATCAATAGTTAACCTAATATTATTTAATTTGTAATAAGATCTTTTGTAAGTAATGTTTAATTTAGGTTCACAAGTTCCATAATCCTTATCAATAAATAATAGCCTTTTATCTCTGACTTTAAATTTTTTTTTTGAAATTTTAAATCTGCCTTCAACAGAAGAAATTTTATACTCTAACACGGAATTATTTTCAAAATTTTTCAATAATTCATGATTGTCATATCTTCTAAGCCTAATTTTTTTTCTTGGTAAGATACCCTCAACGGATTCGTGGTACATATTTAGATTAGAATTATCAAAGTACACAGAATTTATTAACCTCTCTGGATACAAAATTTCACCACCTTTATCTTTTATCCATTTTAATAATCTATTTAGTTTTGATTTATTTAATGTAGATTTTATTTCTTTTCTGAAACTCATTTTAAAAATACGATTTCTGATCCTTTTGATGTAAAATTTTTATCTTTTGAACAATTACTTGTATTAATTAATATTCTTCCGCCTGTAAATTCTTGTTTTTTTCTATAAGCTGCAAAACAAACTTCTGTATTTTTAATATCAGTTAAATTTAATTGTATTGTAGAAGAGTCTTTTGATGCTACTGCCATTTTAGTATCTTTTGAAATAAATGTGTCCAAATTTAATTTAGATTTTTCCCCTACTGATAATCCTTTATCTCCACATTTGTTTACCGTTAATTTATTTATAATATATTTTCCATAGGATAAATCTAAACAGTCATTCAAAGAGTTTTTTATGTTTATATTTTCTACTTGTAGATTTGAAAAATCCATATCCACAGCATCTGAAACACTTGAGTCTACATAAATCTCATTAATTGTTCCTCGAGTTTGAATAAAATTAATCGCATCTTCACAACTACTATCATTTATTTTAAATGAAACATTTACTAAATCCATGTTATGGATATTTAAACATCCTGTAAGATTAAATGGATTTAATTTGTTATTGATAATATTCGAATTATTTAAGCTACCTTTGAATTGTATTTGCCAATCATTAAGGCTTCCATTTTGAAATAAAACAATTCCGTTATTGTTAGTTTGGGTAATTATTACAATTTTATCATTTTTATCTACTTTTAGATCTATAAATTCATTGTACATTAGTGTTGAATTATCAACTTTTATTTCTTTCCAATTAATTGGGTAGTCATTTATTTTTAATTCTGATTTTTCAAAATTTGCATCTGAGTGTACAAAAATTAAATCATTTTGAATTTTAAATTTTTTTTGTAATGCATTAAAATCTTGATTTAAAACGTCGGCTAAATAATTGTCATATTCCTCTCTATCGGTCTTATATGAAATACAATTTTCTTTTTTAAAGTCGCATATTAAGAATTCCTTTGTTTTTGGTTGAGCAAAAACTAATTTTTTTTTTCTTGTTTCTTCATCTGAAAAACTTGAAAAATATGATTTTTTGTTAGCAATATTAATCTCTGGAGGTGATGAAGTGCCAATTATTTTTAATCTTAAAATAATTTTTGTAATAACCTTATCTAATTCTTCAAGGCTTATCTTTAACCCAGCTTCGTTTAATTCTTTTTTCAAAATACTCTTGTTTATTTCCAAGGTTTTTTTCAGTGCTTTTTCAGCTCCTCTTTTGGCCTCTGAAGAACTTGCATTTGTTAAATCTTTATCTTTAGTAATCTGTTCATTTTCAAGAATTTTTGATTTTCCGTCATAATAGATTGGTAGAAAGGATCTATTTATGCTGTCATAATAAAATCTTCTATCATCAAACGATAAACTATGTGCTGCATCGATAGCATAAACTAATGCTTCATAAGTTTCTAACTTTTCTATAATATTTTTATTTCTAAAAAAATAATCAGTAAATAGATATAAATTTATATTCTTACTAAAATTTTCTGGATAATTTGCTTTATGATTTAATAAATATAACTTATTTAAATTTGATACAGATTCTAATGCTACATGTGAATTTGAGGAACTTTTTTTTGCGTAAGCCTTATTCGCTAATTTTGAGAGATTAGTTTTTTTTTCAAATAAATGCTCGCTATCCTTTAAAGAAATAGTAAATCTTTCATCGCCTTCTAAAATAGGGCCTTCTTTTAAACCAGAATTTTCAAGAAATTCTTTTCTCAAATCTTCTTGAAAAATATAATTACTTGTAAATCCGTTTATTTTTCCTTTTACATAAAATGTTTTAGGGGATAAAAAATTAAGATGTTTTAAAAATATTGATGTGAATATTTCATTAGATCCATATCTAGCAGCAGGTAGTAACAATTTAAAACGAGTTATATTATCAACATTGCCATCTAGTAATTCTATATTAATGCTAGATATAGGAGTTCCTTTATCCCAACCTAAATGCCACCACAAATCTCCGGTAACTCTTACAAAAGAATTAAAAACACATTTAGTTGAGTCTTTATAGTCAATATAAATTTTTGATTTAAATTTTTTTTTGAATTTATCTGAAATTCTAAAATTTGGAAACCAGTTTTCATGTTGACTTTTTGCTTTTTCGCTTTCAAATTCTACATGTAAATTTAATAAATTTTTTGCCCAAACTTTGTTTTTATTTACTTTAATTTCAATTTTTTTAATTTCTGAAAAAGAGTAATTACTTATTTTTCCTAGACAATAACTTTTAATAGAGTCTACTGGTTTAAAATCATTTTTTTTTGCCTCAAGAAATGAAATAGGAGTAAAAAAAATTATAAGAAGGATTTTTAAAAGTATCTTTTTAATTACCATACCTTATATCAATATCCTCAACTTCATTATCTGACTCTAATTTTTCTTTTAGTTTATTTAATTCAGATTTATCAGAGAAGACTAAATTATAATTATATTGATCTGGATTTTTTGTTAAATAAAATTGACTAAGATTTGGATTGTTTTCTAAAATATTTATCTTTTTTTTAGATTTAATATTTATTTCATGATTTATGTTGCCCTCTTCGAAAGATAAAGAGAACATTTTTTTTCCTTTTTTTTCATAAAAGTTACTTAATTGCTTAACTATAATAATTAAAAATATAATTATTACTGTTAAGCCAACACCTAATTTTACATCAACGGCAACACCTATACCGATAGTGATTAAAGCAAAAAATATAATTAATTCGAAAGGATTTTTTACTGGATTTCTAAATCTTACAATAGACAAGGCTCCTATCATTCCTAGTGATAAGGCAATATTTCCTGCAATTAAAGTTGTGATAACCATTGTAATAGGTGGTAACAATAAATAACTCATTGAATGATGATATGTCGTTGCCCATCTTTGTTGAGCCAAACTTAAAGAAATTCTTATACCCAAGCCACAGAGAATTGAAACTAAAACAAGTCCTAAATATTCTAAATTGCTTATATTTTCCATATCGGTAAATCGTTAAAGATTTAGATTTTTATAATCATATAAATTAGTTTTTACAATCTAAAAAGCCTTATTTAATTTATATGATTTTGAAAATTATATAAAGTATATATGTTTCATGAAAAAAATATTGATTTATAATTCTGGAGGAGGAATTGGAGACTCAATACAAATAATTCCTTTAATTTTATCTTTACAAAATCATTTTAAGAGAACTAAGCTATTTTATCTAAGTGCTCATCCAAATCATTTTAAGAAAAGTTTAAAAGAATATGATATTAAAATTGAAAGCCTAGATTTAGATATAAAATATTTCGGTTTTAGATGGTGGCATTTCTTAGTAGCTAAAAGAAAATTCTTAAAAAAAAATAACTTAAAATTCGACTTGATAATTGATTTGCAATCTAAGTTAAGAAATACATTAATTCTTAAAAAAATTCCTCACTATCAATTTTACTCAACAACCTTAAATAATTTTTTTTGTAGTAAAAAAATAAAAAATAATTCAAAATTACATGTAAAAAATTTAGCAAATTTCTTTGAAGAAGAAATTTTATCTATAAATTATAAATACAACAATTTACCTAAAAATATTTTAAATGAAGCTAAAAGATTACTCCCCAAAAACAACTATATTGGTTTTTCCATCACTCAAGGAAACCCATACAGAAAAAAGAGTTGGTCGGTTTACAAGTTTATTTCACTTGCAAATAAAATATCAATCAAGAATAAGACACCAGTATTCTTTATTGAAAAAAATAATGAACAGCTAATTGAAAAAATTAAAAATCAAGTTCCTTCTGCAATATTCCCAGAAAGCCAGTCAGAAATTTCATGTCCAGCTTTGGTAACAGCATTATCTTCAAAATTAGATTTAGCTATTACAATTGACAATGGAATAATGCACATGATGGGATTAGCCAATATTCCTATGATAGTTTTATTTGGTCCAACGAACTCTGAAAAATTTTCCCCTAAGAATAATTATACAAAAATTTTAGATAGTAAAAAAATTTATAAAACTAAAAATATTGATTCTATAACTGTAGATGATGTTTATAATTTAATTTAAATTTTCAATAATTTAATATTTTTTTCCTTAACTAATTTTTTTAATTCTATGTTTACTTTGTTAAGTTTTTTTATAGAGGTTGATCTTGTCACTATTGATACACCTATTTTTCCCAACCTAAAAAAAGGATAGCTACCAATATCCACAAACTTATTATTTTTTTTTTGAATTGTTCCAAGTTTTTTGGAGATATTACTTTCTACTGTAAAAAGATTTAAAGTTTTACTATGAACTTTTAAACCTTTTACTAAATATTGTTTACAATTTTCTATCATCGAATTTAAAATTGATGGGACACCTGGTAGTGACAAAACATTCTTGGTCATGAACCCTGGTGCTGCACTCGAAGGGTTGTAAATTAATTTTGATCCTTGTGGCATCTTCGCCATTTTTTTTCTTCCGTCATTGAATTTTTTCTTACCGTAATAAATCTCTAATATTTTATATGCTTCTTTGTGATATCCGTATTTAAGTTTAAATGCTTTTGCGATAGATTGTGCAGTGATATCATCATGAGTTGGCCCTATACCACCGGTTGTAAATACATAATTAAATTTTTTTGATAAAGTTTTAATATTTTCTATTATAATTTTTTCAACGTCAGGTATTATTCTAACTTCTTGAACTGATATTCCACAATTTACATTAAGCCAATTACTTATGAAAATGGTATTTTTATCTTGAGTTCTGCCAGATAAAATTTCATTACCAATAATTAAAATGGCAGCATTTACTTTTTTAATTTTTTTCTTCATAGATAATTATACATGAACTTTGAAAAAACATTAATATCAGGAGAATTTATTAAAAGATATAAGCGTTTTTTTGTTGATATAAAAATTAATAACAAAATAGTAACTGCTCATTGTCCAAATACTGGTTCAATGATGGGTCTATTAAACAAGGGAAATAGAGTTTGGTTGAGCGAGTCTAATAACCCTAAAAGAAAACTAAAATATACCTTGCAAATTATTGAAAGCAAAAAAAGTAAGGTCGGTATAAATACACATTTAACTAATAAAATTGTTTATGATGCCATAAATTCTAATTTAATAAACTATTTTAAAAATGTTGAAAACATTCAACAAGAAGTGAAATTTGGCGAGAATACAAGGTTTGATTTTATGGTTTCTAATAATAATAAAAAAACTTTTATTGAGGTTAAGAATGTAACTCTATCGAGAAAAAAAGGTATTGCTGAATTTCCAGATGCAGTAACGGCTCGAGGTCTAAAACATATTAATGAGCTATTAAAAGCTAAAAAAAAAGGTTATGAAATTTTTCTTTTATTTGTAATTCAACGAGATGATTGTAGTAAATTTGAGATTGCTAAAGATATAGATTCGGAATATTACAAGTTTCTAATAAAAGCTGTTAAAAAAAAACTAAATTTGCTTTGCTATGATTGTAAATTTTATCCAAAAGGAATAAAATTAAATCGTGAAATTAAACTCAAAATCTGATGAATAATAAAGAAGCTTTTGAAAAAACTAGATTAGCTGGAATTGTGGCTGCTGGAGCGCTTGATGAGGTAGCTAAAATTGCCAAACCAGGCACGCGAACAGATGAGATCGATAAATTATGTTATGAGTTCATAAATGACCATGGCGCCTACTCTGCGCCATTATTTTATAGAGGTTTTCCAAAGTCATGTTGCACTTCAACTAACCATGTAGTCTGTCACGGAATACCATCAGAGAAGGTTTTAGATGATGGTGATATCGTTAATGTTGATGTAACTGCTTTAAAAGATGGATGGCATGGTGATACTAGCAGAACTTTTGAAATCGGAGAAATTTCTGTAAAAGCAAAAAGGTTAGTGAGTACTACTTACGAAGCTATGATGAAAGCAATCAAAATTGTGAAAGAGGGAATTTATTTAGGAGATATTGGAGCTACAATTCAAAACCATGTTGAAGCTCAAGGTTTTTCTGTTGTGCGAGATTTTTGCGGTCACGGAATAGGTAAATCATTTCACAAAGAGCCTAACGTTCTTCATTATGGAAAAAAAGGAACAGGTGAAAAATTAAAAGCAGGTATGATTTTTACTATCGAGCCTATGATAAATATAGGAAATTATGAAACTAAAACACTTAATGATGGATGGACAGCTGTGACTAAAGATAAATCTTTATCTGCACAATTTGAACATACTATAGGTGTAACTAAAAATGGCTGTGAAATTTTTACTTTATCGAAAAATTTAAATGATTGAAAGATATTCAAGAAAAGAAATAAAAAGCATTTGGGAAGATTATAACAAATATTCTATATGGTTAGATATAGAACTTGCTGCAGCTGAAGGAATGGAAAAATTAAAGATAATTCCTAAAGGGATAGTAAAAAAAGTAAAATCAAAAGCAAGAATAAATGTTAAAAGGATCTTACAAATTGAAGAAAAAGTTAAACATGATGTAATTGCTTTTCTAACTTCAATTACAGAAAAGGTTGGTAAAGAAGCAAGATATTTACATAAAGGTATGACGTCTTCAGATGTTTTGGACACTTGTTTCAACCTCCAGCTCAAACAATCTGGTAAAATTTTGTTAAATGATATTGACCAATTATTATTATCTATCAAACGTCAAGCTAATAAACATAAGTACACTTTATGTATTGGTAGAAGTCATGGGATACATGCAGAGCCAATTACATTTGGTCTAAAAATGTTGACATTCTATCAAGAATTTTTAAGAAATAAAAAAAGATTGGAAAACTCAATTAAAGAAATTTCAACATGTGCAATATCTGGAGCCGTAGGTACTTTCGCAAATATTGATCCAAGAGTGGAAAGTTACGTTGCAAAAAAACTCAAATTAAGTGTTGAACCTATTTCTACTCAAATTATACCTAGGGACAGACATGCACAATTTTTTTCAACTTTAGGGATAATTGCAAGTTCAATTGAACGCTTCGCAACAGAAATTAGACATTTACAAAGAACTGAAGTGTTGGAAGTTGAAGAGTTTTTTGGAAAAAAGCAAAAAGGTTCTTCAGCAATGCCACATAAAAAAAATCCTATCTTAAGTGAAAATTTAACTGGTTTAGCTAGATTAATTAGATCAAGTGTTATACCTGCGCTAGAAAATGTTTCACTTTGGCATGAAAGAGATATTTCACATTCAGCGGTAGAAAGAAATATTGGTCCAGACGCAACTATTGCTTTAGATTTTGCATTGAACAGATTAAATGGTGTCGTTAAAAATTTAAACATTTATCCGAAACAAATGTTGAAAAATCTAAACCTAACTAGAGGTATATTTTTTTCACAAAGAATTTTACTTGAGTTAACTAATGTTGGTTTCACAAGAGAAGAGGCTTATAAAATTGTACAAAAAAATGCTATGAAAGCTTGGAGTGAAAAATCCTCTTTTTTAGATAATACTCTTAAAGATAAAAAAATTACAAATAAAATATCTGTTAATAAACTCAAAAGGTTATTTGATTTTAGTTACCATACGAAAAAAATTAATATAATTTTTAAAAGAAGTCTAAAAAAATAGAAATTCAAATGAA
>MDSV01150224.1_pt1 | contig 11153 bp, 10 predicted proteins | sample 810851 | NCBI WGS metagenome assembly MDSV01 (sample SAMN05326640, study PRJNA326480) | marine metagenome | isolation source: seawater | place: Atlantic Ocean: North East | collected 2012 | reverse complement strand
GTGATTTCATGAAAGCTCTAGCTGATTTCAGTTTGTCTTATCGCTCAGTGCCACGAAGCTAGACATCTCCTTGTTATAAGAATATCGTTCATTTTTTACTTGCTGGAATTAACACAGAAGCAAGAAACTATATCGGATAATACATGTTCACGGTTAATCCACTCGCCAACGCCCTCGGTGCGGAGCTTCATGGTGTTGATCTGACCACCGGGTTGACGCCAGAAGTATTCAAAGAAGTCAGGCGTCAACTGGTGGAACATGAGGTCATCTTTTTTCGTGATCAGGATATCAGCCCTGAGCAGCACAGGGCGCTGGCAGCTTCCTTCGGCCCACTGCAGACTCATCCAGCCTATGCAACGGTAGAAAGCATTCCGGAAATCACTATTCTGGAAAGCACTGCAGAAAACCCGACCAAGATCGAGGCCTGGCATACCGACATGACATTTCGTAAGCATCCACCTCTAGGCTGTGTCTTGCATTCGAAAATTGTGCCTCCCAAGGGTGGGGATACCATGTGGGCGAGTATGACAACGGCATACGATGCGCTGTCTGCACCCATGCAGAGTTTTTTATCTGGCCTTACCGCGGAACATGACTTTAGTTATGGATTCAAGGAAAGCCTGGCGGAACCAGGTGGAAGGGAAAGACTCGCACAGGCAGTAGTTGATAATCCTCCAGTAGTTCACCCGGTTATTCGTACTCATCCGGAGAGCGGCAAGAAAGTGATCTTTGTGAACTCGCTATTCACCACACGCATTCTGGAGCTGAGCAGAGGAGAGAGCGATGCGATACTGAATTTTCTCTATGATCATGTCACCACGCCAGAGTTCAGTTGCCGTTTTAAATGGGAGCCAAACTCAATCGCGATCTGGGACAATAGAAGTACACAACACAAACCCATCAACGACTATTTCCCTGACCACAGGATGTTGCATCGAGTCGTTATCGATGGGGATAAGCCTTACTAGTATTCTTGTCTGGATTCGCTTGCTGAGCGAGAGAAAAATTCTACTATTTGTCGAGCGACACTGGGATTATCTGTTGCGGTTTCCAGTGAGTTGATCGCAGATTGGTAGAGTTCTTCCCCAAATATTTCGCGCCGCATGTTTAGCAATGCCCTGGCATATTCCTCACTGAATTCAGGGTGACCCTGGAAGGTAAGAATATGCTCGCCTAATCCCATGGATGCGATAGGGCAAGTCTCTGTGCTTGCAAGCACCTTCCCGCCTGGTGGAAGTTTCGTCACCTGATCTTTGTGATTAGATCGCAGATGGATCGCAGAATCTGACAAACCATAAGCTGCAGCATCCGTCGTGGGCTCGATTGTGTGTACACCCACGCACCAACCCGCGTCTGCTGGCGAGGTTTTACCGCCCAGCGCTTCCGCAACCATCTGGTGGCCGAAACAGATGCCAACTAACGCCTTCTCAGCGGCATGCAATTGCACAACAAAGTCTTTGAGTTGTTTAACCCAGGGTACATCGTCGTACACGCTGAGTTTGCTACCTGTAATAATGTAGGCATCTGCCTCATCCAGATCTGCCGGGTACTCGCCATGGACAACCTCATAGGTCACCAATTCGAGATCCGGTTTCACCGCCAGCAGCAGGTCGGCAAACATATCGGGATATTCGCCGAATTCCACCGCGAACTCCGGCTTTACTGTATCGGCGTTGAGGATTCCTATCTTCATGGCTTTGCGAATTTTCTTATGAACAAACTAGGCATTTTTCAGGTGGAATGATTTGGTTTGAGTGAGTTGATGATAGCCCAGCTCTGAGAGCGCAGCACCCCGTCCAGTATTCTTTACTCCCGTCCAGACCAGGGCAGGGTCAAGGTAGTCACAGCGATTCATGAAAACAGTGCCGCATTGCAATCTCTCTCCCAACTGTTCGGTCAGTGATTCATTCTGCGTCCAGAGTGAGGCAGTTAGTCCCAGATCACTATCGTTCATTAAGCCAACCGCTTCCTCGTCATTGCTCACAGGCATGATACCAACAACAGGTCCAAAGCTCTCTTCAGACATCACTGACATTTTATGGTTAACGTCGATTAACACCTGCGGTGCAAGGTAGGTTGTGTCGTCAGTAGCATTTGGAAAATGTGAGGGATCAATGCACGGTGTCGCGCCTGCATCGATTGCTGCAGCTACCTGCTTGCGTACCCAATCTGCAGCTGAGTTTTTTACAACGGGCCCCAGTGTGGTCTGCTTCTCTAACGGACTGGCGAGAACGTACTGCTTAACCTGCTCGACATAGGCTTCGACAAACTTGTCGAAAAGCGTTTCATGGACATAGATTCGTTCGATGCCGCAGCATGATTGTCCGGAATTGAAAAAGGCGCCATCAACCAGGCTTTCAACACTGCTGTCGAAGTCAGCGTCTTCCCTGACATAGGCGGGATCTTTGCCACCGAGTTCTAGGCTGACGCCGACAAAGGTTCCGGCTGCGGCTTGTTCGATTCGCTGGCCTGCGGGAACAGATCCAGTGAAGCAAACGAAATCCATTTCCCTGGAACCAATAATTTTTTCCGTATCTGCGTGGCTAAGAAATAGATTTTGAATCACGCCCTCTGGGATTCCCGTTGCTTCAAATGCCTGGGTAAAGTGTTCTCCACATAATGGGACCTGTGCCGAAGGTTTCAGGATTACGCTGTTTCCAGCCATCAGCGCAGGTACGATCGAATTAACGGCTGTTAACAGAGGATAGTTCCAGGGTGCGATGGTGAAAACCGTGCCTAAGGGCTGTCTGCGGATGAATCGATTAAAACCTTCCTGTTTGGCTGGGACGATATCGGCCAGGGACTGCTCAGCGCTGGCAATCATATGGCGAGCGCGTTCGGCAAGCCCATTCACTTCGCCACCGGCAAAGGCAATGGGTCGACCCATCTGCCAGGCAATTTCTTCCGCAATCTGGGTTTGCTTCTCTTCAAAGTACTGAACAGCCGCTTCACAGATTCTGGCGCGCTCGTCGATGCTGGTCTGCTGCCATTGTTTTTGCGCTGAGCGTGATAACTCAATAGACTGTGTAATCGTAACAGGGTCTGCCAGTTCTCGCTCAACATAGACTGAGCCATCAACTGGCGAGATACATTGGAAGTGGGTGGGATTCCCGGGCTGATTCATCTTTGAATTCGCTTATGCTTTTTTGAAATGCCAATTGGCAGGGGAGATGAAGATCATTAATCCAGCAGCATTATATAGAGATCGGGGAAACTATTGCAGTCGGTTGCTCGGTCTCAAGAAGATCTTAATAAATAAAGTCAGTAGCAGTCGAAAGGTTCAGAAAAATGGGATGCTGGTGATGTTGGCTTCATTGATCAGCCAACCCGCCTCAGCAAATGGCATCGATGCATCGATCAATGCCGCCATGCAGCCCATCACGGATGCCGTTGCAGGTTTCATTTTCTTTGAGGTCAGTGTCTTTGGTGCTCAACTGCCACTGATCGTGCTGTGGTTAATAGCAGCCTCCACGTTCTTCACTTTCTATTTGAAGTTTCTCAATCTACGCGGTTTCAAACACGCCTTTGAATTGTTGCGCGGCGATTTCAGCAAATCAGATCATAAAGGCGAGCTAAGTCATTTCCAGGCATTGACGACTGCAGTCGCGGGTACTGTTGGAATTGGCAATATCAGTAGCGTGGCCATCATTATTTCATTGGCTGGGCCTGGGGCAACATTCTGGCTGATGCTCGCTGGATTGCTGGGCATGTCCACCAAGTTCGCCGAGTGTGTGCTTGGGGTCAAGTATCGCAAGATCAATCCAGACGGCAGTATTTCCGGTGGCCCAATGTACTATCTAGAACAGGGTTTGAAAGAACGAAACCTGGCTTGGCTGGGCAAGCCCATGGGGTACTTCTATGCGCTTGCCATCGTGATCGGATGCATGGGTATCGGCAATATGTTCCAGTCGAATCAGGCGTTTGAGCAATTCGTCGTGGTAACCGGCGGCGAGTCTGGTTTCTTCGCCGACAAGGGTTGGCTCTTTGGTGGCATGCTGGCCTGTCTCGTTGGGGTAGTGATCATCGGCGGTATTAAGAGCATTGCGCGTGTCACCAGCAGGCTAGTTCCTTTTATGGCCCTGGCTTACGTGCTGGGTTCTCTGACGGTTATTTTCCTCAACGCCGACAGAATTCCATGGGCAATATCAGCGATAGCCACAGAGGCTTTTAATCCAACCGCCATGAGCGGTGGCATGCTCGGTGTGATGATCATGGGATTCCAACGCGCCGTGTTTTCAAATGAAGCCGGTATCGGCTCCGCGGCAATAGCTCACTCGGCGGTTAAAACTCAAGAACCGGTCACGGAGGGATTCGTTGCCCTGATGGAGCCTTTTATAGATACCGTGATGATCTGTACCCTGACAGCACTGGTTATTCTGACTACTGTTTATGAACCTGAATTGGCAGGTGCTGGTATGCAAGGAATCGAACTCACCTCCCGGGCATTCGGCAGTACCTTAAGCTGGTCAACAGTGCCGCTTTCCATTATTGCTATCATGTTCGCCTTCTCAACCCTGTTGTCCTGGTCCTATTATGGGCTCAAGGGTTGGACCTATATCATTGGCGAGTCAGCTAAGGCTGAAATAGTATTCAAGACTATTTTCTGCGGGTTTGCTGCTCTTGGCTGCATGATCCAGCTTGATGCAGTGCTGGATTTTTCTGACGCACTGGTATTTGTTATCGCGTTGCCGAACATCTTTGGGCTTTATATTTTGGCGCCGATTATCAAGAGAGAGCTAAAGAGTTACCAGGCGCGGATAAAGAGTGGGGAGATCCCTAATCTAAGGAAACAACCCTAAGACACAAATTATCCCGATTGATCTAGAAATCCAAAGCTGTACCCCGTCAGCACCGGTTGGACCGTTTAGCCTGATTGCCTAAGAGATAAATTTGGTTCATCGTCAATCCTAAAGGGAATGATGATGACAGAGAAACGAAGCGCGGAAAAGACAGTACGAGATATCCGGCGCCGTACCCGCAAGAAGTATTCCCCCGAAAAGAAGATTAGCATCGTGCTCGAAGGTCTGCGTGGCGCAGAGACCGTTGCCGAGCTATGCCGCCGTCAAGGCCTGAACCCGAATGTATATTTTTGCTGGAGCAAGGATTTCCTGGAAGCTGGTAAGAAGCGTTTGGCTGGCGATACGCTGCGCGAGGCCACGTCGGATGAAGTAAAGGAGCTACGCGCTGAATCTTCTGCGCTCAAGGAAACGCTGGGCAAAGTAGTTTTGGAAAACAAGCTGCTTAAAAAAAGCGTGCTCGGGGATGGGGAGGACGATATATGAGGTGCTCTGGATCCGATAAAGCCGCCATTCAGCTGTTGCAAAACTCTAACCTGTCGATCAACAAGACGCTGGAGCGACTGGATATTCATAAGCCCACGTTCTACAACTGGCTGAAGCGTTATCAGGAAAATGGCATTGATGGCCTGGAAGACAGGAAGCCCGCACCGAAACCCATATGGAACAAGATCACTGAGGAGCATCGCGATTCCGTTATTGAGTTAGCGCTGGATAAACCTGACTTGTCGCCACGTGAAATTGCCGTCAGTCACACCGATGAAAAGGACTACTATGTATCGGAATCGAATGTATGCAGGCTTTTAAAGGAACAAGACCTAATCACCAGACTTGCGTACATCCTGATGCAGGCTAGTGATAAATTCCGACAACCGACCACACGAGTGAATGAGATGTGGCAAACCGACTTTACCTATTTCAAGATCATTGGCTGGGGTTGGTATTACCTATCGACGGAACTTTATGACTACTCGCGCTTTATTATGTCGTGGCGCTTATGCACGAGTATGGGGGCGACGGATGTGTCGAATACATTGGATGATGCACTGGCCTTTAGCGGTCTGGACGAAGTAAAGGTGCGGCATGAGCTCCGCCTATTGAGTGATAATGGTCCGTGCTATATCTCGGGTCAATTATCCGAATACCTGACAGGTGACACATAGCCCAAGCCAAGTCCGCAGCCGCCGATGACACCGTAGCCTAAGTAAAGTAACCACAATTGATGTGTCATGATGCCGGCGGCTCCCACCAGGTAGCCACTACCCAAACACAAAGCAGAGGCAACACCTACTTTGCGCAGGCCGACTTTTTCCAGCCATTTGCCGGCAAAGGCGGCTGCCAACCAAAGAAAAACAATGGCTATTGTAAAGACACAGATCACTTCGCTGAGGCTCCAGTCTTCAGCAGAGCTGGTGACTCCACCGTGCACCTTGGTGAGGGAAGGTTTATAGATGCTTCATACATAAACGGAACCGATGCAGAGATGGATGGTGATAGAAGCGAGGAGCACGCGCCAGCGGTTATAGCCTGCGGGCGCGATGATGCGTTCCTTGCTGAGAAGATCCGAGATAAGAATGGCCTAGTTGTTATTGGTTTATTGCCGCTTAAGATTGAAGAGGGTAAGGCCGCTATTATCTGTAGCATTTAATGATTCCAGTGTACTGTTGTGCAGCCTCAGCGATATCAGCGACGCTGCGCGATTCTGACTCAGCAGTGTTGAGCACATAATCTACGTTGTTTGTATCGAGGAATGTTCTTGCGATTGAATCGCGAATGGCAAAATTCAAATTCTGCACAGCGGTTCCTCGCCGTTCGCGGAAAAATTCATCATTGGCCGTTTCCACTACCACTCCTACGATCTCGCCATTTCGATTCATTACAGGGCCGCCGCTATTGCCAGGCTGGATCTGGGCGGTCATCTGAAGTCGACTAAGATCATCATTCAGGCCACTCAGGGCGCTGACTATTCCATTGGTGAGATTGCCCTGGGAAGAAAGATCGCCCAGTAGAGGAAATCCATAGACCACCACTTCATCTCCCAACCGTAGGGTTTGCGCGCCACTGAACTCGGCGGGTGTGGCGGAAATATCTGCTCGGAGCAGCGCAAGGTCGGTAGTGGCATTGCTGGCGAGCGTTACTGCATCGGTAGCTACGTCGCCGCGAATCCGGAAAGTCTGAGCCGCACAACCATCAATTACATGGTGGTTAGTGAGTATGTGACCGTCAGCGCTCACGACGAATCCAGTGCCGGAACTGATGAGCTGTCTTCCTCCTGAGCTGGGAAAGGTCTCGGTACTGTTACCGGACGTACCTTCCCAGGGAGTGCCCAGTTCAGTGATATAGAGTTCGACTTCGGTGAATGCGTCATCTACTGCGTATGTTCCTACCCAGATGTCATAAATACCCTCTTCGGGATCGGCGAAGACTACGCCAGGGTTGGTTCCACTGTTGCCGTTGAAGTCATCGTTGCAATGCCATTCACCGCTAGGGCCGTTAACTACCAAGGTGGTATCCAGTGCACTTTCGACAAAGAAGCTAAGATCGTATGTCGAGGGTTGTGAAAAATTCAGCTGTAAGTCTGGAGCACTGCTTACGTAGCCGCTGCAGTTCTGCACTGTGTTTGCATTTACTGAACCGCCTGCTCTGATAGTCCTTCGAAAGGGGTCAGGCTCGAAATTGCCGGTGAGATCGAAGTCGCCATAGTTGGCGTCTTCAAACTGGTCGAGTTCTGACTGATCGCTTGAGCTCACCCCGTTCCAGGGAGCGCCTAACTCGGTGATATAGAGATTGGCGGAAGTAAATGTGTCATCTTCGGAGTAGGAGCCTACCCAGATATCATAAACACCGGCCTCGGGCCGTGAAAAATTCAATCCCGCGTTTGTACCACCTGCCGTATCGAAATCGTCGTTACAGTGCCAGTCTCCCGAAGGATCATTGATTACCAGCGTCGTATCGACATCGCTAGTAACAAAGAAGCCAAGTTGACTAGCGGGATTAGAAAAACCCAACTCCAGGTCTGGGGCATCCGAAATATAACCCGAACATCCTGCAACATCCCTAGCATTCACCGAACCACCAGCCAATATTTCCTCTCTATAGGGGTCGGGGCTAAAAAAACCTGCCAGATCGATTGAGCCGTAACTGGCTTCCGCGGAGACATCCTGAGCAACGATTACTCCAGAGCTAAATGCGGCAGCAATAACTAGTGCCGTTGAGATGGTTTGTAATCGGCTTGGGTAGGTGCAGCGTGCTCGATGGGCAGTTGTGATCACTGTATCGCTCTTATCCAGAATAATTGGGGAGGGTGCCAGAATAAGCCTGGCTGTTTGACATACTAGCTCAGGACGAATTATCAGTCGAGGAGCATAATCTTCGCTCTGGTTGAGATCTTGCACGAGTTATCGAGTGTTGTCAGCGGGTCGAAATCAGGGGTCACGAATGCGCTCGCATTACTCTCTGCTGCCACTGATCGCGCCAGCCGGGAGAGGCAAGAGCAGAAAGAAAGTGGGCAAGGCAGGGGATGACTCGAGCATTGCCGAGCGCCATGGCGCGATGACCTGGGCCCAGCTGAAGCGCGTATTCAATAGGAGCGGCGAGCGCGCCGACCCATCTAATCCAGAAGGTGGGTTTTGAACCACTCTAGCCTGGCTTGATTAGCACGAACAGAATTATCCCCGCCAAAACCATGTTTGCCGCCGGGAATAATAATCAGGTCGGTTTCAACATTATTCTCTGTCAGTTTTTTGTTCATCACTACCGAGTTGCTGACGTGAACGAGCGGATCCGCATCCCCGTGGATCAGTAATGTGGGAGGATCGTTCTGGTCAACAAACGTAATTGGAGAGACAGAGGGGATCAAATCTTCCTCAAAAGAGAGCGCAGGAAATCTGCTGTATAACTCCTCCATGGAAACCTCATTAACAATGCCTGCCGCCTCAGACTCAGATTGCCTGAAGTCAACTGGCGGGAAATAGGCAACTATTGCAGCCAGTGATGCATCCATTGATCCATCATTGGCACCGGAGGAAGCTGCTACCTGTTCCTTGGCCAAACCAACCATCAAAGAAAGGTGCCCGCCAGCGCTGCCGCCAGTCACGCCAATGCGATTCACATCAATGCCATAATCGTCCGCGTTTTCCTTTATATGTAAAGTCGCCAAGTTTACGTCTTGGACTGCGTCTGGAATCTTATACTTCGGCGCACTGCCATGATAAACGGGGATCATGGTAAATCCAGCGTTCAGCATATCGCTAAAAGATTCGGCCATCCTTGATGGCGGTGTCCAAGAGGAATACCAACCACCGCTCATCATGAAAATTACCGCCGCGCCATTCGGATTTTCAGGCCGAATTACATCGTAAGTGAGAGCCATCCCATCTTTACGAGCATAAATAACATCAGACACATAGCTTGGGTCTGCGCTTGCTAACTGTGGTCCCGATAAACAGGCAATAAAGAGAAAAGTGGTTATGTGCTTCAGCTTCATGTAATCCTCGTCTTCAATCATATAATCTATGCGCTCGAGCATGTCGCTGCTCTATTGAGCCATCCCCTAGAAGGTAAGTCATAATCAGTCGAGTTTCAACGCTTTGTGACGTATATCAATGCTACGAGAGCGCTTTGTTGATTTCCAGAATTACGCCTTCAACATCGAGTATTGGATTTACGGCTACAGCACGCAGCCAGTCCTGGCCATCAACTTTGCAAGTAGAGAACATATTCTCCGGTAGGCGTTGCTGAAAATCGTCGACAGACAGAAATTTTGGTCGAAACAGAACTATCCCGGTTTTAGGCTCGGCCCAAAGTATAAGCCTATCGTCCTCATCGATCTTACCCGCAAAACTTTTCGCGTGGCGCATAGAACGACAAATGCGCTCTGCAATCCCATTTGAACCCCACGCAAGCAGCGTCGCGAGAAGTGGAATAGCTGCTGCGCCGCGGGAGCCCTGTAATCCGGTGTTGGGCTTCGCCAAGTAGTCGCTGCTTAAACTTAAGGTATGATCACAATCCTGCGGATTGCGAAACATGATCAATGCCGAATCCTTTGGTTGATAGAACCACTTGTGGGCTGACACAGCAACGGAATCAGCCATTTCAATCCCGTCGAGCAGATGGCTATATTCCTGGGTCATGCGTAAGGGACCTGACCACGCCGCATCGATATGACTCCAGCCGGCATGACCCACTAGGTCAAGAGGGTCAATGGTCCCCGCAGCGGTGGTGCCGGCTGTTAAAACAAGAGCTGCATCCGTCATGTCACCAAGTGAACGACGATCTATCCTGCCACCTTCATCTGTTTTGATGCACTCAAATGGGAGCCCGAGAATTTGAGCTGATTTCTGAATGCTTAGATGAGCGTACTCGGACGCCACAATCTTTGTTACTTTCCTAACATCCCTCGCTGCCCATAGCGCAGTGAGGTTAGCAACGGTGGAGCCAGAGCACATATGGCCACCATTCATGCCGAAAAAAGGAGTGATCCAGCTCATCACTTTCGTTTCCGCCTCTGATGCAAATGGCGAAATTGATGGATGGAGCAAGTTCTGATTTAGACGAGAGTTCCAAAGAGAGGTCGCCCAGGTAATCCACGGTGTCGGCGGATCCATATGAGCAAATGTCAGAGGATGATCTAGAGCTGATGCACGTCCGAGGACATGAAAAGCGAGTAAGTCCAAAGTTTTTTCTTCACCAAGCCCCTCGGCGCTGAGATCACGAGGCAAGACACTGGCCTCAAAGTTACTCTGTTTGAGTAATTTAACTGCCCTCTCCAACCCCTCGGCGGGAGTAAAGCTTTCATCAATATATTTCAATGCTGTGCTCTCTTTTTTGGAATCTACTCATGCAGTAGCTAAATTATCATTACAACTACTCTAGTCATACAAGGCAATGGGGCCGGCACAATACCCGTACGCTGCCAAAGCTTTCGCATCTCGCAAATTCGATGCCAGCTAAATATTGCGATTTGGGGGGCGTAGCACTCATTCCAAGCTCTAGCGCGCTGAAGGACAAATTGCATCAGCACGGGATGTCTGATGCACTTCATTCGAACCCCTGCGATCATAGTCAGAGGTACCTGATTGCTAGTCTCTAAGCCGCAAACAAGGCCTGTTTCGCAAAGCGACAGACCTTACCGGATTAAAACATTACGATCGCTGAGCGCCCTTACCCGGCTTGTTATCGCCTTGTTAGATCTAACGTAAGGCTCTCATTCAGTTCTTGGAGTATAGGAAGTTTTGCGCCAAATCCAGATCTTGGAAATAGTCTTACTGAAATTCAGGTTTTTACAGCCCAAGGGGCTGTGGTAATCGCTATGTCGGTCAAATATCCTCCAGCCCTCAAAAACCAGCTGAATTCCGT
>MDSV01083197.1_pt1 | contig 11153 bp, 4 predicted proteins | sample 810851 | NCBI WGS metagenome assembly MDSV01 (sample SAMN05326640, study PRJNA326480) | marine metagenome | isolation source: seawater | place: Atlantic Ocean: North East | collected 2012 | reverse complement strand
GCGCAATTCACAGATTTATCCATTGCAACTTCAGGAACCATAACCGAATGGTTTTGGGCATTTGGAAACGGCGAGACATCCAACAACCAGAATCCCACAGTCTCCTACACTGAGATAAAAGATTATACCATATTTCTAAAAATAACAGATGGAAATGGTTGTGGATCCTCAATTTCAAAATCCAACTATATTAAGCTTGATGGTCCGGAAGCTAAATTTTTATACGACTCTGTTGTATGTGGTCTTCCAGCAAATGTTACTTTTTTAAATCAATCAATAGGAAATGACTTAGACTACTTTTGGGATTTTGGGGATGGAACTACATCAACTGGAGATGTTCCTGGAACACATGTTTACAATTCGTTCGACAGTACAGAGGTAAAATTGATTATTACCGAAAAAAACACAGGATGTTCTGATACATCAAAAGGCAGTTTAGTGGTTGGAAACTATAAAGCAGAATTTGATTGGGATATACTATGTGGCAACAATGAATTTACAATAAATGTTCAAAATACTACACCCTTTTTTAATACTCTATCTTGGGACTTCGACGGAGAAGGCTCAGCCTATACAGCAAATGCTTCTCATCATTTCACAGGTAAGGGACCTTTTGAGATAACTCTTACAAGTACCATTGACCCATCATGTTGGGATACTACAACCATCCAGTATAATCTCCCAATGGCCAACATATCATATAACGCACCCATATGTAGTTATCCTTTTGAAGTTTCCTTTGAAAATCAGAGTATGGCAAAAGACTATATCTCCTATTGGGAATTTGGAGACTCTACGTTTAGTGCAGAAAAGAATCCTATCCATATTTACGATATTCCTCCAGAACAATTTTTATCAAAATTATTCATAGAAGACAGTTTTGGATGCACCGATTCGTCAATAAAGTATGTAAATGTTCCTTTTCCTATAGCAAGATTCTACGAGATTAACTCTACATATACAGGTTGTGTTCCTTTGAACCTTACTTTTAAAGACACAAGTTACACCTTGGACTCTAAAATATATTCTGTTCAATGGAACTTTGGTGATTCCGCTTCGGGAAGCAATAATGTTAGCACAGACACTATGCCCTCCCATACTTATAGCGAACCAGGAGACTACGATATTAAATATATAATTATGACTAATGATGGCTGTTCTGACACTGCTATTTATGAGGCAATCATTAAGGCTGGAGAGAAACCCACTGAAGCTTCTTTCGAACAACTTGCTAATGACTCAATTTGTTATGGTGAAAGTATTCAATTTATTGAATCCGCAACCTATTCTGAAAATTGGATTGAGAGCAATTACTTCTGTTGGGCATTTGAAGAAAATCAAGATAGTTTATTACTAAACTCTGAATCTCCACCTAGTGACTGTCCTGAAAAGCCAGAATATTACAATACCAATAAAGCTTATATAAATTTCTCTGAGCCCTCTCACACCTATTCGGGATTTAATCATGATGCTGACACCAATCTGCAGAATGTATTCACAGGAGAAGTACTTCCTAACGCCGGTAATTTATTCACCCATTTAATTGTTGGTTATAATAACTGCTATACAGAAGTAATCCGTCCAACTTTTGTTGATACCACTATTGCTGTTAATGGATATGCCAGAAATGATTCTTTAGAATTGTTTTCTGATTCAACAATTCAAGTTGGACTATACCAAGCCTCCTTAAATTATGACTCTATTGCATACAGTTACGTTTATACGCAATCATCAGCAGATACCTTAATACAAATTCATCCTACAGATACTACTTATCACAACTTTACTGAAGGTAACAGTTATAAAATTCGCACGAAAATAATTAACAAATCATCAGGATGTTCTAATGAAATTATAGATATATTTCCAGTTGATTCTGTACGTTTAGATTTCGATGTCATCGAAAGAAAATGCTTTAGTGAAAACCCTGTTCTTTTTGCCGATTATTCATTTTCAAAATTTAGTAATGTATACATTAGAAAATGGTTGGTTAATGATGCTATTGTTGCTACTATAAGAAACAGTAATCCAATTGATTCCTTTTATTACTCATTTCCTGATACAGGAATATATACAATAACACTTGAATTAGAATACGCATTACAATATCAAAAATATGGTCAATGGAAAAAAGGATACTATACAAAAAGAATGTCCAAACAAATAAAAATTGAAGGGGTTAAAGCAATAGGTTTTTCGGATACTACCCAAACTTGTAGTAGCGAAGGAGTTCAATTTGCAGACGCTTCAAAATCCACCACTCTTATTAAAGAATATAGGTGGTTGTTTGGTGATGAAACCGACAGTAGTATTCTTAAAAATCCAAATCATGAGTACACGACCGCTGGGAGTTTTATTCCTAGTTTACTAGTAACCGATACTTTTGGCTGTATCGATTCAATTGCACTTTCCGAAATTGAGGTTTTCAAACCTAAAATTCAATTCAAAGTATCTGATTCGCTAATTTGTATAGGAGAAAAAATTTCTATTGAAAACAACTCTGAAGGAAATTCACTTTCATTCACTTGGACAATAGATTCATTAATTAAGTCAACCGCCACAATCGACAATCAGGAATTTAACACCCCTGGATTTTTCGATGTTAAACTATATGCAATAGATACTTTTAACTGTGCTGATTCACTCATAAAGTCAAATAGAATTGAAGTTGCAGATATTCCCAAGCCTGAATTTACCGCAGATATATTGTATACGGGTTGCCCTCCACTATCTTCTAATTTTTCAGACACTACGAACCAAACAATAGTAGAGTGGTTGTGGGATTTTGGAGATGGAAATTCAGGAACTGATCAAAATCCGACACATATTTTTACAACTCCTGGTAATTATGACGTTGGTTTAATTGTAACCAATTATGCAAATTGCCGAGACACTATCACTAAAAGTGAATATATTAAAATTGATGGTCCAAATGGAGATGTGAATTTTAGTTCCGATACATTATGTATTCCTGAAGATGTGGTATTTGACCTAAACCTAAGCAATACAAAATACTATATCATGGGATATGGGGACGAAAATACAGTTAGTTATAATTATATTGATAATCCTGACACAACCATTCACATTTACAAGCAAGGAGGTATTTATCAGCCAACCATAAAGTTAATTGATTCTTCGGGCTGTATGCATAAGCTACAAGAACTTCCCAAAATATATGGAGACAGCATTCATGCAGAGTTTAAAACAAATTCACCTATCATTTGTGATATAAACAATATTGAATTTCAAAACAATTCAAAATCAACTTTTGAATCCGAATACATATGGTTGTTTGGCAATAATGATTCCTCTTCAGCAACCTCTCCTGTATACAGCTATTCTACAGATAGTACATATGACGTGACACTAAAACAAACTAGTCCTTTAGGTTGTAAGGATTCAGTTAACAACACTATTAATGTTATTAAAGCCCCTCATCCATCCATATTAATTGAAAACGAAAATTATTGCATACCCTCCAAAACCTCCTTTAAGCTACTATTTGAAAACAACGAATTCAATTCAGACAGCGTTTATTTTAGCATAAATCAATCAACCTTCATTACAGGAGATTCGATTGTAAACACATTTTTAGAACAAGGCGAACAAACTATACAGTATACCATTGAATATGCTGACAGAAGTTGTGTTTTAGACAGCACTCTGACTCTTTCATTCTACAAATGGCCATTAGCAAATTTTGAATACTCTCCTGGAAATAGCTCTTTGGAACAACCCGTTATTTTCTTCACAGACAACTCAAAAAACACAACCCAATGGACTTGGAACTTTGACGATACAGAATCCAGTTATCTGCAAAACCCAGCACACAGTTATGAAATGGCAGATATCTATAACGTTCAATTAATTGCTTCCAATCCAGGAGGATGTTCTGATTCAATCACCAAAAAAATATCTGTTTCACCCTATGACTTTATTAAACTTCCAAGTGCATTTTCTCCAAACGGGGATGGAAAAAATGAAACCTTCCGTATTCTTAATGCAGGAAATATCGAACTAATTGAATTTAAGATTTTTAATCGTTGGGGAAATTTAGTTTTTGAAACCAATAATAAAGAAGAAGCTTGGGATGGTAAAAGAAGAGGTGAGTATCAGAATTCCGGAACCTATATATATTATATAAAAGGGCGTAAAAGTTCTGGAGAAATAACTGAAATAAAAGGCAATTTCACCCTTTTAAGATGATTAAAACTAGGATATCAATACTATTTCTCTTTGCAAGCTTTTACACTTTAGCTCAAGATATTCATTTCTCTCAATTTAATGATCTTCCATTAGCATTAAACCCATCATTAGCTGGAAATATGGATGGAACGATGAGAACAGGAACCATATATAGAAATCAATGGAACAGTGTAAGTGTTCCTTTTGAAAGTATCGCTTTATATGCTGATTTTAAATCATCCCCTAAATTTTTACAAAATCAAAATATTGGTTGGGGAATTCAAATACTAAATGACCAATCCGGTAATGGTGGGCTAAATGAAAATGTATTCAATTTTAATGGAAGTTATCATCATTTTTTAACAGAAAAAGAAAATCAATTATTTACCGCTGGCATATCTATTGGCGGATTTCAAAAAAGCATCGATATCAATAAATTAAATTTTGAAAACCAATTTCAATTTGAAACAGCAAATTTTGGCTCAATTTCGAGTAACGAAATTCTTGAAAATAATTTTCTGTTTAAACTTGATATAGGTATCGGAGCATCTTGGACATATTATAGCGAATATGGACATCAGGCTTTAGCCGGTTTTAGCATCTCACATCTAAACAAACCAAATACAAGTTTTTATGGAAATGAAGATTTTGTAGCTAGAAAATATACCCTTCATGGTTCCAGTATTTATCCAATCAATGATAAACTTGATTTAGATCCATCCTTTATGATTTCCACACAAAATAAAAACGTAAATACAGTTATTGGTGCTGATATTATTTATTACTTGGGTAGAAGAACCTTAGAAAAAATTGACTTAAAAATTGGCTTATACGCTCGATTAGGTGATGCTCTAAACTTTACTATCGGAATGAACCATGATAATTGGAGCATCGATTTAGGATATGATTTAAATGCTTCAGGACTTAGACCTGCAAGCCAAAGTAGAGGCGCCTTTGAAATTTCAATAGCCTTTGTTAATAGAATGTTTAAAGGTGCAAAAAACATGAAATATATAGTTCCAGGAGATCGTTTGCTATGATGAAGAAATATTTTATATCCATACTCATTTGCTTTTTATCCTGTACAAGTATAGGTCAGTATAAGAGTACTAAACTTAAAATGGCTGAAGGTTTACTAGAAGAAGGAAAACAATTTGCTGCATTAAAAATATATGAAGACATAGCAAAAAGTCAAGGGGACAATAAAGAAGTTTACTTAAAATTAGCACAATTGCATGAGCGATTATTTAATTATACTGAAGCATCAAAATGGTATTATGAATTGTTTGAAATTCAAAAAGGGATATATCCTAAATCAGAATTCAAATTTGCTGAAATACAAATGATACTGGGTAGATATGACCTTGCTTTAGAACATTTTATAAGTTTCAGTAAAACTTACCAAGGCCACGACAAAGTACTGTATAAAAAACTCTGCAAAACCTATATCAAGAGTTGTGAAAAAGCCTTAAATGCGATACCTAACCCTGAAATTTCAATAAAAAAGATCCCAAAATCCATCAATTCCATCTATACGGATTTAGCTCCTTATACGTTTAAAAACAAACTCTATTATTCCTCTATAAAAATTGATTCCGTAATAACCTACACCAATCAATTAGATTCTGCTCCAACTTTTCAAATTTACAGATCTAGGCAAATTAAGGATGAAAAATTTGATACTTCTCAACTATTTATTCCAGAAATAATTAACAAACCCTATTATCATACATCAAATGGCACATTTAGTCCAGATGGTAAAAAATTCTTTTTTACCAGATGCAAAAAAAACTCGAAAGGAAATACTATTTGTAAAATATATTGCACTGAAAAAAAAGACTCTTCATGGGGAGAAGCTATTCCATTAGGTTCTGAAATAAATGACAAAAACAATGATTTCTCAAGTACTCATCCTGTAATTATGAGTTATTTAAAGAGAGGAAAAAAAAGAGATATTATAACAAAAATTATTTTTGCAAGTACGATGCCTGGAGGTCAGGGCGGTTATGATTTATGGATGGCAACCATTGATGAAAATCTAAACACAACACCCCCTGAAAATTTAGGGAGAAAAATAAATTCTCCACTTAATGAATTAACCCCTTTTTATTCTGAAGATGATAAAAACATATACTTCTCATCAAATGGACATGGAGGATTTGGAGGACTAGATATATTTAAAACTCCAGTTAAAAACGGAAGAGTCAAAAATATCACATTACTTGATAATCCGATAAACACATCATGGGATGATTGGTATTATACTAAAATGAATAAAGAAACCGCATTTATTGTCTCAAACAGAGAGGGAGCAAAAAATTATTACAAAACAATTCGATTGGATGATATTTTTCTTGTAAAAAAAGAAACAAAAAAATATTTAACCCTTTTTGCGTATGAAAACAATGAAATAAAAGAGGCTATAAAAGGAGTTGTTTTTAAGTTGAAAATAGCAAATGACACAAAATCTGAAGCTAAACAATTTGAAACCAATAAACCATTTCAAATCATTCCAAATAAAACCTATGAGATTATAGCTCAGAAGAACGGTTACTTTAATAAAAGCACTTTGTTTTCAACTTCATATGAAACAAAATCCGATACTTTAAAATGGGAATTTAAACTGCAGAAAATTGATACTATAAATGGAATTATAATCAACAATATTTATTTTGACTACAACACGCATATATTAAAGCCTGAATCAAAACAAGCACTCAATAAACTCTACAAATTATTAATCATGAATCCCTCACTAAGAATTGAAATCGGGGCACACACAGATGCAAAAGGTTCCGAATCATACAATATGAAACTTTCACTTAAACGAGCTGAAACAGTGGTTAATTATTTAGTTGAAAAAGGTATTGGAAAAAATGTTTTATCAGCAAAAGGATATGGTAAATCTACTCCAATAAATAATGATAGCACATCACCCAAAAACAGAAGGATAGTTTTTAAAGTAATTCATGAAAATAATATTAGTGATTGAACCCAGATAACCTTACCATGAAAAATATTTTACTTCCAATACTCCTCATACATTTTTCACCAATTTATAGTCAATGGCAAGAAATTAACACTCCAACAAGTGAAGACTTAAATGCAATAGAAATTATTGGGGACAATGCCTTTTGCGGTGGTAAAAACGGAATACTTTTAAAAAGTATTGATCAAGGCGAAACATGGACAGAAATAATCACACCGGCTTCAAATAGCATTAAATCAATTCTTTTTGTAAATACATCTATTGGATTTTTTACTACAAGTGGAGGAAAAGTTTTTAAAACCATAAATGAAGGAATAGATTGGACGGAAAAATCCTTACATACTGGTGGTTTAAACGGAATAGACTTTAAAAATGCTTCAATAGGTGTTGCGGTAGGTGATAATGGAAATATTTTTAAAACAATAGACGGTGGTAACAATTGGGTAGACTTGGGCAGCCAATCTATATATATTATGAATGATGTTGCATTTGTTAACGATACATTAGCAGTAGCTGTTGGTGCATCTGGCTCATATCTTTTCTCTACAAATACTGGTGAAAGTTGGACGTATAAAAACATAAATTCATCTGAAACATTTTTTGCCATTGAAAAAAAGAACTCCACAACGGCTTCCATTGTTGGAACAAAAGGATCTTATACAGAATTCTCTGAATCTAATTTATCATTAAGTACAATTTCAACTATTGATGTTGAAGAAAACTGGCTTAAGGACATTCAGTTTATTCACCAAGAGGACAGTACTATAAAAACTATGGTTGTTGGTTTCAACAGCACCTTATGTATAGAAAATAATGGTTGGAAAAATTGGAATATTAATTCAATCAATAACTTAAATGGAATCCATTTTTACAATGACACAGTTGGAATTGCTTGCGGTTTACATGGGAAAATATACAAAACAAATTCCGGGGGAATCCCTGCATCAAGAAATAAATTAACTCAAGTAGCGCTGAGTTTGTATCCAATCCCTGCAAAAAACACATTATTTATCCAAGGGAAGTTTAGCAATTACAAAATCAGTATATACAATACTATTGGGCAAATTGTTATTAATCAAAAGCTTTATGGAAATCAAATAGATATCTCTAAAATTCCTGCGGGAAATTATTATATTCAATTAAATTCACAAACTAAATTTGCTTGCGGAAGATTTAGAAAAAAATAGCAACATTTTTATAATCAATCGTATAGAATGTTTAAAATAGCCTTTCATCCTATATATGTGCATCCAGTGCCTGAAAATCATAGATTTCCCATGGAAAAATATGAATTACTCCCCATGCAATTGGTACATGAAGGTATAGTTGAAAAATCAAATTTTTTCGAGCCAACTACCGAACACATATATGATTACAGTATTCATAATAGCAGTTACTTAGAAAAACTATTTGAAGGAAAACTTACCAAACAAGAAGAAAGAGCTTCTGGGTTTAAACAGGATAAACGTCTAGTATCAAGAGAAATTTGTATTACAAATGGGACCATAGAGGCCGCAGTAGATGCCTTAAAAAATGGCATATCATTTAATATAGCCGGTGGAACACATCATGCTTTTTCCAACAAACCTGAAGGATTTTGTCTTTTAAATGATCAAGCTATTGCTTCGATGCATTTATTAAACAATAAACTAGCCTCTAAAATATTAATTATCGATTTGGATGTCCATCAAGGTAATGGAACCGCTGAAATCCTATCTAATGAGCCAAGAGTATATACATTTAGTATGCATGGTGAAAAAAACTATCCATTAAATAAACCCGCTTCTGATCTGGACATAGCAATACCTGACTTAACCAGTGATGATGAGTACCTTGATATCCTTAAAAAAAATTTAATTCAAACCTTTAAAAAGGTTCAACCGGATTTTGTTTTTTACCAATCTGGAGTTGATGTTCTAAAATCCGATAAATTGGGAAGACTTGCCTTAACTCTAAATGGATGTAGGCAACGGGATGAATTCGTGTACAGTATGTGTAGAACACACTCTATTCCAGTAACAACAACCATGGGTGGCGGTTATTCAAAAGACATAAAAATCATTTTAGATGCCCATTGTAATACTTTCAAATCAGGTATCTCCAGATACCTTGAAGTATAAATAGAATTTCAAATGACGCTTTACATCATTAATGTAACCGTACCAACCAGCTCATGCTCTTGTCCTGTAAATGGGTCAACAACAACTAGTCGCCAAACATAAACATCAACTTGCGCAATTTTACCACCTGATGGAGACATTTCTGTTACTCTTCCATCCCAACCTTGATATGGTGTTTTACTCATCCAAATTAATGTACCCCATCGATTGTAAATTCTAAAATCGTAGTTACTGCCAAATTCTAGATTTCTACCTACTGGAAAAAACGTATCATTAGTACCATCATCGTTAGGTGTAAAAGCATTTGGAAGAAACACTGAAAACTTATCACGAATAATAACGGGCTTAACAATTGAATCCGAACAGCCATTTGAATTGGTGACTTTAAGCTTAACATTAACAGTATCTCCATTTGAAGAATTAAACACTACCGTCGGATTTTCATCAATTGATGTTTGAGGACTAGCCGTAGTCACTGGATTGGATTGTGAGGGCAATACTACATTTGAAAAATCCCATTCAAAAGAAAACACGTCTTGAGAAGATTGGTTTTTAAACACAGCGACATTATTGTCCACATCCAATATTTCAGGCAACCATGAAAAATCAGCTGTTGGAATTTCATAGGTACATACAGCTCCTGATAATGTTGTACTATCAACACATCCATTCGCATAAACATTTACTAATTTTATGTCAAAACATCCGAATGATGAATAGGTTTGATTTACTGTTCCAGAAACATCAGTTGAAGTATTCGAGTTGCCAAAATCCCATGAACTCTGAACAGGCGTTTCAGCCGATTCATCCGTAACAACAACATTCAATGGAGCACAACCTGTTCTAGGAGTAACAGATAAAGAAGTAGCAGGAACTTCATGAACATCAAATGAAATAGCATCATCAGCCTGGCAAGGATTTGTTAATGTATAAGTAGCCGTATAAGAACCTCCTGTAGTTGGAGTAAAGGTACCACTTGCACTAACATCACCTCCCCACGTTCCTCCTGCAGTAGCAGCCGTTAAGGTAAATTGGTTAGAACCAGCACAAACAGTTGATGGAGGAGTAATAGTTGGATCAGGAGTCCCTTCAACAGTTACTAAAACAGTATCCCAATCACCGCATTTACCACTAATTGTATGCCGGATTTCAAAAGTTCCAGCACCTGCAACAGAAGGGTCAAAAACACCATTATTTACATCGGTTATACCTGTCCCTGACCAAGTTCCATCTGTAGACCCTGAAACTGTCCCAATTGAAAATGGCGCTTCTGATACGCAGACATTGGCGACAGGTAACAATGTAGCATCTGCTCGTTCAAGAACATGTATGTTTAGCGAATTCGTAGTAATACAGCCCTGATTATCAGCACTTAAATCTATATCATTATCACCTATTTTGCCACTTGGGTCAAAATTACCCAATGCATCTCCATCACCCGTCCAAGTTAAAACAGAGCTAGAAGGAACAACATCTACTGAAACTAAAACTGATGCATCATCTTCACACAGAGTATCCTGAAAAGGAAAAGTTATAGTAGGCATATCAATAACTTCAAAAGTTATCGTGTCGAATGCAGGACATTGACCAGAAAAACCATATTCCAACTCAAAATGACCCGACAAAGATGTGGTTGTAAACAATGATCCTGAAGAATTAAGGCCTCCATTAGTATTGGTAATTTCAATCCAAGTACCCCCTGGCTCCATGGTGGTTAAAGCAACATCGCCATGATTTTCACAAAAAGAAATATCGAGATTGGTAATTGAAGGATCAGGTGTACTATTTACAACAATATCAATAGTTTTCACATCACCACAATTACCGGGTATTGTATAAGTAATGGTGTGTGGACT
>MDSV01020691.1_pt1 | contig 11153 bp, 9 predicted proteins | sample 810851 | NCBI WGS metagenome assembly MDSV01 (sample SAMN05326640, study PRJNA326480) | marine metagenome | isolation source: seawater | place: Atlantic Ocean: North East | collected 2012 | reverse complement strand
GAAAAGGCAATTGCCCAAGAACCAAGAATTAGAAAAGAAGAAGAAAAGGATAGTAGAGTAAAAAAACTTGTAGAAATTTCAAAAAAATTAGAGGGATTAAATAGAAATATGGCAACACATGCCGCCGGAGTGGTTATTCCTGAAGAAAAATTATCAGAATTTGTTCCTCTTTATAAAGATCCTTCATCAAACTCACTTTTACCCTCTACTCAGTTTGATATGTATACATCAGAGAACGCTGGTCTTGTTAAATTTGATTTGCTAGGCCTAAAAACCTTAACAGTAATTAATAAAACTTTATCACTTTTAAGGGAAAAAAAAATTGAACTAAATATTCATAAAATAAAACTTAATGATTTCAAAATTTTTGAACTTCTGAGTTCTGGTAATACTGTTGGATTATTTCAGTTGGAAAGTACCGGGATGAGAGATGCTTTAGTAAATATGAAGCCAAATAAATTCGAAGATATTATAGCTTTAGTTGCTCTCTACAGACCTGGCCCAATGGCAAATATACCAATTTATAATCAATGTAAACATGGTGACAAGGAACCTGATTATTTACATCCTAAAATTAAAAAAATTTTAGAACCTACTTATGGTGTTATTATATATCAAGAACAAGTTATGCAAATAGCTCAAAAACTTTCTGGATTTTCTGCTGGAGAAGCAGACATACTAAGAAGGGCAATGGGAAAGAAAAAAAGAGCTGAGCTTGAAAAACAAAAAGAGAGATTTGTAACTGGAGCAGTTAAAAATGGAATTACAAAAGAAACTGCTGTACTCATTTTTGGAAAAATTGAGCCTTTTGCTGAATATGGTTTTAATAAAAGTCACGCAGCTGCTTATGCTTTAATTGCTTATCAAACTGCATATTTAAAAACTTATTATCCTAACGAATTTATATCTGCATCCATGTCAAACGATATGTCAAATACAGACAAATTAAGTGAATTTTTTGAAGAATTAAAAAGATTAAAAATTAAAGTTTACTCTCCTTGTATAAATAAATGTTTTGCAGACTTTGTCCCTAAAAATAATAGTTTGTTTTATGCTTTGGGAGCAATAAAAAGTGTCGGTTTTGAAGCCATTTCTCAAATAGTAAAAGAAAGAGAAAAAAATGGAAAATTTAAATCTATTAGTGATTTTATAAATAGAATTAATCCTAAAGATATCAATAAACTTCAGTTAGAAGGTTTGGTAAAGGCAGGTTGTTTTGATTCCATTTTTAGTAACAGAAAAGTGCTCCTCAAAAATATTCCTAATATTATACAAAATTCTAAGACTGTTTATGAAAATAAAGTTCAAAATCAAACCAGTTTATTTTCAGAAGAAAATCAAAAAATTTCATATTTAATTCAAGACAAACAGACTACAGAGTGGTCTAACGAAGAAATGTTATCTAAAGAATTCGAAGCTGTAGGTTTCTATATATCTAGTCATCCCTTAAAATCTTATGAAGCAGTACTTAATCAATATAAAGTTAAGACTTTTAAAGAATTTGAAAATAGTATTGATAATAATTGTCTAATAGCTGGAACAATAATGTCTGTAAAAGAAAAAAAAACATCCAAAGGAAATTCATTTGCAATTATAAAGTTTAGCGATTTAAGCAAAGTTTATGAACTGTTTCTTTTTTCTGAAATTTTAGAGTTAAATCGAGAATACTTAATAGAAGGAAAATCTTTTTTATTAACAGTTATTAAAGATAAGGATAACCAAGAAAATCGATTTAGACGAATAAATGTTAGAAAAGTTGATAATTTAGATGAAATTATTAAACAAAGTTATACTAATGTAGAAATAGAAATTAATAACGCTGACGATCTAAAAAAATTATACGAAGTTATTAAAGAAAAAGGAGATTCTAAAATTAAAATTTTAATATGCAATGAAAGTAAAAATTATTTTTTTGAACTTAAAGAAAAGAGAAAATTTGATTATCAAACCCTAAAACACCTTAATAAAGAGCATTATATAAAGAAAATAAATGTCTAATTAGTGTTGTGTTTATTTCATTAAGACTGTAGAACATCAGATTAAAATACGCACACAATTTTTGGTTGCGAGACCTCCGGTCCTTAAATGGAAAAAAGTTGTGGTGGAATAACCGGGAAAAATATGAATATACCAAGTGTTACTATAAAAGAACTATTAGAAGCTGGAGTCCATTTAGGTCACAAAACTTTTAGATGGAATCCAAAAATGAGTAAGTTTATTTTTGGAGCTAAAAATTCAATACATATAATAGACTTGGTTCAAACGCTTGAAATGCTTAATGTTGCTTTACCTAAAATTCATAAATGCATTTCTTCAGGTGGAAAATTACTATTTGTTTCAACAAAAAAACAGGCTTCTGAAGCTATCGAAGTTTTAGCTAAAGATACATCACAGTTTTATGTTAATCATAGATGGTTAGGAGGCATGCTTACAAATTATAAGACTATCTCAAATTCTATTAAAAAATATAAAAAACTTACTATTGATTTAGAAAAAGATGATACCGGCTTTACAAAAAAAGAGAATTTAAAAATGGGTATGCAAAGAGATAAATTAGAAAGATCTCTAGGCGGAATAGCAGAGATGAAAAAAGTACCAGATATGATATTTATTCTTGATACAAATATTGAATCAATAGCGGTAAAAGAATCTATTAAGTTAAAAATTCCAATTATAGCAATTGTAGATACAAACTCTGATCCTACAGGAATTGATCTTCCTATACCTGGAAATGATGATGCTAGAAGAGCAATTAATTTATATTGTGATCTTATTAAAGAAACTATTTTAGACGCACAAAAAAATATATCAGAAAAAAAAGATGAAGATTTTAAAATTCAAAAAGAAAGTGTTCCAGAAGTTAAAAAAAAAGAGATACCCCAAAAAAAAGAAGTAAAAAAGAAATCAGAAGTTAAAACTGAGAAAAAAGTATCAAAATCTTTCATTTCAAAAATAAAATCATTAGCAACTAAAAAATCTAAATAATTTATTTTTTATGTCATCAGAAAATACACTAAAGAAAGTAAAAGAATTAAGAGAAATAACTGGGGTGGGATTCAAAGATTGCAAAATTGCGATAGATGAGAATAACGGTGATATAGAAAAATCTATTGAATATTTAAGAAAAAAAGGAATTTCTAAAGCTAGTAAAAAAATGGAGCGTACTGCTGCAGAGGGTCTTATTTGTATTAACGAAAATAATAATGAATTTTCTATGATAGAAATAAGTACAGAAACTGACTTTGTTGCAAAAAATAATGAATTTATAAATTTCGCAGAAGAAATATCTAGTATTGCTAGCAATAAATTAGGAAAGATAAATGATATTCTCGATACAAATATGAAGAATAAAAAAAATGTTAAAGATAATTTAGTTTCACTAATAGCTAAAATAGGAGAAAAAATTACTCTTAGAAGAAGTGATTTTTTAAATTCAAAAGAATGTATAAATTTTTCGTACACACATCTAGAAGTTAAAAAAAATTTCGGTAAAATAGGAGTTTTATTAAGTTTAAAAAGCACAAAGAAAAGAGATGAAATTCAAGAATTTGGAAAACAGCTTGCTATGCATATAGCTGCATCATCTCCTTTATCTGTAGATAAAGATGGTTTAGATCCAAAACTATTAGAAAAAGAACAAGAAATAATAAAAGAAGAGTTAAAAAATAGCGGTAAAGATGACGCAATTATTGATAAGATTGCTCAAGGTAAATTAAACAAATTTATTTCTGATAATACTTTGTTAAATCAAGAATGGATTATGGAACCAAAAAAGAAAGTTAAAGATGTTTTAAAAAGTGTAGCTGGAAAAGATGTGATTGAAATTAAAAAATTTACAAGATTTAAAGTTGGTGAGGGAATTCAAACAAAATGAGCTCTGAAGAAACAATTAAAAATTGTGATTCTAAAATGAAAAAAGCATTTGAGGTTTTTACAAATGATTTAGCTTCACTGAGAACAGGTCGAGCAAATCCTGCTATGCTTGATATAATTAAAGTAGATGTTTACGGACAAAACATGTCAATTAATCAATTAGGAACTGTGTCTACACCAGAGTCTAGATTAATTACAGTTCAAGTCTGGGATCAAAATAATGTTTCATTAATTGACGCTGCAATAAAAAAATCAAATTTAGGTATTAATCCACAGATAGATGGTCAAATGATGAGAATTCCAATTCCAAGTTTAAATGAAGAAAGAAGAAATGAACTTAAAAAAATAATGGGATCGCTTGCAGAAAAAGCAAAAGTTTCTATAAGAAATATTAGACGTGAAGCAAATGATAAATTAAAAAAAGATTTAAAAGAAAAAATAATTGGTGAAGATGAGTGTAAAAATTTTGAAAAAAAGATTCAAAATAGTACAGATACTCAAATTAAAGAATTAGAAAAAAAATTAGATGATAAAGAAAAAGAAATAATGACAGTATGAATGAACTAAATCATGTTGCTATTATAATGGATGGAAATGGCAGGGGGGGTTTAAATAAAAGAAATTCAAGAAATTATGGACATTTGCAAGGAATTAAAGCAGTAGAAACAGTAATCGAGTCATCTGTAAAAAAAAGGATTCCATTTATAACTCTTTATACATTCTCAACAGAAAATTGGAAAAGACCAAAAAGTGAAGTAAATTTTTTATTTGATTTAATAAGAAAATCACTTAAAAAAAAACTAAAAAAAATCATTAAGCAGGGTATAAAAATCAAAATTATTGGTAAACAATCAGGATTACCAAAAGACATTAAACAAATTGTAAAAAATATACAAAATAGAACACTAAAAAATAGTGTTATAACTATAAATTTAGCATTGAATTATGGATCTAAAGAGGAAATAATAAATGCTTGCAAGGTAATTTCCCAAAAAAAAAGCAAGGATATTAATATAAAAAATTTTTCTAAAAAACTTTACACAAAAGGTATACCCGATCCTGAAATATTAATTAGAACAGGTGGAACTAAAAGACTAAGTAATTTTTTACTATGGCAGCTTGCCTATACTGAGATTTTTTTTCTAGATAAAATGTGGCCTGATTTTAATGAAAATGATTTTAATAATATAATAAAAAAATTTTATAACATTAAAAGAAATTTTGGAAAAATATGAATAACTTGCAAAAAAGAATAGCAACATCTGCTGTTATACTACCTTTATCTATTTTTTGTATTTTAAAAGGCGGTTATATTCTGCTTGCTTATTTACTATCTGTTTTTTTTTTAGCAAATTATGAATTATTTTCAGTTTTTAAAAGAAAAACAATAATATTATTTTTAGATTTAATATTAATTACATCACTTTTTTCGATTTATTATCTTTTAGAACTTGGTAGTGAATCTTTTTATTTGCTGTTATGGGTTCTTATACTTGTTATCTGCTCAGATGTAGGTGGATATGTTTTTGGAAAGATATTTAAGTGGAAGAAATTAACTAAGATAAGTCCTAAAAAGACAATATCTGGTGTTTTAGGATCTTTTATATTTTCTTTAGGATCAGTATTTATTGCACAAACAATTTTACCATATGCTTCACAAATATTTGATCATATTAAACCTCTAATGATAAATTTTTTAGAACCAAAGTTTTTCTTTCTTTCAATAATTTTTTCTTTAGTAGCACAAATTGGTGATTTAACAATTTCATACTATAAAAGAATAGAAAGAATTAAAGATACTGGCAAATTATTGCCTGGCCATGGAGGAATTTTTGATCGTATCGATAGTTTAGTCTTTGTCGTTATACTGTGCTTAATTTTTTTTAAAATAAATCTTATTCCATGAGTAAAAAGAAAATTATAATATTAGGATCTACAGGTTCTATAGGTAAATCTACACTTGAAGTTATAAAGAAGGATAAGAAAAATTTTGATATATTTTTATTAACAGCAAATAACAACTACAAGCAACTAATTAAACAAGCAAAAGAATTTAAGCCAAGAAATATTTTAATCAAAAATAAAAAATATTTTACAAAAATTAAAAAATCGTTAATAGGAACAAAAACAAAAGTTTATTATGGAAATGTTTCTATAAATTCTATAATTTCAAAAAAAATTGATTATACGATGTCAGCAATAGTTGGGATTGCGGGTTTGCAACCAACAGTTGATGCAATAAAAATTAGTAAGACCGTAGCCATTGCCAATAAGGAATCAGTAATTTGTGGATGGAACATTTTAAGCAAGCATATTAAAAAATACAGAACAAAAATATTGCCAATTGACTCTGAACATTTTTCTATATTGGAATTAACTAAGAACACGGATGATAGTGAAATTGAAGAAATAATAATTACTGCATCCGGAGGTCCTTTTTTAAAATCAACTAAAACACAAATGTTGAATGCTAAACCATCTCAGGCAATTAAACATCCAAAATGGAAAATGGGAAAAAAAATATCAGTAGATTCTGCAAATCTAATGAATAAAGTTTTTGAGGTAATTGAAGCAAGCAAGATATTTAAATTTGATAAAAAAAAATACAAGATAATGATCCATCCTCAATCATATGTTCATTCTATTGTTCGTTTTAAAAATGGCTTAATAAAAATGATTTTATATAATACAGATATGAAAATACCAATTTCAAACACATTGTACGAAAAAAAGAATATGAATTTTATTCCATCTAAAATTAATCCTAAAATTTTAAATAAGATGAGTTTTAATAAAGTAAATTCAACACACTTTCCTTCAGTTAATTTAATTAATAAATGTTTAAATTCAGGGGTGTCAACACCAATAATAGTCAATGCCTCTAACGAGATTTTAGTTGATTTGTTTTTAAAGAAAAAAATAGGTTTTTTGGACATAGTAAAAACATTGGAGAAGATTTTTAAGGATAAAGACTTTAAAAAACATGCTAGAAAGCAACCAAAAACAATAAAAGATATAAAAATAACTGATAATTGGGCAAGATTGAAAACTACAAGCATGTGTGTAAGATAACTTTTATGTCGAATTTTAAAAATATTTTTTTTAGCATTATTTTATTTACTATTTTTTGCATTCAAAACGTCCATTCAGAAGTTGTAAATAAAATTGAAATTACAGGAAATGAAAGAATTTCATCTGAGACTATAGCTATATTTGGTGATATTTTAGCGGGTAAAGATTATCAGGAATCCGACATTAATTTACTTATAAAAAAACTTTATGATACTCAATTCTTTTCAAACATATCTGTAGATTTAAAAAATAATATCCTTTCGATTTTTGTTAAAGAAAATCCAATAATAAACCAAATAGTTTTTAATGGGGAAAATGCAAAAAAATATAAAGAGAGGATTACTGAGCTATTAGTAAATAAAGAAAAAAATTCATACGTCACTGGAAATATTAAATCTGATATTAACTTGATAAAATCTTTTTATAGAGAATCAGGATTTTATTTTGTCAAGATTGATGCAGAAGTACAAGAATTATCTGAAAATAGAGTAAATATAGTATTTGAAATTGATAAAGGCGATAAAGCTAAGATTGCGAAAATATATTTTTTAGGGGATAAAAAAATTAGAGATAAAAAATTAAGAGATATTATTACTTCTCAAGAAGCACAATTTTGGAAATTTCTTTCACGTAATGTGTATCTTAATAAACAGCGTATAGAATTAGATAAAAGATTATTAACTAACTACTATAAAAATAAAGGTTTTTATGAAGTTGAAGTTACATCTAGTAATGTAGAATATTCTGAAGCAGAAGGTTTTGTTTTAACGTTTAGTGTAAATGCTGGTAAAAGATATAAATTTAAAAAAATCTTCGCAGATGTATCTGATTCTCTAGACAAAAATGCATTCTTATCTTTAGAAAAAGAATTTGATAGTCTTGTGGGCAAATATTATTCTCTCCGAAAATTAAATGATGTGTTAAGTAAAATTGATAAACTTAGTGAACAAAAGGAATTACAATTTATCAATCATAATGTTTTAGAAACTTTAGAAGATAATGGAGTTCAAGTTAAAATTAATATTTTTGAAGGTGAAAAATTTATTATAGAAAGAATAAATATTGTAGGAAATGCAGTTACAAATGACTCTGTTATAAGATCCGAGTTACTTGTTGACGAAGGAGATCCCTACAGCGTGCTTCTTGTTAATAAATCAATTAATAGAATTAAAGGAAGAGGTCTTTTTGGTTCTGTAATACAAGAAGTCTCATCTGGTTCTTCTAGTGATCTTAAAGTTTTAAATATAACTGTAGAAGAAAAAGCTACCGGCGAAATTATAGCAGGAGCAGGAATTGGTACTGATGGAACAAGTTTTTCAGTCGGTATAAAAGAAAATAATTGGCTAGGAAGAGGAATAAGCCTTCAATCAGCTTTACTATTAACTGAAGAAAAAGTTAGTGGAAATATTGCTGTAACAAATCCAAATTATAATTATACCAACAATTCAGTTTCAGCATCTCTAGATGTTTCTTCTACTGATAGGACTGCTTCCTCAGGTTTTAAAAGTTCAAAAACAGGATTTAAATTAGGAACAGGTTTTGAACAATATGAAAATATCTTTATATCGCCAGGAATTTCAGCTTCATGGGAAGATATTGAGGCTGAGTCTTCAGCATCTGATTCAATTAAAAAAATGGAAGGAAATTATTTTAATTCAGATTTTACGTATGGAATTACTTTGGATAAGAGAAACCAAGTTTTTGAACCTACTGAAGGTTATGTTACAAGATTCAACCAATCATTACCTATAATTCAAGATTCTTCATCTATTATGAATAATATAAATATTAGCGCATATCATGATTTTTCAGATGATGTTATAGGGGCTTTAAAATTCTATGGAAAATCAATAAATGGAGTTGATGGAGACGTAAGGTTAACACGAAGATTGTTTTTGCCAAGAAAAAGAATACGAGGTTTTGAGGCTCGTAAAGTTGGACCCAAGGACGGTATAGATTGGATTGGAGGTAATTATGCTACAGCACTTACTGCAGAAGCGAAACTTCCAAATCTTTTGCCAGAAACTTATAGAACTGACATAAGTGTTTTTATGGATTCAGCGAATTTATGGGGTGTCGACTATAATGAGGGATTATCTGATACAAATACAATAAGATCATCTATCGGCGTTAGTGCAAATGTATTTACAACTATAGGACCGTTAAGCTTTACCTTAGCTGCACCTATATCACAAGCTTCTACCGATGTGACAGAAACTTTTAACTTTAACCTAGGGACATCATTCTAATGAAATATATTGTAAAATTTTTTGTAGTTACTTTTTTAGTTTTAATTAGTACACATACTTTTGCAGAGACAAAAATTGTCGTTGTAGATTTAAAATATGTGTTAAATAATAGTAAAGCAGGAAAAGGAGCTCAGGACTTTTTGTTAAAATCATTTAAAGATAACCAGAAAAAATTCAAAGATAAAGAAAAAGCTCTTAAAGAAGAAGAAAATGATTTATTAAAAAAGAGAAATATTTTAAGCAAAGAAGATTATACAAAAAAAGCTAACGAATTAAGAAAAAGAGTAATTGATTATCAATCAAATAGACAATCATCACTTGATAAAATTGCAATTCAACGATCCGAGTCAAAAACCAAATTAATGAAGGAAATTAGCCCAATTCTAGATGCTTATATGAAAGAAAATGGTATTTCATTAGTATTTGATAAAAAGGATATGTTAGGTGGCAAACCAGAGCTAGACGTTACAGACATAATAATTGAAAGATTAAATAAAAAGCTTCCTTCATTAAATCTAAAATAATGACTTCAAATCAGTTTTTTATTAAAAAGGGACCTTTCCCTTTAAATGAAATAATGAAATCAATTGGATGTAATTCTAATATACCTGAAAATAATTCACAAATTTATGGTTTAGAGTCACTTGATAAGGCAGGCAATAAAGATTTAACTTTCTTAAATTCTATTAAGTATAAAGATATATCTATAAAAACTAAAGCAGTAGCTTGCATCACTACATCAAATCTTTCAAAATTTTTACCAAAAGAATGTATTAAACTTGATGTCAAAAACACTCTTTTTGCAGTCACAAAAGTATCTAAAATGTTTTATCCAAATGGTGAAATAGACTTCCCTGATGAAAATTTAACTAATATTGAAAAATTAATTTCATCATATCCTGAAATTAAATTTGGAAAAAATGTATTAGTAGGTAAAAATGTAACTATTGGCAAACAGTCATCTATAGGTAGCAATACTGTTATAGAAAGTAATGTTATTATTGGAGAAGGTTGTATAATTGGCAACCAAGTTACAATTAGAAATTCCTTAATTTCTAATAATGTTCATATTCAAGATGGATCTAAAATTGGTATAAAAGGTTTTGGTTTTATTCCAAATAATAAAAAAAATATAAGAACTCCTCATATTGGAAAAGTAGTTTTAAAGGAGGGTGTTGAAATTGGAGCAAATAGTACAATTGATAGGGGATCATTAACAGATACTATTATTGAAGAAAATACTTTTTTAGATAATCAGGTGCATGTAGCTCATAATGTCAAAATTGGGAAAAATTGTATGATAGCTGGACAGGTTGGTTTTGCAGGAAGCACTACATTAGGTGATAACGTAGTTATTGGTGGGCAAGCCGGAGTATCTGGTCATTTAAAAATTGGAAATAATGTTAAAATTGGTGGAGGCAGCGGGGTAATAAGCGATATACCAGATAATAATCAAGTTATGGGTTATCCAGCAGTCTCATTAAAGGAATTTGTTAAGCAACGAAAAAAAAAATGAACAATTCAATTGATAAAAAAAAAATAGAGAGTTTACTTCCTCACAGAGAACCAATGTTATTAATTGATAAACTTATTAATATTGTCCACTTGAAATCTGCAACCGCAATAGTAAATGTTAAAAAAAATTCTTTTTATGTTCAAGGTCATTTTCCCAACCAACCTGTTATGCCAGGGGTGCTTATCGTTGAAGCTTTTGGACAAGCAGCAGCAGCATTAACCGCCTACGGTATAAATCCTAAAGAATATGAAAACAAGTTGGTATATTTAATGAGTGTTGAAAAAGCAAGATTTAGAAATCCAGTTATACCAGATTGTGAACTTAATCTTTATATAGAAGCCGTCAGATCTCACGGTCGTGTATGGAAATATAAAGGTGTTGCAAAAGTAAATGAGAAAGTCATGGCAGACGCACAGTGGTCGGCCACTATTGTTGATAGAAAT
>MDSV01145491.1_pt1 | contig 11154 bp, 22 predicted proteins | sample 810851 | NCBI WGS metagenome assembly MDSV01 (sample SAMN05326640, study PRJNA326480) | marine metagenome | isolation source: seawater | place: Atlantic Ocean: North East | collected 2012 | reverse complement strand
TAAAATATCTAAAAATAATATATTTAAATCAGTTAAAAATATACCGAATGTAAAAATAACTGATATTAATCATTTTAGTGCCTATGATTTAGCAAAATTTAAAAAAGTCATATTTACAGAAACCTCAATTAAGGAATTAGAAAAAAGATATTAAATTATGGAAAAGATACATCTATACGATAAAATAATTTCGCCATTGGTTACTGAGAAATCGACCAATCTTTCAGAGCAAAATAAAATTATTTTTAAAGTACATACAAAAGCAAATAAAAAAAATTTAAAAAAAAATATTGAAAAAATATTTAAGGTTGAGGTAATTAAGGTAAATATAATTAATAAAAAAACCAGAACTAAAATCACAAGAGGCAAAAAAGTTAAAGTTAAGGGATACAAAAAAGCAATACTAACTTTAAAAAAAGGTCAAAATATTGATCTGACAACTGGAATATAAAATATGGGACTAAAAACATTTAAACCATACACAAAATCAACTAGAGGAACTATTTTAGTTAGTAGAGAAGGTCTATGGAAGGGTAAGCCATTTAAGACGCTTACATCACCAAATAACTCCTCTAAAGGAAGAAACAATTATGGAAGAATTACATCTAGAAACCATGGTGGTGGACACAAACATAAATATAGAAAAATTGATTTTCATAGAAAAAAATTAGATATATCTGCAGAAGTAGAAAGGATTGAATACGATCCTAATAGATCATGCCATATAATGTTAGTAAAATTTGAAGATGGAGAAAGATTTTATTATTTAGCACCTAAAGATATAAAAGTAGGCGATAAAATTCAAAATGGAACAAGCTCAGAAATTAAAATTGGAAATTGTCTTCCATTAAAGGATATACCTGTAGGAATAAATATCCATAATGTAGAAATTAACCCAGGTGGAGGTGGAAAAATAGCAAGATCAGCAGGTACGTCTGTATCAATTTCAGGTATCGATGGAAACTATTCTATTATAAAAATGACATCAGGTGAAGTTCGACGGATAAATTCAAATTCTGTCGCAACTGTTGGTGTATTATCTAATCCAGATCAAAAAAACATTAAAATTGGTAAGGCAGGAAGATCAAGATGGCTTGGTAGAAGGCCTCATACTAGAGGTGTGGTAAAAAACCCAGTAGATCACCCTCATGGTGGTGGTGAAGGAAAATCAGCAGGAGGAAGACACCCTGTATCTCCAACTGGTCAATCTGCAAAAGGATTAAAAACAAGAGATAACAAAAGAACAGATAAATTTATAATAAGAAGAAGAAAGAAAAAAAGAGGATAAATTATGGCTAGATCAGTTTGGAAAGGACCTTTTGTTGAAGAAAGTTTGATAAAAAAAGTAGGCAAATTAAAAAATGAACCTGTTAAAAAACCTATTAAAACATGGTCAAGAAAATCAACAATTATTCCAGATTTTGTAGGAATAAGCTTTTTAATATATAACGGGAAAAAATTTATTCCAATTACAGTTTCAGAAGATATGGTTGGTCATAAATTTGGTGAATTCGCACCAACAAGACAGTTTTTTGGTCATACTCCTGCAGATAAAAAAGCTAAAGTAGAAGGTGGAGCAGCTAAAAAATAATGTCCAAGTTAAATAAAATAATTGACTCAAAAATTGTCAAATCTGTGAATAAAAATGTGAGATCAAGCACAAGAAAACTTAATCCAATACTAAAATCTATAGTAGGAAAAAAGGTTGATGTTGCAATCAGGGACTTATCGTTTTCAGATAAAAGAATATCAAAAGATATAAGAAAAACAATTTCTTCAGCTGTAGCAAATGCAGAAAACAATTATCAATATGATATTGATAAATTGATTGTTAAAGAAGCTTATTGTGGAAAACAAGTTGTAATGAAAAGATTCAGAGCAAGAGCCAAAGGAAGAGCAGCAGAAATTATGAAACCATATTCTAATTTAACTATAATTTTAACAGAACAGACAAAACAAATGGAGCGTCATGGGACAAAAAGTTAATCCAGTTGGTCTAAGATTAGGAATCAATAGAGGATGGGATTCTGTCTGGTATGCAAAAAAAAAAGATTTTGGAAATAATCTAATAGAGGATTTTAAAATAAGAGAATATATCAAAAAAAATGTAGTAAACTCAGGTGTAGCAAAGGTAATGATAGAACGTACTACAAAAAAATGTTTTGTCACAATATATACCTCAAGACCTGGTTTTGTTATTGGGAAAAAAGGTACTGATATTGAAAAAATAAAAGGAAATTTATCAAAATTAACTAATAACGAAGTTGTATTAAATATAAAAGAGGTAAAAAAACCAGAGACAAACAGTTATTTGGTTGCAGAAAATATTTCGCAACAGTTAGTTAAAAGGGTATCTTATAGAAGGGCAATGAAAAGAGCTATGCAATCAGCATTAAGACTTGGAGCAAAAGGAATTAAAGTTTCAATCAGTGGAAGACTTGGTGGTAATGAAATAGCAAGAACAGAGTGGTTGAGAGAGGGAAGTATACCATCGCACACTTTAAGAGCTGATATTGATTATGCAGAAGCAGAAGCGTTAACAACTTACGGCATTATTGGAATTAAAATTTGGATCTATAAAGGAGAAATTTTTACAAAGGAATTTAGCCAAGAAAGGAATAAAGGTTAAAATGTTACAACCAACAAGAACAAAATTTAGAAAAGCACACAAAGGCAGAATCCATGGTAATGCATCAAGATGTAATTTAATGAATTATGGTTCTTTTGGACTAAAAGCTATACAGCCTGAACGTATAATATCGAGACAAATAGAAGCTGCAAGAGTTGCTTTAACAAGACATATGAAAAGACAAGGTAGAGTTTGGACTAGAATGTTTCCAAACATACCAGTATCAAAAAAACCAACAGAAGTCCGAATGGGTAAAGGAAAAGGTTCACCAGAATTTTGGGCATGCAGAGTAAAACCTGGAAGAATTTTATTTGAAGTAGATGGTGTGTCTGAACAAATAGCAAAAGAAGCATTATACAAGGCATCAGCAAAATTACCTATTAAATGTAAATTTATTAAGAGAATTTAAAAATGAAAAAAAAAGAAATTAAAAAATTAACAAACCAGCAATTATTAGAAAACTTAGAAAAACTTAAGAAGGATTTGTTTAACTTTAGATTTCAAAAAATCAATGGTCAAATTAAAAGTCCAGCAAAAATAACAGAAACCAAAAAAAATATAGCACGAATAAAAACGTTAATAGAGGTTAATAATGCCTAAGAAAATACTAAATGGAATTGTTGTGAGTGATAAACCAAATAAAACAATTACAGTTATGGTTGAAAGAAAGTATCAACACCCTGTTCTTAAAAAGGTTTTGAAAGCAAGAAAAAAATATAATGCACACGATGAAGATAATAAATTTAAAATAGGTGACAAAGTATCAATTAGAGAAAGTAGACCATACTCAAAAAATAAAAAATTTGAAGTTATAGGAGAAAGTAAATGATACAGGTTCAAACTGAACTTTTAGTTGCAGATAATACTGGTGCAAAAAAAATAGAATGCATAAAAGTATTAGGTGGGTCAAAGAGAAGATATGCAAGTATAGGAGATATAATTGTTGTAGCTGTTAAAGAGGCTATTCCAAAAGGTAAAGTAAAAAAAGGCTCAGTTCATAAAGCCGTTGTAGTAAGGGTAAAAAAAGGAATACATAGAAACGATGGTTCAAAAGTTAGATTTGATAATAATGCAGCTGTACTGACTGATGAAAAAGGAGAACCAATAGGAACAAGAATTTTTGGACCTGTTACAAGAGAACTGCGAAACAGAGGTCAAATGAAAATTATATCGTTGGCACCAGAGGTCTTATAATGATTAGAAAAGGATTTAAAGTGAGGATATTAGTAGGAAAAGACAAAAATAAAGAAGGTGAAGTTATAGAAATTGACAGAAAGCTGAACAGAGCAAAGGTAAAAGGAATTAATATTGTAAAAAAACACGTGAAAACAACAAAAGAAAAAAAAGGTGGAATAATTTCAAAAGAAAATTTTGTTCATATGTCAAATTTGAAACAAATGAATAAAACTGTAAAAGAAGAGACTAAAAAATAATGGAACCAAGATTAAAAGAAATAATAATGAAAGAAATAAATCCAAGCTTAAAGGAGATGTTTGGTTATAAAAGTATGTATATGGGGCCAAAAATTCAAAAAATTGTAATAAATATGGGATTAGGATTAGATGGAAATGACTCTAAAATTATTAGCTCATGTCAAGATGACTTAGCAAAAATAACAGGACAAAAACCTGTTATAACTAAATTCAGAAAATCAATAGCTAATTTTAAAACAAGGAAAAATACTAACTCAGGATTAAAAGTTACACTAAGAAAGAATATGATGTACGAGTTTATTGATAGATTAATAAATATAGCATTACCAAGAATAAAAGATTTCAGAGGATTAAGTTCAAAAGGTTTTGATAAATTTGGAAACTACACATTCGGAATAAAGGAACAGATTATTTTTCCAGAAGTAAATTTTGACAAAGTTGATAAAATTAGAGGTTTGGATATTACAGTAGTTATTAAAACAATGGATATTAAGCATAGTTACGAACTTCTTAAAAAGTTAAACTTTCCATTCAATGAAAATAGGAGCAATTAATGGCTAAATTGAGCGCAATAAATAAGAATAATAAAAGAATAAAATTATCTAATAAACTTTATAAAAAAAGAAGAATGCTAAAAAAAGTTATAATGGATAAAAAAATATCATTCGAAGATAGGTTTAAAGCTCAACAAAAACTTGCTCAATTACCTAGAAATTCTGCAAAAGTAAGAGTGAGAAATAGATGTCAAATTACAGGAAGACCACACGGTGTTTACAGAAAACTTAAAATATCAAGAATTGCATTGAGGCAATTAGGGTTAGAAGGCAAAATCCCTGGTATGGTAAAATCGAGCTGGTAGAAAGGAAAATATGAGTTTAAGTGATCCAATAGGAGATATGTTAGCAAGATTAAAAAATTCTCAAATGAGAAATCATAAAAAAATTGAACTCCCGTCATCAAAGTTTAAAGCAAAAATTGCTGAAATTTTGAAAAGCGAAGGATATATAATTGATTATGAGGTAATATCACAGCAAAATAAGACAAATCTACTTATAAGTTTAAAGTATAGTTCAGGTATTCCTGTAATTAATTCGATTGTGAGAGTTTCAAAACCAGGTAGAAGAATTTTTTCTAGCGCAGGAAGTCTTCCAAAAGTAAACAATGGATTAGGAATTGCAATTATATCTACCCCAAAAGGTGTCATGACGGATATAGATGCTAGAAAACAAAATATAGGTGGAGAAATTATTTGTAAGGTATTTTAATGTCAAAAATAGGTAAAATAAATATTAATATCCCGGAAAAAGTAAAAGTTTTATTAAGTGGAAATAATATAAATATAGAGGGACCACTAGGAAAAAAAACTTTAAATATAGATTTAGATATATTTGAACTAAATATTAACGATGGAAAAGAAGTTTCAATAAAACCAAAAATAAACAATAAGAATAATAAAAGATTATGGGGGATGAATAGGAGTTTAATTAATAATGCAATTATTGGTGCAAGCAAAGGATATGAAAAGACACTCGAATTAACTGGCGTTGGTTATAGAGCTTCATTAAATGGAAATAACTTGAATCTTCAATTAGGTTTTAGTCATGATATAAATTTTGAAATACCTGATGGTGTTAAAATTAAAGTTGAAAAACAAAATATACTTAAAATTTCAGGCTCTGATAAACAGCAAGTAGGGATGGTGGCTGCTGAAATCAAAGGAATAAGACCTCCAGAGCCATATAAAGGAAAAGGCATAAAAGAACAAGGTCAATATATTCTGAGAAAAGAAGGTAAGAAAAAATAATGAAAATTACAAAAGAAATAAGAAAAAAATTTAGAATCAGAAATAAGGTTAAAAAAGTCTCATCTAGTGAAAGATTTAGACTAAGTGTAAATAGATCAACAAAGAATATAAGTGCACAAATAATTGATGATAAAAAAAATATTACATTGTTATCTGTGTCATCGAACACAAAAGAAATAAAAACTCAAAAAAAAAATAAAAAAGAACTTTCAACAATAGTTGCAGAAAAACTTGCATCAAAAGCTAAAGAAATGAACATAACGAAAGTCTTTTTTGATAGAGGCGTATATAAATATCACGGTAGAGTTAAATTGTTAGCAGATGAATTAAGAAAAAATGGAATGGAATTTTAAATATGGAAAAAAATATAGAATTTGTAGAAAAGTTAGTTCATATTAATAGAATAACTAAAGTTGTTAAAGGTGGAAGAAGATTTGGGTTTTCAGCTCTCGTAGTTGTAGGAAATCAAAATGGAAAAATTGGTGTTGCTCATGCAAAAGCTAAACAAGTGCCTGATGCAATTAAAAAAGCTAATGAATTAGCCAGAAGAAACCTTGTACAAATTCCTTTAAGAGAAGGTAGAACAATTCATCATGATATATATGGTAAAGATGGAGCTGGTAAGATAAAATTAAGAGCAGCACCAAAGGGTACAGGTATAATTGCAGGCGGTGCAGTTAGAGCTGTTTGTGAAGTTCTTGGAATTAAAGATATTGTAGCAAAATCATTAGGTACAGCAAATCCCCACAATGTTATAAGAGCATGTATGAAAGCTTTATCAAACCAAAATTCACCAAAAAATATTTCATTGTTAAGAAATAAAAAAATTTCTGAAATAATAGAGAAAAGAGGATAATGAGCCTTTTAAATGTTAATGTAAAAATAAAAGATAAGAAAAAAAGATTAGGTAGAGGAATAGGATCTGGTAAGGGAAAAACATCTGGAAGAGGTGTAAAAGGTCAAAAATCAAGATCTGGTGTTGCAATAAAAAGTTTTGAAGGTGGGCAAATGCCTCTTTATAGAAGGCTTCCTAAAAGAGGATTTAACCCCGTAAATAAAGAAAAGATAGCTAAAATCAACTTGGAAAAGCTACAAATATTTGTAGATAATAATAAATTAGACGTTGGTAGTAAAATTGATTTGGAAATTTTAAAAAAAAATAAAATAATAAAAAAATCTTATTCAAAATTTAAAATCTTGGGAAGCGGTAATATAACATCAAAAATAAATATTGAGGCTGATTATTCATCAATTTCAGCAAAAGATAAGATTGAAAAAATTGGCGGAGTCATAAAAATAAAAAATCCAAAATAAAATGAGTGAGTCATCACAAACCAATGATTTAAGAAATAGGATCCTATTTACAATTTTTATTCTTGCAATTTATAGACTGGGAACTTTTGTTCCATTACCAGGAATTGATCCTGAGCAATTACAAGTCATGATGGATAGTAATCAAAAAGGTTTGTTAGGAATGTTCAATGTATTTGCGGGTGGTGCTGTAAGTAGAATGGCAATATTTGCTCTTGGAATTATGCCATACATATCCTCATCTATTATTGTCCAACTTTTAACTGGTGTGACTGACTATTTTAAAAATTTAAAGGCACAAGGTGAGATTGGAAGACAAAAAATTACTCAAATAACACGATACGGAACAGTTTTGTTGGCTACTGTTCAAGGGTATGGACTTGCTGTTGGATTAGAATCGTCAGCAGATTTAGTTATAAACCCTGGAGTTTTTTTTAAAATTTCAACTGTAACTACTATAGTAGCAGGAACCATATTTCTGATGTGGCTTGGTGAGCAAATTACACAGAGAGGTATAGGTAACGGTATATCTTTAATAATATTTTCAGGAATCGTTGCAGAGATTCCAAGAGCATTAGTTACTACTTTTGAACTTGGTAGAACAGGTGCAATATCGACATTAATGATAATAGTTATTTTTTTATTATTAATATTAACAATTTTGTTTATAGTTTTTATGGAGAGAGCTTTAAGAAAAATACTGATCAACTATCCAAAAAGACAAATGGGAAATAAAATGTATGGCGGAGAGTCATCACATTTACCACTTAAAATTAATTCAGCGGGTGTTATTCCTGCAATTTTTGCCTCTGCACTATTACTACTGCCTGTTACTTTTTCAAATTTTAATGTTACTCAGAACGAAATATTCTTAAATATTTCATCATACTTTTCTCAAGGTCAACCATTGTATATGATCTTATATGCATCAGGGATTATTTTTTTTACTTTTTTTTATACTTCGATAACTTTTAATCCAAATGAGACAGCAGAGAATCTTAGAAAGTATGGAGGTTTTATACCAGGAATAAGACCAGGTGAAAGTACAGCATTGTATATAGATACGATACTTACAAGGTTAACTACAATCGGCGCTTTATATCTTACTCTAGTTTGTTTAATGCCAGAATTTCTGATCGCAAATTATCCAATTCCATTTTATCTAGGGGGTGCTTCAGTCCTAATTGTTGTTGTGGTGGCTATTGATACTGTAACCCAGGTTCAAACTAGATTAATGAGTTCTCAATATGAACAACTGATTAAAAAAACAAAATTTGGTAGATAATATTAAGTGAATGTTATAATTTTTGGACCACCAGGAGCAGGCAAGGGAACTCAAGCCAACAATATTGTAAATAAATTTAACCTTTACCAAGTATCAACTGGTGATCTTTTACGTAATGAGATTAAAAATCAGACAGATATAGGTAAAGATATAGAAAATACTATTTCCAAGGGTGGATTTGCAACAGATGAAATAGTTAATAAACTAATTAAAAATCTAATTTATGATCCTGATAAAAAAAATAAATTAATTTTTGATGGATACCCTAGATCATTAAGTCAGGCTAAAAATTTAGAATTCTTGTTAAATTGCACAAATCAAAAAATAGATTTTGTATTTTTTCTTAATGTAGACAAAGAGACAATAATAAAAAGAATTGAGAAAAGAAAAATTTTAGAAAAAAGATCTGATGATAATTTAAATACGATTCTGAAAAGATATGATACATATATGGAAACGACTAGACCTGTCTTAGATTTTTACTCAAAAAATCCAAATTTTTATGAAATTGATGGAGGTGATCAAATTCATGAAATTTCAAGTAAAATTGAGCAAAAACTATCAGTTTAAGACATTGACTTTAAAAAAACTTCTTATATAAAAGGCTAAATTTTATCACATAATTATGGCGCGTATAGCAGGTGTAAACATACCACAAAATAAATTAGTTAGAATAGGACTAACATATATCTTTGGAATTGGGGAAAGAAATTCCAATGACATATGCAAGTCATTAAAAATACCAGATACAAAAAGAGTAAACGAGCTAACAGATGATGAGATTCTAAAAATAATAGAATTTATTGACCAGAAGTTTACTGTAGAGGGAGATTTAAGAAGAGACACTTCATTAAATATTAAAAGATTAATAGATTTAGCATCTTATAGAGGATCTAGACATAGAAAAAAATTACCTGTCAGAGGTCAAAGAACTAGATGTAATGCAAGAACGCGTAAAGGAAAGGCAATTGCTATTGCTGGTAAAAAATTAACACCATTAAAAAAATAAAATGACTAAAGATAAAACTGATACACAAGACCAGAAAAAAGAAAGTTCAGTAAAATCTAAAAAAAGTTCATACTCAAAGAAAAAAAAAAATAAAAAAAATATTCTGAATGGTATTGCTTATGTTCAATCTACATTTAATAATACTATTGTTTCGATAGCAGACACAAATGGTAATGTTATTTCTTGGGCATCTGCTGGTCAGAAAGGATTTAAAGGCTCTAGAAAATCAACACCATATGCTGCACAAGTTGCTGCAGACTCAGCTGCTGTTAAAGCCTTAGAAGTTGGTATGAAAATTTTATCTGTAGAAGTTAAAGGTCCTGGATCTGGTAGAGAAACTGCTCTTAGAGCCTTACAAGCAAGAGGATTTAAAATTATTTCAATTAAAGATACAACACCAATGCCACACAATGGATCAAGGCCGCCAAAAAAAAGGAGAGTATAAATGGAATCTGTAGATGTTAATGTAAAAAACTGGAAATCACTTATAAAACCACCAAAACTAGATGTAAATTTAAGTGATGATAAAACATATGCAAAGATAATTGCCGAACCTCTAGAGAAAGGTTATGGGCTTACTTTGGGAAATTCTTTAAGGAGAATACTTTTATCTTCAATAAGAGGTACTGCTGTTACAGCTATCCAAATTGATGGTGTCTTACATGAATTTACCTCAATTAAAGGTGTTAGAGAAGATGTAACCGATATAGTTTTAAATATAAAATCACTTGCTTTAAAAGGTAATTCTGAAACAACAAATAAGCTTATTTTGGATGCCAAAGGACCGGGTGAAATTAAAGCATCTAACATCACAACATCTGCAGATATTGAAATATTAAACCCTGATTTAGTAATTTGTAATTTAGATGAAAATACTAACTTTCATATGGAAATGACCGTAAGTAGTGGAAAAGGTTACGTTTCTGCAGATATGAATAAACCAGAGGAGCCACCACTAGGATTAATACCAATAGACTCACTTTTTAGCCCTGTTAAAAAGGTTTCTTATTCAATAAGTACAGCAAGAGAAGGTAAAGCTTTAGATTACGATAAATTAACAATGGAAGTTGAAACTAACGGATCAATCTCAGCTGAAGATGCTGTCGCCTATTCAGCAAGAATTTTTCAAGACCAACTTGGAATGTTTGTCAATTTTGATGAACCACAAGAGGTTATTGTAAGAGAACAACCAGCAGAACCTGAATTTAATAAAAATCTTTTGAGAAAAGTTGATGAGCTTGAACTTTCTGTAAGATCAATGAATTGTCTAAAAAATGATAATATAATTTATATTGGAGATCTAGTTCAAAAATCTGAAGGAGAAATGTTAAGAACACCAAACTTTGGAAGAAAATCACTTAATGAAATAAAAGAAGTTTTAACAGGCATGTCACTCTATCTTGGAATGGAGATACCAAACTGGCCTCCAGATAATATAGCTGAACTTTCTAAAAAGCTTGAGGAAGCAATCTAATGAGACATAAAATGGGTTATAAAAAGCTCAATAGAACATCTGAGCACAGAAAAGCATTAATTAAGAATATGCTAAATTCACTTGTTAAGTATGAACAAATAACAACAACACTACCAAAAGCAAAAGTATTAAAACCCCAAGCTGATAAATTAATTACATTAGGCAAAAAAGATACACTTCAAAATACTAGAACATTGATATCTAAACTT
>MDSV01178738.1_pt1 | contig 11158 bp, 20 predicted proteins | sample 810851 | NCBI WGS metagenome assembly MDSV01 (sample SAMN05326640, study PRJNA326480) | marine metagenome | isolation source: seawater | place: Atlantic Ocean: North East | collected 2012 | reverse complement strand
CTGGATTTCCTTTAATTGACTATAAAGTAACGATTGTAGATGGATTGCATCACGATGTTGACTCAAGCGTTTTAGCATTTGAGATAGCTTCAAGATATTGTTTTAAAGAGGCCTGTACTAAAGCTGGTCTTAAGCTTTTAGAACCAATGATGAGAGTAGAAGTAATAACACCAGAAGACTATATGGGTGATGTCATAGGAGATTTAAATAGTAGAAGAGGGCAAGTATCAACTACAGACAAAAGAGGAAATGCTACAGTTATAAGTGCAATGGTTCCTTTAGCAAACATGTTTGGTTATATAAATAATCTTCGATCAATGTCCCAAGGTAGAGCGCAGTACTCAATGTTTTTTGATCACTACGCAAAAGTACCTCAAAATGTTCAAGATGAAGTAACAAAGAAAATGGCTTAAAAAATGGATAAACAAAATATAAGAATACATCTCAGAGCTTACGATAACAAAATTTTAGATTTATCTACTGAAGAAATTGTAAATACTGCAAAACGAACAGGTGCCCAGGTAAAAGGACCTATTCCGTTACCAACAAAAATAGAAAAATTTACGGTATTGAGATCTCCTCACATAGACAAAAAAAGTAGAGAACAATTTGAAACAAGAACACATAAAAGATTAATTGATATAGTTGAACCTACGCCACAAACAGTTGAAGCGTTAATGAAATTAGATTTAGCATCAGGAGTTGACATAGAAATAAAAATATAATTATGAGTTTAGGATTAGTTGGAAAAAAAATAGGTATGACGAGGGAGTTTTTTAGCTCTGGAATTTCTATTCCTGTTACTGTCGTTAGAATTGAAAAAGGCAGAGTTATAGATGTCTATACAAAAGAAAAAAATGGTTACTCTGCTGTTAAATTAGGATTTGTAAAATTAAAAAACTCAAAACTCACAAATCAAATGAAAGGTTTCTTTGCAAAAAAAAATACCGAACCAAAAAAAATCTTAAAAGAATATAGAGTAGAAAAAACAGAAGAATACAAAACTGGAAATGAGATAGGCTTAGAGTCGTTCAAAGATGTAAAATTTATAGATGTTAGATCAGAAACAATAGGAAAAGGATTTGCGGGCGTTATGAAAAAATATAATTTTGGTGGACTTAGAGCATCTCATGGAGTTTCAGTTTCACATAGATCTCACGGTTCAACTGGCCAAAACCAGGATCCAGGGAAAGTTTTTAAAAATAAGAAAATGGCTGGTCATATGGGTGCAAAATTTAGGACAATCTTAAATTTAGAAGTAATAAGATCAGATATAGAAAATAGTTTAATTTATATAAAAGGCTCAATACCTGGAGCTAAAAATTCTTTAATTTTTTTAAGAAAATCAAAAAAAATAATAAAAAGAAAAACTAGTGTCGAAAAATATGCTCAAGAAAGCAAACAAGTAGCAAAAGTAGCAACAAAAAAAGATGCACCTAAAAAAGCAGAAGATAAAAAAACAGTGCCAAAAGAACAACCAAAAAAGGAAGCTCCTAAAAAGAAATAAATATGAATATTAAAGTATTAAGCATTGATGGTGGTAAGGGTAAAGATCTAAAGGTATCTGATGATTTAGCCGGTCTTAAAGTTAACAATAGACTTTTAAAATATGTTATTGATTGGCAACTTAATCACTCCAAAAAAAGATTAGCAAAAACAAAACAAAGAAACGAAGTTGTGGGATCAACACGTAAGATTTATGCCCAAAAAGGAACAGGTGGTGCAAGACATTCAAGTAGAAAAGCTCCTTTATTTGTTGGGGGCGGAGTTGCACATGGTCCAAAAGGAGATAATTATAAAGTTAAAAAAATTAACAAAAAAATTAGAAAACTAGCTTTGGCACAAACTATTTCTAAGAAAAAATCAAACAATGAACTTTTTATTTTTGATGATGTAAAAAAAGAAATTAAAAAAACAAAAATTTTTAATACTTTTCTACATAAAAATAAGATTACAAACGTTCTTATAGTTTCAGATAAAGAGACAGAAAAAAATATTTTCAAATCAGTTAGAAACCTACCGGATGTTAAATTGATCAACGAAAATGGTACTAATGTTTATGATCTAGTTAGATATAAAAATGTTTTATTTACAACAAGTTCTATAAAAAATATTGAAGAAAGATTAACCAATGAAAAAAATTAACTATTTAGATTCGCTAATACACCCTATTATAACTGAGAAAGCTACAAGCTTATCAGAACAAAACAAGGTTACATTTAAAGTTCGTATAGATGCTTCAAAAGAAACTATTAAAAAAAATGTAGAAAAAATTTTTAAAGTTAATGTTATAAGAGTAAATACTATAAATAAAAAATCTAAAACTAAAATTATAAGAAATAGAATTGCAAATAAAAAAGGATATAAAAAAGCAATTGTAACTTTAAAAAAAGGTCAAAGTATAGATCTTGCAACCGGAGCTTAATTAGATGGGATTAAAAACATATAAGCCTTACACAAAGTCAACTAGAACTACAGTTCTTGTTGACAGAAAAAATCTTTGGAAAGGATCTCCTTTTAAATCCCTTACAAGAGGAAAAGTTTCTTCAGGAGGAAGAAATAATTTAGGAAGAATTACATCCAGACACAAAGGTGCTGGCCACAAGAAGAGATACAGAATTATAGATTTCCATAGAAATAAAATTGATATGATAGGTAAAGTGGAAAGATTAGAATACGATCCTAATAGATCTTCACATATCGCCTTAGTTAAATATGATGACAATACAAGAAGTTATATTATCTGTCCTCAAAATATAAAAACTGGAGACAGTATAGTTTCAGGAAATAAAAAAGAAATAAAAGTTGGAAATTGTATGCCTTTAAGTGATATTCCACCAGGCACACAGGTTCATAATGTAGAATTAGTAGAGGGTGGTGGTGGAAAACTAGCTAGATCAGCAGGAGCATCTGTAACTTTATCAGGTTTTGATGATGAATATGCAATTATTAAACTTTCATCAGGAGAGTCAAGAAAGGTAAGAATAGGTTGCAAGGCTACGATAGGAACTGTCTCTAACCCAGATCAAAAAAATATTAAAATTGGTAAGGCTGGAAGAAATAGATGGAAAGGCAAAAGACCCCAAACCAGAGGAGTTGCAATGAACCCGGTTGATCACCCTCATGGAGGAGGTGAAGGAAAAACAGCAGGAGGAAGAAATCCTGTATCACCATGGGGACAATCAGCAAAAGGATTAAAAACTAGAAAACCTAAAAGAAGTGATAAATTTATTATATCAAGAAGAAAAAAAAGGAATGAGAAATAATGACTAGAGGTGTTTGGAAAGGACCGTTTGTTGATCCAAGTTTATTAAAAAAAATAGATAAACTTAAAGATCAATCAAAAAAAGCTCCTATTAAAACTTGGTCAAGAAATTCTACTATTATCCCAGAATTTGTTGGACATAGTTTTTTAATTCATAATGGAAAAAACTTTATTCCAATTACTGTATCTGAAGAAATGGTTGGTCATAAACTAGGTGAATTTTCACCAACAAGAAAATTTTCTGGGCATACTCCAGCTGACAAAAAGGCTGCAGCAGAAGGTGCGGCACCAGGAGCAGCACCAAAAGCAGCACCAGGAGCAGCACCAAAAGCAGCGCCAGGAGCAGCACCAAAAGCAGCGCCAGGAGCAGCACCAGTAGCAAAACCTGCAGCACCAAAAAAGGATACTAAATGAGTGAAAAGACAAATGTAATAAAAGCAATTAATAAAAATGTAAGAAGCGGAGCCAGGAAAGCTAATTTGGTATTAAATTTTATTAAAGGGAAGAAAGCAGATATGGCAATTAGAGATTTGGAATTTACAAGAAAAAAAGTTGCTGAAGATATTAAAAAAACTGTAAAATCTGCAATTGCAAACGCCGAAAATAATTATCAATACGATATAGACAATCTTTATATAAAGGAAGCCTATGTTGGTAAAAGTATAGTAATGAAAAGATTTAGACCAAGAGCTAAGGGCAGAGCTTCTGCAATTAAAAAACCTTTTAGTAGAGTTACAATAATTTTAGAAGAAAAAAAAATAGATAAAAAACAAGGAGAAAAGAAATAATGGGACAGAAAGTTAATCCTATCGGCTTTAGACTGGGAATCAACAGAGGTTGGGATTCAGTTTGGTTTGCAAAAAAAGGGGACTATGGAAAATTCCTTATAGAAGATTATAAAATTAGACAATATATTAGAAAAAATATTGCAAATGCTGGTGTTTCAGAAGTTATTATTGAAAGGTCAGGAAAAAAATGTTCAGTCTTTATACATACATCAAGACCTGGATTTGTAATTGGAAAAAAGGGTTCTGACATAGAAAAAATAAAAGGAAAAATAGCTAAAATTACAGATAGTGAAGTTTCTGTGAATATTAAAGAAATAAAAAAACCAGAACTTAACGCATACTTAGTTGCTGAAAATATTTCTCAACAGTTAGTTAAACGTATTGCTTACAGAAGAGCTATGAAAAGAGCCATGCAGTCTGCAATGAGACTTGGAGCAAAAGGCATAAAGGTAACTTTAAGTGGAAGATTGGCAGGAAATGAAATTGCAAGAAGTGAATGGTTAAGAGAAGGAAGCATACCTTTACATACTTTAAGAGCCAATCTTGACTATGCAGAGTCAGAAGCTCTAACAACATATGGAATTATCGGAGTTAAAGTTTGGATATACAAAGGCGAAATTTTTTTAAAGGACGTGAATAAGCAAAAAATGGAAAGGACTAAAAATGCTTCAACCAACAAGAAGTAAATTTAGAAAAGCACATAAGGGAAGAATCCATGGTAATGCAACTAGAGCAAGTTCTTTAAATTATGGTGAGTTTGGATTAAAGGCAACACAGCCAGAAAGAATAATTGGAAAACAAATTGAAGCCGCAAGAGTTGCTTTAACTAGACATATGAAAAGAACAGGCAAAGTTTGGTCAAGAATTTTTCCAAATATTCCTGTTTCAAAAAAACCTACTGAAGTCAGAATGGGCAAAGGAAAAGGTTCCCCTGAATATTGGGCATGCAGAGTGAAACCAGGAAGAATTTTATTTGAAGTTGACGGTGTATCGGAAGAGGTTGCTAGAGAAGCTTTGTATAAAGCCTCAGCTAAACTTCCTATAAAAACAAAATTTGTTAGAAGATAATTATGAAAAAAAAAGAAACAAAAAAATTAACTAAAGATCAATCTTTTAGAGAGATTCAAAAACTTAAGAAGGATTTGTTTAATATGAGATTCAAAAAGGTAAACGGGCAAATTCAAAATGTAGCAGAATTTTCAAAAATAAAAAAAAATATAGCTCGACTTTACAACAATATAGAAGGAAAAAAATGACAAAAAGAATTTTACAAGGCGAGGTAGTTAGCGACAAGGGCGATAAGACTATTGTCGTTAAGGTCCAAAGAAAATTTAGACATCCTTTTTATGGAAAAGTTATATCAAGATCCAAAAAATATCATGCTCATGATGAAAAAAATAAATATAAAAAAGGCGATCTTGTTAAAATTATTGAGTCTAAACCCATATCAAAACTTAAAACATGGCAGGTACTTGAAAAATGATACAAATACAAACAGAATTACAAGTTGCTGATAATACAGGCGCAAAACGAGTTGAATGTATAAAGGTATTAGGCGGATCTAAAAGAAGGTATGCCGGAGTTGGTGATTTGATTGTGGTTAGTGTTAAAGATGCTTTACCAAATGGGAAAGTTAAAAAAGGATCAGTACATAAAGCAGTAGTTGTGAGAACAAAAAAAGAAATTTTTAGAAAAGATGGTTCTAAAGTTCAATTTGATAGTAATTCAGTCGTTTTAACAGATGAAAAAGGCGAACCTATAGGAACTAGAATTTTTGGACCAGTTACAAGAGAGTTAAGAGCAAGAGGACAAACAAAAATAATTTCTTTGGCACCAGAGGTTTTATAAATATGGATTTGAAAAAAGGAACAAAAGTAAAAGTTTGCGTTGGTAAAGACAAAGGAAAAACCGGTGAGATAATTGAAATTAATAGAGTTAGAAATTTGGCAAAAGTTAAAGATGTAAATATGCTTAAAAAACATAAGAAAGCCACCAAAGAAAACAAAGGTGGAATTATAACAAAAGAAGGATTTGTTCATCTTTCAAACTTAAAAAATCTTCAAGAAAGTAAAGAAACGAAAAAGGTTAAAAAATGATACCGAGACTAAAAGAAAGATACAAAAAAGAAATTGTTAAAAATTTAATGTCTAAATTAAGCTACAAAAATATTAATGCTGTACCGAAGATAGAAAAAATTGTTATTAATATGGGGCTGGGACAAGATGCTGGAGACAAAAAAAAAGTAGAAACATGCGTTAAAGATATGTCAGCTATTACAGGCCAACGTCCACTTATAACTAAATTTAAAAAATCAATTTCAAATTTTAAATCAAGAAAAGGAGCTAACGCTGGAGTCAAGGTAACTCTAAGAAATGATAGAATGTACGAGTTTCTTGATAGACTGGTTAATATTGCTTTGCCTAGAGTTAAAGATTTTAGAGGATTAAAAGATTCAGCCTGTGATAAATTTGGAAATTTTTCTTTTGGAATTAAGGAGCACATTATTTTTCCAGAAATAAATTTTGATAAAGTTGACGCAATTAAAGGAATGGATGTTACAATTGTAACAACAAGCCATTCTAAAGAAAATACTATATCACTACTTAAAGAATTTAACTTTCCAATTATCAAAGATACTGAGAAGAGAAAAAAGAAAATAAAAAAAATAATTAAAACTGACAAAAAAGAAGAAACAACGGAGAAAGGATAAAAATGGCAAAAACAAGCGCAGTTCAGAGAAACCTAAAAAGAATAAGAATGGCAAAAAGATTTGAAAATAAAAGAAAAAAACTTAAAGCAATAGTTAGTAATAGAAAATTACCATTAAATGAAAGATTTGCTGCCCAATTAAAACTTTCTAAACTTCCAAAAAATTCGGCAAAGACAAGGATAAGAAATAGATGTGAAATTACAGGTAGACCACACGGTGTTTATAGAAAACTAAAAATTTCAAGAATTGCATTAAGACAGATGGCATCTGCTGGAAAAATTCCAGGGATGACGAAGTCGAGCTGGTAAAGGAGGAATATGAGCTTAGCTGATCCTATTGGAGATATGTTGACAAGAATTAGAAATGGTCAAATGAGATCGTTAAATAAAATTGAAATACCATTTTCTAGTTTTAGATCAAAGATTTTAGAAGTTTTAAAAAGAGAAGGTTATATTATTAATTTTAAAACCACTGAAGATAAAGATAAAATAAAATTTATTTTAGTCGATTTAAAATACTACGAGGGACAACCCGTAATAAAAGATATTAAAAGGATATCAAAACCTGGTAGAAGAGTTTATTCGAAAGCTAGCAGCATACCCAAAGTTCTTAATGGTCTAGGTCTTGCTATTTTGTCTACAAGCAAAGGGGTAATGTCTGATTCTGAAGCAACAAAGAATAATTTGGGTGGCGAAATAATTTGTAGGGTATTTTAATGTCTAAACTTGGAAAAAAAGCTATTGTTTTAACTAAAGAGTCGACAGTAAAAGTGGACGGTAATTCTTTATTGGTTTCTGGACCAAAAGGATCACAAAAGATTATATTTAATTCAAAAATATTTTCTTCAAAGATTAACGAAAAAAATGAACTTCAGATTTTACCAATTAAAAAAGATAAAAAAACATCAATAATGTGGGGAACTTACAGAAGTTTAATAAACAATGCAGTTCTAGGAGTTACCAAGGGACATGAAAAAAATTTAGAATTAAGCGGAGTTGGATTTAGAGCAAATTTAAAAGGTGAACAATTGGCTTTATCACTAGGATTTAGCCATGAAGTTAAATACACAATACCTAAAGGAATTACTATAAAAGTTGAAAAACAAACAAAATTAAATATAACTGGTTCAGACAAAGAACTTGTATCAAAAGTTGCTGCGGATATTAAATCATTAAAACCTGTCGAACCTTACAAAGCTAAGGGTATTAAAGAAAAAGATCAATATGTAATAAGAAAAGAAGGAAAGAAAAAATAATAATGAAAAAAATTGATTCAAAAACAAAACGTTTATTAAGAAATAGAGCAAAATTAAAAAAGGTTAATGTTGATCGATATAGAATCACAATATTTAAATCTTTAAAAAATATTTCAGCTCAAATTATTGATGATAGAATTAATAAAACGATTGTTTCTGCATCATCTACTGAGAAAATTTTAAAAAAAGATAAAAAAAATAAAACTGATTTATCTACACTTTTAGGAGAAGTTTTAGCAAAAAGGGCAGCAGATAAGAAAATTAGTAAAGTTTATTTTGATAGAGGTGGATACAAATATCACGGTAGAGTTAAAGCTTTAGCTGATTCACTAAGAAAGAACGGTATAAATCTATAATGGAAAAAAGAATGGACAAAAGTGAATATATAGAAAAATTAGTTGCTATAAATAGAATAACAAAGGTAGTTAAAGGCGGCAGAAGATTTGGCTTTGCCGCTTTGGTTGTTGCTGGAAATCAGAAGGGATCTATTGGAATAGGACAAGGTAAATCAAAACAAGTTCCAGATGCTATTAAAAAAGCTACTGAAGTTGCAAAAAGAAATATGGTTCAAATCCCATTAAAAGATGGAAGGACACTGCATCACGATGTTTATGCTAAGAGTGGATCAGGAAAAATTCTTATGCGAACAGCTCCGACCGGTACAGGAATTATAGCCGGAGGTGCAACAAGAGCAGTTTGTGAAGTTTTAGGAATACAAGACATAGTCGCAAAATCCCTAGGATCTCAAAATCCTCACAATGTTTTAAAGGCAGTTATACAAGGTTTAAAAAGCCAGAGTTCACCAAAAGCTATTTCTATAATGAGAAATAAAAAAATTGCAGAAGTAATAAAAAAAAGAGAGAAATAAAAATGAAACTAAATACTTTAGTTAAAACAAATACACCAAAAATGAGAGTTGGCAGAGGCATTGGTTCTGGAAAAGGAAAAACGTCAGGCCGAGGAGTAAAAGGACAAAAATCCAGATCTGGTGTAGCTATTAAAAGTTTTGAAGGTGGACAAATGCCACTGTATCGAAGACTTCCTAAAAGAGGATTTAAAAGTACAAAAGGCAAAGATATAGCCAAGATTAATTTAGCAGATATTGAAATTTTTTTAAAAAATAAAAGAATTAAAACTGAAGATGAAATTACAATCAAATATTTAATTGATAAAAAAATAGTTAAAAGAAAGTATGAAAAATTAAAAGTTTTAGGAACTGGAGATATAAAGGAAAAATTAAAAGTTAAAACTGATTTTATTTCTAAATCAGCTAAAGCAAAAATTGAAAAAGCCGGAGGATCCGTAATAGTTTTAAACAAACCTGATAAAATAACACCTGATAAAAAAATACCTGACAATAAAATAAATGGCTAACGATACTTCAAAGGAAAACACTTTTTCTCATTCTGCTGATTTAAGAAACAGAATATTTTTTACAATATTTATTTTATGCATTTATAGACTTGGAACATACGTCCCAATTGCAGGTATAGATCCTGTTGCGTTACAGCAAATAATGGCATCAAGCCAAAAAGGTTTACTAGGCATGTTTAATGTTTTTTCTGGTGGAGCAGTTCAAAGGATGGCAATTCTTGCTCTAGGTATAATGCCTTATATCTCGGCTTCAATAATAGTTCAATTGTTAACTGGAGTTTCTGATTATTTTAAAAATCTAAAAGAACAAGGTGAATTAGGCAGAAAAAAAATTACTCAAATTACTCGATATGGAACCGTTATGATAGCCGCACTTCAAGGTTATGGAGTTTCTGTTGGTCTAGAAAATGCAGGCGGTTTAGTTATATCTCCCGGAATTTATTTTAAATTGATGACTACAATTTCTCTTGTAGCAGGAACAACTTTTTTAATGTGGTTAGGAGAACAAATAACATCTAGAGGCATTGGAAATGGTATATCACTTATAATATTTTCTGGAATTGTTGCGGAAATACCAAGAGCGTTGGCTTCAACATTCGAACTAGGAAGAACTGGAGCTCTATCTCCAGTAATGATTATTTCAATTTTTATTTTAATTATTATTACAGTTATGTTTATTGTTTTTATGGAAAGAGCAGTGAGAAAAATACTTATAAATTATCCAAAAAGACAAATGGGAAATAAAATTTATGGAGGTGAATCTTCACATTTGCCATTAAAAATAAATACAGCAGGAGTTATACCTGCGATTTTTGCATCAGCGTTGTTGTTACTGCCTATTACATTTTCTAATTTTGGTTTTGATGATTCTGATACTTTTATAAATATTTCATCACTATTCTCGCAAGGGCAACCTTTGTATATGCTTCTATATGCGTTTGGTATAATCTTTTTTGCTTTCTTCTATACTTCGATTGTATTCAATCCAAAAGAAACTGCTGAAAATTTAAGAAAGTATGGTGGTTATGTTCCAGGTATAAGACCGGGAGAAAGAACAGCAGATTATATTGAAAATATATTGACAAAACTCACAACTATCGGTGCCGCTTATTTAACACTAGTGTGTCTAATGCCAGAATTTTTAATTTCTAAATATCCAATTCCATTTTATTTAGGAGGCACATCTCTTCTGATTGTTGTGGTTGTAGCTATGGATACAGTAACACAAGTGCAAACACGTTTAATGAGTTCACAGTACGAATCATTAATTAAAAAAGCAAAATTTAATAGATAGTTTATGAATATAATAATATTTGGTCCACCTGGTGCTGGGAAGGGCACACAATCAAAATTTATTGTAAATAAATACAATTTATATCAATTATCTACGGGTGAGCTTTTACGTAAGGAAATTAAAAATAAAACAGAATTAGGGTCTCAAATTTCGTCGATCATTAATTCTGGCGAATTAGTATCGGACAAAATAGTTGGTAATTTAATAGAAAAATTTATTTCAAATGGTATTTATAGAAATAAAATTATCTTTGATGGGTATCCAAGGACCATAATCCAAGCAAAAAATTTAGAGAATTTATTAAAAAAGTATAAACAAAAAATAGATATTGTCTTAAAATTATCTGTAAGTTTAGAAACGGTTAAAAAAAGAATTTTAGAAAGACAAACTCAAGAAAAAAGAGCTGATGACAGTGAAGAAATAGCAATTAAAAGATATAAAACTTATGAAAAATCCTCTGAATCAGTAATAG
>MDSV01030954.1_pt1 | contig 11158 bp, 14 predicted proteins | sample 810851 | NCBI WGS metagenome assembly MDSV01 (sample SAMN05326640, study PRJNA326480) | marine metagenome | isolation source: seawater | place: Atlantic Ocean: North East | collected 2012 | reverse complement strand
TTTGATGTGACTAAACTATTTCTTAACTAGTGAATCGATAGAAACTTAATTAAGAATATCAATTTGATCCTCTGTCAAATTAAAATATTTAAAGAGGGTATTTTTTTGCTGAGAAAAACCAAATACAGTGTTAGATCGATCAGAACAATATAGTTTTGATAATTCAGACCCTATTCCGCCAGAAGTTCCTATCATTACTATAGTTTTTGATATTTGATTTCTTTCTTCGTCATAATAGAGACTCATCACCACGAACTATTTGTGAAAATAAATATTGGTGTCAAATGAAAGAAATGATAGCGTAAAAATATGTTAAGACAAATTGAAATGAATAAAAAAATGTCATCGTATGTACATGATTACTCTCAATAATGCTAAAATTTTAGGAAATCTGTGATGGTCGACTACACCTCAAAAATATGTGTAGCTTGTTCGGCAGACGCGACACCTGCTACCACGCGAGAGATTGAGGAGTTCTTGCAAAATCACCAAGATTGGTTTTTATCAACTGAGGTTGATTTTCCACAATTACAAAGGGTATATATATTTAGAAACTTTGAAGAAGCCCAGAAATTTGCCAATTTAATTGGAAATCTAGCTGAAAAGGAAGGGCATCATCCGAGCATTTTATTAGAGTACGGTAAGGTCACTGTACGATGGTGGAGTCATAAAATCAAATCTCTTCATATAAACGATTTTATTCTCTCTTCAAAAACTGAAGAAATTTATAGATTAAAAAGGTGATGTCATGCCTATGGTAGAAAAACAACAGAATGTTCTCGGAACCGACCTGGAAATTTGTAGTCTAAATCCCAAAACTGGTTTTTTTAGAGATGGATGCTGTAATACAAATCATTCTGACGTCGGAAGTCATACAGTTTGCGTTCAGGTCACTGAAGATTTTCTAAACTTCTCTAAAGAAAAAGGAAATGATTTAAGTACTCCCATACCACAATATGATTTTAAGGGATTAAAACCAGGTGATAGCTGGTGCTTGTGTGCTGCAAGGTGGCTGGAAGCAGAATTAGCTGGCTGTGCTCCAAAGGTGAAATTACTTTCAACAAACATGAAAGCTTTGGATTTAATAGAACTCGGAAAGCTAAAAGCTTATCAAATTGACTTAAATTAAAAAAAGAAATTATATTCTACTACCATAAAGCCAGGCTGGCCTTATCCTCGTTTGAATTATTTGGTGATAGCTTTTTATAGAATTACGTAGATACTTTTTGTATGTCATCTAACTCCACAAAAGATAGGATACCTTTAGGAATTGCAACTTGCATCCTCGAGATATTAACTTTAACGACCATCGCCAGTATTGTTAAGTACGTGTCTCCAGACATTAGTGTAACAACGATTCTCTTCTTTAGATATCTTTTTTCCTTGCCATTATTAATTGTGATTGGTGTAATTAAACGTGGGAAAAGACTCTATCAAGTAAATAAAAAGATAACTCTTGCAGCAAGAACCGTTATAGGGATAACAGGACTTACTTCTTATTTCATTGCTATCGCTTTAATTGGAATAGTAAAGACTATAGCTCTAGGTCAATTGGTAACTATATTTATTACTATGCTTGCTCCTATTATGCTTTCTGAAAAAGTAGGTTTAAAACGTTGGATAGCCGTCACGGTAGGTTTAATTGGGACAATTATTATAATTAATCCAAGTCACACTGGTTGGTTCAACTTTGGAATATTCTGGGGAATAAATTCAGCTTTCTTTGCAGCACTTCTAAACATTTTTCTGCGAAAACTAGGTAATAGTGATGAACCAATAAGTACGGCCCTTTGGTATAACACTGCAGGAACAGTATTGTTTTCCGGTCTATTTCTAGTTTTGCATGACCCATTACCAGATAATATAAATGTCTTGTTAATCTTGATATCATGCGGCCTATTGTCGAGTTTCCAACAATTTTTATTAGCCTTTAGTCGTTCTTTAGCTCCTGCAATTATTCTGGCTCCACTACAGTACCTTGCAATACCCAGTTCTTTCTTAGTAGCCATATATTTCTTTAATGAAAACCTTGGTTGGAATTTTATACTAGGAACCACTATTATAATATCTTCAACTTTTTATATAAGCGTCAGATCAAGACTTTAACTTTTGGATCCTGTGAGGTTAATATCTATAAAACGGATGGAAAAGTACTCATTATCCGCTCCAAAATAAATACGTTAAGACTATACCAATTGTTAAAACATTAAATTTTAAAAAATTTATTATTTTTAAAATGGAGCAAATTACTGGCTAATTTCTTAATTTATACCGAGGGCCTATTTCTAGGTTTATCATTAATAATCGCAATTGGTGCACAAAACTTATTTGTTTTTCAGCAAGGTTTGATTGGAAGACATGTGTTCTTAGTTTGCTTGTTTTGTGCGTTATCTGATGCTCTTTTAATTTACCTCGGTTATTCAGGAATGTTTATAGTCTTAAATGAAAATGAGAATTTGCAAACAATTTTACTTTTTGGAGGATCTCTATGGGTTTCTACTTATGGAATTATGAAAATCAGAGAAGGAATGCGACTCAAAAATTCTAGCTCATTAAATATCATGGATGAAACAAGGTTGGAGAGGGGGCTATTTAAAACCTTAATTACTGTAGCTGGTATAACTTGGTTAAATCCACATGTTTACCTAGATACAGTTTTTTTAATTGGAAGCATCGCAAATACCATTGAGGCAAAGAGACAAATCTTCTTTGTAATAGGTGCAATGAGTGCCAGCTTTCTCTTCTTCTTCCTTCTTGGTTATATAGGAAGTAAGATCGGAACAAAGCTAAAGAATCCCATGGTATGGAAAAAAGTAAATATTTTTTTGGGTGTCGTAATGTTGCTAATTGGTTTCCACTTGGGTTTTTCTGGGTTAAATTCTTAACCTCATGAAATTCTTTTAGCTATGTGAGATGATTTTATTATTAAAAATATGATTAAATTTCCAAATTAGGTTTAGAAAATCGATAAAAACTCCATACTAATAAGCTAAGCAAAATCCCATTCATAATATGCCAGATAAAATGAGTTCCAACGGGAATAATGTTGCAAAAAGCATGATCTATTGACCTAAAAATGATTGAAATCACAAAAAAAGCCGTAGAATAAAGTAGCACACTACTAAATTCAGAACATATTCTTCTCAGTAAAAAGGCATAGATTAAGAATAGAATAACAAATGAAATATACCAAGAAGATCCATTTAATTCACCTAAAGAAATCATTGTCAGAAAGGAAATTGCAAAACTAAATGGTATTAAGAGCATAGCTATCAAAAAAGATAAAAAATAACTGACATTCAAAAAACACAGATTCACGGCGAAAATATAGGTCATGCCAAAAACAATTATAGAGACGATGTCTAATAAAGCTCCCAAATTATTGGCAAAAGTATGAAAAATGGAAGATGCTATTCCTATTGCAATTATTTGAATAGAAAAATAAAAACAAAATCTGTTTGTTTTTGTTTTGAGCGTAAGTATCAAACCCAAGGCAATAAATATTAAATTTGTTAAAGCGTTGACTGGTTCGCCTGCCAAACCAGCAATCTGTCTTTCACAGTAATTGTTTAAAGGATGAAACCAATCCATTTACAATTGCACTATTCAAATTTCTTCTCTGTACAAAAAGCACTTATTGATTTAACTCCTACACCGTCCAACCGTGAAATATACAAATACTTGCCTTCTTTTTTGAGATTATTTTGACTGTCTGTAGCCAACCAATTATGATCATCTTCCTTTTCAAGAAAGTCCAAATTTGATGAGCCATAAGCAAAACGATCAGTTAAATTGACAGTTTCTTTTTTTACTATTACCTCAAACTTAAATTGATCAAATGATGTTATCACAGTCCGCAACACCTGCAAATGTCTTAGCGTTTCACAAGAAAAAGTCGTAGATGTGATTGGTTCTTCTGCATTAACCGCATTGGCTGTACATAAAAATATGCTCAAAGAAAAAACCTTAATGTAAGTCATGTAATCATACCGAATATATAATTTCTTTTTCTAAATTAACCCATTGAAGTAATTAACGACATAAACCATAATTTCAATAGACAGAGATTGTAAAGATAAATGGACCAATTGGGAGGAATTACTTTAGTCTATGAATAAGAAAGCACGCATAGATTTCTTTGGCGCATGTGCTTTAATCTTATTTTCTGTACTTTTGGCTATCAACCATGTTGTAATCAAAGTGGTAAACACAGGCTTGAACCCGATATTTTTTGCTGGGGCAAGATCAGTAATTGCATTTTTTGCCTTAATAATTTGGATGAAAATATCTAGAAAACCTATTGTATTTAATATTAATTTAGCTTTTATTTCTTGCCTAGCAGGCCTGGTCTTCTCATTAGAGTTCCTTTTTCTATTCCTAGCATTGGATTTTACTACCGTTTCTCGCAATTCAATTATTTTTTATTCGATGCCAGTGTGGTTAGCCATACTGGCACATTTTTTTGTTCCTGATGAGCGTTTGAACATCATGAAGATATTTGGTCTAATTTGTGCGTTTACTGGTGTCACACTATCACTATTAATTAATGTGACTGATTTCTCATTCACTAATAATATATTGTTAGGTGATTTTTTTGCAATTCTAGCTGCGTTTACTTGGGCTTTATTGATACTTTTGGCTAAGGGCACAAAGTTTAGCCAAGTTAGTCCAGAAATGCAGTTAATTTGGATGGTGATGATTTCAGGCCCAGTCTTAATATTATTGTCCTTAATATTTGGTAACCCAATTCGGGATTTCGAACTTATACATTTTTGGGGGTTAATATTTCAATCTGTGATTGTGGTAGCAGGCGGATTTCTTTTTTGGTTATGGCTTCTGAGCGTTTACCCAGCTTCTGGGGTCGCTAGTTTTTCTTTTCTAACGCCTATTTTCACCATTTTTTTTGGATGGCTTATTTTGGATGACGCTCTAAACATCATCTTTCTAATGGCTGCTTTTATGGTAGTTTTGGGTTTAATCTTTATTAATAAAACTAATCACTAGCTAATCATTTTACAGTAATCAATAGTTTTGGGATACGGTCTCAGAGCAAAAATTTGGATTAGTTTCTAAGCTAGTACATAGCAGCATTGACGCATCATTTCTTATCTTACTACAACCAAGATTAAGACTCAAAATTAGTATAAATGTAGCTAATAGTATTCGCATATTTTTGCACCTCTTTATGAAGCTTCATAATAACATCAAATCGTCCCAAGTGAAGACAAAAGTCTTTCTTTATTAATTAAAACTCTTTTAGTTACTTAATAATTTTCATACTATGAATTTTTTGGCCAGTCCCCCAAGCACTTAAGCCTTTGAAATCTACGAATGGACTCAGGTCTTTTCAAATTTCCAAAAACCTGTTTCCAATCTGTTTCTACGACATCACCTATATATAAATTTCCTTGAGAATCGTAAGCAATAGAGTGTGGTGAAACGAATTGACCTGGCATAAGTCCTGCCTTTCCTTTATTACCAAGACGAAATAATAGTTTCTCATGCTGATTAATAATACTAAGAAATGGTCCCAAATTTGGAAAATGCTTATTGACCTCTAGATAAGGTGCCAATTCCCCGACAATTATATCAGGATTACTACCAGGAGTGAGGGCTAGGCCACTTGGCCGATGAATATTCCCTAACTGACTTTCATAGTCACCTTTATGGTCAAACACTTGGATTCTTGAATTTTCTCTATCAGCAACATATATCCAACCATCTCGATCACAACAGATATTATGGGGAAGGTTAAATTGGCCAAAACCAGTACCTGATTCTCCCCAAGATTTAAGGTATTTACCTTTTGGATCAAATTCATGAATAGCAGCGTTTCCATAGCCATCAGAAACAATGATATTCCCATCGGGAGAAAGAGCAGAGTGAGTGCAACAGTTAAACGGTAGGCCACTCATGAAGGCTGATGATCTACCTGGAACACCAATTTCTAATAATAACCTACCATCTAGAGTAAACTTTCTTACGGTATGATCTCCGTTGTCTGTTAAATAAATGTAATTATCGAAACCAATGTGAGCTCCATGCGGATTTTTAAATAAGTTATGCCCCCAAGTTCGTAATAGGTTTCCGCTTGGGTCTAAAACCACTATGGGGTTATTACTTCGATTAAATAGATAGACATTGTCCGCTCTATCAACAGCAATACCTGCTACATCTCCTAATTGAATTGAATCTGGGAGGTTAGGTGTATAATGGTCAGGTTCAAATTTATAATTAAGCAATACTAGAGGTCCTTTATTGAGTAACGAAATGAAATTTTTTATTTTAGTTTACTTGAATTTCCCTTAGTATCTGTCCCACTCTCCTTCAAAATCATTGATCATTCAAGATCGAAATAATCATCCTATAAAAACATCCTCTTTTGCTGCTTAATCTCTTCTAGAGAAAAATTGGTTGACGGGACTGCTTAGAAAGCATTGAATTATTCATTGATTTTAGAAAAATTCTTTCGGGGAGCATTCATTGTTTGGTTTATCAGTTGCTGCTACTACACCATTTAATAGGCAAGGCAAAATTGAATTAAATACTTTTGGAGAACATATAACCTCATTGATGCAGAGTGGCGTTAATTCCTTTACCTTCTTCGGTACGACAGGAGAGGGACCATCCATTAACCTGAATGAAAAAATTGAAGTTTTATCCTATTTGTGTCCAAATGTTCTCAATTCTAATGATGCCATTGCAGCAATTATATGTTCCTGCACAGCGGACGCTAGAACTGAGATCTCAAAATATAATAATTTGGGCATTAATAAATTTTTGATCGCTCCACCATACTTCTTTAGTAACCCTAGTATTTTAGGTTTAAAAGAGTGGTTTTCAGAAATATTCTCGACGCAACTTCAGGCTCACAACCAGTTTATTCTTTATAACATCCCCCAAGTGACTGGAGTTACGATAGAAAACGATTTAATCGCTGAACTTAAACAGGACTTCGGCAGTCAAGTAGTATACGGAATTAAAGATAGCTCAGGTGATATGGAGAGAGCTAATACTTATTTAAAAAATAAAGATTTTATTGTGGCAATAGGAGATGAGAGATTGATTGCGGATTCAATGGCACTCGGAGCTTCTGGATCAATTTGTGGTTTATCAAATATTTTCCCTCAAGAGATTCTTGAAATAATAAAAAATCGGCAGAAAAACACAGAAATTAATGCCTTAATCATGGAATTATTGCGGTTTCCAATAACTCCAGGTGTCAAAGCCATTTTAGCGTTAAAAACTCAAAATGACATATGGCTTAACGTTCGGCCACCACTAATTAAAGTCTCTAAGGAGCAAATTTCCTCCTTAAAAAAATGCCTAAAAATACTATAGTGAAATAATGCTATAAACTATAATAGTTATAATAGTTTTAAAAATTATTATAGAGCTAAGAGTAATTCTAGTAGTTGGTTGAGTTTCTTTGATAAAAGTGTAATTCTGTTCCTCATAAAGGAGATAATTATGTATAAAAAAATATTAAATAGTTCAATAACTGCAGTTTTAACTGGATTATTGATTTGTGCTTCTGGACTTTTCAGTATGGGACAGGCTGTCACACTTAGAATGTCTACTCCAGCATCAGCAACTGATCAAAGAAGTATTGCTCTGGAAAAAGTTTTTGCTCCGGCAGTGGCAAGTTTTGCCAAATACGAAGCTCACTATAATGGTTCATTAATAAAACAAGGCTCTGAACTTGAAGCTATAGCTTCCGGAGATCTTGAAATGTCTATAACATCTGCTCAGGAATTAGCTCAGTTTTTCCCAGAGTTCTCTATCTTTGCGACGGGATACGTCCATCAAAATGCTGGCCACCAAGTTAGGGTTTTTAATGACTCTCTGATGGATCCGTTTAAAGCAAAAGCAGAGAGTGAATTAGGAGTAAAACTCCTAAGCATTATGTATCTTGGACGTAGACATGTAAACCTTCGTCAATGTCGAGATGAAGTTAATGTCCAGACACCAGCAGATTTAGCTGGCATTAATCTAAGAATGCCAGGCACTGATGCTTGGCAGTTTTTAGGAAAGGCACTTGGAGCTAATCCTACGCCTATGGCCTTTACAGAGGTTTATACTGCTCTATCTACAAAATCAGTTGATGGGCAAGATAATCCATTACCTACAGTAGTGGATGCTAAATTTTATGAGGTTACTTGCCAAATAGCACTAACGGCACATTTGGTGGACTTAAACTACGTTGCCTTTTCAAAAGCTGTATGGGACAAGCTAACTTCTGATCAACAAGCTGCAGTTCAGAAAGCCGCTATTGATGCAGCTGAGAGTGCTCGCCAAATACAACTTCAAAAAGAGGAAGATTTAGTGTCATTCTTGAAGGAGAAAGGCTTGGAAATCTACGAACCTAACCTAGCTGCTTTCCGCAGCCATGTTCAGAAAATGTATCTTGAAACAGATGCTTCTGACCCATGGCCAGATGGTGTACTAGACAAGATCAATTCTTTGGGTAATTAATTCTTAAAGATTGCGTGAAATCCTATGAAAAGTATCCTCAGAGGACTTAATCACGCCTTTGAATTCGTGGCGGCCGCAATGATGGCCGCCATGTTTGCCATTTTCATTCTTCAAATTACTATTCGATATTCGGCAAGAGCTGAATGGATTGCCGATGCTTTCCCTTTTCTTGAACCCACACTTTACGGATGGACTTTGGATTTTTGTCTTCTTATGTGGATTTGGATAGTCTTTTGGGGCAATGGCCTCATTGTTCGTCACCGTGATCATGTCATTTTTGACATTATATATACAAATGTTACGCCACATCTACGTAAATGGTTTGCCATATTTAGTGCGATCGTAATATCAATTTGTTTGTTGCTGATAATTGAACCTACATGGAGTAAGTTTTATATCCTTAGGTTGAAGAAAACAGCAACACTTTCAAATGTTTTTGGTGAGTGGATTAGGGTAAGGGATATCTATCTAGTGTTTTTTATTTTTGCTACAGCAGTTTCATTACGATATTTTTCGAGAGCCTACTATATCTTGAAGAATGGTGCTGAGGACGATCTATTTTTACCAACTGAAGATACTCTAAGAGTGCCCGATCGGAATAAGAATGACTTATGAGTTTACAATATGTCTCATTATTCTCTTTGGCCTATCGGCCATAGGAACTCCTATAGCGTACGCCATTTTAGTTAGTTCTTGCGCTTATCTTTGGGTGGGTGGACAGGGAATTGGCCTGGCTGGAAAGATTGTATTAGATGGAATGTACAGTAGCTTTATACTATTGGCCGTTCCTTTGTTTATTGTAGCGGCAAATATTATGAACGCGGGGACAATAAGTGATCGTCTATTAAGGTTCTGTATCGCTGTGGTAGGCAGATTCAGGGGTGGTCTTGGGCACGTTAATGTCGTGGCAAGCCTGATTTTTTCTGGAATGTCAGGCTCGGCGGTGGCAGATGCTGCAGGAATAGGAAAAATTATTATAGATATGATGGTACGATCGGGACATTACACTCGAGGCTATGCAGCTGCCATAACTGCTGCTTCCGCTACCATAGGACCAATTATACCTCCGTCAATTCCTATGGTGTTATATGCATTAGTTTCAAATAGTTCTATTGGTTACCTTTTCTTGGGAGGGATAATACCTGGCCTAATGATGGGAGGGGTATTAATGGCGATGAATAGTTTCATCGCGCATAAAAGGGGCTACCAGCCAGAAGAATCTATTCCGCTAAATAAGCTTCCTAATATCACCTTTAATGCTTTTCCAGCCTTGCTGATGCCAGCTATTCTCCTCTATGGTATTTATGGTGGCGTTACTACCCCGACTGAAGCAGCCGCTGTCGCAGCTTTTTATGCCCTTATACTTGCTTCGATTTTTTATAGAGCTTTATCCTTGTCAGCTTTTTATAGAATTTTAGTTGAGTCGGCCCGGTCCTCTGCAGCAGTAGGTTTAGTAATAGGAGGGGCATTGCTGTTAAATTATATTGTAGCTTCTGAAAACATACCAAATATGATAGCTGGTCATTTGGTTAACCTGGACGTTTCACCGCTATTCTTCTTGATAGGAGTAAACCTCTTAATATTAGTTCTTGGATGCTTGCTGGACGCCACTACTCTTATATTGGTCATTATTCCACTGTTTCTACCTTCATGTCGAGAACTCGGTATCGATTTTGTGCATTTCGGTGTCGTAACTGTTGTTAACTGTATGATAGGATTGATCACCCCACCTTATGGTGTTCTTCTTTTCGTAATCAATGCCGTATCAAAAATTCCATTGGGAGAAATAATACGAGAAGTAATTCCATTTTTACTCGTCCTTATTGTTGCTCTTTTTATCATGGTAATCTTTCCAGAATTAGTTCTTTGGCTTCCTAGGCGATTTGGATATGAGGGCTAATTTCATTCTTACCTTTAGGAAAGAGGCTTATTTAAGAAGTGTTAATGGGAGCATATCGGAGAAATCATGAAACAGATTCTAGTAGCTGGTTTGGCAACAATAGATGTTATTCATTATTTGGATGAATTGCCTGCCGATGGCAGAAAATATAAAGCGACAAATTCATTAATAACAGGGGGAGGGAATGCATTAAATAGTGCAGTTACCATCTCACGACTAGGAGGAAAGGTAACATTGCTTACAACTATCGGAGACGACACGTGTGGAAATCTTATCTTAAAAGAACTTGAAGCAGAAAAAGTAAAAACACATGCCATTATTAAGAATTCCACACTTAAAACATCTTATTCCTCGGTTGTGATTGATCAAAAGGGCGAAAGACAAATCATAAATTCTAGATCTCTCGATTTAGATTTTTCTGCCAATCAAGTAATGCCAGAAATGCCAGAAAAAAATTTCCATGCTTACTTAACTGATGGCAGATTGCCCAATGCAACTTTACTAACCCTAAAGGAAGCACGAAAGAGAAAGAAACCCGGAGTTTTAGATGGTGAAAGTCCCGTCTGTCTCAATGCCTTAAAGTTAGCATCTCACATCGCTTTTTCACGGCAAGGCTTATCGAGTTTCAGCAATAGCTCTTCCATATCAGAAGGTTTAAAAATAGCTCAGAATTTTTCAACGAATTGGTTTTGCGTAACAAACGGTGAGGAGGGGGTTTTCTTTTTAAATGGTAAAGAGTTGGTTCAATTAAAACCTCCAAAAGTCACTGCCGTCGACACACTA
>MDSV01018538.1_pt1 | contig 11159 bp, 9 predicted proteins | sample 810851 | NCBI WGS metagenome assembly MDSV01 (sample SAMN05326640, study PRJNA326480) | marine metagenome | isolation source: seawater | place: Atlantic Ocean: North East | collected 2012 | reverse complement strand
TTGCGTTATTAAACCACTTAACTACGCCGGTTTGCATAAGATCACCTTTAAATTGAAAGCCTATTGAAGTCATCGCGCGGATGAATTACACTTATTTTTATAATATTCAGTAACTTAGCTTTTTTAGCAATTTAATGTAGACGTCCTTTTTAACGCGTGTAGCGGCATTAGTCAAGTAAAAACGCTAAGGTACGTGGGTCAAATAACGTGTATCATGTAAAATGTATTTGAATTTTTCTGGTAAAAAAAACATGAAAGACTCTCAAAATTCTAAATTTCAGCTACCCTTATTAATGAGCAGTGATCAAGTTGACATTGAGCATGATGAGGATGTATTGCTTGCGCCAGAAGAGCCCAAGTTAGAAATTCCTTCTATGTACAATGTGGTCATGTTCAATGATGATTTCACACCGATGGAATTTGTAGTCGAAGTGTTGGAAACTTTTTTCAACAAAGATCGAGAAGCAGCAACACGCGTCATGTTAACCGTCCATACGATGGGCAAGGCAGTATGCGGTTCTTATACTCGAGATATCGCTGAGACAAAGGCTGCGCAAGTTAACCAATATGCGCGAGAAAGCCAGCATCCATTACTGTGTGAAATAGAGTCATTTAAAGAAGAGTGATTTTAACAGTTTTTGATGTTTGAGGATTGACCATGCTCAATAAAGAGCTTGAAGAAACACTGAATAGTGCTTTCAAAATTGCGCGTAATAAGCGCCATGAATTTATGACGGTAGAGCATTTATTGCTCGCTATGCTCGATAACCACGATGCCAGTGATGTTTTGACGGCCTGTGGTGTCGAGGTCCAACGGCTTAACAAATCGCTTGTTGAGTTTATCAATTCAACGACTCCTTTACTTGCCGAAACTGATGAAGAGCGCGATACCCAGCCAACGCTTGGTTTTCAGCGTGTCCTGCAGCGTGCCGTCTTTCACGTTCAATCGTCTGGAAAAAAAGAAGTCAGTGGTGCTAATGTTTTAGTCGCTATTTTTAGCGAGCAAGAGAGCCAGGCTGTTTATTTATTGAAAGAGCAGAGTGTAGCCCGCATTGATATCGTTAATTATATTAGCCATGGTATTTCTAAAATTGCTGGACAAAACGACACGAGCAGCGAGCCGAGTCCGCAGCAAAATCATGATGAGTCTAGCCCCGATGAAGGAGCTGCTCAAAATCCCCTTGATGCTTATGCGGTTAACTTAAATAAAGAGGCTGACCTCGGTCGCATTGATCCTCTTATCGGTCGTGCAAGTGAGGTCGAGCGTGTAGTGCAGATTCTTTCAAGGCGTCGAAAAAATAACCCTCTACTCGTGGGTGAGGCCGGTGTCGGTAAAACCGCTATCGCTGAAGGTCTAGCCAAACGAATTATCGATGACGATGTCCCTGAAGTATTGGCCGATAGTACTGTTTATTCCTTAGATTTGGGCGCTCTGCTGGCCGGAACCAAATACCGTGGAGATTTTGAGAAGCGTTTTAAAGCCTTGCTTGGAGAGCTTAAAAAGCGTGAAGATTCGGTGTTATTCATTGATGAGATTCATACCATTATTGGCGCAGGAGCCGCTTCTGGCGGCGTGATGGATGCCTCTAATCTTTTAAAGCCGCTGTTGAGCTCGGGTGAATTAAGATGCCTAGGTTCGACGACTTTCCAAGAATATAGAGCTATTTTTGATAAAGATCGCGCATTATCGCGTCGGTTTCAGAAAATTGACGTCAATGAGCCCAGCCCGGATGATACCTATTTAATTCTAAAAGGGCTCAAAACGCAGTTTGAATCTCATCATGATATTCAATATACCGATAAAGCTTTAAGAGCCGCTGCCGATTTAAGTGCGCGTTATATTAATGAGCGTTTTCTACCCGACAAGGCGATCGATGTAATCGATGAAGCAGGTGCCTATCAGCGCTTGATGCCTCAATCAAAGCGGAAGAAGAGAATTGGCGTGACTGAAATTGAAACGGTTGTTGCCAAAATTGCGCACATTCCGCCCAAGCATGTGAGCTCGTCTGACCGCACCGCCTTAGCTAAATTAGACACTAATCTCAAGCAAGTGGTATTCGGGCAAGACAAGGCTATTGATGCCTTAGCCAGTTCTATAAAGCTCTCGCGTGCGGGTCTAACTTCTCCGGATAAACCCATTGGGTCTTTCTTATTTGCCGGCCCAACGGGCGTGGGTAAAACTGAGGTTAGTAGTCAGTTGGCATCGATTATGGGCATGGAGCTGTTACGTTTTGACATGTCAGAATACATGGAGCGCCATACGGTATCGCGTTTAATTGGTGCGCCTCCTGGTTATGTTGGCTTTGATCAAGGTGGCTTATTGACCGATGCTGTTACTAAGAATCCCCATTGTGTGGTGTTGCTCGATGAGATAGAGAAGGCGCACCCTGAAGTTTTTAACTTGTTGTTACAGGTCATGGACCACGGCACTTTAACTGATAATAATGGCCGCAAAGCGGATTTTCGAAATGTCGTTCTTATTATGACCACCAATGCCGGCGCTCGCACGATGAGTCGTCGAAGTATTGGTTTTACTGAGCAAGATCATAGTACCGATGGAATGGAAGCGTTAAACAATTTATTTACACCTGAATTTAGAAATCGTTTGGACTCCATCATTCAGTTTGTTCCTCTGGAAGAGGAAGTTGTACTTACTGTCGTCGATAAATTCTTGATCGAGTTGCAAACGCAGCTGGATGACAAGGCAGTAGTGTTGGACGTTGATGCGAAAGCCAGAAAGTGGATTTTAGCGAAAGGTTACGACGTCCATATGGGCGCTAGACCGATGGCGCGCGTAATTCAACAATACGTCAAGAAGCCATTGGCAGAATTAGTCTTATTCGGTGATTTGGCTGAAAAGGGCGGCACGGTTAAAATCACGGTGCGTAAAGATTCTCTGGTGCTGAAGGTGTGTTAAAGGCTGTATCTAAGCCCCGTTCTTGGGGCTTATGGTGGAGGTCATTCTTCGAGCCCTTAACGGGCTCTAAAGGTAATTCTTCCCTTGGATAAATCATAGGGAGTCATTTCAACTTTGACCTTATCTCCCGTCAAAATTCGAATATAATTCTTTCGCATTTTTCCTGAGATATGCGCAGTAATCGTGTGACCATTTTCGAGTTTCACCCTAAATGTTGTGTTCGGTAGGGTGTCTATGACTTCACCATCAAACTCAATATTTTCTTCTTTTGCCATGCTTTATTTGCCACCTTCGTGATGTTTGTCCTGTTTAAACTGTGGGGCATTCTGCCTTAGTCAAAGGGTCACTGTCCATAGGAGGAAATACCAATTAGTAGTCAGCGCTAATAAATTTGGATTACCTGTTATTATCTTGGCATTTCTTCCTCGAATACTTGCTAGAATAATACCATAAGATATTGATTTATATAGATTTAACCGAGGCGCTTCCAGCTTCCATTAATCAATAGTTCCATCGGCCGGTAATCAATTTTGTAATTCATTTTTTGACAGTGACTAATCCAGTAACCGAGATAGAGAAAATCACCGCCAAGCCTGCGGGTTTCTTCGATTAATTCTAAAATGGCAAAGTTACCTAAGCTTCGGCGAGCATGCTCAGTATCAAAAAATGTATAAATAGCGGATAGCCCATTGACGATTTTGTCAGCGAGATTCACTGCGATTAATTGGTCGTTCAGTCTAAATTCGGTGTAGTGGCTGAAGTCGTTACCATCAACTAAAAACTCGCGGTATTGCTCGCGCGTGGCAGGATACATATCACCATCACTGTGGCGCTTAGCAATGTACTGTTCAAATAAGTGGTAATGTTCATCGCTATCAATTGAGTCGACTTGTCGGCAGATAACATCGCTATTTTTCTTAATAATCCTTTTTTGTTTTTTAGTCAGACTAACTCGTTCAACAGGAATCCGAGTCGCGATGCAGTCATTGCAACTTCGACAGTGGGGTCGATAAAAGTGTTTGCCTGAACGTCTAAACCCTATATCGGTTAACTCACGGTAGATTACATCATTCACCTCGGCATCAGGGTCAACGAATAAAGTCGTTGCCTGTTTCGCTTTATCGTAACTGCAGCTATGCTCTTGTGTGGCATAAAGCTTAAGGTGATTAAGTAAGCCCATTAATTCGCTCCAATAAATCTTGTGAACTGCCTAAGTGATTGCTTTTCCAGTTGCAATGCGGACTAATGACTGGCTCACAACTGGTTTTAATTTCGTTTTTGCAGGTTGGGAGATAGCGCTTAAACTCATCTCTTGTTAGTGTTATGACGCCTAGGCTGGCAAGATGAGGATTTTGTATTTGACAATCCAGCAAGGCGAAGTTGTGGGCTTGCAGGTGGAAGCAGGCGAAAATAAAGGCAATTTTCGAGGCATCAGTTTTATAATGGAACATGGATTCACCTGAGAATACCTTGCCCGATGCAATGCCATAAAGTCCCCCGACAAGCTGGCCTTTATCCCAGACCTCAAATGAGTGAGCGTGACCGCTAAGATGGAGTTGTTTATAGGCTTCTAGCATGTCTTCAGTGATCCATGTGCCATCGGTGTCACGGGGGGCTAAGGCGCAATGATCAATAACAGCATTGAAATCTTGGTCAATCGATAGGATGAGATCATTTTGCCGAAGTGTCTTCTTTAAACTTCGCGAGACATGAACCTGGTCGGGCACAATGACCGCGCGAGATTTCGGTGACCACCACATAATAGGCTCATCATTTCCATACCATGGAAAAATCCCTTGCGAATATGCCTCAACTAACCGTGAGACGGACAGGTCACCACCTATCGCGAGCAAACCATCAGGGTCGTCAAGTGCTCGCTCTATGGGAGGGAAGGCCTGTTGCTCTGCCGCGTTCATCAACTACTACACCTTATACGCTCAATTAGGCTCTCTTCAATATGACGAATAAAAATGGCTAAACTGTGCGGAATCAATCATGGTTTAATCATCGAGATATTTTTCTGCATCCAAGGCCGCCATGCAGCCAGCACCTGCCGAGGTTACCGCTTGACGGTAGACATGGTCGGCGACATCACCGGCAGCAAATACGCCTTTTATTGAGGTTTCTGTTGCATTGCCTTCGGCGCCGCCATGAATGGTCAGATAGCCATCTTTCATTGACAGTTGTTGGGCGAAAATATCAGTATTGGGCTTGTGACCTATGGCGATAAAGACTCCCGCGAGTTCGATATCGGTCGAGCCGGAGCCATCGACGGCGTCGATACGCATGCCGGTAACGCCACTATCATCGCCTAAGACTTCGTCTAGCGTGTGATTCCAGTGGATCGTGATGTTGCCATTTTTTTCTTTTTCGAATAATTTATCTTGCAAGATTTTTTCGGCTCTTAAGGTATCTCTACGATGAACAAGAATCACTTCTGATGCTATGTTAGAAAGGTAGAGAGCCTCCTCAACAGCCGTGTTACCACCGCCAATCACAGCAACTTTTTGATCACGGTAAAAAAAACCATCACAGGTCGCGCAGGCACTGACACCTTTACCCATGAAGGCTTGCTCAGAGGGAAGACCAAGATATTGCGCTGAGGCCCCGGTTGCAATAATCAAGCTATCACAGCTGTAGTTAGCACTGTTGCCAAATAGCTGAAAGGGACGTTGGCTTAAATCCACGGATTCGATATGGTCAAACAGGACCTGCGTATCAAATCGTTCGGCGTGCTTTTGCATCCGTATCATTAGGTCAGGACCTTGTACACCTTCATTATCGCCAGGCCAGTTATCGACATCGGTAGTGGTAGTGAGCTGGCCACCTTGTTCCATTCCGGTGATGACAACTGGGTGTAGATTGGCTCGAGCGGCATAAATGGCTGCCGTATAACCAGCAGGACCTGAGCCTAGAATAATAAGGCGATGATGAATAAAATCAGACATGAAAGGAATTCCGTTAGCATTGTTTAAAGTAGATGGTTGGACACTGATGAGTGTGTCTATCGGTAAGCGTTGTCCGCGCTTTATTATATCGCGGCTTAATCGGTGATTATACCCCATTCGCTTTGTTTGCTGTTGAATCGGCGTTAACCGCTTCATTTTGCTTAGCATTACCGTTAACGAATGGGCATTTTACCTTGATGTTTTGAGTGAAATTTAGTTTCCTATGGAGAGTGATTTGAGGAAACTTTAACCTCGCCTATTTGGTCAAAAATAAGCCAAACGCTTGTGAGTCTATTATGCCTAAAAAAACATCAAAAGCCTCTGCCGCAGATCTCTCTGATACTTCGGCGATGATCCTTATCATCAAGGAGGGCGCGTTAATTGGCCTGCTAGCGGTTGCTATTTATTTTCTAATGGCATTATTGAGTTACAGCCATCAAGACTCCGGTTGGTCGACGACTGGTGATCCAAAACTGATACAAAATTCAGCTGGGGCTTTCGGCGCTTGGTTAGCAGACATCTCTTTATCCACCCTTGGCTATATTGCTTATTTAATTCCCTTCGCATTAATTCACCGTGCCTGGAGTATTTTTAGAGACCGTTATCATCGTTCAGAATTTGATCCCTTGCTCTTTGCTTTAAAATCAGCTGGTTTGCTGCTTGTCTTACTGGGTTTAACCTGTTTGCTGTCGCTGTCCACTGCGATTAACCAAGACAGCTTAACCCATGGTAGTGGCGGTTTTTTAGGGCAATACATTCAGCAAGGTCTATCAGAAATTCTTTATCCTGCTGGAACGGCTTTATTGATGTTCTCGATTACCTTATTTGGTTTAACCCTGTTTGCACAAATTTCTTGGTTGTCATTAATGGATCGAATAGGCCAGTCAACTCTTTATTGGGTCGATCAGTTAATGATACGCCTCGTTGATTGGAATGACCGGCGAATTGAAGCTGCAAGGCATGCTAAGCGCCTTAAGCAGCAGGCGGTCAAGCCACCTATTATTTCACAGCCAAAATCCGAGCCTGAAAATAATGAAGAGTTATCAGTAGCGAGTTTAATTACGCAAATGAAAGCCTCTGCTGAATCTATAATACCCAAGGTTAAGTCTAGCGATGCTGGTGTATCTACAAAAAGTAACAAGGCATCGGCGCCAGTCAAAAAAACTACCGCTAATCCTCGTCGCAAGCCGGGTGAGGTGGTAGAGGTACCTCAGTTCAACCTACTTGACGATCCTAGCGCAGGGCAACAAGGTGGCTTTTCTCAAGAGCAGTTAAATCAATTATCTGTTTTACTTGAAACTAAGCTGGCTGACTTTGGTATTAAGGCTGAGGTTAAACATGTTTTGCCCGGACCCGTGGTGACGCGGTTTGAGATTCAGCCAGCGGCAGGTGTGAAGGTAAGCCGCATTAGCAATCTAGTCAAAGATTTGGCTCGCTCGTTGGCGGTCATTAGCGTTCGTGTGGTTGAGGTTATCCCGGGTAAATCTGTCGTGGGCATCGAAATTCCGAATGAAAACCGCGCCATGGTTATGCTCAGTGAGGTATTAACATCTCCGGTTTATACCGAGGCATCATCTAAGCTGACCTTGGCTCTGGGTCACGATATTGCCGGCGCGCCAATTGTCGCCGATTTGGCGAAGATGCCGCATTTGCTGGTTGCCGGTACCACCGGTTCGGGTAAATCCGTTGGTGTGAATGCGATGTTGCTCAGTTTACTGTATAAAGCAACGCCGGATGAAGTGCGATTGATTTTAATTGATCCAAAAATGTTAGAACTCAGCGTCTATGAAGGAATACCTCATTTGTTAACCCCAGTGGTGACGGATATGAAAGATGCTGCCAATGGTCTTCGTTGGTGTGTCGGTGAAATGGAGCGTCGCTATAAATTGATGGCGGCTATGGGCGTTCGTAATCTTGAGGGTTTTAATAAAAAAGTGACTGATGCGGCAGCGAAGGGTGAAAGTATTACTGACCCTATTTGGCAGCCTGACCCATTGTCGCTTATTGATATTGACGATCAAGTTCCGCCTGATTTAACAACCTTGCCAAGCATTGTGGTGGTGATCGATGAGTTTGCCGATATGATTATGATTGTAGGCAAAAAAGTCGAGCAGTTAATTGCGCGGATTGCTCAGAAGGCAAGGGCTGCTGGCATTCATTTGGTGCTTGCTACTCAGCGCCCATCGGTTGATGTTATTACAGGTCTCATTAAAGCGAACGTACCCACTCGTATTGCGTTTCAAGTGTCGTCGCGAATTGATTCTCGAACTATCCTTGATCAGGGCGGCGCTGAGCAGTTGCTAGGCCATGGGGATATGCTCTATCTTCCTCCAGGCAGTGGCGTTCCTATTCGAGTACATGGTGCTTTTGTATCCGATGATGAAGTGCATCGTGTTGCGGATGATTGGCGTTCTCGCGCTGAGCCTAATTATCTGCCAGATTTAATTGATGAGGGCGGTGCCGGTGGTGATGTTATCCCTGGCTTAGAACCGAGCGAAAGTTCTGACAATGAACAGGATGCACTGTATGACGAGGCTGTGATGTTTGTGACTGACACGCGAAAAGCCTCGATTTCCTCCGTTCAGCGAAAATTGAGAATTGGTTATAACCGAGCCGCTAGAATGATTGAGGCAATGGAGGCCGCGGGGGTTATTTCTGAAATGCAGCCTAATGGCAGTCGTGAAGTCATTGCGCCACCGCCACCAAGGCAGTAAGCGAGTGTCTCAGACTATATGAAAGAATTCTCCTCATATGCTTTTATTGTCAGGTCTTTTATGAGGCAGATCAGTTCATTATTTCTAATCATTTTTTTCTGCATTGCTCTTGCCACGCGAGTAGCTCTTGCTGAGACTTTTATGCCTGCTAGACAGTTAGCGTCGCTATTAGCGAATCAGCTGAACTTTACAGCAGATTTTACCCAGCAGTCTTTTAATTCAGAGGATGTTGTTGTCGATCGCTCCTCAGGCCATATTGTTTTGAGCCGCCCATTTCATTTGCGCTGGGAAACGAAAGTACCTTTTGCGCAAACGATTATTATTAATGGTGACCGTTACCTCCAATATGACAGTGACATCGATCAATTAATCATTTCGTCTTTAGGAAGTCAAGACACCGCGATCCCTTCTTTGCTTCTCTCGGCAGATGCCTCAGCGATTGAGTCGTTTTTCACCGTTAGTCGAGTTGCTCTTAATTCAGTCGTTGACCAAGATCATCAAGGTGACATTGATAACGTAATTATTGATAACGTAAATATTGATAAGCGTAACAGCAGTGATGAACTTTCGTCATTAATTAATCAGAGTTATGTCTTGACGCCCTTAGATAAAAGTTCTTTGATTGCTGAGTTAAGGATAAATTTCCAGCAGCAGCTCATTACAAGCATCGTTATCTTGGACGATTTTGGTAGTCGGAGTCAGTTTGATTTTAATAACATTACAGCATCAAAAGCCTTGGACAGAGCTTTGTTTGAGTTAGATCCTCCTGCAGATACTGATATTATTTACCGATGATTATCACGTATAACGGAGTGTGCAAAGTCAATGCCTGACAATAGCAACGATGATGATCTTTTTACTGCTTCCAGCAGCCTAGATCAACCCTTAGCGGCCCGATTAAGGCCTCAAAATATTCGCCACTATTATGGTCAACAGCACTTGTTAGCTGAGGGTTCCGCATTAAGACAGTCAATGCTTAGTGGTGATATTCACTCGATGATTCTGTGGGGTCCGCCAGGCACAGGCAAAACGACTCTGGCTAAAATATTAGCCAATCACTCTAATGCGCAACTCGAAACATTGTCAGCGGTTAGTGCGGGTATTAAAGACGTTCGTCAGGTAGTTGATACTTGTCGCTTAAGGCAGACCCAAGGAATTAAAACGATCCTTTTTATTGATGAAGTCCATCGTTTTAATAAGTCGCAGCAAGATGTACTTTTGCCCCACATAGAGGAGGGGCTTTTTATTTTTATTGGAGCAACGACTGAAAACCCCTCGTTTGAATTAAATAATGCTTTATTGTCACGAGTGCGGGTATATTGCTTAAAGTCGCTGACAGAATCTGATCTGATATCAGTCCTTTGCCGAGCATTGGAGGATGAGGTCGACGGGCTTGGTGTAACCGATATTAGCATCGATGATGATGGATTATCAATAATTGCTGTTGCGGCGAATGGTGACGCACGTATCGCCTTGGGTATTCTTGAGCGCGCCTTTATTTCAGCAGCAGCGCTTCAAACAAACAAGATCGACCAAGCGCTGTTGAAGGAAGCGATTGGCCAGCAATTATCGCGCTTTGATAACAAAGGTGATCATTTTTATGATTTAATATCGGCTTTGCACAAATCGGTTCGTGGCAGTGCCACGGACGCTTCGCTTTACTGGTTTGCGCGAATGCTTGAAGGTGGCTGTGACCCGCTTTATATTGCTCGTCGATTGGTAAGAATGGCCAGTGAAGATATTGGCAATGCAGACCCGCGAGCATTACGCGTTACCCTTGATGCTTGGGATGTCCAATCGAGGCTAGGCAGCCCCGAGGGTGAGTTAGCGATGGCGCAAGCGATTATTTATTTATCGGTCGCGCCAAAAAGCAATGCCAGTTATCTTGCTTTTAATGAGGCTAAGGTGCTAGCGCGTCAGCACACGGCTGAGCCAGTCCCGATAAAGCTTCGAAACGCACCGACAGAATTGATGAAAAGCTTAGATCATGGGGCAGATTATCGCTACCCTCACGATTACCCGCATGCCTATGTACCTAATGAAAAATACCTTCCCGATGCAATACCCAATGTACAGTTGTACAAGCCATCTGAGCATGGTTTTGAGGCAAAGATCCGTCAGCGACTTGACCAACTAAGCCAGCTGGATCTTGTATTTACGAAAAACGATGACTGACGTGTTTACCCATTTTGATTAGAGGCTATTGATACCGATGCAAGCATTATTTAATCCAATAAGTGTTACCACCTTAGTTGCAGTCGCTTCTGGAGGCGCCATCGGTGCCATATTACGTTATGCTATCAGCGTTTGGTTTGTCACCAACCACTCTTCTGGTTTTCCTTGGCCAACGTTAATTGCCAATGCTATTGGTGCGCTGCTTATTGGTATTCTTTATGTGCTGATTGCTGAAAAAGGGCTAGTCGCTGTTACATGGCGGCCGTTTCTGGTCATAGGTCTGCTGGGCGCTTTAACAACATTTTCAAGTTTTTCATTGGAAACGATTACGCTTATCGAACAATCTGAATGGTTTTTGGCCGTAGTATATACGCTATCTAGCGTGTTATTATGCATAATGCTGAC
>MDSV01160693.1_pt1 | contig 11160 bp, 8 predicted proteins | sample 810851 | NCBI WGS metagenome assembly MDSV01 (sample SAMN05326640, study PRJNA326480) | marine metagenome | isolation source: seawater | place: Atlantic Ocean: North East | collected 2012 | reverse complement strand
GTTGAAGTTAAATCAAAGACCCTTTTAATTAAGGGAGGATTGAACCTTTTTTACTATAGATTTAAAGACTTCTGGATTGTTATAGGCCAATTCAGCTAACACTTTTCTATCTAATTTAATCTTTGATTTTGCTAATCCGTTAATAAATTTTGCATATGTTAAACCTTCCATCCTGGCGCCGGCATTAATTCTTTGAATCCATAAAGACCTGAACTCTCTTTTTTTTGCCTTTCTATCTCGATAAGCATACTGCATAGCTTTCTCCATTGCTTGACGAGCTATACGGATAGTATTTTTTCTTCTTCCATATTGTCCTTTTACAGATTTAAAAACTTTTTTGTGTTTTGATCTACTGGCAACGCCTCGTTTTGTTCTAGCCATATTATCCTCTTAAATTATACGGCATATAAGATTTAACAATTTTGGAGTCTTGTTTTGTCATTATAGTAGTGCCTCTTTGTTTTCTTATTTGTGAATTAGTTCTTTTAATCATACCATGTCTTTTCCCAGCTTGAGGCATTTTAATTTTCCCTGTCGCTGTAAATCTAAATCTTTTTTTTGCAGAGCTTTTTGTTTTTAATTTTGGCATAAATATTTCGGTTTTATATAGGCAATACTAAATGTTTACAAGGCTATAATGTGCAAGTTTAAATAGGTTGAATTATCATTACCATTTGTCTTCCCTCAAATTTTGGCTGGCTTTCTACTTTTGCAATATCTTTTGTTTCATCTATTATTCTACTCATTAAATCTTTTCCAAGTTGAGTATGTTGCATTTCTCTACCTTTAAATTTGACTGTAAATTTTACTTTATCTCCCTTTGTTATAAATTTTTTTGCATTCTTAATTTTAAAATTATAATCATGAGCCTCTGTTCCTGGTCTTAACTTTATCTCTTTTAATAAAACAATCTTTTGTTTCTTCTTAGCTAAATTTGCTTTTTTTTGTTGATCATATTTATACTTGCCCATATCCATTATTTTACAAACTGGAGGATTTGCGTTTGGAGAAATTTCTATTAAATCTAAACCTTCTTTTTTAGCTAACTCAATTGCTTTGTTTAATGGCATAGCACCAAGATTTCCACCTTCACTTCCAATAACTTGTACGTCCAAAGCTCTTATTCTCTCGTTTGCCTTCGGACCTTGAGGTTTGCTTCTTCTTTGAAAGTAATTTGGTTTAAAACTCGACACTTAGTTTAAAGGCAACTTGTTTTTTTGTAACATATTTTTTATAAAATCATTCCTTTTAATTGTTTCTTGTTTTTCAGATCCCAAATTTCTTATTGTTACAGTCTTATCAGTAACTTCTTTTTTACCACAAACAACAATAACAGGAACTTTTGCTAAAGAGTGATCTCTTATTTTGTAATTTATTTTTTCGTTTCTTAAATCCACTTCACATTTTATACCTTCTTTGAATAAATCTTCAAATAATTTTTTTACATATTCATTATTTTCTTCAGCTATAGGACATACTACTGCTTGTGTTGGAGATAGCCAAAAAGGCAATTTTCCTGAATAGTTCTCGATTAAAATTCCAATAAATCTCTCTAGAGAACCAAATAATGCCCTATGCAACATAACTGGAACTTTTTTTGTACCATCTTTATCGATAAAGCTTGCTCCCAGTCTTCCAGGCAGGTTTAGATCAACTTGTAATGTGCCACACTGCCAATCTCTACCTATTGCATCTCTTAAAACGAATTCTATTTTAGGTCCATAAAAAGCACCTTCTCCTTTATTAATTGTATACTCAAGTTTCGATTGTTTAATAGCTGATAAAAGTGCATTTTCTGATTTATCCCAGACTTTATCATCCCCAACTCTTTTTTCTGGTCGATCTGAATATTTTAATATTACATTATCGAAGCCAAGAGCTTTATAAATTTCCAATATTAAATTAGTTACAACTAAACATTCTTGAGTAATTTGCTCCTCAGTGCAAAAAATATGGGCATCATCCTGTGTAAAAGCTCTTACTCTTAAAAGTCCGTGTAATGCTCCTGAAGGTTCGTATCTATGGACCTTGCCAAACTCTGATAATTTCAGGGGTAAATCTCTATAACTTTTTAATCCCTGGTTAAAAATTTGAACGCAACCAGGACAATTCATAGGTTTTACTGCAAATGTTTTTTGATCAGGTGTCTCTGAAGTAAACATATGTTCTCCAAATTTTTCCCAATGCCCAGACTTCTCCCAAAGTGTTTTATCTAAAAGTTCAGGAGTATTAATTTCTTTGTAGCCCGCCAAACGTTGTTTTGCTCTCATATACTCAATAAGTCTTTGGAATAAAAGCCAACCCTTTTCATGCCAAAATACTGAGCCAGGACTTTCCTCTCTGAAATGGAATAAATCCATCTCTTTACCAAGTTTTCTGTGATCTCTTTTCTCAGCTTCTTCTAATCGGTGTAAATAATCATCAAGATCTTTTTTTGAACTCCAACAAGTTCCATAAATCCTTTGTAACATTTCATTATCTGAGTTTCCTCTCCAGTAAGCGCCTGATACTTTTGTTAACTTAAAAGCCTTACCTATTTTACTAGATGAGGCTAGATGAGGTCCTCTGCATAAATCATGCCAATTATCTCCATGATGGTAAACAGAAAGTTCTTCATTTTTTGGAATACTCTCTATAATTTCAGCTTTATATTCTTCACCAATTTTTTTAAAATGAGCTATAGCCTTTTCTCTTTTCCAAACCTCTCTCCTAGTTTTTACATCTTTATCAATTATTTCTAGCATCTTTTTTTCAATTTTTTTTAAATCTTCACTCGTGAAAGGATCTTTTCTTGCAAAATCATAATAAAAACCGTTTTCAATCACTGGTCCAATGGTAACTTGAGTTCCAGGAAATAATTCCTGAACTGACATGGCCATTATATGTGCAGCATCATGTCTTATAACTTCTAAGCCTTCTTGATCTTTAGAAGTAATAATTCTTACTTTTGAGTCACTTGTAATTTCGTGACTAAGGTCCTTTAATTTGCCGTTTACCTCCATTATCAAGGCAGCTTTTTCTAGAGATTTACTAATTTTCTTTACTAGATCAAAGCCATTAATTGACTTAGCAAAAGGAATTTTTTTACCATCTAATAATTGAATTTGAGGCATTTATTTTATATCTAACAATTTTTTATACTCTCTTAAAGTCGAATCGCACATTGCTTCTACATCAAACTTTTTAGTTATGTTTTTTCTACCCTCGTTTCCTATAGAATTCAATGAAACTTGATCTAATTCAATAACTGAATTTAAATTTTTTGCAAGTTGTCGTGGATCATCATGGTTGTATAAGAAACCTGATTTTCCTTTCAAAATAGTTTCTTTTGATCCTCCTAGGTTACTAGCAATAATTGGTTTTCTCATTGCTTGCGCCTCTACAGATACACGTCCAAATGCTTCTGGCCTTGTAGAGGCAGAAATGATTACATCTGCTACAGAATAGGCTAATGGCATTTCTTTACAATGGTCAATGAATTTTATTTTTTTTCCGAGTCTATATCTTTGAACTAAATCAATAAGTTTTTTTTTATATACTTTTCTTCCTTGGTCAGAACCAAGTATAATAGCTTGAAAATTAGTATTATTATAATCTTCAATTAAAATATTGAGAGCTTCAATAAATTTTTCTTGCCCTTTCCATGCTGTTAATCTACCGGGTAACAAAATAGTAAATTTACTAGGCATTAGTTCCCACTCTTTTTTAATTTTCTCTTGTTTTAAAATTGATATATTTTGCTGATTGTAATATTCGATGTTAATGCCTCTAAAGATAACTCGTAGTTTATTTTTTTTATTTAAATAATCATTATAGCTTTCACTTATATGGTCAAATATAAAATTTGAACCAGCTATAGTTAGTTTAGATTTTAACATAATGCTATTATAAAATTTTTTTAAATTGTTTTTAAAATAATATGTGCCGTGAAAAGTTGTTACAAAATTTGCTCTAGTCAAAAAACAAGCTATATAACATGACCAAGCAGGAGCTCTACTCCTTGCATGCACAATATTAATTTTATTTATTAATATTAAAAAAGATAAAACTAGTGCATTCAAAAGTATTAAAACAGGATTTTTAGAGTGAACAGGCAGGCGAAAAATTTTGACTTTTTCTTTTTTAACAAATTTCAACAATTGTCCACCAGAAGTTGCTATGAAAGAACCACAATCTTTTTCAGCCAAATAATGGGCAATATCGTAACAACCAGTTTCTGCACCTCCATACCCTAGCTTTGGGATTACTTGAAGAACTTTTATTTTAGGTGTCATAATTAATGTTATATATTAACAAAATTAATTGATAACCTTATATGAAAAAATTTAAGTATCTCAAAGTTTCAAGGAATAAAAAACTCAGGTATATCGACAATTATTTCAAAAAAAAACTTTATATTGTTTTTTTGCATGGTTTCATGTCCGATATAGAAGGAAAAAAACCTCAAACTTTAAAACGTTTCGCCACTAAAAATAAACTTGGGTTTTTAGCATTAGAATATTCAGGTCATGGAAAATCTTATGGAGAATTCACTAAAAGTAATATTTCCATTTGGACTAAAGACGTAAAATATTTAATTAAAAAAATTGTTAAAAAAAATGATTTTATTATAGTCGGTTCGAGCATGGGTTCTTGGATTGCACTTAATCAATTTAAATATTTTAAAAAACAAATAAAGGGTTTCTTAGGAATTGGGTCGGCCCCAGAATTTTTAACAAGACTAATGTGGAACAAGTTTCCAAAAAAAATAAAAAAGGAAATAATCGTAAAAGGAATTACTTTAGTTGAATCTGGAAATTTTAAATATCCTATAACTAATCAACTAATTAAAGATGGAAGAAAAAATAAAGTGCTATCCAAAAAAATACAAGCAAAGATAAACGTTTTAATGATTCATGGTGAAAACGATGAAGTAGTCCCGATCTCTTTTTCTAGGAAAGTTTTATCTATATTTAAAAAAGCAAAAAAAAAATTGATAATTATTAAAAAAGGTGATCACAGTTTATCTAGCTCTAAATCTCTTAAGATAATAACTGCTGAATTATTTAAGATTATTAAAAATATTTCTTAGGCCTTCTTTGTAAGTTGGATATTTTAATTTAATATTTAGCTTTTTTTTCATATTTTTATTACTTACTTTTTTTGAATCTTTATAAAATTCTTTTATCATTTTATTTTTAAATTTTGATATAGGAATAGGTTTCAATTTTATTTTAAGTAATTTAGCCGCATAATTAGCAACTTCTATATTAGATGAAGGTTTATCATCAGATGCATTTAAGATTAAAGAATTTTTTGAAGAGTAAAACAACTTTTTTATTATAATTGCAAGATCTTCTATTCTTATTCTAGAAAAAAATTTTTTTTCTTTAACGCGAATATTGTTTTGAATAATTTTTTTAAGCACGTTGCTTTCTTGTGAATAAATGCCAGAAATTCTTAAAATATTTATATTAAATTTTGTTGAGTTTCTAAATTTTATCCATGCCTTTTCGGCTAATTTTCTTCTTTTACCTAATTTTGTTTTTCCTTTTAACTTAGACTTTTCATTTACTAATTTACCTTGATGATTTCCGTAAACACTTGTCGCAGATAAATAAATTATTTTTTTAAAATTTAAATTTCGGAAAAATTTACTAAATGTTTTTAAAACAATATCGGTATTTTTTATTGGCGGTATAGAAACTAATATATATTCTGTTTTTTCAAGATAATTTAATAAATCTTTATCAAATCCTTTATTATTAAATTTGAAGAATTTAATCTTTTTTTTATCAATAAAATGATCGCCCTTTTTTTTTGAACTAGTAGCAAAAAATAAACATCTTTTATTTGAACGGGTCAATTCTTTTACAAAATATTTTGCTGTCTGTCCGAAACCAAAAAAAAAGAATTTATCTTTTTTTATCATTAAGCTAACTTCGATTTTAAATACTTGTCAGATATTGGGTTGTCTAACTTATCTAACATTTCAATTGGGCAAACTTGCACAAAATTTTTTAATTCTAAGTCAAAATTTGAAAGTATTTTATCTGCTATTTTTGATTTTGTTTCAGATGCAAATTCTTTTAATTGGGCTTTTAAAAATTCCTTCCAATAATCTGTTTCGATTGGTTGCCATACAATAGATGATGGGTTTGCAAAATTTTCAAAACTATTTTTTTCATCATAAATAAATGCCATACCCCCAGTCATTCCTGCTCCAAAGTTGTCTCCAACTTCTCCAAGTATAATTGCTGTTCCTCCTGTCATATATTCACATCCGTGAGCCCCACATCCTTCAATTACTGCTAAGCTACCAGAATTTCTTACTGCAAATCTTTCTCCTGCTTGTCCAGAGGCAAATAGTTTGCCTGAAGTTGCGCCGTAAAGCACAGTATTTCCAATAATTGTATTTTTATTTGATATTAAATTGCTAAGCTTTGATGGATAAACAATTATTGTACCGCCTGAAAGTCCTTTTCCAACATAATCGTTGCAATCTCCTTCGACTATAACTTTAATTCCTCTCGTTAAAAAAGCTCCTAATGATTGTCCTGCAGACCCTTTTAATTTAATTTGAATTGTCTCAGGTTTTAATTTTTGATTTCCAAACTTTTTGTAAACATAATGTGATAATCTTGTACCTACTGATCTAAAAGTATTTTGAATGTCGTACTCAAAAATTTTTGATTTAGAAATCTCAATCTTAGTTTCAATATCATTCCAAATTTGTTCATCAAGAGTTTCGGGTACCTTATTAATAACTTTATTTTTACAATATCTTGGATTGCTACCTGGATCTGCTCGAACTAATAGCGGATTAAGATCTAAATCATCTAAATTAGAAGCTCCTTTATTTACTTGAAAGAGTAAATCTGTTCTACCAATAATATCATTGATTGATTTAAAACCTAGTGAGGCTAGTATCTCTCTTACCTCTGTAGCAACGAAGTTAAAAAGGTTTACAACTTTTTCAGGGGTTCCAGAAAATTTTTCTCTTAATTTTTCATCTTGGCTACAAACTCCAACTGGGCAAGTATTTGAGTGACACTGTCTAACCATTATACACCCCATGGCGACCAGTGAAGAAGTGCCTAATCCATATTCTTCTGCGCCCATCATAGCTGCCATTATAATGTCTCTTCCTGTTTTCAATCCACCATCGGTTTTTAAAGTTACATTATGTCTTAAATTGTTTAGAGTCAGAATTTGGTTTGCTTCTGTCAAGCCCATCTCCCAAGGAACACCAGCGTACTTAATGCTTGTTTGAGGGCTGGCTCCAGTTCCTCCAGAATGTCCTGAAATTAATATTATATCTGCTTTAGCTTTTGCAACTCCAGCAGCAATAGTTCCAATGCCAGTAGATGCAACTAATTTTACGCTTACTCTAGCTTTTGGATTAACTTGTTTCAAATCATAAATAAGTTGAGCTAAATCCTCTATAGAATAAATATCGTGATGAGGTGGAGGCGATATTAGTGTTACTCCAGGCGTAGAATGTCTTAGTCTTGCAATCTCGCTAGTTACTTTGAAACCTGGTAATTGACCACCTTCTCCTGGTTTTGCGCCCTGTGCCATTTTAATTTCTATTTCATTCGCATTATTTAAATAGTCTATAGTTACTCCAAATCTGGCAGAGGCAATTTGTTTTACTCTTGAATTAGCCGAGTCACCATTAGGTAAAACTTTAAATCTTTTTTCATCCTCACCACCTTCCCCGCTACAAGAAGCTCCTTTTATCCTGTTCATACCAATTGCCAAAGTTTCATGTGCTTCAGCGGATAATGCTCCATGAGACATACTCCCACTACCAAACCTTTTTAAAATTTCACTGATTGGTTCCACTTCATTAATGCTTATTGATTTATTTTTATTTTTAAATTGAAGTAAATCTCTTAAATTTATTGGTGGTAGGCTAGTAATTCCTGTTGAATATTTTTTATACTGCTCATAAGATCTATTTGCTACTGAACTCTGAAGCAGATGGATTAGACGTCCTTGGTATTGATGCTCTTCTCCACTTCTCCTATAACGGTATAAACCCCCAATTGGTAAAGAATAAATATTTTTTTTAATAAACTTATTATGTAAGGCTTTTATTTTTTCCTCTATACCACTTATACCAATGCCAGAAATTCTTGATGACATTCCTGGAAAATAGTCTGAAACTATAGCTCTGCTCAATCCTACAGCCTCAAAATTACATCCACCTCTATAAGAACTAATTACTGAAATTCCCATTTTAGACATTATCTTTAATAATCCACCATCTATAGATTTTTTAAATCTTTTTACGCATTCGTTGAAATCAAATTTCCCGAATAATTTTTTCTCATATCTTTGAAAAATACTATCAATAGCTAAATATGGATTTATTGTTGTGGCTCCAACTCCAATCAACACGGCAAATGAATGAGTGTCTAGGGCGTCTGAACATTCTACATTTAATGAACAATAACCTCTTAAGCCCTGTTTAACTAAATGAGAATGAACCGCTCCTACTATTAAAGGACTAGGTATACTTGCTTTATTAGACGATATCTCTTTATCTGAGAGAATAATGGTAGTACTTCCTTCTCTTACAGCGGTTTCACATTCTAGCCTGATATCCTCAATTCTATCTTTCAACGAGGAATTAATATTGAATGTACAGTCGATAATTTTAATTTTTTTTGAAAATATTTTAGTAAATTTTTTAAATTGAGCATTAGTTAGTATTGGACTATCTAAAACAAAAATATCGTCTTTTGTTAAATTATCAAAGTCTAAAATATTACCGAGGTTTCCAAATCTAGTTTTTAAACTCATTACTTTATTTTCTCTCAAAGAGTCTATTGGGGGATTAGTTACTTGGCTAAAATTTTGTCTAAAGTAATGGGATACAGGCCTAAAATGACTTGACAAGACTGCAACTGGTGTATCGTCTCCCATAGACCCGGATGCCTCTTTCCCTTCTTCTGCCATTGGATGTAAAATTAATTCTAAATCTTCAATACTTAATCCTGATAGATATTGTCTTTTCTTTAATTCTTGCCCTGTAAATTTTGCCTCCTCATTTTTACTTAAAATTTTTTTCTCGAGGTCTAGGATTTGTTTATTGTACTTCTTATAATCTCTTGCTAAATAATCTTTAATCTTTTTATCTTTAAAAAGTTTACCTTTTTTTAAATCTATAGCAATGATTTGCCCGGGCCCTAATTTTCCTTTTTCAATTATTTTTTCCTCTGGTATTTTTATCATACCTGTTTCTGAGCCAGCAAAAAATAAATTATCTGAGGTAATTGTATATCTTAAAGGTCTGAGACCATTTCTATCTGTAGAAGCTAATACCCACTTGGCATCAGTAGCACATATAGCGGCTGGGCCGTCCCATGGTTCAATAGTGCTATTTAAAAAATTAAATAAATCTTGATGATTTCTAGGGACACTTTTACTTCTCTTTGACCAAGAGTCAGGTATCATCATTAATTTTATTAATGGAGCAAGTTTTCCTGAATGTGTTAGTAATTCAAAAACATTATCGAGGGCACCAGAATCAGATGAACTTCTAATAATCGGCTTTAGATCTTTCACATTTTTAAATAATGAACTCGACATATCTTGCTCATGAATTTTCATCCAATTTATGTTCCCTTTTAAAGTATTTATTTCACCGTTATGTGCTAATGTCCTAAATGGTTGTGCTAAATCCCAACTAGGAAAGGTATTAGTAGAATATCTTTGATGAAAAATTGCAAAACGAGAGGTGAGCTTTTTGTCATTTAAATCTGGATAAAATTCAGCAAGCATTTCAGCCAAGAACATTCCTTTATAAACTATTGATCTGGAGCTGAATGAACAAATATAGAAATTTTTAAGTTGGCTGGATCTAGCTAATTTCTCAATTTTTTTTCTAGTCTCAAAGAGATTCCTCTCTAAATCATTAGTCTTTAGATCTTCATTTTTTTTAAATATCACTTGAGCAATTTCTGGTCGGCTTTGTTCAGCTGTTTTTCCTAATACACTTGAATTAAAAGGAACTTGTCTCCATCCATATATTGAAAAATTTTCCTCCAGGAGAACGGACTCAATTATTTCTCTACATTTTTCTTGGGCAGAATAATCAGTTCTAGGCAAAAAAATCATTCCTACACAAATTCTTTTTGAATCATCAGGTGTATGCCCAGTCGCAATAATTTTTTCTCTAAAAAAATCTGGAGCTATTTCTATTTGAATTCCAGCTCCGTCACCTGATTTTCCATCAGCATCTACTGCTCCCCTATGCCAAATTGCTTTAAGTGCTTCAATTCCATAATCGACAATCTTTCTAGTTTTCTTTCCATCTGTTGCAGCAATCATGCCTACACCACAGGCATCATGTTCCATTTTTATATCGTAAGAATAATTTTCAGAAAGAATTTTTTTATTTTTTTGATATCTATCCATAAATTATTAAGCGGCTTCGTAAGATTTGTTAATTTTTGTTTGTAAGTATTTTTCAATTTGAATTGCTGCATCCCTGCCATCCCTGATAGCCCAGACAACTAATGATGCTCCTCTTACAATGTCACCTGCAGCAAAAACTCCTTCTAAATTAGATTGCATTGATTGTAGATCAATTTTTATTGTTCCCCATTTAGAAACTGCTAATTCTTTTGCTCCAAATAAAATAGGTAAATCTTCAGGGTCAAAACCTAGCGATTTGATTACTATATCGGCAGGAATCTTAAATTCAGAATCTTTCTGTACAATTGGTTTTTTTCTACCAGATGCATCTGGTTCACCAAGGGCCATCTTATTAACTTCGACCTCTTGAATTTTTTCATCTCCTAAAAATTTTTTTGGGCTGCTAAGCCAAATAAATTCAACACCTTCTTCGATGGCATTTCCAACTTCTCTCGCTGATCCAGGCATATTATCACGATCTCTTCTGTATAAACATTTTACTGATTTAGCTTTTTGTCTTACCGCTGTTCTCACACAATCCATTGCAGTGTCACCTCCACCTATTACAACAACATTTTTTCCTTCTGTATTTAATGTACCATTATCAAATAATTCTACTTTATCCCCTAAACCTTTTTTATTTGAAGCTGTCAAAAATTCCATTGCTGGAAAAATATTTTTTAGATTATGACCTGGTACTTCTATTTCTCTGGCTTTGTAAACTCCAGTAGCAATAAGAATTGCATCATGTTT
>MDSV01016540.1_pt1 | contig 11160 bp, 9 predicted proteins | sample 810851 | NCBI WGS metagenome assembly MDSV01 (sample SAMN05326640, study PRJNA326480) | marine metagenome | isolation source: seawater | place: Atlantic Ocean: North East | collected 2012 | reverse complement strand
GCAGAGCAGCGGACTGTTAATCCGTTGGTTGTGGGTTCAAGTCCCACCCTCGGAGCTATATTTTCAAATTTTCACTATAATAAAAATGAATGGAGGAACAATGGATTATCTTGCAGAAGTAAAACAAAGAGCTGAGGGAAAAGACCTATCTACACTAGGTGGATCAGTTAAATTTGTAGTTGGTGAAAATATCGTTATGATTGATGGGCCGAGTGGTGAAATATCAACTAATGATGATGAAGCCACATGTACTATAACTACTGATTCTGAAACTATGCAGTCAATAATGGATGGATCATCAAGTCCACAAGCAGCTTTTATGACCGGTAAGTTAAAAGTTGCTGGTGACATGAGTATGGCATTAAAGATTCAATCAGTCATTTCATAGCTATTAGGGCCTGTAGCTCAGTTGGTTAGAGCAACGGACTCATAATCCGTCGGTCGTAGGTTCGAGTCCTGCCAGGCCCACTTGAACAGCAAATTAAAACATTTAATATTAGGATCTTTATTTGCTGTGTCTATTACTTCACCTCCTCAATTCTTAAGCTTTACAATTTTTGATTTGGCAGATATGAGTGTAATTTTACTCAGTGCAATGGTTGTAATAGAACTGTTTCTAAATAAGCAAAATATAAATTGGAATATTGTAACAAAATCATATTGGTTTTACTTAATTTTAATATTATCTTTTACATTTTTAATGTATGGTTTAAATTCTCTTACTGTCAGATTTGTCTTTTATACTATTTTTGGATTTTTAATTTATTATTTATTTAGTAATTCATCCAAAGATTACATTGAAATATTTTTTATCCCTATTTGGAGTATTTCAATTTTAAATTTCTTAGTAGTAATTTTCGAACTTTCATATTTGAATAATACTCTTGGATGGATATCTTTCTTTTATGAAAATCCAAGTTTTTTTAACAGAGGAAGATTGGCAGGTTTTCAGGGTGGCGGCCCTAACGTTACTGGCTTATTATTTACATTCTTAACTTTTTTAGGTTTATATTTTTATAATCTAAAAAATAAATTAATTTATTTAGCTCTTACATTTCTAAATATCTTTTTAGTTTTTGTTACTTTTTCCAGAGGAAGCTACCTTGCTTTATTTGTTTCTTTTATATTTTTTATGTCAATTAAAAAAGTTACAAAGACCAATGTTGTGATTGTTACAGTTCTCATGTCTTTAGGTTTTGCTTCTTTTCTATACTTTGGTAATTCTCAAATATTACTTAAAGAAAGCGACCGTGGATACTTAACTCGTATTGCTCTTGATAATATTTCTTTAGTAAAAGGTTATGGTGGTGGTAATTATGTCAATGAAATATATGGAAAATACTTTCTTTCAATTAATCCTAAATTACTTGAAGATAATTTAAATATAAAATTAGACAAAGTTGAACTTGGTATTACGCCTGAAGAGTACAGAGATTTCGGGATAGATTTTTTTATTGGAACTTCAGGTGGTGGTTACGAACTTCTTCAACAAGCAAATATAGCTTCAAAGTGTGCTGATGATCGTACTACTTGTCAACACGTCAGAGTAGATCGTGAGACTTTACATAAATTTCTATCAAGTATTTTTGGTGTTGAGGTGAATAAGATAGATCAATTTTCCATGACTTCTCTTTGTTTTACTGCTTCATCAAACATAATTACAAGAGGAGAATTTGATTGTTTTCTTAAAGAATTGATTAATAATGAATTTAATAAGAATAACGATTTAGCTATTACATCTTCTGATTTCTTTGTTCAATGCGAAATTACAAGTTTATATACGTGTGAAGATAGAAAACTTGCAATAGGTGAGTTGGCTGTTCTTGTTGAGAAATTTATATATGACAAAAAACTGGTATCAGAGGATAGCTTTAAGCAATTTTGCAAAGAGTGTGAATTTAGAGATGTTAATGGTTTTATAAAGATTAAGTTCGATAAATATGACGGCCTACTTCCTAGAAGTAAATTTAGTTTTTATACATCAGAAGATGGCAACAACTGGAGTCAAATAGGTTTTTCAAGGACTACAGGTAATGTTATAAATTTTAATAAAAATTCTTCATATATTGAAATTGGCGGTCATTCTGATGGACAGTCTTTCGGGAATACTTATCTTGATGCTGTAGTCAAATCACTACAAATAATTACTGTAGACTCTTCTAAAAAATATATTTTTTTAAAAGAGTATCAAAATAATACATATTTTGTGTTTAAACCAAGTTTAGATGATTTTTATTCAGCAAATATTACGTATGATAATAGTGGTATAAAACTTTACAGACCAAACAAATACTGGCTTGCTGTTGACAATAATTATGACTTTTCAAATGACTTTGAATTAATTCTCGAACTTTCATTTCCTGAAATTCCTTGGGAAACCAATACTTTAATTTCAAGCTCTTCTACCTTCAATGAACAGATTCAGTCTTGGAGAGTCGATATTGATGATGGAAGATTATTTTTTACCTGGGCTGACCAAGAAGGGGTCTTTGTTGAAACAAATACAATTGGTGATAAAAGTCTAAGAAGTGGTATTTTAGTTCAACAAAACGGAAAAATTGCAAATGCAAATTCTCCAATTGTAGATCCATCATATTTAAGTCAGTTAACAACTGCGCATAATGGATATCTAACCTTTGTTGTTGAATATGGATTGTTAATTTCTATCTTCTTCTTTGGATCAATTTTTAAATTTACTATCAATTTATTTAAAGAAATAAATGATCATGATTTGTTTATTGGATTAGGTCTAATTGCATTTTTAGTTCAAAACTTTACTAATGATATGATATATTCACCAGATGCTTTTTTAATGTTTAATCTATTTCTTTCAATGCTCTATTCATTAACAAGGCCCTTACTGATTAAAAAATCATAAAAGTTTTGATCTAATATTAAAACCTGGGCATTATTTTCAGTTATGTAATTGTATGTTGGTACAGTTAATTTCTTCACAGTTTCAAAGTCAATATCCCTAAAAGACCAAATTAATTCAGATGCTTCAAATAAAGATATATTATTGTCAATAGTAAAAGCATCTTCAAGTGCATTTACAAAGTTAACAAAGGTATTAAAATTATTAAAATTTTTCAGCTCGTTCATCAAAGATACTATTACCTCTTGTTGTTTTTTGACTCTTGTTAGGTCGCTAACTCCACTCATTGGTTTCCAGTCAGAAATATCATTACCATTTTCATCAATCAGTTTTTCGCCCACTAGAACTTCAGTATTACGAGAAACGACCCAATTTAATGCAATTTCTCCACTCAATTTATTACAACCTTTTTGAATTTCAAATGAGTAGCCTTCTTTTTGAGTTTCACTAACACAAATTTCAATTCCTCCAAAGCTGTCAATTATTTTTTCAAAACCTTCAAAACTGAATCTTACGAAGTGATCAATTTTTAATCCTGTAATGTTTAAAAGCACTGCTGATAAATTTTCAGCATCTGTTCCACATTCATTATTCTGAAATGATGCATTTATTCTTTGGATTACATCAGTGCAGGGATCTTTAATTAAAAGATCTCTGGGTATAGAAACTAGTGATGGTTTTCTATCATTGTCAATTAAAACCATCATTATAACATCTGCTCTACTGCCTTCTACAAATCCTCTATTTAGTGATGATTCTTTTGTTCTTTTGTCACTTCCAATAATGAGATAAGACCTAAATACATCTTGTATCCTTTCAGTCTTGTTGTTCACTAAAAGGGTATCGTATATGTTTACTTCAAAAATTTCATTGTTTTCTTCAATAATTGAATTTTCTGATTGGTTGCTTTGTAAAGTTGTAGTTGTACTACTTTTTTTTATTCCACTTGAAATTTTTTCGATATTTTCTTGATCAAATTCTTCTCTTTCAAATTGTGGAAAAACTGAATAAGCAAATACTGATATAGTTAAGATCAAAAAAAATAATACATATTGTTTGTTAATTTTCATAACCAAATCACAACTATAATAAAGATAAGTACTTAATATAAAGAAATGAAAGAAATTTGTGCTGTAATTGCAGCTGGTGGACTAGGAACTAGATTAAAAGACTATAAGGATAATAAGTCTACAAAAGTTTTAATTCACTTAGATAAAATGTCTATGATATCTTCTCAAATAGAACAAATATATAAATGGGGGATTACTGATTTTATAGTTATAACGAATCCTGAATTCGACGCGCTGATTAGAAAAGATATTAGACAAAATCATAATTCAAAAAATATAAATTTTGTTATTCAACATACTCCTTCAGGAATTGCACATGCTTTATTACAAGTTGAAAATGTGATAAAAAAAGATTCAAAGATATTATTTGTTTTAGGAGATAATTTTTTCGGAGACAATCCAATTAAAAATATTGACCTTACTAAAAAATTAAATTCAACAATATTTGTAAAAAATGTTGAAAATCCTAAAGAATTTGGAGTAGCGGAAATAGAGAATGAGGAATTAATTAATATTATAGAAAAACCAAATACCCCAAAATCAAACCTGGCTGTTCTAGGAATTTATCTATATGATTTTAATTGTTTTGAATTTATTAAGAATCTAAAACCATCTAAAAGAGGAGAGTTAGAGATTTCAGATTTGAACAATCTACTAATTTCTAAAAAATTATTAGACTATAAAAAATTTAACTCTTGGTGGATTGATGCAGGAACAGAAGAGAGAATTGAACAATTAAAAAGATTACTTGATAACTTCCATGCTTGAGAATTTCCTGTACAAATAAAATACAAATATAAGATATATAAATAAAATTAAATCAGATATATTTGAAAAAATTATAGATAAAGAAATTAAAGAAAATATTATAAAATTTATCAACATAAATATAAATAAAACTTTTTTAGTACTCATTCCAGCATTAATTAACCTATGAGATATATGATCTGTTCCTCCAGTTGTAGGTGAAATGTTATTTTTGATCCTATAAATAAATACAGTAGTGAAGTCTAATAAGGGAATTGTAAAAAATAAAAAAACAGGAGCAAAAGAGCTATAAAGTATTTGAGATCCTTCAGGATTCCAATCAAAAAGTATACTTATGAAACCTAAAACGAACCCAATAAATAAACTACCAGAGTCACCCATATAAATTTTGGCAGGGGGGTAGTTTAATAATAAAAATCCTAAAATTGAAAACATTAAAATAAAACTTATGTCAGCTAAATAATTTTGGTTAAAAAGAAATGAAAAAAAACTAAGTGCTAAGCAGATAAAACCTGTATTTAATGCGGCAAATCCATCCATATTGTCTGTAAAGTTAATAGAGTTCATTAATAGAATAATCCAAAAGGAAGTCAATATAAGATTAAGATTATTATTTAAATTAATTCCAATTATATTTTCAAAATTAATAAATAAATTTAGATATAAAATTGGTACCACAACAAAAATAAATTGAAATACTATTTTAATTTTCCAATTTAAATTAGAAAAATCATCTATAACTCCTAAAAATGCAATAGCTATTGCAAATAAAGATATGTATACAAATTTTTCTCCCGCCTCACCTAGTAGTCTCACTGACACAAAAAAGCTCAATGCCATCGCAATTCCACCTAATGGGACAATATTTAAACGATTTAGTCTTACTTGATTACTTTCCTTTGTTTTAAAATTTGAATTAATTTTAATAAAAATCAATGATAAGGAAAATGAAATTGCAAAAGAAATAGCTGATGCTGTAATGATTGATAATTGAAAGTCACTAAACATAATCACTATAAATTTCTTCAAATTTTTTTGAGATTGCTATCACAGAGTATTCTTGTTCAATTTTTGACCTAATCTCCGAATTATTTAATGTCTGAATTTCTTCGTTAATATTTTTAATAATTTTTATATACTCTGCTATTTTATTTTTCTTAACTAAAGAACCACATTTTAATACATTAATTAAATTTCTAGTCCCTGGAATATCATTTACTATACAATACAAACCTACATAAGCAGATTCTAAAACAACTCTAGAAAAGCCTTCATGATGACTGGGGGAAATTAAAATATCATAATTATATAGATCAGTTCCTATATTTATATTACCTAAATAGTTTGTTTGATTTTTTATAAGACCTAGCTCCTCTTTATTTATTGAACTTTTATTCCCTGGATCAGTATCGCCAGCAACATAAAATTCTATATCATTGTTATCTTTAAAAGAGTCAGCTATTTTTAAATATTCTAAAATCCCTTTTTCTTTTAAAAGCCTACCAATATATATAACTTTAAGCTTTTCATTAAATATTGATTTTAATCTTAGGTTATCTGTTTGAAGTCCACTACCTTCTATCATGTGAACATTGTTTCTATAGTTCGAAAACTTTAAGAATTGATCTTTGTTATTTTTATTTTGAAATATTAATACATCTACATACTGATTAATTCTTCTTTTTATTACTGGTTTTATAAATATTCTTAAAACTGAAGAAAATTTAGAATTTGAGAATAAAAATCCTAGTCCAGTAATAGAGCAAACAACTTTTGGTCTTTTTGTTTTATCTTGAAATGTTAAAAGATAGTAAATTAAAGTTTTTAATGTAAAAATATGTAATAAGTCATTTGAATCTATATCTTTTATAATTTTATTTAAATTATAAATCCCAAGTAAATCAATTAAATTTTCTCTTTTCAATTTCCAATTAATTAATGAATCATATGACATTTTTAGGTTTTCAGTATTATTTTTTAAAGGTGTAATACCAACAATTTTATATTTGTTTTTAAGATTCTTGACTATATCAGATCTAGACCTAAGTAAAACCCAATCCCAATGTGAAACATAATAAATCATTATTCTTTATTATAAAAACAATAATGAGGTTAACATCATAATAATGAATATAGTCGTTATTGGTGTTGGTTATGTAGGCCTGATAACAGGTCTTGGTCTTGCTAAATTTAATAACAATATTCAATTTTTAGACATTGATATTAAAAAAATAAACAAATTAAAAAATAAAGAAGCGCCCTTTTTTGAACCTTCACTTAATGATTTCTTAAATGATAAGGAAATTGATAATAATATTTCTTTTTTCAGTGACTATGACTCTATTAATTGGAGTCATGTTGACATAATCATGATATGTGTTCAGACGCCTAGTTCGGATATAGACAATATAGATATTTCATTTGTTACAAATGTTTTTAATTCTATTAGTAAGTATGTAAATGAAGATTCAATTTTATGTATTAAGTCAACAATCCACCCCGAAGCTTTAAAAGATACACTTTTAAATATGGGTATATCTGAAAATCAAACAGTATTTAATCCTGAATTTTTAAGAGAAGGTTCGGCTTTTAATGATTTTTTATATCCTGATAGGATCATCATCGGATCCTCAAATATAGAAAATGGTAAAAAGGTAGCATCACTATATAGCCAAATTGATACAGAAATTCTATTTACAGATCCAATTAGTTCACAGCTAATTAAGTATCTATCAAATGCATATTTACCTTTAAGACTTTCTTTTGTAAACGAAGCTGCACAAATTGTAAATGAATTAGATGGAAATTTAAATGACACACTTAAAGGAATTGGATTAGATTCAAGAATAGGATCAAACTATTTTAGGCCATCACCAGGGTGGGGAGGCTCATGCTTTCCAAAAGATGTGAAAGAAATTAACTCTATAGCTAGATTAAATAATTTAAACACTCCATTAATTTCAAATATAAACGAATCTAATATTCAACATCAGGAATGGTTTTCAGATTATTTAATAGATTTAAAAAATAAACATAATCTTACAAATATTTGTTTGATTGGGTTGGCTTTTAAAGAAAACACTGATGATATTAGGTATTCACCTTCAGTTTCAATTTACAAAACTTTAGATCAAAAAAACGAAAATGTATTTATATTTGATTTTCAATATAAAAGTATGGACTCTATAAATATCTTAAGTGAACTTAATGAAGATACTCTATTTGTTGAAATGTTTCCTTTAGATAAATCAAAAGCCGATTTGATAACTGAAAAATTAAAACAAGTTAATAATTTTGAATATTTTAGGTTTTGGGATTAACAATGAATTATTTGATAACTGGAGGATCAGGTTTTATTGGTTCTAACCTCATTCAAAAATTATTAACAAAAGAGAATAAAGTTTTAGTGGTTGATAATTTAATTACTGGAAATTTAAGAAATATTGATGACTATATAAATAATAAAAATTTTGAATTTATAAATCACGATATTCAGGAAAGCCTCTTTCTTGATCAGGAAATTGACCACGTAATACATTTAGCAAGCTGTGCGAGCCCAAAAGCTTATTCACAATATCCAATTAACACTCTTAAATCAGGAAGTATTGGGACAATAAACGCATTGGGTATTGCTAAAAAACATCAAGCAAAATTTTTCTTAGCATCTACTTCTGAGATTTATGGTGATCCCCAAGTCTCACCTCAGGATGAAAATTACTGGGGAAATGTCAATACGCTGGGACCTAGAAGTATGTATGATGAATCAAAAAGATTTGCAGAATCGGCAACTAAAGCATATATGAGAACCCATGGAATTCAAGCAAATATTGCTCGCATTTTCAATACTTATGGTCCGAATATGCAAATAGATGATGGAAGGGTTGTTACAAATTTTATATATCAAGCTATAAACAATAATGACATTACAATCTACGGAAATGGAAAACAAACCAGATCATTTTCCTATATTGAAGATACACTTGATGGTTTATTAAGAATCATAAATTACAAAAATTCTGATGTTTTTAATATTGGAAGTGACAACGAAATAACCATAAAATATCTTGCAGAAACAATAATTTCTCTTACAAATTCAAATTCCAAACTTGTATACAAAGATCTTCCTGAAAATGATCCAAAACAAAGAAAACCTGACCTGACTAAAGCTAAAAAGAAACTAAATTATAAACCCAGATATTCTTTAGAAGAAGGACTTAAAGTTACTATAGATTGGATTATCAAAACTTATAAATAATCCGTAAGTCTTTTATTTAGTGTGTTCAATGAATTTTGTTCAAGTTTTGACTTTATATTTTTAAGATGATAAAAAATATTTTCGTTGTCAGATTTGCCCAATTGATTTAATTTCAGTACTAAATCTTCCGAATTTTTAAAATTAAAAAAATCATTTCCAAATATATAGTTAAAGTCTTTATTTTTATAGAAGTTTATAATTTCACAGGAGAGAGTTTCTAAGATGGATTTATCAAAAAATCCATCTTTAGCACAGTTAAAGTGGACATCATATTCTAGAAGTTTTTCAGGGAGTTTTTCGTGTTTAATTTTTCCTAAGAATTTTATATTATCATTGTTGTATCTTTTTTTTAAACTTAAAAAATAATCTTCGTCGGCTTTATTAATAGGTCCACCAATAATATGTAATTCATGATTATTAAATTCCGATTTTAAAAAAGACTCAATTGCAATGTCTAAATTTTTAGACTCTGAAATTCTTGAGAGAATTAGAAATTTTCTAATTTGAAATGAATCTCTGTTGTAATTAAATTTCTCTAAATCTATTGCATGACCAATAACTTTTACTTTCTTATTTTTAAAAGGAAAAGATGAGGGGGAAGCTGTGACTATATGTTCTGAAATAAGCATACTTAAAAACAAAATGACTTTTTTTAAGCCAAACCTAGGACCAGGATGTGTGAACCACAAAGTAGTTTTAATTTTATTTTTTAATAAATAGTATGACGATACAAATATAGAAACTGGTGACATGTGGGAAAAACATCTGTCATAAGAATTTTCTTTTGTAAGAATTTGTACTCGCTTTAAAAAAGTTAAATACTTTTTGAATTTACCTGTTTGTTCACCTGGTCCATATATATTTACATTTTCTGGAAATTTAATGTCAGAAACTTTTTTTAGTGTTACAACATCAACTTTATCATAATTGTTTGAGATAGTTTCTATCCACTTTGTAGCAAATCCTAATGAGGTATCATGTTCATCTATTGCTAAATTAAAATAAAGTAATTTATTTTTCATAAATTACACTTTCTAATTCAATCCAGTTATTCAAAAAGCTATTTTTACCAGATAAATTTGTACTTAAATTATGACTTTTTTCTTGCATTTCAGTTTGTATTTTTTCATCATTTATAAAATTTTTAAGCTTTATTTGGAAATCTTCATCATCGTTTAATTTGTATAAGATAGTTCCACCAAATTTTCCAAACGGATCATTGATACCCTGAATATCGGTTGCCATACTTGGTGTTCCACATAGACCGCTTTCAATTAATACCCTCGGGAGTCCTTCATATGAACTTGCCATTACCAATAATCTTGCAGAAGAATAGATTAAAGATAATTCTTCAGGGTTTTTACTTCCGAGAAATTCAACATTTTTTATATTTTTATCTTTTATTAACTCTAAACACTCATTGAAATATTCTATATTTTGGTTTTCACCCACTATTAATAATTTATCTTTAAAGTTATTATTTTGACAAAAATTATGAAAGGCATTTATTAAAAAATGAACACCCTTACGTGGAATAATATTTCCTACAAATAGAATATTGTTCCTATCTAGTTTTTGAATCTTATAAGTTGAATAATCTACCCAGGCAGGAAATGACATGCATTTTTTAGAATACTTTTTAGCTAAAGTATTTGTATATTTTTCTTCCACACCTCTAATAAGGTCACAATGTTTGTAAGTAAAATTGGAGATAATTTTGGCCAATAATATTATTAAAAAATTAGATCTAAATTTTCTTTGGTTTAACAACAAGTTTAAAAAGTCGCCATGGTGTTCGATAATAATTTTTAAATCACTTATAAAAAAAATTTTTATAAGTGTTGGAATCAATGCTGAAATCGGGTCTTTTGACGAAATTATATCTATATTTTTTTCTAAACAAAATTTTTTTACAGAACTGAAATTTAAAAAATAAAATTTTAAATATTGTAAAAACAATTTTCTAGGTTTTTTTATATACATAATGTTTACATGATTATGTTTGATCAAATCATTTTTGTTACCGAAAGTAATGACATAAGTTTTAAAATTATTAGATAATTCTTTAAATTTTAAATTATCTGACGAATTTAAATTTACCCCATAATTTGTTGTCCCATAAAATAATAAATTCTTCATGATTTAAATACCTGTACATATTTTATTAAATTTAATTCCTCATCAAATTTTTC
>MDSV01071382.1_pt1 | contig 11161 bp, 4 predicted proteins | sample 810851 | NCBI WGS metagenome assembly MDSV01 (sample SAMN05326640, study PRJNA326480) | marine metagenome | isolation source: seawater | place: Atlantic Ocean: North East | collected 2012 | reverse complement strand
GTGTTGGCATATTAAAGATAAACAATCTGCCGTTGGAGTCGCAACCGCTAACAAGTGCTGGACGTATCGCAAACTTGCGTAGGACTCGGAAACATTGTTGTTACAGCGTAACTCCTCCAATAACCAAGCCCAGTGTCCTTGCAACTGCAAACGTCTCCTCGTAAAGTGTAAGGATCTCAAAGCAGCTGCTAAAGCGATATCGTATGCACCAGAAGTGGATAACTGAACGCCAATCTTACTCGAATTCTTGCCAAAAAAACCTGGATCGGAACCTGGCGGCGCTGATGACGCGCCAACGCCAACTGCAACCTCAAAATTCACGCTCAATTTAATGTTCCCTTTATTGTACGTGATATTCTTCATCGCACCGTCGTTTTCTTTATCTTTAACCGTCGCGTTCACGTATAATGGTAATTCAATTTCACCGTTTGCTCTGCACCACTCGTACACGTCCTCCAGGGAAGCTTGCGCGCGAGCCGTTTTCCCAGATCGAATAAACACTTCAACGATTAGCTTTTCGTCACCAGGGCCGAGAGGTAGTCGCTTGATTTTGGAGACCGTGGAAGATGAAGGTGCGCTCTTATCGAGCGTTCTCGGCATCGATATCGATTCGTTGAAATTTTTCATCGTTTTATTCCCATCCTCGTTTGAAGGCTTTTGCGTCGTGGATGCGCCTCCGTTCTTATACAAATTCTCGAGCATGAAATCAGCGACAGAGTCAGCGCTTCCAGGCCCACCTGTAGTTTGTATTTTCACCTTACGGCCACGGAGATCGTTCGTGTTCATGGACATTCGTGGATCCCAGCCTTTGGAATATTTCTTCAAACCTCGTTCTGTGATATCCACGCTCAAAACGTCAATATTCAAAGCTGCCCATTTCGTCCCGCCTGCACCACCAAGCGCGCTCACATCGTTACCCGATTTTGATGCTACGTTCACGCCTCCGCTTCCAGCTCTTCCGTTGTGTTCGCCTGAATCATTTGTAGTTTCGTTCGTTACTTGTTGATGCGAAGGCAAATACTCGTTCTGCGGTCTCGTCCCGACCAACACGGTTTCTAAACCGAATCCAACGCGAAGCTCCCGACATCTGTCCGTAAGAAAGCGAACAGCCATGTCTACTTTAGACTGTGCAGCTTGTGAACCGAGCGACCCTTCCAAGCAAGATTGCAAACACGCCTCGTACGCAAGCAAACGAGCTCTTTCTTCGCCTCGCCATGGTCCCAAATAACTCTCGTTTGATAGATGCTCGCGATTTATCTTCTGTTGGTGCTGTGGTTTCTTCACGATGACTTTCGTGGATTGACGGTTTTGCTGTTGTTGTTGCTGCTGTTGTTTATTGTGATGGTGCGTACCATCTTGATTTTTGACATGCGCGTATGGAGAGACTGGTCTAGGCACCGCGGAAGTTTGTTTCGTCGGCGGCGTTTTCGTTTTCGGCGACCACGTGTTTCGTATCTTTGCCGGCGATATATTCTCGTTTTGATGCATCGAATGTAAACTTTGCTGCGCTGATGCAATACCAGCAGAGCGAACGGATGGCGAATGAGTTCTTTTCATCACTCCAGATGCCGTTTGGAGCTCATGTTCGCTCTCCGGTACCGCCCAAGGGTCTGTGTCGATAGTTTTTGTACTCACGCCGTCATCTCTGCTTTCTCTCACGTACAATTGTGACGAGCTCTGCGGACTTTCCACGGCGTCTTCGAATTTATCGTTCAAATTCGTATTAGTTGTTCTTGTTTTCCGCGCCACCCCTCCGTATCCTTGTTCCTCCTCACCACTAGAGGAAGTTGAACTGTCTCTCACAATCTTCGAAGAAGTGTTCGCTTTCACGTTCAAATCGTTCTCGGAGTTCCTCAACACAGTATTATTATTATTATTATTGGTATTCGTATTCATTTGTTGCGTTTGTCGTTTAAGTTGAGAGCGCGTCGTGCGTCTATTCCCGTGCGCCGAGAGCGGTGCATTTTCTCTTTTCGCCACTTCGATGGAAGCGGCGATATCAAACGCGGACGAGCGCTTCACACCTTTGGACGCTTTCGCAGCCGCCTGATGCGAGAAGAGAAGAATGGATATAGAGATAAAAGAAGAAGGCGTTAGCATCAGATTCTCTCTGTCGTTATGATGAGAGCACAGAAGTGTATCGACGACCAGCGCGCACAAGAATTGGAAATTTGACAAAAACAAAAAAATGCGAACGGGAGAGTGAGAATTCTCAGTCACCAACAATACGATGATCCAAACATGTACGTGACACCTACTCCTCTCGTCCATCGGTGTGGATAGTCGGCTTCGTTGTCGAATACCCACGGGTCCGACATTATCTTTTGCGATGTCCACTCGCTTGGGTGAAGTTGTATATTTTTTTGTGACGACATTCTTCTTCTTTATTCTTCTTGCCAGACAGTTTTTGTTCCCCCCCTTTTTCTCTTTTCTTGTTGTCGGTTATGGGTCTTCTTCGTACACCAACGATGCAACGATTTTTGACGTGTATATAAAATTGTGGGTAGGTACATTTTTTCAAATACAAATACTGACGTTATGTGCTTATCTATGGTTCTTCTTGTAGTTGTCGTTGTCATTGTTGTTGTTGTTTGCATTATTATGCGCGTTGTTGGCAAAGACGACGATATCGTTTTTCTCCTCCTCGTTATCGTCGTAATTCATCTTTCGAGAGAGCACTTTAGAACGTTTTTCGAGTTGTTCCTGCACCAACTCGTAGGTGAGAAACGAAAAGCCAGCTTGTGGCATGAGTTTCAAAGATGATGGCAAATATCCACGAAACAAATCCTTCCAATTGGACGTTCGAATGGTGTTCACGATGAGTTGGTCCACCCTCGGCAATTTTCCGTTTGGAAGTAACGGAACTCGTCCCGCTTGTAGGCGAACGGTGCAATAATAGAAAGGATAAGAAGCCGTGGAGGCTAACCAACCAGCCATTAAACCGCACATCAACGTTGGTCCGGATCCAATGCTCTCTTCTTCGTCGATTTTTTGTATTTTCTTGTATTGCGATTTGAACGTATCGTACGCGCCAAATGAAATTCCGGCATATGGAATGACGCCAATCATCGCCGCCGACCAACCGGCGTAGCAGCCACGCAATCCCGTCTGTTTGACAACATTGACCATTTGCATCAGCGAGTTCTGTGCATCTCGCGCACGGTTCAAGGACACTCGCGTGGAAATCACATCGAGAGGGTACATGATTGTATCCGAAGTCATCCCTGCTAAAGCGCCGGCGGCAAACCTTTCCCAATTTTCCGGATCTCGATCCCCTCCTTTCGTCAAGAGTTTCTTATAAAAATCGTACGCAAAGAAATCAATAGCTTTCCCTGGGACCGATGCTATAGAATTCGACATGTTTCCTTTGAAGAAACCGCGTAATCCTTCCTTTGCCCAAATAGACGCGAAACCGGAACCTAAAGTTTGAAATGCTCGCGCGGTTGCTCCGTTCATCGTCGTCTGAGTGCCAGCCGCTGCCGCAGCAATAGTCGCTTCAGAGGTAGCTGCGATGCGAATCGCGATGACGTTTAGCGGAGAACTTACTGTTCTAGAAACTATTCCGGAAATACCACCGGCGATCAAGTGACCCCACGGCGCCCCTTCTTTTCTCTTATCCGGAATCGGCAAACGTCTCGGGCCGATATCTAGACCAACTTTCATGTAGTACGGCGTTACCGTCTCTAGCTGACCGGATGGGATGAGAACGAGTAAATCGCGGAAATCGTTCGCATTTAAAACGGTATCATCAGTTATGTATCGGCACATGTTCTCGACACCTTTCCTGGCGATGCGTTTCCGCGTGTTGTTTCTACCGCTTCGCAAAGTTAACGTGCGCAAACTTTGTTTCATTTTCTTCCCGGTAATTTTACCTTCATCGTCCGTGTCTAAGCTATCAAACGCTTCTTCTAAGGCTATTTCTTTGGATCTAACAAATGCAGCAAACTCTTCAAAGTTCACTTTCCCGGTCTCGTCGTCGTCTTGTCTCGAGGAAGCTTCAGAGATGAACTCGTGCACGAAAGCTCTCGGCATTCGCAAACTTTGTGCAAACTTTTCTAAATCATCCTGACCAATAGACCCGGCTTCCTTGGAATCAATTCTGTTAAACAGCTCTCTCAATCTCGATTCGCGTTCTCGCCACGGTTTTCTCACGCCTCTGCGCAAGCAACTTACTCGCAAACGCTCTTTGATTCTATCCCATTCTTTTTCTGCCAAAGGGCCCATATCCATACTCGAGACAAGAAATTTACTCTCCACGAAACCGTCCGCCCCAGCTTTCATCACTACTTCTCTTACTGAAATTCCTAAACTATTCAATGCGTTACCTATGTCTAACATTAACCCTTGTCTGTCCCAGGTGATTAGCGTAATCACGTTTAAACCAGTTTCTTCGTCCAGGGCGATGGTGACTAAGGTCTCACCAATCGAAGCCGGCACTTCATCCTTCGACGACGACGACGTCGTTGATGTCGCTTCATTTGTGGCGGTATCCGTCTTATTACTATCATTAATGGTGGTGTTGGTGGAAGTACTTGTTTCACCATCGATATATTCAGATTCCGTCTTTGTTTTCGTTGTTGTTGTAGCTGGAGAAGAAGAAGAAGAAGAAGAAGAATTTTCGTCGTTTGACTTTTGCGAAATGCTGGCCAAGACAAGACGTTTTCGCACGGAGGAAGATTCCCCTTTGCTTCCATTTGTTGTTGTTGTTGTTCTTGTTGTTCTTATCGTTCGCCGAATCAGTCTTTTATGTTCGCGAATCTTCTCTCTCATCTTCTCCGTCTCCCTCTCTACAATCGTTCGTCCTCGTTCGGCGAAAGCGTGCATCCATCTTTGATGAGGATGATGAAATTGCTGACTTTCTCTTGGATTTATCGCCGGCATTTGGACCTACGACTGAAAGAAAATTATCCCACAACGCAAGAAAGAGTTTCCTATCCACTCGATGTGTGCCCCGCAATCGAAGCACGATTACTCTCTTTACAGGGCACCCGCAACGCGCGCAATCAATGAGAGAGTGTCGGGGAATGAGCGAGTGAGCGCGCGCGCTCTTTCTCTTCCTCTTCCTCTCTCTCTCTCTCTCTTTCTGTTCAGCCCGTTGGGGCGCACACACTTGGAAAGTGAAAAGAAACTCTTCAAAATCGCATCTCAAAAAAAAAACGAATTGAAAATTTGTGTGTTTTTGTGCTGTGACAACTTTTTTCCTCTCAAGTGTCATCAAGTCTTTCTTTCTTTCTTTCTTTCTTTTTCCTCTCCCTCTTTCCTTTTTCCGCGAACGGCACTTTCAACAATAATTATTATACGCGAGTACACACACACACACACACACGCACGCAGAAAGAAAGAGAAAAAGAAAAAGAAAAAGAAGGAGGAGAAGATAATACTAATATGGTGGTTGGTATCGAGCCTTCGTCCTCTTTCGACGCCATGTCCGTCATTGGACGCGTGATGTTATTCAGCGGATATTCATTTCTCGGTTTCGCCATGAAATCTTTGGAGTTGTTTTCAAAAAAAGACGGCTTAGTCATGTTGAGGTTTGTCGTGAACGTCACTTTACCGGCGCTTCTGCTGCACACCTTGTCGACGAGCACGAGCATGTACACTCCGTCCCAAGCGACGAAGTATTTGTCCAATATGCCAATCGTTCTGTGCTCTATGTTTGTTTCGTTCACCGCGATGGGTTCGGCGTTGTATTTGTATTATAAACGACCGTCCAACGAGAGAGGATTGTTCGTCGGGAGTATGGCTGGAGTGAATTTAGGAACGTATTCGTATCCCTTCATAGAAGCCATCTGGGGCAGCGAAGGGTTACGGTTAGCCACTTTGTACGATTTGCCAAACTCTATATTTGTCTTCGTCATCTCGGCGGTTGTGTTTTCGTACGAACGCTCCAAGACGAGAAAGAGCGAAAATATAGAGCTTCGTCACGACGACGGTGGGATGTATTCTGGCGAGTTTATCACGGAAAGAATTAGGAAAGAAACCTACGCGAAGAGAAGTTCTGTGAACGTCTCCGATGAAGATGACGCGATGACCAAAGATAACGGGCTCTCTTCGATTGCCAAGAGGAAGGAACAACTGGAAAAGGACGGGCCAAAGATGACGTTCACGACGCAGCTCATCAAGAGTGGATTGGGGTGTTATACGTATCCTTCCGGTGCGACCTACGAAGGCGAGTGGCAACAAAACGTCAAAAATGGATTAGGAGTGTATAAATATGCCAAAGGAGGATCGTACGTTGGGAACTTTAAATCCGGCGAATTTTCCGGTTTTGGCATTCGAAAACTTCGAAGCGGCGTCGTCAAAGCTGGCATTTGGAAAGCGAACGAGTTGGAACAAATAGTACCCATAGAAGAGTTGACGACAACGGTGAGGGATGCGACGTTGTGCGCGGAAGCTGCCAGAGTGAAAGTAGAATCGTTGAAGCAAGAGACTTTAAAGAAGAAGGCTTTGAATATGTTGAAATTCCCGCCTTTTATCGCGTTGGCGGTTGTTTTCGTCTCCAAAGTCATCGGGCACAGTTTACCGACGGTGGTGCACAAGTTAGCGGAACCGTTAGCGAATGCAAATAATCCATTGGTTTTAATCACAGTCGGTGTGTTGTTCGAAGCTGGATTGAGGAGACAGCAAACGAGAGACTGCGTTGGATTTTTAGCCGCGAAATACGCGACCGGTTTAGCATGCGCTGCGGTGGTGTCTGTTTTTATTCCGCACGCGTTCCCGATTGCCCGAGGTACGTTAGCGGCGTTGTGCGTCATGCCGGTTCCATCTGTTGTTGTGCAACAAGCCGTGAAGAACAATATGGATGCTGATCTTGCGGCGAGTTTAGTCTCAGGCTCTCAAATCGCCTCGGTCGTGATGTTGCTCTTCTTCGCGGTGACGATGAACTTGGCGAGCAGACCATTTTTATTTCCGTTTTGTTTGTTGATCTTAGCCGGCATCGTTGCTTCGGTGGGGTATTTCTTGGACGAGTATCTCTCGCCAAATCCACACACAACGTTTAAAGGTGCGCTGGCGGACAAAATTCACGCCGTGTTGGACGTTATATTCAAGAACAATAATAAGAATGAAGTAGAAGAGGATGTATTATCCAATAGAAATAGTGAAAGTAGGAATGACAGTAGAGGCAGTAGCGGAGGCGATGATAATGATGCCGCCGATAAAAACGACAAAGGCGAGCGTTCTAGCAACAACAGAGGACCGAGTGGACCGAATGCAATGGGTCACGTGAGCACATGCAAAGAACGAGGAAAGAACGCGTGGCCGAAGCGTTTTGGGGTTCAAACGAAACTCTCTCTCGACTCGCCGCGACGAACACGAACAAAGAAGAGCAGCGGCAACAATGCCATCTCGTCTTCTTCTTTTTCATCGTCGTCGTCGTCGTCGATGATGAGCGTGGTTTTTGCATCTGGAACGAAGAAGATGGAGAGCACGATCAGAAGAGCGCTTCAAACGCGAACGCCTGGGCCTTTCATGGCGGCGCGGCGCATTGTTCCTTCTTCTTCTTTTCTTTTTTTGTAGTAGAATGACGTGACAGTGAATACTTACTACTTGTTTGTGTGGACGCACACTTTCATAATAATTTTTAAATCACTTTTCGTGCGTTTCTTTTCTCCCTTTTCTCTCTCCTCTCCCCTCCCCCTCTCCCTTCCCTTTAAAAAAAAATTGTTGCCACGTCCGCGAAGAGGTTTTTAAGCGGAGGGTATTTGAGAGGAGAGAGAGAAGAAATCCACACTTGTCCACGCGCTCTAAAAAGATATATAAGTCTATTCTTATATAAGTACATCGTATAAATATGATGTCGAATTCCTTTACGATGCGCAAGGTGTGTATTTCATCCTCGTGCCACTTTCGCGCGGTCGACTTTACCCGTATAGCCCGAAAATTCGAAGGCGCCTTCGACGATTTTTCTTCCGTGCCGGCGGCGAAACGAAACGAGCGTAGTTTGTGTTTTGCGAACATTTTTGATGCATGTTTTGCGAACATTTTTGATGCACAAACTGCTCGATTTAGAATCGAACATTTGTCTTTCAATCCGAATCGACCCTTTATGACCTCGCATACGCGTGCGTCGGTACCTGATTACGCGCGCTTTTCTCTTCGTTTCCAAGTTTGGATAATGCGATTTTTTATCGACTCTCTGACACACAAATGTTTATTAATTCAACAACAGGCGCTCGTTGCTAAACCGCTCTCATCGTCGGTCTCGGCGTCTTCCTCGAGAAGAGCTAGTCAAAGACCAAACTTGATGGTTCGCGCCGAAGCCAAAAAGTTAACCTTTGATATGTCGGCGAGACAGAAAATGCAAGCTGGTATTGACAAATTAGCTGACGCGGTAGCTATCACCTTAGGTCCGAGAGGCAGAAACGTCGTGTTAGAGGAGAAGTTCGGCGTTCCGCAAGTTATTAACGATGGGGTCTCTATCGCGAGATTCATCGAACTTCCAGATCCCGTTGAAGATGCCGGCGCGCAGTTGATTAAAGAAGTTGCCGGTCGAACCAACGACTCCGCCGGCGACGGGACGACGACTGCTTCCGTCTTAGCCAGAGAAATGATCATGTTTGGTTTGCAATCCGTCGCGTCGGGTGCTAACCCGGTCAACATTAAGAAAGGGATCGATAAGACGTCTGAATTTTTGACGAAAAAATTAAACGATTTGGCCGTCGACGTCAAGGGTAAGGAAGACATCAAGGCGGTTGCCTCTATTTCCGCAGGGAACAACGATGAAATTGGTGAAATGATTGCCGACGCGATAGAAAAAGTAGGTGCGGATGGTGTCTTGTCCATTGAGAACGGTAACGGTTTAGAAACTGTTGTCGAGATTGAGGAAGGTATGGAAATCGACCGCGGTTACGGGTCGCCACAATTTGTCACGAATAACGAAAAGTTATTGGTTGAAATGGAAAACGCTAGAATTATCATCACGGACGAAAAAATTGAGCAAGTGAAGGATTTGGTGCCACTTTTGGAGCAAATCAACGAAGCTGGATCACCACCAGTTTTACTCATCGCGGAAGATGTCGTCGGCGAAGCATTGGCGACGTTGGTTGTCAACAAACTTAGAGGTGTCCTGAACATCACTACCATGAAAGCGCCAGGATTTGGCGAACGACGCAAGGCTTTACTCCAAGATATTGCTATCGTTACCGGTTCACAATACTTGGCGAGCGATTTGGGTTTATCCGTCGCGACAGCGACGATTGACTCGTTGGGTTTTGCCCGTAAAGTCACGCAAGCTGCGACTACGACGACGTTTATTGCCGACTCTGCTTCCAGAGATGACATTGACATGCGCGTCTCACAATTGAAAAAAGAGCTCGCTGAAACCGATTCCGTTTACGACACGCAAAAGCTCTCCGAGCGTATCGCAAAGTTGGCCGGGGGTGTTGCTGTCATCAAGGTTGGCGCGGCGACTGAAGCTGAATTAGAAGATAAAAAGTTGCGCATTGAGGATGCGAAGAACGCTACGTTTGCTGCCGTCGAAGAAGGCATCGTGCCTGGCGGCGGCGCCGCTTTGGTGCACTTGTCTGTGCTGATTGAGGAATTAAAGGGTAGTATCACGGACCCGGAGGAGAAATTAGGCTGTGAAATCGTTCAAAAGGCATTAGTTGCGCCGTGTAGATGGATCGGTAACAACGCTGGTGTTGAAGGCGATGTCATCGTGTCTCGAGTGGCGCAAGAAGCGTGGGATATTGGATACGACGCCATGGCTGGTGAATTTGGCAACTTGATTGAAAATGGTGTCATTGACCCGAAGAAAGTTACGAGATCTGGCATCCAAAACTCTTGCTCTATTGCGGGTATGGTTTTGACCACGCAAGCCGTCGTCACGGAAATCCCGGAGAAGCAATTGAAGGGAAGATCGAAAGATAGCAATGCGGATACCGCGAACGCTCCCGGCAATATAACTATTTGAGCTTCCCTCTCGTTTCAATTGAAAATCATATTAGCTCACAATTTCCAAGAATATTACCAATGCTGTATCTCTCTACAACTAAATCACAAATCGTTGATTTACAAATTCTAAGTAAACTACTACGTACCAGTGGTACCGTATCTCTCCCATCTATAATTATTACATCACAACTCGTTGCTTTTACCGTGACTGTCGCTCCTTTCTCGCTCGCTAATTTTACTACTATGTTCTTCGTCGTCAAAGTTCTCGGCATCGAGAATTATTTCTTGAAACGTTAGGTCGTCTTCCTTCTCGTTTTTGTACGCGTAACATCGAACTGGCGAGATGTTCTTATCCTTCGTGACGAATGCTTCGTGTGAACACAGCAAAGGCGTCGCGAATTGCAAGTTATAAGAACACGTCGTCGGCTCTTTGATGCTTAAAAATGTGTTCTGTCCGTCCTCTGCGCACACAAACTGTACCTCTGTTTTCCTCGTTTCAAGCGAACCAATGTCGCACTCCGTACCACCTGTAAAATGATGCACGTGAAACGCCGTCGCTGGGATACCTACCGATGCCTCTCGCTTCATAATTTCCGTTTCATTTTCATCGTCGCGCGTTTTATTCGTCAAAGCTTCGTTAAATTTGCCCAAAGAGTAGTCCACGGAAATTTTCGCGTTACTTTCGACGTGGTATTGTCGAACATGTTTCTTAAAGCAAAATTCGTACGTCCACCACCCTTCAAATCTATAGAAGCACGCGTCCGTGAGCGGCTGCAGTAGCGATGTAATAGATGGAGGCTTTGTGTTTTCCTCGTTTTCTGTTTCTTCCTCGTTCTGATTCACCTCTTTCTCTTCTTCGTCTTCTTCTCCTTCTTCTTCCTTCTTTTTCCTTCTCTTGCTCGACGAAGAAGAAGAGGGTAAAACGCACGCGAACGTTTGTCCTTCGTGATCGGTGATAAATTCCAACTCTTTCCCTTTTGTTTTCTTCTTCAATTGCTCGCTCGTTAATAACGGTTCGTCTTTGTGCACGTTGTTCAAAGCGACGATAAACGCGTCTTCCAAATCCAATTTCGTGGATGTTTCCGAAGTCGTTTTACTTCGAATGAATTCTTGTTTTCTCTTCCTCAAGTCGTGTAAACGCGTTTTTACGGCATCGTCGAGCGAGGGTTTCGTCGCCTCGACGACATGAAATGCACTGATCGTGTCTGTGAGTAACATCAAGGCCGCCGAAAGGAGAAGGACGACGACCATGAAGAAGAAGAAGAAG
>MDSV01068971.1_pt1 | contig 11161 bp, 12 predicted proteins | sample 810851 | NCBI WGS metagenome assembly MDSV01 (sample SAMN05326640, study PRJNA326480) | marine metagenome | isolation source: seawater | place: Atlantic Ocean: North East | collected 2012 | reverse complement strand
TCAGGAGGTGTAATAGAAATTAAAACAAAGTGATTATGAAAAAAATATTCTATTTAATAATAATAATTAACCTTTCATGTGAGGTAAGTAGACCTCTTAATTATTCCTCAAATGAAGATTCCACTACTTTAGGGTTACTTGATAGACTAAGATCTATTCCAGGTTTAAGAATAGGTGGAGTGAGTGAAAGGGATGCACAGGTATACCTTAGAGGACAGACAAGTATAAAGTATTACCAAGAAGTTGTATTTTATGTAAACGGCACGAGAGTAGGTAACTATTCATCAGCTTACCAAGTTGTTCAACCTGAAAATATTGACTCAATTAAATTATTAAAAAGTGCGGCTCAACTCAGTCTTTATGGCTCAGATGGAAGGGATGGTGTAATTCTTATAAAAACTAAAAACTAAAATAATTTTGGAAAAAAAACAGGTGTATTTTTTTTGTAATCCTGGTATTCTTTTTCACTACCCCACCTTTCTTCTGCAATATCTTCAAGTAAATTAACACCACTCACTTTATTAAGTAATAAATAAATAAAAATTGGCGATATAAGAACTACATACATAACCCCACTCAAAAAAGAAATTGATATTATAGCTAAACCGGTCCATAGGGTAAACTCACCAAAATAATTTGGATGCCTTGAGAGAGACCACAACCCAGATGAGATAAATTTTCCTTTATTTTTTTTATTAAATTCTGTTTTTTGTATATCAGCAACAATTTCAAATACAAAACCTATTATCCACACTATAATTCCAAATATTATTAGAATGTTAAACTCTTTTAAAACTGAACTTGTCAGTATAACAATTGTAGGTAGTAAACACATAAACACCCACAGCCCTGAGAGCATAAAAGCTAAAAGGAAACGTTTGAAATCTTTTTTTATCTCAGTAAACCTTACGTCTTTACCAACTTTTTTAACTCTCAAAAAAAGGAAAGAACTTAATCTAATCGTCCATATTGATACTAAAAGAGAGACAACAAGAGAAACATTATCAATGGAATTGAAATAAAAGTACCTACTTAGAAGAAGGAAGAGAACGGAGGATATAAAAGTAATTCCACCAGTTAAATCATAATAATGTTCTGTTTGATAAATATATGATGGTATAAAAGCAAGAATATGTATAATAAATATTAATAACCATAAAACATATACTGATTTGTAATCAAAGAAAAAAATTGAATCAAATGATATAATATATGTGAGAAATAAAGAAACGATTATAACAAATAGAGAATAAATATTTTCTTTCATTAGCAATTACCTAGTGTAACATATACAGACTCAGTCCAACAATCAATATTACTCTTACCAGGAGTTGATATGTCTCTATGTACTGTATACGTAAAAGCGACAAATTGTTTATTATATATATCACTATTAAGACATTCATATACGTAGGTTACTTGATTTGTGATATTATTTTTAAAATTTTCAATATTATCTGGATTTGGATAAGGAGGGTCTGGAACTTTATTAAACCTACATGATAAATCATCACAAGAAAAAAAAATAAAAATCAAAACAATCAAATTGGTTCTTGTATCCATATTCTATTTAATTTTTTTCTCTTAAAATATTTTCTTTTTATCTGCCTCAAACCAAAACCTAAGCCAATACCAACAGAACAACCTAACAGTATTTTATTATCATATACTTCAGAAGCTGATGCTCTCTGAACAACGGAAAGGTTTATAAAATCAATAAGAAAATAAGCTGCAGATCCTCCAGAAAAATAAGTACCAAACCTTCTCATAAAGTTTGATGATTTATCTCTGATATCAACAATATTTATTTCATCAATAGGGATTACAATATTGTTAAATTTTATGTTATCATCATTTATTCCTGATATTCTTGCAGTTATAAAGTAATCACCATTAAGCTTTTTAAATCTTAAGGTTTCGCCCTCGTAGAAAGACATTGTCTTAAAACTATTTGCCTTACCTAATTGCAAAATATTTTGACTAAATACCCCATTTGAGATTGATAAGAATAAGAGTAGTAATATAGACCTCACAAATTATTTATTAAAAAACTTAATTTATATTAGCAGTAAAACTAACTATGAACTTAATAAAAATTTTCTTTACTTTTTTGATATTTTCTATTATATCGTGCTCAAATGATAATATTTCTAGAATAAATTCACCAGATAATAAAATTGAGTTAAGCTTCAAAGTTGAAAATGGCCAAGCATTTTATAAAGTAAAAAAAGAAAATAAATCAGTCACAGACTGGTCAAGGTTGGGAATAAAACTTGAAGATGGAAATGATATAGGTTCTGACCTTAGAGTTATAAATATAGCTAGAGAAAGTATCAAAAATAAATGGTATCCATTTATTGGAGAAAAAGATGAAATTGAAGACAACTATAAAAAGTTAAGTATCGATATTTCTAAAAATAGTATTAATTATGAGATAATATTTAGGGTTTACAATGACGGTATATCATTTAAATATATTGTTCCAAATCAAGAAGCATTATTGAGTTATAATATTATTGATGAGTATACTGAGTTTAATTTATCTTCAAAAGATACTGCATGGTGGATTCCAGGTTTCTCCTATAGAAGATATGAGTTCCTATATGCAAAATCATCGATAGATGATATTTCTAAAAAGTTTTTTTCTAAAAATGTAGAAAATATATCATACGACACTATCGGGATAGATGCTGCGCACACGCCTCTTACAGTTCAAAAAGAAAATGGATTGATAATAAGTATTCACGAAGCTAATCTTATCAACTACTCTAGTATGACTTTAGCTCCAAAAGGGAATGGTATGTTAGAAGTTGAACTATATCCCTGGAGTGACGGGACGAAAGTAAAATTAGATAATAAAATAATCTCACCTTGGAGGTTTATTCAGATAGCTGATAACTCTTCTAAACTTCTTGATTCAGATATAATCTTAAATCTTAATGAAGATCCTGATGATAATCAAGATTTTTCATGGGTTAAGCCAGGAAAATACATGGGAGTTTGGTGGGAAATGATTGGAACTAACGAATCTACATGGTGGCAATCTCAAAATCATGGTGCTAATAATAGTAAAGTAAAATATTATTTAGATTTTGCATCGAAAAATAACTTTAATGGACTTCTTGTTGAAGGATGGAATAAAGGATGGCACCCAGAGTGGTGTTGTTCTGGCAATGGAGATCCTTTCAGTTTTACTGAATCCGTAAATGACTTTGATATTAATTACTTATCAAGTTATGGGAACTCAATTGGTGTCAATTTAGTTGGTCACCACGAGACAGGAGGACAAATACAAAATTATGAAAACCAATTAGAGGATGCTTTTAAATTATATAACCAAATCGGTGTAAAAAATATTAAGACAGGTTATGTAAATGATGTAAGTAAAAACATTAAAAAAATTAATCCTGACGGTACTGTTTCTCGAGAATGGCATCATGGCCAGTATATGATAAATCATTTCCAAAAAGTCATTGAAACCGCAGCAAAATATAAATTAAATATAATAAAACATGAGCCCATCAAGGATACAGGTTTAAGAAGAAAATATCCCAATTTTATATCAAGGGAAGGTGCTAAAGGTCAAGAATTCAATGGATTTTCATCAAATGGGGTTAATCATGCTACTGACCTTCCATTTACAAGATTACTAAGTGGACCAATGGACTATACACCTGGTATATTTCAGTTGAATAATTTCAGATATGTATCACCAGGTTCAGATGAAATAGATAAAAATGCAATTGTTCCATCAACAATTGCAAAAGAGTTAGCACTTTATGTTGTTTATTATTCACCAATGCAAATGGCTGCAGACCTTCCAAAACATTACAATAAACACCCTGAAGCATTTGAATTCATTAAGAGTGTACCTGTTGAATGGAGTAAAAAAAATATTATTAATTCTAGTATATCAGAATTTGTAATACTATCGAGAAAAGATAAATATTCAGATGACTGGTACATTGGTGGTATCACTGATGAAAAAGAAAGAAACTTTGATATTGATCTAAATTTTCTAGAGAAAAATCAAAAATATAAATTTATAATTTATAAAGATACCAAATCAACTCACTGGAAATCTAATCCAATGGAATATGAAATTGAAGAAAAGATTATAAAAATTAATTCATCGTCCTCAATCCCAATATATATGGCACCAGGAGGAGGATTTGCAATTCATATTATTAAAATCTAATGACAAGCTTGGTTAAACTTTTTAAGACGGTAATAATTGTAAGGTAATGGTGTAATAAAACCTGCAATAAGCATTGGCAGTACTACATATATATCTATCATAGCACCACCTGTAATTATAAAATCAACAGTATTCATAGCAACTTCCATAGAAATCATACTTATAAGTGACATGCCTACTGCTGTTTTAAAAGCTATATATAACGGTTGAGTTAAACTTAAAATGAAAGTTTCAAGCATTATTGAGGTTAGAATGCCATTGATTATTGCCAATATCATTATGTACTCAGTAGCTAATGAATATGAAGTATACTGAAAAAATAATATAGTTCCGAAATCGCCGATAGAACAACCAACAAGACACCAAAGGGTATTTACAGATGCTTTTTTCCAGGTAGATTTACACCTCCATGATATAGACGAATCAATCAATAAATTCACAATCCTCACCAAACTTTAGGACTCCTTTATTTTCTAACTTTACAATATGTATAGTAACATCATCTTTTGTTAAAATTGTTCTTGAGTGAACTATCTTATCATCAGGGTAGTTTTCATTAACATATTCTATTATACAGTCATCAATCTCTGATAAATCTAATTTTTTACACCAATCTTTTTTTCCTTTGTCCTTGTTCTTCCTATCTTCCTTTTCCTCTCCTCCGTAGCATAATTCCATAACCTCTTTTAAATCATCATAGGAAGTGAGAGTAAGAACCTCCTCTTTATCCTCCTCTTCACTTAAGAAAATTATATCTACTGGAAATTGAACTTTAGGCCTTTTCTCTTCTTTAGAGTTCTCATCATACCAATTTTTTATTTGTTCTCTATCACCCTCCTCTGATATAGTGATAGTACTGCTGTCGGGCATTATCATTGTATATGGCATGACATACTCAAAACATCTCTCTCTATCTTTACCCTCGTACTTATCTTTATCCTCGTCCTTATCTTTTTCTTCACCTTCGTCTTTGCCCTCATCTTCATCTTTATCTTCACCGTTGCCTCTGCCATATTTACCTTTTATATATTTCTCCTTAATAAATGGGTGTTCTCTATCGAATTTAAATACACCATCCTCGTCAAATGATAAACTTTTATCATTTGTTAGATCTGCCTCAAAACCATACGTATTTTTCCCAATAAGTATAAATGAGGAATTAACATTTTCTGAGGGAAAATTTGATTCAATAAACTCCTTTGACTCTGGGGCTAGATAGTCATTATTTAACTCGTAATAAATTATATCGCTGGGATCTTCACCAGGTAGTCTTAGGGAGTCACCAACTTGTTCACAGGAAAAGATTATAATAATTGATAGAAAAGAAATTAAAATGTTTTGGATATTCATAAATATTATATTTTTTTTTATTGCTATATTAATTACGATTAAATAATAAAAATATTGTTAAATATAACATAAATAGATGAAAAACTGGAATAATGCAGTCACTCAAGATAGTTGGAGATTATTGAAATATAATGCAGAAACAGTTAATGGATTTGAAAAGTTATTAGAAGTAGGTCCCTCAATCTCTATATTTGGATCAGCAAGAACCAGTCCTAAAGATATTTATTATAAAAAAACTATTGAGATAGCAAAAATGATTGCAGATATGGGTTTTGGAGTAATATCTGGCGCCGGCCCGGGAATTATGGAAGCTGCTAATAAGGGTGCAAAAGAGAATAACGGAAAGTCTGTTGGTTTAAGAATTAATTTACCATTTGAACAATATACAAATAAGTATGTTGATGAAGATTATCTCTTAAAGTTTGATTATTTCTTTATTAGAAAACTTATGTTTCAAAAATATTCTCAAGGTTTTATTGTTATGCCTGGAGGATACGGAACATTAGACGAATTATTCAATGCTTTAACTCTAATTCAAACAAAAAAATCTAAACTTTTTCCAATAATTTTAGTGGGAAAAAAACATTATAAACCTCTATATGATTGGATTATAAATACTTTATTAGATGGAAATTTAATATCAGAGGAAGATATTCACTTATTAAGTTTAGTAGAAGATGTTGACGAGGTTAAGAGTATACTCACTACGTTTTTTGAAAAGAACAAAATTGATATCAACTTTGATTAAATCTAGTTTAAATCATCAATATAAGGAGTGGGTAAAATAATTTTAGTAGCTTTCACATAATTGTCCCAATCCATATAAAGCGAATCAAAAATCTCAATATTATTTTCTCTTACATTATTTTGCTCCATAAAATCATCAACATGAAAAAGTTCTAAATTCTTCTTATCAAAAGGATTAATTTTATTAATTATCTTCCAACTACCTTTCCTGAGTAAAGAGTTTCCACTATGTTCAAATGAAAAGACATAGTCATCAGAATGAATTTTAACAGAAAACCCTTTAACATAAGGTAAGATTGAGGATCCTTTCAAATCATAATTCTTTATTTTTATGTATTCAGAGCCAGTCATATCGTAAATTGTTGGAGCTATATCTAGTATTGTAATAAACTCATCAGAAATTTTAACATCATTTTCTAACCCTTTTATAATAAGAGGAGATCTTAAGCCTCCTGAAGTAGTAAAACCCTTATAAAGTCTAAAAGGATAAGTTATTGTTTTTGCCCAATTCTTACCTAACGAGACAAAAGAATTTGGAGAACCAATTTCATCTAATTCATAAGAAAACTTTTCTCTTATATATCCTCCATATGTCTGATTATAATAGAAGTCTTCTGCTGCTGCACCATTATCTGACATGAAAAAGATAATTGTATTGTCATACAAATTCTCAGATTTTAAGTATTTAACTAACCTTCCAATATTATAATCTAAATTTTCAATCATACCGGCATAGACCTCCATTTTTCTGGATTCTATCTTCTTCTCATTAGAATCTAACTTCCTCCAATCTGAAATCAAATACTCCATATCAGGAAATTGATTAGTATTTTTAATTATACCAGACTCAATATTATTTAATAATCTCTTTTCTAGTATATCATAGTAACCTTTATCGTAGTAACCTTTATACTTATCAGAAAAAAAATCATCAACTTGTAGGGGCCAGTGTGGTGCCGTGTAAGATAGATATGCAAAAAAAGGTTTTTTAGAGTTTGATTGTATAAAATCAATCATTTTATCAGTATAAAAATCAGATGAGTATTTTCCATCGGGCCATAGTACCTTTTTCCCATTATCAGAAAATGATGAGTCAGGATAAGCTTTGATTGGTTTATTATTATCATAATGAGTAAATGCTCCAGGAAGTAAGGAAAAAGAATTATCAAATCCTCTATCTATTGGATCACCGCCAATATGCCATTTACCTGAAATAAAAGAATTATATCCATTTCTACCTAAAATTTCAGGTATAATATTAACCCTATCTGAAATTTTACCTTCATAGCCAAAATTATCAGAATTATAGGCCTGAATACCTATACCAGCAATATGGTTATCGTTTCCAGAGAGCAGCATAGCCCTAGATGGAGCACAAGAAGGGGAAGTGTGGAAGTTAGTCATTATAATACCGTCCTTTGCAAGAAGGTCTATATTTGGTGTATTAATCTCACTGCCAAATGAACTTAAATCTGAATACCCCAAGTCATCAGCTAGTATTATTATAAAATTTTTTTTGTTTTGTTCATCTTCTTTACAAGAAACAAAAAATAAGAAAAAAAATATTTTAATTAACCTTCTTAAACTTAGCATTGTAAATAGTTAAATCTCTAACTGAATTATTATTTAAATTAAACTTGACAAATAATTTCTCTCTCCATTTTTCATCTTTATCAGTAATAAATACATCTTTCTCCCACCACTCCAAATCAAAAAACTTAACACCGTTATTTACGTCAAGAGTCATTTTTTCATCCTTAACTGAGACAATAATTCTCCCGTACATATCATTTTCATATGTTCCTGAATAATCTATCAACTTAAGTGTCATTTTGGAATTCTCATCCCTTAAAATGAATTTATCTAAATAAGACTTTTTATATTTCTTATCCATCTCGTTATAAAGATTATAAACTTCTCTATTCCAATCCCTTGAGTCATCACTAAAAACAAATAAATCCATTACCTTATACATGATGGCGTGCCTTAACTCAGCATGGTCTAAGTTTGCAAATACCTGTACTCCAATATTTTTATCTCTAATTAAACCAATTATTGCTACCAATCCTTGTAAACTACCTGTATGAAAATCTATTTTTTCGCCTCTGTAATCGTGCTGATACCAACCCAAACCGTATGTCTTCCAATTTGGATTTGTGAGTTTTGCTGTTGGGTAAAAAGAATCCCCTACAATAATTTGTGGTTTAAATAAATAGTTAAATGTTTTCTTATCTAATATTCTCTCATCTAATAACTGCGTTTCATTTAATAAAAATTTTAAATATTTTTCCATATCGTCAGAGCATGACCACATCATACCTGCTGCTCCAATTTGATCTGAAATAGTAAATGGCACATGGACGATACCCTCTTCATAGTCAATCTGATGAGGGAAAGTATAATTACCATACTCAAAAATATCTTTTGACCAAGTCAAAGTACATGATAGCCCAATCTTATCTAAAATATTTGTCTTCACAAAACTCTGCCAGCTTATACCGCTTACTTTACTAATCACCTGACCCGCAACAACATACATAATATTTTGATAAGTATACCCCCCTCTTAAAGGGTATTTTCTAGGTGATTTTGAAAATTTAAGAAGCATTTCCTCAATCGATGTGCTATCAGTTGTCCATAACCTGTCTTCATTTCCTATACCTAAGTTATGAGTAAGAAGATCTTTAATTCTTGCATCTTTTGTTATGTAAGGGTCCGATAATTTAAAAGACGGAAGGATGTCAACAACCCTATCATCCCACGAAATAGAGTCCCTATCAACTAAAATTCCCAAAGACATTGATATAAATGCTTTAGTAGTTGAGGCCATAGAGAAAATTGTCTCTGAATCTACTAATTCATCATCGAAAAAATTTTTCTTACCAAAAGTCTTTTTATACAGTGTTGAATCATTTTTTACTACAACAACCGAAATTCCAGGTATTTTCCACATTTCCTTTCCTTCCAATATAAAATCATCAAGTATGTTAACCTTTGATTGAGAGAATAAATTGAGTGAAAAAAGAAGAAAAAGAAAAAAAACAGTTCTAAACATTTTTACAACTTTACGTCTTTAACTGTTCTAAAGCCTGTATGCATTGCTCCTGTATCAGGAGTACTTTTCATCCTCATTGAATTTCTGTATCCTGTACAGTAAGATTTATTACATAAATAACTACCTCCTCTGACAACCCTTTTGATTGAGTAAGGTTCAGCAGGATCAAAGCTTTTTATTGGACCAGTTGGGTTTTTAGAAATAATATCCGAAACTGATTCATAATATCTATAATTGTAAAGATCACTACACCACTCCCAAACATTTCCTGCCATATCATATAGTCCATATTGATTAGGAGGATAACTTTTTACAGGAGAAGTTGACTCATAACCATCAATCTTATAATTATTTTTTGGAAATTCTCCCTCCCAGGTGTTTGCATAATCACTTAATTTGATTTCGTTTCCCCAACTAAACTTCATACTATTCAAACCTCCTCTTGAAGCATATTCCCATTCGGCTTCAGTTGGAAGTCTTCTACCCTTCCACTTGGCATACTCATTTGCATCAAACCAACTAACCTGTACCACAGGGTGATTTTCTTTTCCTTCAATACTTGTTCCGGGTCCACCAGGATTTTTCCAATTAGCACCTGGTTTCCATTCCCACCACTGAGAATGATTTGAAAGGTTATCAATATCTGCTTTCTTAAAAACTAAAGATGCAGGAACAAAAACACTCTCATCTGGTTTTGGAGTATTTGGGGGTAAATCTTTTTTAAGCTCCTCCCAATCAGGACTTTTTTCAGCAGTTGTAATATAACCTGTAGCATCAACAAATTCTTTAAATTCAGCGTTTGTAACCTCAGTTTCATCCATCCAAAAAGAGCTTATTTCAACGCTATGAACAGGTCTTTCATCCATATTTGAGTCAATATCTTTACTTCCCATTTTGAATGATCCACCTCCAATTATAATCATTCCTTCAGTATCGTAATTATCGACCGTATTTGTTTTACATGATAATATAAGTACTAGAAAAGAAAAAAAGATTATATATTTATTCATTATTAATTAAATATAGAGAATTTATGAAAAACTTTATCATAACATTATTATGTACAACTATTCTTTTTTCTTGTAATAATAAAAAAGACTTTGGTGTGGTTAACCTTGAAGATGAAAAAACCAAATTGGTTGAAGATCTTTTTAAAGCTGTAGAAAAGGAGGAAATTGGATTTTTAAAAGAATTATTCTCAAAAGATATGGTATTTGTGAATCCAGATGGCGAAGAATTTAATAAAGATGAATTCATTACAGGAGTTGAAGAATTATTTGAAATGTTTGAAAACGTAAAGGTTAAAGAGAATAATAATTCAACAGATGGGTCAGGATCTGCTATTGAAACAACTCACTATTCAACAGGAGATACTTGGACAGAAATTTGGAGTGATTTTTCTGCTAAAGGGAAATATACTGGAAAGGAAGTGTCTTTTCCATTTTATATAGCATATAAGTGGGAAGGAAATAAGATAATAAGGGAAATGCAATATTTTAACCCTAAAGTTTTCGATAATGAAAGGGAAGCAAAAAATATGCAATCGAAATAAAAATATTTATACCAATACTTAATTTATCATTTAATCTACGGGAGTATTCAATTTTTATTAGTGTAAAATTATAATGAAAAAAATTTTAATTTTTGTTTTGCTATCATCATGTATAAATAGTCAAGAAACAAAAAAAAATAATAGCTACGATGATTTAGTTATTCTTTTTGAAGACTGGAGATTATTTGAAGAACCAGATTTAATCAATGGAGTTCATGATTACTCAGTTAATTCTTTTGACAAAAGGAAACCAACATAC
>MDSV01099155.1_pt1 | contig 11162 bp, 8 predicted proteins | sample 810851 | NCBI WGS metagenome assembly MDSV01 (sample SAMN05326640, study PRJNA326480) | marine metagenome | isolation source: seawater | place: Atlantic Ocean: North East | collected 2012 | reverse complement strand
TTGCTGAAATAGCCATTCCTAGACCTATAGAAAGTCCATGACCTAAAGCGCCAGTTGATGCTTCAACACCAGGAATTTTAGAAGATTCTGGATGACCTCCAAGAATCCCGTTAAAATGACAAAACTTATCCAATTCAGTAATATCAAAAAAATTTTTATCTGCTAAAATAGAGTATAAAGCTAGACACCCATGTCCTTTACTTAATATACACCTATCTCTATTAATATCATTTGGATTTAATGGGTCAATATTTAATATATCATCATATAAAACTCTTAATACTTCAATTAGAGAAAATGCTGACCCTAAATGACCTCTTTTCCCACCAGCAAGACCTCTAAGAACTAATTGTCTTAAATATAATGAACGTTGATCAAGGTTTGAAAAATTTTCAGGTTTCATTTTTTATCACTTAGTTAAAAGATTTCAGATAAAAATTATCAATATAATTTTTTGACAAATAATTTTGTTTTTTGGAATTAATAGTCCATCTCACTAAACGTGTATATTTTTTTGCTTTAGTTATTTGGTTTTGAAGAATAATATCTTTAGAGTTTTTTTCTCCTGAAAAAACCCTCCTATCCCAGTTATTAGGGATGAATTCATTTAATAATATTAATGCCCATCTCATTGCATACAAAGGAAGATTCATTAATAATCTTGATTTAAAATTCTTATCATCTGTAAAAATATTCTTTGATTTTTTATAGAATGTTTTCCAATCATTTAAACCAAAATTAATATCATCAATTGCTGGATGCAGAAGAAAATCTGCAATTAGTTTTGACGGATCATCCCAACCAAAATACTCAAAATCAATAAAAAATAATTTTCCATTAGACGATTTTATTGAGTTATGAAAACCAAAATCAGATGGGGATAAAATTTTATTTTTATCTAAAATGTTTTCATCAAAATTTAAACCTGATTTTAAATATTCATTTGTAACTTTATTTATCAACGGAGATATTAGAGGCTCAAATTCATCTCTTAGAAAATTTGATAACAAAACATTAAATGGAGATTGAACTGTCAATCTATTATATCTCGAGATAATTTGCCTAACAATTGTATCTGCAGAAAAACATGCCTCTTTAGCATTATTAAAACCTAGAAAATTTTTGTCTCTTGGTAAATTATATAAGTTACATATAAATTCTATAGATTGATCAATTTCATTATTAGTTATAAATGATACCTTGTTACCATTGATCCAAGAATAGATTCCGCAATTTTCTCTCATATTTTTAGCTATTGGTTTTGGAACATTAAATACTTCAAATTGATTTAGAAGATTTAAAGAATCAAACTCTACTTCCAGCCTACTATTCTCATGATAATTATCTTGAGAATAAGATTTCAGAGCATACTCAGAATTATCATTTGCAACGACATGATAGAGTCTATTATTTTTACCATGATTTTTGATGGTAGATTGATTGGATTTAAATTCTGCTAGGGGCATACCTATCAATTCTTCTGCAATTTTTTTCACCTCTAAATTAATCATTTTAAATATCCATTTAAATTTTAAAAATTAAATTATAAATTTTATTCCAAGAATTACACATAGTTATTTCTTTACTTTTAATAGAAGTATAATCACTAAAAAGTATTGGTTTAATTTTTTTTGACCAATTTTTATTTAAAAAAACCTCTTCAAGATCATCAATAAAACAATCAAAACCAATTTTATTTATTCTTTCAATTTTTTTTTCCCTTGTATCCTCAAAATATATATCTGATAATTTAAAACCAAAATCTGAAAAAAAATTTTTTCTTTTCATCCATTTTATAGCACCTTCTCTCAAATTTGTTCCTGAATTATATAGATTTGAATAATTTGTTTTATGACTAATAATTTTTATGTCAAATTTATTTTTTCTACATTCTTTTATAAATTTAGGAAAATCTTTAAAAATTTTAGCTTTAATAATTTTTTCGCCATAAATAATATATTGAACTTTTCTCCATTCATTACTTTTATTTTCTTCTAATAAATAATTTTTTATTTTCTTTTTATTTTTTATAAAATCTTTTTTAATTAAATTCATTGACAAACATATATCATATACAAGACAATTGTAGTCTATTATTGTGTTATCTAAATCTATACCTATTCTCATTTTTCTATTGAAGGTTAATATTTTGCATTGTTTTAATATTGAAGTATTTTTGATCTACCATTGAATTTTGTATCAATTTTTTTTCAAATGCTTTAGAGATGCTTTCTACTGCTTGTTTAATTGTTTTTACAGGTTTGAAATTTAGTTCATCTAATATTTTCTTCGATGAAACATGGTATGACCTTAAATCATTAGTTTTTTCATATACTATTTCAATGTCTTTTTTTAATGTTTCTTTGACTATTTTGGCTATTTGATTAATTGAGTGATTTTCATACCCTGCATTAAATATTTTTCCACTTATTTTTTCTATAGGGTAATTTATACAATTAACATAAAGATCAGTCATATCTTCTATATTGATATTTGGTCTCTTTTGAGAGCCACCAAATACTTTAATAATACCATTATTTATTGCATGATTTGTCAGAATGTTTACCGTAAGATCAAGTCTTAATCTTTTAGCATATCCACAAACAGTTGCTGGCCTTATTATCAGTGGATGAAAATTTTTACTCTTTTCTTTTAACAGTATATCTTCGCAAAGAGCTTTATATTTTGAATAATCTGTTAGTGGTTTTAAGCATAAATTCTCTGTAACTTCTTTTTCATCTTTGATACCATAGACACTTGAGGAAGATGCATAAATAAACCTTTTAACACCGTTATCCTTTGACAGCTTTACCAAAGGTTCAAATGCATCATAATTTATTGACTTTCCGAGATCTGGATTTAGCTCAAAACTTGGGTCATTTGAAATACAAGCAAGATGTATAACAGTATTGCAGTCACTAAGATTTTTTTCTAATTCTTTTAAATTTCTAATATCAGATTTAATTTGAATTAGATTAGGATGATTTTTAATTTCTGAAAAAATATCTCCATACATATACAGGTCTAACACTTTAACTTTATAGCCATTATTTAATAACTTTGGTACTAAACAACTACCTACATAACCAGCTCCACCTGTTACAAGAATATTTTTATTATTCATTACACTGCTACCTTTAAATCATTTTTTTTATTATCTGTCCAACCTAAAGCTATATCTAAAGCACCATGACAAATAGTTAAATGTGAAATTTCAACTAAACCATATTGATCTGATGGAACATAGATATTTAAGTCTCCTAGATTACTAAGAGAATTACCTTGTTTAAAACCCGAGAGAGTTAAAACCCAACAGCCAATTTTTTTTGCAATTTTTACTGCATTAATTATATTAGGAGATTCTCCAGAACTTGAGATAGCTACTAAAATATCACCATCTTTTGCAAAAAGCTCTATTTGTTTTGAAAAAATATATTCATAACCATAATCATTAGCCAAACAAGTTATAAATGCTGAATCATTAAATGACATGGCTCTTATATTAGCAGCTTTACTAAAATCTTCCGCCATATGACTAGCAATAGTTGAAGATCCACCATTTCCAATAAACATAAGTTTATTTCCAATATTATTTACTTCTATAGATTTTTTTATAAATAGTTCTACAGATTCCATAAAATTAATATTCTCACCATTACTATCCGTAACTTTATTCATTCTTGATAATTGTGCTAAATTATCAAAATATTTATTAATTAGTTTATCCAATACTTTTTCCTCTTATTTTAAAAGTGTTGTCAAATATTTTAGTACAGAAATCTTGTCTACTGATTTACGATGACCAACAATTCCAACTTTTAAAGCCCCTACTACGTTTCCAATAAAACCTGCTACATCCATGTTATTTCCTGCAGCAACAAGGGGAGAAGTTACTGATAAAAAAGCATCTCCAGCGCCAACAGTATCTACAACTTGAGATGTGAATGCTGGAACTTGATTAATACCGGCACCAGAAGACCATGAAACACAACCCTTTTCACCATGTGTTACTATAAATTTATTACAATCAATAGCCTCACTAAGCTTGCATTCAATTAGCTCGCCTAAATCAGTATATTTATCAGACATTGCCAACCTAGCTTCGGGTGCATCTATACATACATAGTCAGCTTTTTTATATTTGGTAATTAAATTATAACCTAAGTTAGCGCTATTGCTTTGTGCGTTTACAGCAAGAAATTTAGATTTTTTTTCAATTTTTTCTATTATTTTATCAGTCATTAGACCATGACCAAAATCAGTAGCAATAACTAAATCATAGTTCTTTGCACGATCTTCAATCATTTCTAAAAGTTGTAATTCAAGTTTTCCATTAAGGGGCATATCATCAAAATGATACACTTCAAATAATTTTTTCATATGACCAGGATCTACATATCTACATTTTCTAGTTGTTGGAACTCCTGGTCTCCATAATGTATTTATATTTACATTTGCCTTAAGTGTATCATTTACTAAATTAAGGTACGGCTCCCTTTCACCAAGAATAGTGAATATATCAACCTTATTTACAAAATCTGCTACATGATTAGCTGCAGCAATTACTCCTCCAGCAAAAACTTCTCTTCCTACATGTGCTGATGAAATTATATTTTCCTTAGCTGATTTACCCATAGGTTTAGCATACTGATACTCGTCTATAATTGTTTCACCAATAAATAAAATATTCATATCTTTTATTGAATTAATTGCTTTCATTGCTTTTTTATGGAAATTATCTCTATTTATATTAGATAGATATTCAACGACTGGAGGCTCGAATATATTTAGGTGTTGATTTATAAGAGATGATGAAGAAAATGTAATCTCATCTGTAAAAATTACTTTACCACCATTTTTTTCCACAGCTTCTTTTTCAATTTTTATTTTACCTGTTATATCTTCACCTTCGTTTGTATAATCAGAACCTTTGACATATATATTAGGTTTAATCATATTTATAAGTAATTCTGAACTTGGCCATTGGTTAATTCCTACCCAATCGACACACTGAAGAGCAGCTAACATTTCTGCTCGTAATTCAGATTTGAAAACAGGTCTATCAGGACCTTTATTTACAAACTCATCAGGTGTAATTGTAACAATTAATATATCTCCCTCGGTTTTAGCTGATTCTAAATGCCGAACATGACCCATATGAACTAGATCAAAAACTCCATGTGCTAGAGTTACTTTTTTTCCTAACTCACGAGCAGATAAACTAATATTTGACAATTCCTCCAAAGATTTAATTTTTTCTCTGGAAAAAGCAGGTTTCCTTACAAGATCAAGTGGTATTGCTATATTTTTTGCACTACCCATAATAATTCCTATTCAAATTAGATAGTTATATTAGATTATTAAAAAATAATTTTTTCTAATTTGAACAATTTTGATTAACAAATTGCTAATTATTATGATTTTTTTAAAATTTTAATAAAAAAATATTATTTATTAATAAAAGTTTAATTTGGTCCAGGTTTTGCATGATAAAAATTGTGAGGTAATAATGGTTGGACCAATAGCTAGTTTTGATTTTTCAGTTCTTTCAAGTTTTTTTATAAATGGAGGTGGTATGAGCCAAAGCCTAAGGGCTGAGGTACTTAGACAAGGACCTCTGGCTTCATTACTTAAAGCTCCAGCTGTAATTCCCCCTTGGGAATTACCTCCCCCAAAAGAGGTATCTCCTCTAGAACAAAGAGCTATTAAAGGTGAAAAATTAATAAATCAAAATGATCCCCTTTTTGATAGAGATGACCTCAATTCTGATGATAAAGTATTATTTGCTGTATTTAAGGCATTAAATAGACTTGGTGATATGGCTGATTTTATTCAAACAAGACGAGGAGAGCCGCTAGCAAGAATTTTGGATACACAGTTTCAAAAACTTGTTAAAGAATTAAAAGAGTTTATTGATACTGCACAATATGAAAAACTCTCCCTAGACTTGGGCTTACTCTCTAGCGAACTTAGTTCAATTTTAACTTTATCTCAAGTTGAACGTGCACCTTCATTTCTTGGTGCAGTAATATTAGAAGATAGAACATCCCCTATTCAAGGCTTACTTACTTCTGATGAATTTACTATTCAATCTATTGATGCATCTGGCACAACTAGAAGTGTAACAATAAAAATGAGTGATATCAGTAATGATATAAATGATTATACTCTCGATAATATATCAACACATGTAAATGATAAATTAGTAGACGCTGGTATTACAACCTCTTTAAATGTAGAGCGGTATAGTGAAACTAGATTCGGCTTTAGGTTAGATATAGGATTTGATGAAACTGTATCATTATCTTCTGATTCTAATGAAAGTGAGTCGATATATGTAGCCGGTATCAGAGGTGAAGATAAACTTGGAAGTGGATATTTATCTAAATTAGATAATCTTGGAGAAGCTGATCCTAATGAAGTGTTTTTTAAACAAATAGACTCTCCAGACTCTGGAGATAGAGCGGAATCTGTAGCTGTTGACAGTAATGGTGATGTATATGTAGTTGGAACGACAGAGGGTGATTTAGGAAACCAACAAGTAGACCCGACAGCAAAAGATATGTTTCTTCAAAAATATGACGCAGCAGGAAATTTACTTTATACACGAAGATTAGGAGCTCCAGTTGATGGAACAGCATTCTCAGTTAAAGTAGACGGTAACGATAATATTTTTGTTGCTGGACAAGTTAATGGCTTATTAAACCCGGATGGTCATGGAGGAAACTATGACACATTTGTATCAAAATTCGATAAAAATGGATTAGAAATTTTTACAAGACAACTAGCTCCCTTTGCAGATGATGGAGCATTTTCAATGTCTCTCAATTCAGGTGGCGATATTTTTCTTGCAGGTTTTACTAAATCTGCAATTGCTCCCGATAAAGTTCACGGTGGAAATTCAGATGCTTTTATTACAAAATTAGATAACAATGGAAATCTAATTTATAATAGACAACTAGGAGGTTTTGCAGCACAAAATGATACTCCAGATAATAGTGAGGAGTATTTTGATGCTATTGCAATAGCTCCAGATGGTTCTATTTGGGTATCGGGGGAAGAAGATGAATCTATTTTTATTGCACATTACCCTGATGATGAAAATGGGTCTATAAATAAAAGAACTATTGGTAACGCAGGTGAAGATAAAATTACAGATCTGGCAGTAGACAACGATGGCAATGTATATGCAACAGGCTTTTCCAATATTGCTTTTTTAAATGTTGGAAGTTTACAAGCTCATAGGGGTAATAAGGATGCATTTGCATTTAAACTTCCAATTGATGGAGGGTTTGTTTATAGAACGTTTTTGGGCACAACTGATGACGACAAAGGATTTGGAATAACTGTAAACCCTGTTTCAGGTGAAGCGTATGTTGCTGGAAGAACAACTGGAACACTCGATGGAGAAACTAGTTCAGGAAGAAAAGATAATTTTGTAATTAAATTAAATGCAAATGGCAGTCAAGCCTGGCGACATCAATTTGGTGGAGGATATGATAGTAAGGCTAAAGGAATAACATTTGATAGTAACGGAACAAATCTTCTTTCTAGACTTGGGTTACCAAATGGAAATATACCACCTGACTCGTCTGACCTTATTACTGCTGTAAGCTCTGCAAGAGCAGGTGATTATTTTTTCATATCTATTAATGATGGACCTAATGAACAAATAGTAATTGAAAATGATGATACTTTTGGTTTTCTGGCATTTAAAATGAGACAGGCATTGGGAAATAATATTACCCGTGATGGTACTGTCCAATTTATAGACGATGATATTTCGGGAAGATTTTTAAAAATTTCAGCATTAAATGGTAATAAAATTGAATTAATTAAAGGACCAGAGGGTTCAGATGGACTTACTGCTATCGGCTTGCAGGAAAAGACTCTTTTCGGTGAAATTAAAGATGATGGTTCAGATAATTTTGTACAAACTGCTTTTGGCTTGGGCTTTACAAATGATATAACAATTAATTCAAAAGAAAAAGCTGCAGAAGCAATAGCTTTAATAGACTTTGCTAAATTAACAGTAAAAAAAGCACACCGTCTACTCACAAATGGACCAGATCCTGAATTTAAACCCCAAGGACAAGCACCAAAAAGAATCCTTAATCAAATAGCAGCTATGGAAAGTGTTTTGAGTAAATTACAAAACACAACTTTAAACGCAAACGCTAGTTTGTTAAACTTAAATCTAAATACACCAAAAATTGGAATATCTGGGCTTTTTAATAGATAAAAAATTAACACATGGACGGTCGTTTTGTATGCCAATCAGTTTCTAATTGATATGCATGTCCAAAATTAAATAGCATGGATTCAGAAAATGGCCTGCCAATTAATTGAAAGCCTATTGGTATATTATTAGGAGTAAGACCACAAGGAATTGAAATACCTGGTAAACCTAGGTAATTTAAAGGTCTTGTACACCAAGGAACTTTTTCATTAATCGTTAGCGCATCCTTAGAAACAGCCAAGTCTATTTCTTCAAGTGTAGGTGGTTCAATTGGAATGGTTGGAGTAAATAATAGATCGCAATCAGTGAATGAAGTTTCAACAAAATTTTTAGTTAAATTACCTCTTAAACGCATAGCTCTTAAATAATCAACAGCAGAAACAAATAAACCAGCCTCTAATCTAGCACGTACTTCTGATTGATATTCCTCTGGCTTGTCACGTAGCCATTCTAAGTGTGTGTTAGTTACCTCTGCTTTTAAAACTATATTTGTCATATCTCTTAGTATTAATTGATCAGATACTTCAACCTCAATAACCTCCACTCCTAATTTTTTAAAAACAGAGAGGGCATCATCTAGGGCTTTGGAAATAGATTTTTCAACATTATCGAAAAAATAGTTTTTTGGAATACCAATTTTTTTCCCTTTAACACTCTCTGCATTTAGCAATTCTTCGAAATCTGGAACGGGCTCGCGACTAGTTAAAGAATCATACTTATCATAACCTGATATTACTTTAAAAATTCTTGCACAATCCAAAACAGTTCTTGTCATAGGACCAGCATTATCTAAAGAGTACGATAAGGGCATTACTCCATTTCGACTAACTCTTCCATAAGTTGCTTTAATACCAACCAACCCACAAGCAGATGAGGGAATGCGAATAGAACCACCAGTATCGGTTCCTAAAGAACCAAATACATTTCTTGCTGCAACTGCAGCTCCTGAACCACTTGATGATCCACCTGTCATAACATCTGTATTCCATGGGTTTCTACAATGTCCAAAATGCTCATTTCTACCTGTAGAACCAACTGCAATTTCAGCCATATTTAATCTTCCGATATTTATAGCACCTGATACATCATGAATTCTGTCTATAACGGTCGCATTAAAACTAGACTGATATCCATTTAAAACTTTTGAACCACAAGAAATTTTTTTATTCTTTAAATAAAATAGATCTTTATGTGCTAGTGGAATACCATGTAAAATTCCTAAACTTTCCTTAGTAGCCATTTTTTTATCTGCTTTTTCAGCCGAATTAATAGCATTTTCTTCATCTATATGAATAAAAGCATTAATTTTAGGATTCCATTTTTTTGCAGATTCTATGGAATACTTCACAAGTTCTTTAGATGAAATCTCTTTATTCAGAATCTTTTGTGAAACTTCAACTAAACTTAAATTCAATATTTCATCAGTCATAGCAATCTTACTTCTTTTTCAATTCATCTAGTATTTGGCCAAAATCAAATGCTTCAGTATCAAATAATAAATTATTATATTGAGATTTAAGTGAATCTCTGAGTGAGTTTATCTCACTTGAGATTGCAATAGCTTGGTTTTCTTCCACATTTTTATTATAATACACATTTGCAATTCTTTTGATATCATCTTCTGTTATATTACTATTACTATTTTTCATATAAAAACCTATAATTTACTTTAAAATACAAATATACTATTTTTTTTTTTAATCTTCAAACTTTACTTAATAAAATGAAAAAACATTTTGATTATATAATAATTGGAGCAGGAAGTGCAGGATGTGTTTTAGCAAACAGGCTATCAAATGACCCCAAAAATAATGTTTTGTTAATTGAAGCAGGACCTAAAGATTGGAATCCTGTTTATAATATCCCAATTCTAGCGGGTTATTTATATCGTTTGAAATACAATAATTGGTTTTATGAAACAGAACCTGAAAAATATCTAAATAATAGAAAAATTTTCTGGCCTAGAGGCAAAGTTTTAGGAGGATCATCTTCTATTAATGGAATGATATATACTATTGGATCTAAAAATGATTACAATACATGGAGACAATTAGGGAATTATGGCTGGGGATGGGAAGATGTAAAGTATTACTTTAAAAGGTCAGAAAAACTATCAGAAACAAAAAATATCAATGAAAATAACATAGGATATCTTCCTATAAATCAACCTACATTCTCTCATCCAATAACTGATGCTTTTATAAAATCTGGAATTGAATTAAATCATAAATTTTGTGAAGATTTCAATAACGGTCAACCTGAAGGGTTTGGATATTATAAATCTACTTGGGAAAAGGGAAAAAGAAAAAGCACCTCAAAAAGTTTTCTAAACCCTGTAAATAAAAGAAAAAACTTAACAATTATTACTAACTCTCATGTTAAAAAAATACTTTTTTCAAATAAATTGTGTATTGGTGTGGAAACAATAAAAGCAGGAAAAAAATATAAATATATTACTAATAAAGAAGTCATTTTATCTGCTGGCACTGTAAATAGTCCCACTCTACTTATGCAATCAGGTATTGGACCATCAGATGAATTAAGGAAAATTGGAATTAATTCAATTCACAGTCTACGAGGTGTAGGAAAAAACCTACAGGACCACCTTTTAGTTAGAGTGCAGATTGGATCTGATTATTTTGATACATTACATAACAATTTACGCTGGGATAAAATTACATTAAATATTTTAAGAGCTTACTTTTTTAACAAAGGCCTAGGTTCTATTTTTCCTCTTACAGCTGGTGCTTATTTAAAATCCAGACCAGAAATAGATTTTCCTGACCTTCAAAGTCATTTTCTTCCCGGTCTCTCTACTGGAAACATTAGATTTCCTTGGTCAAAAAAAACTAACCTTAGTCAAAATGGTTTTTTTGCAAATATTTACCAATTAAGACCAGAAAGCAGAGGAAGAATAACATTG
>MDSV01246775.1_pt1 | contig 11163 bp, 9 predicted proteins | sample 810851 | NCBI WGS metagenome assembly MDSV01 (sample SAMN05326640, study PRJNA326480) | marine metagenome | isolation source: seawater | place: Atlantic Ocean: North East | collected 2012 | reverse complement strand
TTCTGGTACTGTCGCTGCCGCTATTGAGGGTAGATTTTGTCAGTTATCACCGCTTGCAATATCAGTTACATCTAAAAAACCAAAATATGTTGCCGATCTAAATGATAAAATTAATTTTATTTTAGCCCATCTATTAAATAAAAAATATAAAAATAAAAATATTTATAATATAAATATTCCAGATATACCTTTTTCTAAAATTAAAGGTATTAAATACACTATCTTGGGAAATAGAAGAATTTCAAAGAAACCTATCATTAAGATAAAAAATAATATTATACTTGCTGAGATTGGACCTGTAGGAAATTCTATAAAATCAAATAGAAATACAGATTTCAAAGCTATCCTGGATAAATATATTTCTGTAACACCCTTAACTATAAACATGTGTGATTCCCAGAAAATTATTAATTCTATAATTCCTAAAAAATAAGTTATTATAACATTTATGAACAAAGATATAATTTCATCGGATCAACAAAAATTACTTATAAGTCGTTTAAAAAGTCAAGGTATAACTAATACGTCTGTTCTTGATGTGATTTCTAACATGCCAAGACATTTATTTGTTGAACCTGCTCTTAGAAATAGAGCTTATGATGATGATGCCTTGCCGATTGGTTTTAGTCAGACTATCTCCTCGCCATATATTGTCGCTAAAATGACTCAGTTATTGATAGAGGAAGATAGTATGGGAAAAGTACTAGAAATAGGAACTGGTTGTGGTTATCAGACATCAATACTATCTAAGCTTTTCAATCATGTCACTACAATTGAAAGAATAAAGCCACTGCAACATAAAACACAGACATTATTAAAAAATTTAGGGTATAAAAATATTAAATTTATATATGGCGATGGTTTCGATGGTCACAGTTTCAATGCGCCATATGATGCGATAATAATGACTGCATCGCCGACTGACATACCAAAAAAACTCATTAGTCAATTAACCTCTAATGGAAGAATGGTATTGCCACTTAATATGAATGGTAAACAAAAACTTTTCAGAGTAAAAAATACAAGAAATGGAGTTCTAAAAAAAGAGGTTGATGATGTTTTATTTGTGCCTATGCTTGAGGGTATTATTTAATATATGTATAACTTTTTAAAAAATCAACTATTATTATTTAAGTCTAAAAAAGTTCTAGGTTCATTGAGTTTTATAGAGTCAATATTTTTTCCCATACCTACCGATGTCTTATTAATCCCTATGGCTATGTCAAAATCTTATAAATGGATTGATTTAGCCTTAATTGCTACTATTACTTCTGTAATTGGAGGAGTAGTTGGATATTATCTTGGCGTATTTTTATTTAACGAAATCTACCCTTACATCATCGAGTATGGTTATTTAGATGAGCTTAGCCAATCTAAAAATTTATTTTTAGAGTATGGGGTTATAATTCTTTTTATATCAAGCTTTACACCATTGCCTTATAAAATATTTGTTATCACTGCAGGTTTACTTTCACTAAATATTTTTCTCTTTATTATAGTTTCGTTGATAGGAAGAGGTATGAGGTTTTTTTTGGTCGCTTATATTGCTAATCAATATGGCGACCCAATTCTTTACTATCTTAATAAATATTTTCTTTGGTTATCTTTTGCGATATTGTTATTTGTATTAATAAAATTATAAAATTAATCCTGCGCAAACTTTTCTATTTTCCGATATAAGTAAATTATATGTTTTGCAGGCTGACTCAGTTTTCATAAACTCTATCCCAATATTTTTTTCATGTATTTTCTGAATCAATTGACTATCAGGAATGATTACTTTTTCACCGGTACCTATTATAATGATTTCTGGCTTAACAGCTAAAATCTCTTCATAATTATTAAGAGTTGAGGTCTTTATATCAGTAATTTCCCATTTCGCTATACTTTCATTTTTGATTATGATGCTATTTTCAAAAACTTTGTTATCTATATAGAACTTATGATTTTCATAGTTTTTTATGAAAATACCAGATTTATTAGTTTGAAGAGTAAGTTCCATTATAATAAGAATTATAGATTAATTAATGATAATATATAGTTTTTTATACGGTAGGTCTAAATTATGTTAAGAATTGGAATATGTGGATTTGGAACAGTTGGACAGAGTTTTTTGCGCCATGCTATTCAATATCAAAGTGAAATTCGGTCGAATGTGTCTGTCGATTTTGAAATTTCTATTATAGCTGATAGATCAATTGAGACTAAGAAATATCCTCAGAATTCAAAGATTACAAATAATATTATGGATGTGGTCAGCAATTCAGAATTAGATATTATTATTGAATTAATTGGTGGCATCGATCTTCCATATCAATTAATAAAAAGTGCCATAAATAATGGCAAACATATTATAACTGCAAATAAAGCCTTGCTGGCCGAACATGGTGATGAGCTATTTAAATTGGCTAAAAAAAATAATATATATTTTGGCTTTGAAGCATCAGTTGCTGGAGCAATTCCAATAATTAAAACTTTGACTAATAGTATGGCTAATGAGGAGATTTTATCAGTAGCAGGTATAATTAATGGTACATGTAATTATATATTAGACCAGATGTCATCTAATAACCTAGACTTCAACGATGCTCTAGGTGGTGCTAAAAAACTTGGATATGCTGAGTCAGATCCGACATTTGATATTAATGGAATGGATGCAGCTCATAAAATATCCATACTGACCTCCTTGGTTTACAAGGTGGAATCACCTTTGAAACATATTCATGTTGAGGGAATTGAAAATATTACTCCAATGGATATGAAGTATGCCAAAGAGCTTGGTTACTGTATTAAACATATAGGTATAACAAAAAAAGATGGAGATTTTATTGAATGTAGAGTACATCCAGTTCTACTTTCGCTTGATAATATTTTTTCAAAAGTTGATGGAGTAAAAAATTCTATATTAATAAATGGAGATAAATTTGGGACATCAATGCTGTATGGTAATGGTGCAGGAGGAGAGGCTACGGCTTCTGCTGTCGTCTCAGATTTAGTTGATGCTATCAATTATATTTCTTGTGAAAACATAACTAATAAAAATTTTATTAGCAGGATAGGAGCAAGCTCTTTTAAAATTAAAGATAATAATGACATTGTTAGTCCATTCTATTTAAGAATTCATGCCGAAGATGTTTCTGGAGTAATGGCAGAGATAACTAATATTTTAGCTCATGAAGAAATAAGCATTGAAGCTGTGATGCAGCATGAACCTATTGATACTAATTCATTAATCCCAATTGTTATGATTACTAATGCAGTCGAAGGTTCATCAATCACTAATGCAATTGGAAAAATAGAATTATTAAAACATATTAAAGATAAAGTGCATGTAATCAGAGTATTAAAAACTGATGAAAAATAACATTAAATATTTTAGCACTCGAGGGAAAAGTGAAGGTCTTATTTTTAAAGATGTCATTTTTGAGGGGCTAGCACCTGATGGAGGATTATATATACCTAATAAATGGCCAAAACTAGACAAAGAAACTTTATTTAGTTTCTCAAATATGAGTTATCAGCAAATTGCTTTTAACGTAATCTCTCCTTATATTGACTCATCACTATCCGATAGTGATTTAAGAACAATTATAGACAAAGCATATTCATCATTTGATAATAATGAAATTACTCCCTTAAAAAAAATTAGCGATAAAGAATATCTTTTAGAATTATTTCATGGCCCAACTTACGCCTTCAAAGATGTTGCAATGCAATTTATATCACAACTAATGGGTTTTTATCTAAAAGAGAATAATCAGTCATTAAATATTCTCGGAGCTACCTCAGGTGATACCGGAGCAGCTGCAATTGAAAGTTTCAAAAATATAAAATCTACTAAAATATTTATTTTACATCCCTATAATAAAATATCTGAAGTACAACGAAAATTTATGACTACCATTAAGTCAGATAACGTTTTTAACATTGCGGTAAAAGGTAGCTTTGATGATTGCCAAAATATTATAAAACAAATCTTTTCAGATCAGTCCTATAAAAAAAATAACAATCTTACCGCAATTAACTCAATTAATTGGGCAAGAATTATGTGTCAAATCGTTTATTATTTTTACACAATGAGTAGGCTGAATACTCTTAATAAGAAAATCTTATTTTCTGTCCCAACTGGTAACTTTGGGGATATCTTGGCGGGGTATATAGCCGCCAAAATGGGTCTGGAGATAGATATGCTTAATATAGCTACTAATGAAAATGACATACTAACTAGAACATTGTATTCAGGTGCACATGAGTTACGAGAAGTGAAGGAAACCACTTCTCCCAGCATAGATATTCAGATATCTAGCAATTTTGAAAGGTTATTATTTGATATTACTAAAGACGCAATATATGTTAACAATTTAATGTCAGAACTTAGAGAAACAGGTACATATACTCTCAATGATAAAATAATACAGAAAATCAAGAAATCATTCTGCTCTTTTTCGGTATCACAAGATGAGGTGAATAGAACAATACAAGAGGTTTATAAAAAACATAACATTATTTTAGATCCACATACTGCTGTTGGTTTTTCATCTGCTAAAAAATGCTCTAAAACTTATGATTTGTTTATCACCTTGTCTACAGCTCATCCTGCTAAATTCAAAGATACTGTGGTTGAATTAGTTAATAATGAATCATTTGTTACAGAAAAAGTACAGAAACTTATGCAAATGGAAGAACAGATGATAATTCTTGAAAATAATGCTACTGTAGTACAAGAATTTATTACAAATAATATATAATGAGAACAATTATAATACTCCTGGGATTGATATTGCTACTGTATTACAGTAACAAGAAAGTTTCTGAAAATAATGTACTACTCAAAACTATTCTCAGCTCCGCTGTTGCTATATTGAGTATAATATTGGTCGCAGTAATTATGCTACATTTTTCGGGAAGTGGTGTTTAGTTATTTTATTTATCTAGAAACTTTTCTGCATCAAGCGCTGACATGCATCCAGAACCCGCAGATGTTATTGCTTGTCTATAGATAGAATCTGAGACATCCCCGGCAGCAAATACACCATCGATGCTTGTAGAAGTTATTCCACCCTCGCTTCCCCCTTTGACTTTTATATACCCATTTTTATCCATATTCAAAAAATTCTTAAATAATAACGTATTGGGCTGATGACCTATGGCAATAAAAACACCCGAACAATCTATTTTTTGGATTTTGTTTGATTGTGAGTCCTTCAACATTGCTCCTGTTACTTTAGTTTCATCACCAATTACCTCGTGTAGGTTTGAGTTCCAAATAACTTCTATTTTTTTGTCTTTGACCTTTAGATTCAGCTTATCTACAAGCATTGCCTCAGCTCTCAATTTATCACGTCTATGTATGAGAGTTACTTTTGAGGCTATATTAGATAAGTATAGAGCTTCTTCAACGGCAGTATTTCCTCCACCAACTACAATAACCTCTTGTCCTTTATAAAAAAAACCATCACAAGTAGCGCATGCTGATACTCCTTTCCCTAAATATGATTTTTCTGATTTTAAACCTAAGTATTTAGCGCTAGCTCCCGTAGCTATTATCAGAGCATCACATGTATAAGTTGAAGAATCACCCGTTAACTTAAATGGTTTCACGGAAAGATCTGCTTCTTTGATATGATCTAATATAATTTCAGTATTAAATTTTTCTATATGTCCTTTCATTCGCTCCATTAATTCTGGGCCCTGTAGATTATCATAATCTCCAGGCCAATTCTCAACATCAGTAGTTGTTGTTAGTTGTCCACCAACTTCTAATCCTGTAATTAGTATAGGTTTTAAGTTGGCTCGAGATGCGTAGAGTGCAGCCGTGTAGCCCGCTGGCCCTGAACCTAGTATTAAGAGTGGAGAGTGTTTGTTTTCCATGTGATATATCCTATATTAATCTTATTTTTATAACAACACTTAAAGAATATTTACGTTATCTTACATAGAAAATAACTTAATATTATATTAGAATAAGAGAAAACGAGGGTTAATGGCTCAAGTTAGAAAAAACAGAAAACTAACAACCAGTAGGTTTTCATTGATAAGAAAAGAAGTTATAGGTTTCTTTTATGTATTATTGACTCTTCTTTTTTTACTTTCAATCTATTCTCATGATCCTAATGACCCAACATTCCTAAACTCTGGGTTAGCATCATCTGTAAATAATTACATAGGTGTTTTTGGAGCTTACACATCCTTTATATTTTTTATGTTATTTGGACATGTTTCTTTGGCTTTACCTATATTATTGACATTCATAATTATTAAAAATTATAAAAATAATACAAATAATCAAAGCTCATCAGATAGAATTATGAATATAGGACTCTTAGCTCTAATAATTTTGTCTAGCTGCGTTATCATGAGTTTTATTGGTATTAATTTTATTGGTGAACTAGAACCAGATATTTATGGTGGAGGAATAGGACTACTACTTTATAACAAACTTAATTCGTTCATTGGGATATCAGGAACTATTATAGTTTCATTTCTTATATTTTTTTATTCATTATTAACTTATTTACATATTTCTATACATTCACTAGCAACAACAATTATCTTATTTAGTAAGTATCTTTATTTAAAAACTAAATTTATTGTAAATTCAAATTATGAAAGATTTCTTTTGTATCGAGAAAAAAAGAAAGATGGTATTAAGGTGAATAAAACCAATAATGCTTTTGAAGTTAAAACATCGATTGAAATCCCAAAAAAAACCACTCATATAAGTAAAAGAGCTTTTAAAGAAAAACAAACAGAGCTTTTTGCTACCCAAAGCAAAGCTGAGCTCCCTTTGCTTGAGTTATTGGTACAACATGAGAGTGATGCTGTTGCCCATGATAATGAGTCATTACAACTAATGTCTAGGTTACTAGAGACCAACCTAAGAGATTTTGGAATAGAGGTAGAAGTTGTTTCTGTTAAACCTGGTCCAGTAGTTACCTTGTTTGAGGTAAATCCTGCCAAAGGAATAAAGGTTAATCAGATTAATAATTTATCAAAAGATCTAGCAAGAACAATGTCTGTCACTAGCTTAAGAGTTGTTGACAATATTCCAGGAACATCATCTATTGGAATTGAAGTTCCAAATGAGAGCCGAGAAATGGTTTCTTTAAAAGAAATAATAATTTCAAATGCTTATGAAAAATCGAAATCTCCATTAACTATTGCATTAGGTAAAGATATACAAGGTAATCCAGTATGCACAGATTTGCAAAAACTACCACATTTACTAGTTGCAGGTACGACAGGATCAGGTAAGTCAGTAACACTTCATACAATGCTCGTGAGTTTATTATATAAATCTGATCCAACAGACTTAAAAATGCTACTAGTTGATCCAAAAATGTTAGAGCTAAGTGTTTATGACGGGATTCCTCATTTGTTAAATCCTGTTATTACAGACATGAATGATGCATCAAATGGGCTACGCTGGTGTGTGCAGCAAATGGAAAAAAGATATCGAATTATGAGTGAATTAAGCGTTAGAGACATAAAGGCATATAATAAGTTAATATTAGAAAATGAGCAGACAGGTGACAAACTAGAAGTTAATAGTCACAAAGGTGATGATACTCTATATCATACAAAGTTACCGTACATAGTTGTTGTTATTGATGAATTTGCAGACATGATGCTTGTTGTAGGAAAGAAGGTAGAGGATCTAATTATTAGATTGGCGGCAAAAGCAAGAGCAGCAGGAATACACTTGATTTTAGCAACACAAAGGCCTTCTGTTAACGTCATAACTGGGATTATTAAAGCTAACATACCTGCAAGAGCAGCATTACAAGTGACTACTAATATTGACTCAAGAACTATAATTGATAGTATGGGCGCAGAAAATTTATTAGGAAATGGAGACATGTTATTCATGAGTCCTGGCTCAAGAATTCCTCGCAGAGTGCATGGCGCTTATGTCAGTGATGATGAAGTAAAGGATATTGTCAAATTTTTGAAAACAAATAGTGAGGCTTCGTATATAGAATCACTATTAAACCTCGAAAATGACGATTCACAAAATGATATAGTTGATATTGATTCTAATGATGATCCCCTATATAAAGAAGCTGTGGAAATTGTACTTGATACTAAAAAAACATCGATATCTTTCATTCAAAGAAAATTAAGAATAGGATATAATCGTGCAGCAAATATAATAGAATCTATGGAAGCTAAAGGCATACTTTCTGCTCAGCAATCAAATGGAAATAGAGAAATTCTTAATAAAGAGAACTAATGCCAATATATGAATTTAAATGCTTGATATAAATCTAATAGTCAGTGAAACCAAGGATATCCAGAAAAAACTTAAAAGCAGAGGTTTTCTATTAGATCATGAACATATAATAAAGTTATATGAAGAAAGAAAAAGTCTTATAGTTAAAAAAGAGTCTATTGCAGAAAATAAAAATAAATTGAGCAATAAGTTCAAAGAAGCTAAGACAGAAAAAGAAAAAATATTGATAAAGAAAGAATCTCAAGATTTAGAGTCTTTAATATTACAAAACAAAAAATTACTCGAAAATATTGAAAAACAATTAGATATTATCCTATTGGAGATTCCTAATATCCCATCTTCTGATTCACCTATTGGCAACGGTGAGTCAGCTAATGTTATTACAAAATCTTGGGGAAGTCCTATTAAATCTAATATAGAACACTCTTTACTACTTTCAAATAATGGATTATTAGATTTTGAGTTAGGCGCTTCAATTTCACAAACTAGGTTTGTTGTCATGAAGGGTAAGATAGCTAAACTACATCGCGCTTTGTCTACTTTTATGATTAATATGCATACCGATAATAATGATTATATGGAATATAATGTACCATTAATAGTTAATAGGAAATCACTGATTGGTACTGGGCAGCTGCCAAAGTTCGAAGAAGATTTGTTTAAGATTGACGGTCATGATCTCTATCTTATTCCAACTGCTGAAGTGCCTTTGACTAATATGTTTAGTGGTAAAATACTCAATGAATCAGATCTTCCCATCAAGGTTGTTGCTCAAACGCCATGCTTTAGATCTGAGGCTGGCTCATATGGAAAAGATACCAAAGGCATCATAAGACAGCATCAGTTTGAGAAAATCGAGCTAGTACAAATTATCAAACCTCAATATGCAGATGATGCTCTTGAGCAAATTACTTTGAATGCGGAAAATATTATTGAAAGCTTAGAGATACCCTACCAAAGAGTGGCTCTCTCAACAGGTGACCTAGGATTTTCTTCATCCAAAACAAATGATATTGAGGCATGGTTTCCCAGTCAAAATCGTTATAGAGAGATATCATCTTGTAGTTGTTTTAATGATTTTCAGTCTAGAAGACTAAATATAAAATTTAAGAATCAGGCAACTAAAAAGAAAAATTATGTATATACTCTAAATGGCTCTGGTCTAGCAGTTGGAAGAACTATGGCTGCATTGATAGAAAATCATACCAAAAATAACATTATTAGCATCCCATCTGTTTTACATAGTCTAACTGGTTTTAAAACTATAAAGTTATGAACTTAGTAAGTTTTATTCTATAATAACTCATTAAATCGGAAGCGTGCCAGAGTGGTTGAATGGGCCGGTCTTGAAAACCGTTAGGGAGTCAAATCTCTCGTGGGTTCGAATCCCACCGCTTCCTTTCAATTATTGTGAAAGATAAAAAATATTACAGCTGGATATTATATGACTGGGCTAACTCAGCTTATGCAACTATTGTATTGGCTGGTTTTTTCCCAATAATTTTTTCAGATTACTTTGCATCTTCACTTACACAACCTGAAAGAACATTAGCGCTAGGTATATCTAATTCAAGCGCAAGTTTATTAATAATTTTGATTGCTCCTTTTTTAGGCTTATTAGCAGACAAAAGAGGCAAAAAATTGAAATATTTAATTTTATCGGCATCAATAGGAATAGCTGTGACTTTTTTCCTTACTTTTATAGGTAGAGATGCTTGGGCAATTGCATCTATACTATTTAGTATATCTCTTTTTGGTTTTATGTTATCCAATGTCTTTTATGACTCTATGTTATTGAGCTTTGATAATAATAAAAATTATAACTCAATTTCTTCTTTTGGCTATGCTGCAGGCTATCTTGGCGGAGGTATTGCTTTTATAATGGCCTTATTTTTCCTTTTTTATTTTAAAGATTCTACTTATGATCTTATAGTTAATAAAAAAATTATTTTTATCTTTACATCATTGTGGTGGCTTTTATTTACAATACCTTTGCTAATTTTCTGGAAAGATACTGATAAACCTAATATCAAACAAAGCTATAATTTAATCAATACCTTTAAAGATATAAGGGCAGATAAGAGATTACTATATTTCTTATTAGCATATTGGATTTATATTGATGGCGTAGATACCGTTATAAGAATGGCTGTAAATTTTGGTATTACAATTGGCTTTTCGTCGAGTGATTTACTAATTGCTTTATTAGTAACTCAATTTGTTAGTTTTCCTGGAACGATTATGATTAATAGCATAGCAAATTATAAAACAAGTGAATTTAGTATTATGCTATGTCTGGTTATATATATTCTCATTACTTTTATATCTTATGGTTTAAACACAATTTTTGAATTCTATCTTATTGCAGTTTTAATTGGCTTGGCTCAAGGCGGAATACAAGCACTAAGCCGTTCATATTATGCTAGAATAATACCAAGTCATCGAAGTTCGGAATATTTTGGTGTATATAATATGCTTGGTAAATTTGCAGCACTTCTTGGTCCATTACTTGTTGGTGTTATAACTTATTATACTGATGACTCGAGATTGGGGATGTTAAGCATATCTTTGTTTTTTATAATTGGGATTTATTTTTTTAAAAAACAGACTAATTTTAATAGTTAAATTAGGGTAGGTTGGCAGAGTGGTCGAATGCGCTACCTTGGAAAGGTAGTTAGCTAGCAATAGTTACAAGGGTTCGAATCCCTTACCTACCTAATTCACTCACTATATGGTGTCAAATCCCTCCCTCTTCATGATAAAGTTATTATATGCAAAGGTTTATAGTTTTAGATACAGAGACAACAGGTTTTTCTCCTGGGAATGGAGATAAAGTAATTGAGATTGGTTGTGTTGAAATAATCGATAGAAAAATTACAAATAATTCCTATCATGTGTATATAAATCCTAATAGAAAAGTTCCTTATGGC
>MDSV01008743.1_pt1 | contig 11163 bp, 16 predicted proteins | sample 810851 | NCBI WGS metagenome assembly MDSV01 (sample SAMN05326640, study PRJNA326480) | marine metagenome | isolation source: seawater | place: Atlantic Ocean: North East | collected 2012 | reverse complement strand
TATATCATGAAAAGCTAAAACACATTCATCTTCATAGATTTTTTTACAAGGAATTTCACCTCTTAAGATCTTAGCAAAAATATTATTTTTATCGTAGTTCATTTTATTTTTGTCTCTTTTTTAACTCATCCATCACATCCTCAATTTTAATGCTGTTTGCTTCTAAAAGTACTACTAAATGATATAAAACATCTGCTGCTTCATGAGTTTTATTATCATTTTTTTCGATGGCTTCTATTAGCTCTCCTACTTCCTCGTTCACTTTATCAATACACATTTTTTTGTTTTTTAATAATTTGTTTGTATAGGAATCTTTTTCGTCTGCATTTTTACGCAAACGAACAACACTTACTAATTCTTCTAAGGACTTAAACATTCTTATATTCTAACAGGTATACCTTTTGAGTCCAAATATTGCTTTGCTTCTGGTATTGAATATTCTCCAAAATGAAATATTGAAGCGGCGAGAACAGCACTTGCCTTTCCTAGAGCAAATCCTTCATACAAATGTTCTAAGTTTCCAACACCACCTGATGCTATAATTGGTATATTCACGGAGCTAGATACTTTCTCTGTCAGTTCTAAATCATAACCTTTTTTTGTTCCATCTCTATCCATTGAAGTTAGTAAAATTTCACCTGCACCTAAAGATTCTATTTTTTTTACAAAATCTAATACATTTTTTCCAGTAGAAGTTCTGCCACCATGAGTAAAAACTTCCCAACCTTTATTGATTTTTTTTGCATCCACAGCAACAACAATACACTGTGATCCAAATTTTTTTGCAGCATCTTTTATTAAATTTTCATTTGTAACAGCTGCAGTATTTATTGAAACCTTATCGGCGCCCGCAAACAATAAATCGCTTATATCTTTTAATGTGCGCACCCCACCACCTACAGTTAATGGAACAAAACATTTTTTTGTAGTTTTTTTGACAACCTCTAATATTGTATTTCTATTTTCATTTGAAGCTGTAATATCTAAAAAACAAATCTCATCTGCCCCATTATCATTATATATTTTAGCTTGCTCAGCTGGATCACCAGCGTCTACTAAATTTAAGAAATTAATTCCTTTGACTACTCTTCCGTCTTTAATATCCAGGCAGGGTATAATTCTTTTTTTTAACATTTAGATAATTTTACTTAGCTCTTTAATATTGATATTTCCATCATAAATTGCTTTTCCCACAATAACTCCTTCTATCTTTTTTCCAAAAGAATGGCTGTCATTTTGATCAGAACCTAAAGATATTATTTTTTTTATTTCTTCTATCGATCCAATTCCCCCAGAAATTACCATAGGAATTTTAGTTTTTAAAGAAAGTTGGTAAGTCTCATCAATGCTCGCACCTAATTTACTTCCGTCCTTATCTATGTCAGTGTAAATCACTCGGGAAACTCCAAAATTATTTATTTCTTTTAAATAGTCTAAAGGTTTAACCAAAGTATTTTTTTTCCATCCAGATAATGACAAGTGACCTTTTTTTACATCAAGCGCTACAGCAATTTTATTTTTAAATTTCTCACAAGCTTTTTTAAGAAAATTTAAATTTTCTATAGCAGCCGTTCCTAAAATAACTTTATCTATGCCAGTATTTAACCAGGTTTCGATATGTTCTAGAGATCTTATCCCTCCACCTAGTTGGATTTTTATTTTTGTTTTTGAAATAATTTCTTTAATTACTTTTGAATTTACAGACTTTCCTGTGACCGCTCCATCCAAATCAACTATATGTAAATTTTTAAATCCTAAAGTGCTAAATTCAATTGCTTGCTCTAAAGGGGATTTATTATACTCAGTAAGTTTATTAAAATCTCCCTTTAAAAGCCTTACACAATTACCTGCTTTTATATCAATTGCAGGAAAGATTATCATTTTTAAAATTATAAAGTTCCTTTTGTTGAAGGAATTTTATTTTTGATTCTTTTATCAATTTCTAAAGCTTGCCTTAATGATCTTGCGAGACCTTTGAAACAAGATTCTATTATATGATGACTGTTATCACCATATATATTTTCTACATGTAAAGTTATTCCCGCTGACTGTGAAAAAGCTTGAAACCATTCCTTAAATAACTCTGTATCCATTTCACCTAATTTTTCCACTTTTAACTTAACCTTCCATACTAGATAAGGTCTATTAGAAACGTCTATGGATACTCTAGTTAGTGTTTCATCCATAGGAATTAAAGCATGACCATATCTTCTGATTCCTTTCGATGTCTTAAGCGCTTTTTTTATACACTCTCCTATAGCTATACCCGTATCTTCCGTTGTGTGATGTAAATCAATATGAGTGTCACCTTTGGCAAATATTTTTAAATCAATTAAAGAATGTTTAGATAATTGTTCAAGCATGTGATTTAAAAAACCTATTTTAGTTTCAATTTTATAAACTCCCGCGCCATCTATATTAGACTCAACAGTTATGTTGGTTTCTTTAGTTTTTCTAATTATTTTAGCTTTTCTTGCCATACAACACGTCTTTTTATTACCAAGGTATATAAGTAATTTAGGAATATATCAATAAAGTGGATTTAAGCACTTGAAGATATTAAATCAATATCTACATAGAATAGTGATGAATAACAAATCTAGTTGGCATGGGACAACAATTGTATTAATAAGAAAAAACAATGATGTTGTTGTTGCTGGGGACGGCCAAGTAAGTCTTGGCAATACAGTGCTAAAGAGTACTGCAAAAAAAGTTCGTAAAATTGAAAAAAGAAATGTAATAGCTGGTTTTGCAGGATCAACTGCAGATGCTTTGACTTTGTTTGAAAGATTGGAAGCTAAATTAGAAAAACACGCAGGAAACCTAACTCGTGCAGCTGTAGAGTTAGCTAAGGACTGGAGAACAGATAAATATTTAAGGAGATTAGAAGCGTTAATGGCTATTGCTGATAAGGAAAAGAGTTTTATAATTTCTGGAACAGGTGACGTTCTAGAGCCTGAAGAAGGAATTATTGGAATAGGGTCAGGAGGCAATTACGCTTTAGCAGCAGCAAAGGTACTAATGGATTCTAAAATGAGTGCAGAAGAAATTGCTAAAAAATCTATAAAAGTTGCATCAGAAATATGTGTGTACACAAATAACAATATAACTATGGAAAAAATTTAATCTAATGAAACAAAAAACAAATGTGACACAACTGCAGAAAAAAGACTCTTCTCAAGAAAAGAATGATAGATCTATAGTTTCTTCATTATCTCCAAGAGAAATAGTTTCAGAATTAGATAGATACGTTATTGGCCAAAAAGCAGCAAAAAGAGCTGTAGCGATTGCTCTCAGAAATAGATGGAGAAGACAAGCACTTGAAGGTGATATGAAAGATGAAGTTTTGCCAAAAAATATTCTTATGATTGGTCCTACTGGTGTAGGAAAAACAGAAATATCAAGAAGACTTTCAAAATTAGCTGAAGCTCCCTTCATAAAGGTGGAGGCTACAAGATTCACTGAAGTTGGATATGTTGGAAGGGATGTAGAACAAATAATTAGAGATCTTCTTGAGATTGCAATAGCTATTGAAAAAGAAAGAATGCGAAAAGAAGTCTACACTGCCGCATCTCAAGCAGCTGAGGAAAGAGTTCTTAATTCACTGGTTGGTAGCAAAGCAAGTGTTGCCACAAGAGAAAGTTTTAGAAAAAGACTAAGAAGTGGAGATCTTGATAATAATGAAATTGAAATTGAAGTAAGCGATACATCCAATATGCCAAGTTTTGAAATACCTGGCATGCCTGGCGCAAACGTTGGGATGATAAATATATCTGAAATGTTAGGTAAAAATATGAAAAAAGGTAAAAAGAAAAAAATGACAATAAAAGAATCTCATGAAATCCTAATTGCTGAAGAATCAGATAAAATGATTGAACAAGATACGATTATAAAATCAGCAAAAATTTCAACTGAAAATAATGGAATTGTATTTTTAGATGAAATTGACAAAGTTTCTGCTAGAAGTGATCGTGTTGGCGGAGATGTATCTAGAGAAGGAGTCCAAAGAGACTTATTACCACTAATCGAAGGAACAACTGTTAGCACAAAACATGGTCCAATAAAAACTGACCATATTCTATTTATAGCATCAGGAGCTTTTCAGTTAGCAAAACCTTCTGATTTATTGCCAGAACTTCAAGGCAGATTGCCTATTAGGGTAGAATTAAACGCTTTGACTAGTGATGACTTTAGAAGAATATTAGAAGAACCTGATAATAGTTTAATTAAACAATATAGAGAACTTTTAAAAACAGAAAATGTTACACTTGAATTTTCTAAAGATGGAATTGAAACAATAGCAAAGTTAGCAACTGAAATTAATTCTACAATAGAAAATATTGGAGCAAGACGACTTTATACAATTATTGAAAAAGTTCTAGATGATATTAGTTTTACTGCAACCGATAGGAGTGGTGAAAAAATTATTGTTGATGAGAATTATGTTACAAAAAATCTTGGCGAGCTTGCAAAAGATACTGATTTATCAAAATTTATTCTTTAAATTTTTTATTTTTTCTTAAGATAATACTAATAGCTCCCTCACCACCATCTTTTAAATCAGCTTTTGATATTTGCAAAACTTTGTCTTCTAAACTTTTATCATTTTTTATATAATCGGGTACAGAGTTTTTAAGAACACTTAACTTTTCTGATAAATATGGATTATTATGAGTTTTGGACCTTGAACCTTTACCAGTTATAATCAACAGTCTTTTATATCCATTATCAAAAGAATTTATTATAAAATTTTTTACTATTTGATTTGCCTCATCTAATGAATATCCATGTAGATCGATTTTTCTAAATCTATCTGAATTTACATTATTTTTTCTAGTGGATGCATCCTTATCATAAACATCATTAAAATGCTCTGTGAACTCTATCCATTCTTTCTTATCTTTTAATGTTGCTTTATATTTTTTTTTCACTACTCAGTTGTTGTGTCAACTAAATACCATGTGGGATCTTGACTCCACATATTTTTTGAGAATTTCCAAACATCATTTACAGTTTTAATTGTATCTGGACTTCCTTCAACCAGTTGATCATTTTTATCTTTAACACAGGTAATTATTTCACTCACAAAATTAACTGTTGCTTTATAAATATTTTCCATTTTTTTGAATTCTTCAACTTTTGCAGATTTTATTCCTATAAATGTTATTTCACTTTTCAATTGTTTACTCTTTCTAGCGTCTATAGCTTCAGAAAATTGAGTAAACATATTTTTTGCTAATAAAGGTTTTAAGGATTTTTTATCACCTTTGGCGAAAGACGTAATTATTTGTTCATAGGCTGCTTCTGCACCTTTTAAAAAATGTTTTTTTGCATCCTCATCGACTTCGCCTCTTCTCATAGCTTCGTTGATTTCTACATCCTTGAGAACTTCCATGCCTTTAGGAAAATATTTATTTACTGTCTTTCTCTGGTGCCCAGTTTTTCTACCTAAAATATTTCTAAGTCTTAAAAAAATGAAACCAGCAAACATAGCTAGTAAAATTATGTCGATGTATCCAAATTGCTGTCCCATGAGTATTTTGATTATAGTACTTAAATGATATAGTATGCAAATAAAAATAATCTGACAAATGAACGCAATATTACTTTTTATAATTGGTATTCCTTTGGTAGAAATTTACTTTATGATAAAAGTAGGTGGGTTTATTGGAGCTTTTAACACCATCTTTTTAATTTTTTTTACCGCAGTTACTGGAATTTTTTTTGCAAGGTTAGAGGGTTTAAATGCAATAAAATCTGGATTCCAACAATTAGTTAAAAATGAAATCCCAATATATGAGATGATATCTGGAGCCGCATTAGCTTTTGCAGCACTACTTCTAATAATACCAGGATTTTTAACTGATATAATTGGTTTTTTATTAATTGTTCCTTTTACAAGAAAATTTTTTATAAAAATAATTACATCAAAATTTAAAAAACAAAAAGTAGATGAAAATATAGTTGAAGGTGAATTCGAAGAAAAAATGAAAGAAACCATAACAAAAGAAGAAGAAAAATGAACTACAAAATTGTATCCAAATTTATAAAAGATATTTCTTTTGAAATACCTAGCGCACAAACTTTTCATATGTTGGAAAAAGAAATAGCAAAATATACTTTAAACTTTGAGATAAAAAGTAAACCATTTAAAGATAATATTGTAGAAGTTAATACAATTTTAAAATTATTGCCTGCTCCGGAAATAAAAAACAAAATTTTAACCGAAATTAATCTTACGGCATTAGTATCTATTGAAAATAAAAATATTGATAAAAAAGAATTAGAGAAAATAATTTTGATAAAGATACCTACAGAAATATATCCACAATTATATAAAATGTTTGTTTATTTATTTAATGAAGCTGGTGTAAAAAATATTATGATTAATAAAGAAGTTAATTTTGAAAAAATGTACAATGAAAAAAATAATAATTAATTATAATAATTCTTTTGAAGGTCAGTTTTAAGGTAATTTTTATGATCTTGTAATTCAAGATTGTTAGGCTTTATAATTTTTTTTGAAGCTAAGATTTTATTTTCTAAATTTTTATTAACTTCTGAAATAGTATTGTTGTTACTGTTCAAATTTAATTTTGGCTCTTTTTGGTCCACTAGATTTACATAAACTTCTCTAAGTAGCTCACAATCTAAAAGTGCACTATGTTTTTCTCTTTTTGAATTATCAATATTAAATCTTTTGCAGAGTGCATCAAGGGAGTTTTGGGATCCAGGATATTTTTGTCGAGCTATTTCCAAAGTATCTATTATATTTTCTTTTGTGATTTCTTTTTCCTTTATTAATTTTAATTCATAATTCAAAAAAGATAAATCAAAGGCTGCATTATGAATTATGATTTTTTTACCCTGTATAAAATTAATAAATTTTTCAGAAATCTCTAAAAAAATTTTTTTATCTGATAAAAAATCATTTGAATATCCGTGTACTTTATAGGCCGCTTCTGAAACTGATCTTTGCGGGTTTATATACTCATGAAAAATATTTTTTGTTGGAATTTGATTATTCAATTCAATACATCCAATTTCTACTATTCTGTGTTTTTCAGAAATTGATAGACCTGTTGTTTCCGTATCTAAAATTATTTCAAGCATTTCTTAAAATTTTTTTTAAAACAATTTTAACATTTTTTTTAGCCGATTTATCAAAATTATTTTTTATAATAAAATTAGATTTTTTTTTTTTAATTTCTACAGAAAGTTGCATCTTTCTTAGTTTTTTTAAAATATTAACATTAAATCCAGGTCTTTTTTTTAATCTTTTATTTATTTCTTTTTTGGTAGCATCTACGAAGACCAAAATATCGCTCTTTTTATTTATTTTATTTTCTATTAAAAGTGGAATATCTAAAATAACAATTTTTTTATTTTTATTCTTTTTAATAAAAGCATTCATTCTTATTCTAATTTCAGGATGAATAATTTTAACAACTTTTTTTATATTTTTTTTATTGGCTACAACAGCCTTAGAAATATGACTTTTTTTAATAGGAAAAGATGTTATATAATTTGGAAGTAATTTTTTAAGTTTAGCATAACATTTTTTATTTTTTTTGTATAATTTAGAAACTTCATTATCAGCATTAAATACTGGATGCCCAAATTGCTTGGCAATAAAACTTTTGCCTGCTCCTATGTCGCCAACTACTCCAATTCTAATCATGTATCTAATAAATTAATTGTTTTATTATCTATTTTTGGCATGATCTTGTGCCAAATGGTAAAAGCTTGATGAGCTTGGTATATAAACATCATTTTTCCGTTTTGAATTTTATGCCCATACTTCTCAGCCTGCAAAAGAAATTCTGTTTTATTTGGATTATAAATAACATCATAAAATAATTTATTTTGACTTATATTTGAATAATCTAATTTAATTTTTTCACCATCTTTAAGGCCTACACTTGTAGCATTAATTATAATATCAAAATCTGGCGTCTCTCCCCAATCTATAATTTCTATGTCTTTAAATACATTTTTTAAATCTTCTGCTTTTTTTTTAGTTCTGTTGCTTAAAATAATTTTAGATATTTTCATTTTTTTTAAAGCTAATATAATAGAAGGAACAACGCCTCCGGCTCCTAAGATAAATACATTTTTATTTTTTACTTCGTAATTTAAACTTTTTAATGAAAGTTCAAACCCAGCTACATCTGTGTTATGACCAAAAACTTTATTTTGTTCTCTATAAATTGTATTTACAGATTGGGCTTCATTGGCAATTGGCGTTAATTCATCTAAAAATTTTATAACAGATTTTTTAAAGGGAACGGTTACATTCACTCCATTAATCTTATTATTTTTTACCTCGGATATTATTTCTTTAATATCGTTTTCATTAATCTGTTTTTTATCATAAAAAGCTTTTATTTTATTTTGCTTAATCCAATAGTTATGTAGTTTGGGCGATAAAGAGTGTTCAATCGGATTTCCTATTACTAAATATTTGTTCATTTAAAGTTTTTTAAATACTCCTTTATTTTTTTTACTGGTAAACCCATTATAGTGTCTTTATCACCTTCTATTTTAGAAAACAAAAATTTACCATCAGCTTCAATTTGATAAACATTATAAGCATATAATTCTTTGTCTTTTATTTTTGCTAAGTATGATTTTAGTTCACTCAAATTCATTTGCTTCATTGTTAGATTGGCAGTGTCTGTATAATTCCATATCATAGAACCATTTTTAGATACACAGACAGAACTTATTAGTTGATGTGTTTTTCCATTCAACTTTTCTAAAATAGACAAAGCTTCATCTCTGCTTTTTGGTTTGGAAATAATTTCACCATTTAAATCTATAACGCTGTCAGCTCCAATTACAATTTTCCCATTTTCTTTTTGACTAACTTTATTAGCTTTTAGTTCTGCAAGATTTTTTGATATTATTTTTGGACTAGCATTTTCTTTTTTTAATGATTCCTTAATCAAATCCTCATCAATATTAGCTGGCATTACCTCACACTCAATATCATTTTCACTTAAAATTTTTTTTCTTACTCCACTTTTTGATGCAAGAATAATTTTATTAATCATCTGGAATTTATAATATCTAATATTTTTATAATAGAAGCTGCAGTTTCTTCTACAGATTTCCTTGTTACATCAATAATGGGCCAATTATATTTTTTAAATATCTTTTTTGAAACTTCTAGCTCATTAAGAATTTTTTTTTCGTCCGTATAATCACTTGGTCTATCTTCGTTCATTGATTGGATTCTATTTCTTCTAACATCTGAAAGTCTTGTTGCGTCACAAACAAGCCCTACTACACAAAGTTTTTTTACATTTTGTGTAATTTGATTGGGTAAATCTTTTTTGGGTATAAGAGGAACATTTGTAACCTTGTACCCTCTGTTGGCTAGATAGATTGATGTTGGCGTTTTACTGGTTCTGCTTACTCCAACCAAAACTACATCTGACTTATCAAGGTCTGATATAATTTTTCCATCATCATGTGCTATGGTAAATTGAACAGCTTCAATTCTTTTATAGTATTCGTCATCTAAAATATGTTGACCACTAGGTTTTCGGCTTGCTTCTTGATTTAATAATTTTGAAAAATCAGAAATTAAACTTCCCAAAACCTCAAAACTAGGAATATTATTTTTTTTAGTTTCTATTTTCATATAGTTTGCAAGATCTTTATCTACAATTGTATATAAAATTATTATATTTTTTTCAGTTTGACATTTAGAAATAATTTTATTTATTTGATTTTCTGTTCTCGTAAAAGAATAGTGAATAGTTTTACACTCAAAATTTAAAAATTGCGCCTTTAGAGCTAAAAATATTCTATCTAAAGTTTCTCCGGTTGAATCTGAGACTTGATAAACTTGGTAGATCTTGTTCATAATGCTGTTAATAAACTATTAATATTAGATAATATTCATAAATTTTTTAATTAATTGATATTATTAAGAATAATTAACAATAATTTAAACAATTTATATACGTTAATAAATTATAAACAAATCCCTATAAAAATTAATAACTTGTAACATATGTAAATAAATCAATAGCTTATAATATATATTAATAACAATCTTTATGGATAAACTGTACACAACTAATTAATAACGCTATTAACAGGACCAAATATTACTACTAACTTAATTATATAATATATTAATGAACGATATATTGAGAGCTTGTATAAAAGATAAAAAAACTTCATATGTCCCTACCTGGTTTATGAGGCAAGCTGGTAGATATTTACCAGAATTCAGAGAGATAAGAAAAAAAAATCCTAACTTTATAAAATTATGTTTACAACCAAATTTAATTAACAAAATTACACTACAACCTTTAAAAAGATTTGATATAGATGCTGCAATAATTTTTTCAGATATATTAATGATACCTTTTGCTTTAGGGCAAGAAGTTGAATTTAAAAAAGGTTTTGGACCTACTTTAAGTAGTTTTAATTTAGATAATATTATTAATACTGACCCAGTGGACTTTGTCCAAAAGTTATTACCTATTTATAAAGGAATAGAATTAGTTAAAGCAAATACTGATAAAAAATCTCTCATAGGGTTTACCGGCGCTCCTTGGACTTTATTATTATATATGTTGAATAATGAGTCTCCAAAAAAAAATTTTAATTTTGAAAAAATAAACAAAGATAAATTTTTAATTAACAGATTATTAAAAAAATTAGAAGAAATGATATGTTTACATATAGATAAACAAATAGAGGCTGGCGCCAACATAATACAAATATTTGACTCATGGGCTGGATTACTACCAAAGAAAGAACTTCCAAACTATTGCTATATCCCAATCCTCAAAATTGTAGAATATGTTAAATCTAAAAAAATTCCTGTTATTTGTTTCCCAAGAGGAATTGGAGATAACTATATAGATTTTTGTTCTACCGTAAAGCCAGATTGTATAAGCATTGATTATGAAGTTGACCCAAAATTGATGAGAAAAAAATTAAAAGGTATTCCAATACAAGGCGGATTAGATCCTAAAATTCTTTTACTTGGTGAAGAAGAAGTTAAAAAAAATACTAAAAAATATCTCGATATATTTAAAGATTATCCTTATATATTTAATTTAGGGCATGGCGTTTTGCCAGAGACGAAACCAGAAACAATAGAATATATTATCCGTATTATTAAAAATAAATAAAATG
>MDSV01170897.1_pt1 | contig 11164 bp, 11 predicted proteins | sample 810851 | NCBI WGS metagenome assembly MDSV01 (sample SAMN05326640, study PRJNA326480) | marine metagenome | isolation source: seawater | place: Atlantic Ocean: North East | collected 2012 | reverse complement strand
TATTTACAAAATGATATAGACAGTTTTTTAAAAAAATATAATTTTAAATATTTAAATAAGATAGGAAAAGATTTTTTTTATAAAAATTATTAATTCAGTAACTGAATTTTTTTCATTATATCCTCTCTAAGTAAAACAAAATTTGATCTATATATCGGATGATATTTTTCTAAATAAGATGTAAATCTTTTATAAAATTTAACTTTATCACCTTCTAAAATATCAATCTTTTGAATATCAAATGAGTTTGCGGCATGAGTAATTGAACCATGGCAAGCAATTAAAATTTTAGATTTTCTAAGCAAAGATTCTATATCTGGAAATGAAGGGCTATATACTAGATAAATCAGCTTATCTAAATTTTTTTTATAAAATATTTTTTCATTAACTTTTTCAAAAAATTTTGTTTTAAGATCGTTAATAATCTTAGTATCAATAATACCTGTAGTAATAAGAATATTTGACTGTTTTGATATTGAATTAATTAGATCTACAAAATCATCATAACCTGGATTAATATTTGTATAAGATCTTATATAAAGTTCGCTGTACCATTTTTCATCTAAGTGAATATGTGTATAATCGTCCATAGGAATTTCATTTGAAAAATTATTATTTGTTTTATTTTTAATAAAATTATAATTACTTATTTTTGTTTTAATATAGGAATAATCCAGCATCTTCTGGAATATTTCATTTAAATTTGTATTTTCTGTGTCTTTAAAGAATTTAATCTTAAAAAGTTTGTAATAAATTTTAATTGAATTTATTAATCCTACTTTAATTTTTGACTTCAGACAAACAGCAGTCAAAACAGATCGTTCTTTTCCATCAAAAACAAAAATATAATCAAATTGCTTTTTATAAAGATCGTAAATAAATTTAATTTTATTAATTATATTACTTCTAGGAAATTGAATTACACTATTAAATAGATTTAAACTTTTAGCATAATCATAATTTTTATTTGATGCAATTAATGTAATATCACATTCTTTAAAATATTTTTTTATTGAAATTATTGTTGGGCAAGTAAAAATTAAATCACCAATTCTATCAGTTCTAAATATAAGAATCTTAATTAACATTTTCAGAAATATCTTGAATATTGAATTGAACTTCTTTTTTACCTTGCCATTCATTTAAACGAATGTTTCCAGCTATATTAATTTTTTTATTTTTATTTTTATAAAGGTAATTTTCTAAAACACTACCTTTACCATTCCATGCATATGCCTTAAAAGAAGTGCCATCCATTCCTAAGAACAAGGTTTTTATATGCGTATTCAAAATGATGTCAGTAGTAATTACTTTTAAATTTTCTATCATAAAAGTAGGCTCTCTGTTTCCTGATCCAAAAGGCGCTAGTAAATTAATTTCGTTATAAAAATCTTCATTTAGAGCACTTGGAGCTATCAATGCATCTAAATATAAGTTTTTTTCTATTGATAAATTCTTAAATATTTTTTCATAGTTTTTTATTAACAAATCCCTAAAAAGTGGGATATTTTTCTCACTTATTGAAAAACCACCAGCCATTTTATGCCCTCCACCTTTTTCTAAAATATTTAACTGAACAGCTTTTATTATTTGAATGCCAATATCAAATCCAATTATTGATCTTGCCGAACCTTTTCCATTTTTTCCATCTAATGAAATTATTATAGTAGGTTTATTATATTTATCTTTTATTTTTGAGGCTACAATTCCAATCACGCCTTCGTGCCAATTTTTTCCAGCTATAACTAGTACTGGATAGTTATGATGTTTTTTAATTTCAGAATCAACACTTTTAAAAAGTGACATCTCAATATCTTTTCTTTCTTTATTTGATTTATCTAAGCCAAGAGCAATCTGATATACTTTTTGTGGATCTTCAGATATTAATAATTCTGCTCCATGTGAAGAATTTCCTACCCTACCTCCTGCATTAATTCTTGGTCCTAATTTAAAGCCTAAATCAAAAATATTAGGAGTTGTCTCAATTTTACAAAGATCGAATAAGGTTTTGAGACCTAAGTTACTTCTATTTTTTAATATTTGTAAACCTTGTTTTACCAAAGCTCTATTTAATCCAATGAGAGGAACCACATCACAAACTGTTCCCAAGGAAACTAAATCTAAAAAATTTAACATATTGGGCTCATCTATGCTGTTGTTTTCAAACCATTTATTTTCCCTTAGTTTTTTGTTTAAAGCTACAAGAAAGACAAAACAAACTCCAGCTGCACATAAATAATTAAGATTAGAAGTATCGTCATGACGATTAGGATTTATTATAGCGCAAGCTTTAGGAAGCAAAATATCTGATTGATGGTGATCTAAAACAATCACATCTACATTAAAATTATTAGCTGTTTTAATCGGCTCATACGAAAGAGTCCCACAATCAACAGTAAAAATTAATTTTACGCCATTATTAATTAAGCTTTTAAATGATTTGCTGCTAGGTCCATAACCTTCAGTTTTTCTTTCAGGAATATAAGTTTTAATTTTTTGTTTTATGGATAAAAAATATTTTGCAAGCAAAGCAGTAGATGTAGCCCCGTCTACATCATAGTCACCAAAAATTCCTATTAAATCAAAATTAATAATACTTTTATAGGTTCTTTCAATGGCTTCATTCATATCTTTTAAATTCATAGGATTGGGTAAAAGATTTTTAATTTTAGGATCTAAAAAAAGATCTAAATTACCAATTTTTTCTTTTCTTATTGATAGTAGTTTTGAAGAAATTTCACTTAAAGAATATTTTTCAGATATACTTTTAACATCTGAAGAATCGAATTTTTTATATATCCAGTTTTTACCTGTAACTGAAGAAATATTCATTTTTTGTTTTGGTTTTTAAAAATTTTATTTGTTTTACCGTCTGCATGAAGCAATAAAGTTTCCGCATTATAAAAGTTACCTTGATCTTTTATCCCTTTCAAAAAATCTCCATCAGTAACACCAGTTGCACAAAAGATAACATCACCTTTAACCATATCTTCAATGTTATATTTTTTATTTAGATCTTTAATACCAAGATTTTTTGCTTTTGTTTTTTCTTCATCATTTGAAAAATGAAGTCTAGTTTGCATTTGACAGTTTAAACATTTTAGAGCAGCTGCAGCTAATACTCCTTCAGGAGCACCGCCTATACCTAAATATATATCAATTTTTTTATTAGGGTAAGCTACTGAAATAACGCCCGAAACATCACCATCTGTTATAAAGTTAATATTGACCTTCATTTTTCGTAAAGATTCTATTATTTTATCATGTCTAGGTCTTTTTAATATACAAGCTGTTAATTCGTTAATTTTAATATTTTTAGCTTCAGCCAATAATTTAATATTTTTTTCTACACCAAAATCTAAATCAATAATATTGTTAGGAAGATTAGAACCTATTGCAATTTTTTCCATATACATATCAGGCGCTTTTAACAAGTTACCTTTTTCTGAAACAGCCAATACTGATAATGCATTAGGTAAATTCTTTGCAGTAAAATTGGTACCTTCTAATGGATCAACGGCAATATCAAGTTCATCTCCCCTATTAGTTCCAACTTTTTCATTAACATAAAGCATTGGAGCTTCATCCATTTCTCCTTCACCAATAACAACTGTACCTTTCATTTGAATTTTATTAAGTTCACTTCTCATTTGATCTACGGCAGCTTTATCTGCTGCAATCTTATCATTTTTTCCTCTATATAAAGATGCACCATAAGCACCTTTTTCAGTAGTTTTTATAAAAGAATTTATTAATGATTTATTTATTGTCATTATAAAAAAAAATTATTTATTCAAAAGATTCATAAACTTAGTAAATATAATTTTTTCTACATCAGTAGTATCTTTTGAATTATCAATAACCATATATCTCTTCTTATTTTTTGATATTTTAATAAAAGCTTTTTGAACCTTACTATAAAAATTGGATGTAAATTTATCGTAGCGATTTTTATTTTTTCTTTTCTTTAATCTTTTCATAGCTTTTTTAATATTTACCGTAAGAATAAAAGTAAAATCTGGTTTTAAACCTTTCAGAATATATTTATGTAAGGAATTAATAAATTTCTTATTAACGTTTTTCCCGTAAACTTGGTATGCTATCGTAGAATCTATAAAGCGGTCACAAATAATAACTTTCTTTTTTTGGATTGCCGGTCTAATCTTATCTTCTAAATGTTCATTTCTTGCAGCTAAATAAAGTAAAGTGTCAGTATATTTATCAAATTTATCTTTTGAATTTGCGCCAAAGTAATCTTTTAAAATCACTTCTCTAATAATTTCAGCACTTTTGGTACCACCAGGTTCTCTTGTTAATATTGGAGAAATTTTTTTTTTTTTAATATTTCGATATAGTTTTCGAGCTTGATAAGATTTTCCAGAACCTTCAATACCTTCAAATGTTATAAAAATTGATTTTTTTTTATACATCACCCCAAACTAGATAATTTAATGAAGTAAATAATCTAACAAAAATATTAGATCTTTTCACATTTTCAGCTGCTAAAATATCAATCTCCTTTACAAGTTCATCAGATAAATAAACTTTTAAGATTCCCAGCTTATCTCCTTTGTTAATTGGAGTTCTAACTGGACCTTCGTATTCTAATATGGATTTAATTATTTTCTTTTTTCTTTTAGGTATTGTTATATAAAAATCTTCTGAGGGCAAAACATCAACTTTATTTTTTTTACCTAACCAAACATTGAGGCTTGTAAAAACAGTATCTTTTTTAGTAATAGAAACTGTATCAAACTTTCTTAAACCCCAATTAAGAATTTTTATTGATCCTCTTGATCTTGAATTTTTACTTTTGAAACCACTTGCTACAGATATAATTCTTCGCTCATTATTTTTTATCGAAGCTGCCAGAGAGTATTGTTCAACCGCAAGGAATCCAGTTTTTATACCATCTGCTCCAATGTTTTTATAAAGTAAAGGATTTCTATTACCTTGTGTAATTGGATCGCCACCTGTTCTATCCCAAGTAAAAGTGGTTTCTTTAAAATATGAATAGTATTCAGGATAGTTTGAAATTAAATATCTAGACATTTTCATAATGTCTCGTGCCGTTGAATAATTTTCGGAATCGTTTATACCTGAAGAATTATTAAAATTAGTATTATCCATGCCAATCTCGGCTGCCTTTTCATTCATTAAAACCACAAAATCTTCCTCGCTTCCAGATAATCCCTCGGCTAATGCTAGACATGAATCGTTTCCAGAAACAATAATTATACCTTTGAGCAAATCCTCAACGCTTACCTGGTCATTAAGCATAATAAACATTGAAGAGTAACCGCTTTGTGACATTCTCCATGCTTTCTCTGAAATTGTAATTTTTTCGTCTAAGGAAGTTTCTCCTTTCTTTAATAGATCGAAAGCAACTATAGCTGTCATTATTTTTGTCATAGAAGCAGGATATATTTTATCATCTGCATCTCTTTCATAAAGTATTTTACCAGAGTGAAAATCTTGAACAATCAAATGGTCAACATCAACATTAATTTCAGAAAAAGTTTTAAGTGGAAAAAAACTATAAAAGCAAGTTACAAAAATTATTATAAATTTTTTTATTATTTTATTCATTATAAATGTTTAAATCTTCAAAGCCTAAATTATTTAAACTAATATAAGTAGTTTTTAAAGCATTAAAATTTTCAAAAGGACCTGCTAAAAGCCTATATTTAGTATTGTTAATTTTTTTAATATATATGTTGTTTAAAGAAATTTTATTAGATAGTTCCTTTTTCAAATTTAAAGCAGAATCTTTATAATAGAAATCAGATATAAGTATTATAAATTTGTCTTTTTTTATTTCTTTTTTATCATTCGTATTTTCTATTTTTGCAATATTATTCATCTCAATTTCATCAACAGGAGCTTTTTCTGCAACATTTTTTTCTTCCTCAAAAATACTCCCTTCTTTTGCAACAAAAGTTTTATTTTTTTTCAATTCAATGATTTCGACGTATAGATTTTCAATGTCTATATCTAAAACAGAAGCAATTTTCTTGCTAATTAATACATTAAATATTTTGGGATATTTTGCCTTTTTATGTATTTTTGTGTCTAGAGATTTTGAATTTTTTAAATTGGTAATTCTGACCAGTGTATTTCTTTTTAAGTTACTATGAAGTACTAATATTTGATCATTATTAATTTTTTTATTTGTTACCTTATTTTTGTACAAGGAATCGTTATATATTAGTGCAAAACCGCTTGATGAATAATAAATTCTTTCATCCTTAGAATTTGATTTGTGTTTTTCATACCCAGCGCAATTTACTAAAGGTAAAAGTAATAAAATAATTATAATTTTATTAATGTTCATAATTTTATTTTATTTGATAAAGTACAAACACTTATACCGAAACGCAGAGATCTATTCCATTTTAATATTTTCTCATAATTTTGAAAAACTAGATATGCAGGACTATCTTCTTTTCCATCAGGTAATATTAAAGCAGCTTTTAAATTAGAATTTATTTCACTTCCATCAAAACTAACTACACCTTTCTTTTTCCATTTGCTAATTGTTAGTCTGTTTTTAATATTTCTAGCAGATGAGTTAATAAATTTTTTATTAATTTTCTTTTCTAATTTTACTCTATAAAAGCACGGCTCACCCATTTTCCATCCAATTTTATTTATGTAATTTGCAGCTGATGCAGCAGCGTCTTCTAAAGATTCTTTTAGTTCAATTTTATTGTTGCCATCATAATCTATAGCATAGTTTTTAATTGTAGATGGCATAAATTGGAAATTACCATAAGCACCGGCCCAGGATCCATAAAGTATATTAGGATCTATGAGTTTCTTATCTATAAGCTGTAACAAAATAAGCAGTTGTGAAGAAAAGAAATCTCTACGTCTTTTATCAAAACTCAAAGTTGCTAAGCTTGAAATTATATCCATTTTACCAACATGTTTTCCAAAATTTGTTTCTATCCCCCATAATGATAATAGTATTTCTTTTTCAACAGAAAATTTATTCTCTATTTCATTAAATAAATTTATATTTTTTTTTAATAACTTTTTAGCATTTTTAACTCTTATAAGATTTGCTCGTTTAGATACATAAGTGATTGTATCTTCAAAGAATTCAGGCTGCTTTCTGTCATATTTAATAACCTTTTCTAAAAAAATAACATTTTTAAATGCTATATTAATTGTTTCTTGTGATACTCCTTTTGATTTTGCGTATTTCTTGTATGAACTTAACCATTGATTAAAATCTTCATCAGCCTTTAAAGGTAATAAAGTTAAAAAGAATATCAAAATTAATAAATTAAATAATTTCATAATTTTTTTTTCTTTAAAAAATCTGTAAATATATATCGTAAAAAATTAAAAGCATATATTATATGCCACCTACGAACTTCTGTTCTATAGTAGGTTTTAATAGAAATTTCCTTAATATTAAATTTGTTATTAATTGAACTAATTCTAGTACTATTATCAAAATTAAAGCCATCATCCATTTTTTTTAACTTGATAGATTTAAATATTTTCAAGTTATAACCCCATAAACCTGTATGGCAGTCGGTAAAATTTGTTTTATAAAGAATATTAAAAATTTTTGTGAGTACTATATTACCAATAAATTTATATATTGGCATTCCACCCTCGATTGCACCAGATTTATTAAGCATTCTTGAACCAGTAACAGCATGAACATTTTTTTCTTTTAATTTTTTTACTATTCCTGGAATATATTTAGCATCATATTGGTCATCTCCATGTACCATTATTGCGTAATCAAACTTTTTTTTTAAAGCATAAAACAAGCATCTTTTAATATTAGCTCCATAGCCAAGATTTTCCTTATTTAATATAATTTTAATTTTTTTTGGATATTTTATTTTTTTAATATAATCAATGGTATCATCTTTAGAGCAATCATCACTAATTAAGATTTTGAAATTATCTTTTTTTTTATTTAATTTTTTTATTTTATTTAAAACAGTTAATATTCTAAATGAAGCATGATATGTAACGATAAATATAAGAATTTTTTTTCTCATGTATTATAGTTACACTTTTTCCTTTTAAAAAAAAGGTACAAATCTATTCGATATGGTGATAAATTAATGAAATCATGTCTGTAACTTGTGAATATTGCTCTAATCAAACTAATTATTTTTCTTCAAATACAGATTTATTTACAGGGGAAAAATTTGATATATATTTTTGCAATCGTTGTCTTATTGCTAAAACTGATCTAGATAATAATTTTGATTTTACTCCATACTATCCAAAAAACTATTATGGAAATGATGGGAAAAAATTTAATTTTTTGTTTGAATCCATTATATCATTTGCCCGTTTTTTAAGATCGAGGTTTTGTTATAGCTTATTTAATAAGAATCAAGTTAATTTACTCGATATAGGTTGCGGGAAAGGTCAATTTATTAATTTTTTACAAGAAAGAGGCTGGAAAGTATATGGTACTGAGTTTTCATCATTATCAGCCCAAGCAGCTAAGAAAAAAATTGGGAATGAATCTATATTTATAAGTAATTCACTTAATGAATTTAAAGAAATAAACTATAAATTTGATATTGTAACATTTTGGCATGTATTGGAACATTTAGAAAATCCTAAAAAACTTATTCAGATAATCGATGAAAAATTAAATAACAAAGGTTTTGTTGTAATTGAAGTACCTAACTTCGATAGTTTGCAACGTATTATAGATAAAAAAAACTGGATTCATTTTGAGTGTCCTAGACACGTAAGTCACTTTACTAAAAAAAGTTTACTTAATCTTTTTGATGACAAAAAGTTTAAACTAATAAAAATTTCTACATTTTCATTAGAATATGGCTTTTATGGAATGTTACAAAGCTTATTAAATTTATTTTTGCCTGTGCCAAATTATTTATTTTCGTTAATAAGAAGTAAAAATGCCAAAATAAATAAAATTCCACTATTTAAAAATTATTTATCCTTATTGTTAAGTGTTATTTTAATTATACCTTTATCATTTATCTCTCTTTTTCTTGAATTATTTTCAGTTATTTTTAAAAAAGGTGGAATTATTAAAATAGTATTACAAAAAAAATTGGAAGAATAAAATTTAATGAAATTTAAATATATAACTCTTTTCAATTTATTTTTATTTTTATACCTTTCTTTTGGGATGTTTATATCTGTCAATGTGGGTTTGACAACCGACGGATTGCCAAATCATAGTATTGGTATACTTAATATAGAAGCAATTAAAGATATTCTTGGCTTTAATGATACAGGATATTCGGATTTAGAAAAATTTCCTTGGCGCTATAAAGGTCCTGCTTTTTATTATTTATCTTATTTATATCTTTCTTTTGTAGATTTATTTTTTCGATTTAATGAATATTCAGAACCAGTATCTCAGGTTTTGTTAAATCATGCCTTTATATTTTTTACTTTCTTTATATCTGCATTATTTTCAAGAAAAATTGTGTATCTGATAATTAAAGATAGATTTTATAGTAATGTCTTTATAATTTTTTATTTGTTTTATCCTTATTTAATTGGTCATGGTTTTTTTAATAATCAAGATATGCCATTTTTATGTGCTTGGATTATTTCAACATATTTAAGTATTAAAATATTTATTAAAATTCATAAAAATAGCAATATATCTTTTTTAGATATTTTTTTAATATCATTAACAACATCTTTTTTAATTTCGATAAGAATTTTAGGTATATTAATTTTATTACAATATCTCATTACTTTTGTAATTACATCTAGATTAACAAAAGAATCTATTATTGAAATTGTAAGAATTAATATTTTTAAATTATTTTTATTTATTTTATTTACCTTTTTGTTGATAATTTTCTTTAATCCAATTTTTTGGTTTAATCCCCTATTATTCTTTGACTCAATTAATCAAATGCGAAATATACAGTATGGTGTTTGTACTTTAACTTTAGGAAATTGTATGGATGCGCTAAATCTACCATCTAGTTATATTTTTATATGGTTATTTTTCAAACTTCCTTTGTTAGCATTTGTTGGTTTTATTTTATTTCCATTTATTGAAAAAAAAATCTTTAATGATTCTAAAAATCAAATAATCATTGGCTCAATTTTACTTACAATAGTAAGTATTATTTTTCTTTTTATTTTTTTTGATGTCAATCAATATGACGAATTAAGACACGTTTTATTCTTATTTTCTTTGATATTAATTGTTAGTTTTTCAATAATTTATTTTTTTTCAAAAAAAATAATTTTATTTATTTCTGTTCTATCAATTTTTTATTTTGTTATACAAAATGTTAATATGTATCCTTATCAATATACTTGGTTTAATTTATTTGGAAATTTTGTTGATATAAGTAAAAATTTTGAAGTGGATTATTGGGGTGTAAGCGGAAAGAATATTGCGAAAAGAATTAATAATAATGACAAAATTTTATCTATAAAAGATAAGTGTATTTATGTATCTCCAAAACATGTTGTTGAACCTTTTATAGACAATGACTTTAATTGTGTTAAACCCTTTTTTTCGATATATCCCAAAAGTGATGAAAAATATATTCTAATTAAATACATGAGAAATATAAGAAGAGAAAATCCATCGAATTGTGAGTTAGTTTTTACTGAAAGTTATAATTTGCTAAGCAATGAGATGATTTTGGGTGAAGTTTATATTTGTAATTAAATTTAGTTACCTTGAGGATTATTAATTTCATTCGTAAGTTTGTTAAGAAATTTATTTATTAATATTCTATCATCTTCTTTTAGTATATTTTCCTTATTGACTCCTTTTCTCATTTCTTTACGTAATTTATTTATCAATTCCTTTCTCCCCTGTTCGTCAGAAAATTTACTTAGAGTTTGAACCATTGGATCAATTCTTTTACCAATAGTGAATTCAAAACCTACAATAAATATAAAAATGATTATAACTGCCTTGTAAATAAACTGTCTCATAAAAAATAATTATAACGAAAGATATACAGAATTAAAGGATTTTGTCCACTATATCTAAAAATAAAAATAATTTTTAAAATTTAAGTTGTGTAAAATAAATTATAAATATATTAAAGACTTCACGTACTAAGTATACGGAGGGGTGGCTGAGCGGTTGAAAGCACTGGTCTTGAAAACCAGCAATGGGGCAACCCATTCGTGGGTTCGAATCCCACCCCCTCCGCCATTA
>MDSV01080124.1_pt1 | contig 11164 bp, 3 predicted proteins | sample 810851 | NCBI WGS metagenome assembly MDSV01 (sample SAMN05326640, study PRJNA326480) | marine metagenome | isolation source: seawater | place: Atlantic Ocean: North East | collected 2012 | reverse complement strand
GTCGCGCGGCGCGCGCCGCCGCCGCCGCGCGCTCCGCCGCCGCCACCGCGCGAGCCTCCGGGTCGCCCTCCGCTTCGAGCGCGGCGCCGCGCTCGACGTCCCCCGCGCCATCCTCGGCGGGCGCGTCGACCTCGACGTCGAACACAACCTTGCGCCGCGCGCGCGTCGGAGCGGGAGAGCGCGGAAGTCGCGTCGCCGAGTTGTTCGATCCTTCGGCCGCGTGTGTTTCTCGCGCCGCCTCCGGCGTCCGCGCCGCTCGATCGACCGACCCGGATTTCGCCAGCAGAGGTTCGCGCTCCGCGGCGGACTCTTCGACCCCCCCGAGCGCGCGCCAAACCCCCCGGGTCAGCGCGTCGGGGTCCACGCCGAACCCGCGCCGTGGTGCGCGGGAGGACGGTTCCGCCGGCGTCGCGTTCGAAGAGACGCCGCCGTCGATTTTAACCGGAATCGCGCGCTCCTCGTCGCTCGACGCGAGCTCGCGAAAGGCGGACCGCGACCGCGCCCGCCTGGACTTGGCCGTCGCGATCGCCGCCGTCGCCGCCAACGCCGCCAACGCTCCGAGCGCGAACGACTCCATCCGACGCGTCGCGCCGTTCGCGTCGTCGCGCGGCGCCGCCGCCGACGCGGAGACGAACGCATCTGTTGTCGCGTCCGCGAAACGATCGGGAACCCGATTCGCGCCGAGCACAGAACTTCCGCCGGGGCTCTTTACGAGTGCGGGGCACCGCGTCGCCGGCGCCCATCGGCACTGCGCGAAGGAAACCGCGTCGCACTCGTACGCGTCGACCGGGAACGAAAAGGCGTCGCCGAGGCCCGCCGCGGGGGACGGGCACTGCGCGGTTTTCACGCACTCGTACGCGCCCACCGTCCGGACCGAGCCGAGGAGCTCCCGGGAGCGCAGCGGCCGCGCGAAAAAGTCGGTCGGGGCGTCGCCGAGCGCCGCCGTCTTTCCGGAAGACGCCTTCTTCTTCACCGCCTTCTCCGAACCCGAACGCTTCTTCGAGGAGCTCCGCTTCGAAGAGGAGGAGGAGGAGGAGGCCGAACGCTTCTCCGAACGTTTCTCACGCGTCGGCGTCGAAAGAGCATCCGTCGACACGTCGCGCGAGTTCACGCCCTGACGCTCCTCGCACAGCCGCACAACCCCGGTGGCGGCGCAGACGTCCGCGTTGGCGCCCCGCGCCAGCCTCGCGCACGCCGCCGGCCCGTCGGCGTCCGCCGCGACGGACAGGTCGACGTCGAAGCAGGCGTCGGCGGCGGCGCCGCCGCCGCCGCCGGGGCACGCGCAGAGGCACGAGCCGACGGTTGCCTGCGCCTCCGTCGCCTCCGAACGCCCGAAGAACGTCCGCACGGCGTCCCAGACGGACGTCCCGAGAGCGGCGATCGCCTTCTTCGAACGGGGAACATAGGCAGAGTCGATTCGCGATCCGATCGTCCCCGGCTGACGTCCGTCCCCGGCTGACGCTCGCGAAACCCCGTCGGAAACCGCCCCGCCGACGAAACCGTGCGTCGCGTCGCCTGTTTCGTCGTCGAGGTCGTCGTCGAGCGCGCGTTCGAGCGCGGCGTCGATGTCGCGCAGCGCCCCCAGCCTCGCGGAGACGCGCGCCGTCGCGGACGGGGATAGGGCGCTGAGGAAGTCGTCCGCCGACGCCGCGGTGGCGTCGGAAGCCGGAAGCACCGCGCGCACGTCGCCGCGGCTGGCCGGCGAGACAGGCGTCGTGGACGACCGAGAAAACGTCCGCGTCTTCTCCGGCGTCTTCGCCTCGCCGCGACGTTTCGAATCCGACGCGTCGTCGCCGTCCGAGCCACGACGCGGCGTCGGCTTCGAATCGTCGATCGACGACGACGCGTCGACCGCGTCAACCGCGTCCAAAAGTCCGCTCGCCTTGAAATCGAGGTCGTTCACGTCCAGCGAAAAAACCGGCGCGGCGGCGTCGCCCGAGTCCTTCTTCTCCTTTTCGTCGGCGCGCGCCTTCGCGCGGACGACGGACGTTTTCGCGCGCGAACGCTTTTTAGCGTTCGACGGGCGCGCGGAGCGGGACCGCTCGTGATTCTCCGCCTCGCCCGAGGCTCGTCGAGGCGGCGAAGACGTCGTTTCGGCGCGCTTCGCTCGCGAAGACGACTTCTCGCCCCGCCCCGCCGCGTCGCGCCGCGTCGCGAAGAATCCCGAAGTCGCCGACTCCGCATCCTCCGCGGCGATTTCGACGTCGTCGACGTCGTCGACGTCGCCGAAATCGCCGACGTCGTCCGACTCGTCCGGCTCGTCCGCGCGCTCGCCGCGCGCCGCCGCTCGCGCGGCGCGCGCCTCCGTGAGCGCCTCGGCGTACGCCTCCTGCGCGAGCTTCACCTCGCGCTCGCGCCGCTCGAGCCGCTCCTGCTGCGCCTTCTGTTGCGCGAGCACCGCGTTGGTTTGCCACCGCGCGGCGCTCCGCGCGGCGTCGGCGTCGCGCTCGCGCGCCTCGGCGCGCCGCTCCTCCTCCGCGGCGGCGACAATCTCCAGCTTCGCCTGTTCGTACGCCGCCTTGTACTTCTTCTGCGTCTTTTCGAGCGCGTCCAGCTTCGCGTCGTAGTCGGCGCGTCGCTCGCGGTCCTCCGCGGTGAGCTTCATCTCCGCGTCCGCGTACCAGTTCGCGCGCGCGGCGGTCAGGCGCCGAACCTCGGCGTCCACTCTCCCGCCGGCGGCGGCTCCGGACGAGCCGCCGAAGGCGCCCGAGCCGACGCCCGGCACGTACGCCGCCGGGCCGCGCGCCGGGTCGCCGCCGGGGCCGCCGAGCGTCCCCGCGAACGAGTCGCGGAACGCCGAGACCACGAGGTCGCGGACGGACCCGCTCTTTCCGCGGACGTCCGGCGAATCGAACGCGTTCGACGCCGCGTCGGACGTCGTCTCGCGTCGGGACGATGTCGTTCGGAAAGACCGAGAGACGTCCGCGTCCGCGACGTGTCCGGTTTCGTCCGACGCGTACGCGCCGTCTCCGGCTCGCGCGCCTCCGGTTCGCGCGGCGTACCCGTCCCCTCCCGATTTCGTCGCTGGCCGCACGGCGGCCCAGAGCACCTTGAGCAGCGCGTAATCGTCGCGCCTGGGCCGGGGGTTCTTCGTCGAGGTGTCCCCACCGAGCGCACCCCGGTTTTCCCCCAGCCTTCCCCCGACGCCCGCGAGCGCGGTGGCCCGCTCGAGCCCCACATGGCACGCGTCGCTCCCCGCGACGGTCCGCCCCAGCGACACGAGCGCGGTTTTCGTATCCGGGAGCACGAACACGGCGCTCCCCTCGTCCCCTAAGAACACCCCGACGCGCTCGGCGGGGCCGCCGCGTCGCGCATCGCCGAGCAGCGGGCCGAGAAGCGGCGCCGCGCTCTCGCCGCACGCCCGCATGCCCGTGACGGGCGCGCAGCACCTCGATTTCGACGACTCGCTCGAGAGCGGTTCGTCAAACGGCTCCGGATCGTGCGCCCACGCGCCGAGACCGAACGCGCGGTTGAGCCGCGGGAAGTGCGCGCGCGGGGAAAACGCCTCGCGCGCGAACCGAGACGATACGATCTGGCGGTTCACGCGCGGCGGCGTGGCGTCGCGCCACACGCCGCCGTTCAGAAACAGCTGCGCGATCGTCGCGACGTCGCGGCAGGTGAGCGAGAGGTCTCGCCCGTACGCCGCTTCGACGTCGCGCCTCTTCGTCGCGCCGTCGTCGCCGTCGCCCGAAGTCTCGCCGAAGAGGCTCCCGCTCGAGAGCCCGAGCGGCTCCACGAGCGCGACCCGCGCGAACTCCCGCACGCTCACGCCCGCGGTTTTCTCGATGAGCTCGAACAGCGTCGCGAGGAACTTCGGGTCGTCGTCGCGGCGGAAGGTCTCGCCGGGAGGCACCTCGCCGCCCCCGTGCGTCTGCGAGAGCAGATGGTGCGCGGTGACCAAGCCGGCGTACGCGCCGAACCGCTCCTGCATGCCGCGCACGCCGTACCCCGCGATGGGCTGGTCGAGTCTGAACAAGCCCCGCTGCGTCGCCGCGCCGACCAGCGCCACGGTGGCGATGATCCCGACCGAGTCCGTGCGCAACGCCGTCTCGGCGTCCACGCCTCGTCGCTCGTCGTAGCTCTCGTGCGCGACGGCGCCATCCTTCACCACCACGAAGCACTGCCGGTACGGCACCGCGCTCAGCGCGACGACCGCGTCGTAAATGTCTCCAGACGTCGCGTCCGAACGAGAAAGGTCTTTCGGTTCGTCGCCGTCCCAGTACGCTCCAGCGTCCGACCACCCGGTCGCGCGCGGTGCCCCGCCGAGCGCCGAAGCCGAAGTCATCGCGGACGTCTCGACGTCGCGCGCCAGGCGCTCGTCTCGCGCGCCGTCGCCCTGCGCCAAGCCGCCACCCGCGGTCGCCGCGAGTGCGACGAACGCGATGACAGCCACAGACCGACGCATGGTCCCGCCCGGGTGCGCCGCGCGCCCCGAAGTGCCGGCCAGGAGGCATCGCGCGCCTGCAAACTTTCTTGGGTGGTTACGTGGGCTTTTGCTTTCATCGGCGGGATTCCGAGGTTCGTGACTCAAGAAGAAAAGGACTCGACTGATTTTAGGCAACGTGCGATCGCGCGTCACGGCGTGTTTCGCCTCGCCTCGGCGAAAACGGCACTCGAGGTCGCGCGGCGGGGGTGGACACGACAGGCGGTGGGTGCCTCGGAACCGGCACGCCGAACCGTCGGTGGGCTGCGATGGCGCGCGGTGCTTCGTCACCCGAACCCCCGGGGTCCGAGCCCTGGGTCGCCACGTACGACAACCCCGTTGGCCTTCCCCTGTCCGAGGCGAGACTCATGGCGAAGCGGTTTTGGTACGTGGGGTGGTTCGGGTTACCCCTGGCCTGGGCCACGAACGCGTATTACTTCTGGCCGCACGTCAAAGGCGAGGTCGTTTCCGGTGACGGAGACGACGCGCGCGCGGAGCCGAGGGCGGGGTCGAGCTCGGAGGGACCGAGTTCGAACGCGTCGGGCGGACAACCGACGACGCGGCTCGATCCGGTCGTCAAAAAGTACGCGACGCAGTCGTTTCGGGGCGCGCAGGCGGCGTTCGCGGTGCTCCTGGCGTGGGCGGCGACCTTCCTGGTAGGCGGTAAGGAGCTCTTCGGGGAGAAGCTGTGGAATCAGCTCAGCGTGACCGCGCAGCCCCCGGCGGAGTAGTGCATAGGCCCGCGTCCGAATGTCAACCAAGATTTCCTCGTCGGCGTCCAGCGGCTCGCGCGAAAACAACGACACTCGCTGAAAAAAGCACATCATCCGCCACACTTCGGGACGCGCGAGCTTGCGCGCCCGACCCGACCTTCGGCGCTCTCGGCCCGGCCGATCGCGGGTACTGACGGAGCTCTCAGCCTCGTGCGATGGCAGACATGGAGGCTCTGTTCGCGGAGATGCGCAAGGCGCAGACCGGCGGTCGCGATTTCGCCGCCGAGGCGAGAGCGGCGGCGGGCGCGTCCGACGACTCCGAGCTCGACTCGACGGACACGGACTCGGAGGCGGACGCGTCTGCGACGAAGCACCTGCCCCCACGAGCGATGGACGCGGCGAGGACGAAAGCGTGCGTCCGCGTTTCCGAGCTGGGCCGAGTCACTGCGCGAGAGGCGAAGACGGCTCGACGAGCGCGTTCGGCGTGGGGAGTGGACGATGACGCGATTCTCGACCTCCCCGACCCCGCGCTGGAGGCGGCGAGACATCGCGCCGTCGCCGGTGTCGCGGCGACGTTCGAGAGCGCGTGCGGGAAGACCATCGGCGGGAGATGGTGGAGCCACTTCGAGGCGTGGCTGTACGCGCGGCGCGAAGCGTCTTCGCGGAAGCGGGAGAAACAGAAGAAGTACCGCCTAAGCGGCGCGTCCGCCGAATCGCGCGAAGGAGGCGCGCGCGACGGCGACGATCGATCAACCTCCGACCCGGCGATTCCGGACCCGTCTCTCGCGCGTTCCGATCGCGCTTTGGAGCGTAAGCTCGAAGCCGCCGGGATGGGGCGGTACGAAATCGTGGGCGTGGGCATGGAGCTGAGCAAGGCGTGCGCGCGCGCGCACGCCACCCTGGCGGCCGCGCGGGGTGGGAAGAGCAAGCCGGTCAAGATGTCGGCGCCGTTCGAGGTGGGCGACGATCGACGCGGAGGCCGAGACGGGGATGAAGAGACGCGAACGCGCGGGAAAGCGACGAAAGTCGCGATGACGCACGGAAAGACCCGTCTCGAGGTGAACGTCGAGACGTTGGAGAAACTGCGGGCGTTACACTCGAGACACGCCTCACCGAAACAGGCGCGCGGTGACGAACGGCGTTTCCGAAACGACGCGTTTTGCGTGTTGGCTCGGTACGGCGCCGCGCGGGGCACGCATCACAAGGCGGGGACGATGCAAGCCGCCGCGCCTGGAGCGGTTTTCGCCGCGCTTCGCGAAACGTTCGGGGTGGAAGCCGAGCTGTGCGCGTCGCCCGTGAATTGCCACTGGCGCGTGTTCGGGAGCGCGTTTCTCGACGTCGATCGCCATTTCGGCTCGATCGGGGACGCGTTCGCGTTCGAACCTTCCAGTGGGTCGTTTCAAGCCAACCCGCCGTTCGACGCGTCGTTCATCGCGAGGTTGGCGGAGCGCCTCGACGCGCTCCTGCGGAAAACCGCCGAAAAAAAACACGCCGAGCCGCTTTCGTTCTGCGTGATCTTGCCGCACTGGCCGGACCAGACGTGCTGGAAAGCGCTGACTGGCTCTGCGTACGCGCGGAAGCCGATTCTGCACTTGAGGAAGAACCGGCACGCGTACGTCGCCGGCGCGCGCGGGACGCGCGCCGCGCGCGCGACGCCCGCGTCGGCGGCGAGCGACGTGGTGTTTCTGCAAAACGAAGCCGGCGCGCGCGCGTGGCCGGTGTCCGCCGAGACGCTCAAAGCGATCGAACGAGGGTTCACCGAGGGTGTGAGAGAGAGGGACTCGAACGACTCGAACGACGACAGCGAGGAGCACCGGCGGCGGCGCGGTTCTTCTTCTCCTTCTTCTTCCTCCGGCGGGGAGGATGAGACGCGGCGCGCGACTTCTCGCGGGAGCGGGACGGAGGAGAGAGACGCGACGCGGCTTTCGCGGGGGAAGGTTTGGGACCCCGACGAGTTTCTGTTCTGGGGGGTCGGGTCGGCCAAGCGCTGGGGCGAGCGGCCGGCGGAGTGGGTGCTGGACGCGGCCGGGGACGTCCTGGAGGCGCACTGGGTGGGGGAGGATCCTGACAGCGAGGAGGAGGAGGACGAAGAGAACGAGGGGGATGAGGCCGAGGAGGGAGATTCCGAGGAGGAGAGCGGCGAGGACGAAGACGAGGCGTCGGAGAGCGACCTCGAGCTCGAGGGCGAGGCGGCGGAATCCCCGGACGGGGAGAGCGACGACGGGGATGAGGAGGAGGAGGAGGAGGAGGAGAGCGACGAGGACGACGAGGACGCTTTGTCTTCGGAGGAGGAGGAGAGCGACGAGCGCGCGCGGAAACGAAGGAGGTGATGCTGTTGTCAGATTGATTTCAAGAGTGCCAACAACTCGTATGAGTATACCAACGTTTCTCAGATCTCGGCGCGCATCTCGTTCCCGGCGATTCTCGACGCTCTCGACGCTCTCTGTCGAGCGCGATGGCCAGCGCGTGGCGCGACATCCAGGACGAGGAGGAAGAAGATGAGGACGACGCGCACGTCGAGGTGCGCTCTTCTTCGTCTTTCAGGAACGCTCTCGACCTCGACCCGCGCGTCTCGAAACGTGGGGGTGCCCAGAAACACAGAAACGAGGCGCGCCGAGACCGCCGAGACCGCCGAGACCGCTCGCCGCGATATCCCGCCTCGACATGCCTGACCGTGTGCTCGTCCCGACCCACCGAACCGCTCCGGCAGATGGACCGCGAGGCTGTGGTGTTTCTCATCGACGCCTCCCCCGCGATGCTGAGGCGCGCGCCCGGCGCGACCACGCACGCGGTCGAACGCGCGCATCCCGATGATGCGCCAACCTCGAAGGCGGCGACCGGTCGCGGCGGCGCGGGCTCCGCGGTCGTGACGTACCTGGACGTCGCGCTGGACTGCGCCAGGGGCATGCTCCGCGACCGCGTGGTGGCCGCGCCTTCCGATACGCAGGGCGTGGTGTTCTTCAACACGAAGCGCACGCGGGGCTTGGACGACCACCTGGACGGGTTGAGCGCGCGCGAGAACGTGTACGTGCTCCACCGCGCGGCGCCGCCGTCGGCGCGGCGGATCCAGGATCTGGGCGATTTCATCGGCAGCGACGGGCGGGAACGGTTCGAAGAGACGGTCGGCTCGATTGGGATCCCGATCGACGAGACGGGGACAGAGGAGACGTCCAAAACCGACGCGTATTACGACGCGCTGCTTCGCGCGCACCACGTGGCGCGAGAGATGCTGAACAACCACCCCCCGACCCGGCGGGTCGCGAAGCGGTGCCTGCTGTTCACGAACCGAGACGCGCCGTTACCCGCCGCGAACGAAGACTCGTGCGCGAACGAAGACGGTCGCGAGCTCATCGCGCAGTGGCGCGAGTTCGCGAACGTGCACAAGATCGACGTGCGTCTGTTCGCGTTGCCGCGGACGACGAGCGAAGAAAACGCCCGCGACGACGTTTCGCGAAACGCCGCCGCGACGACACGCGCGCCGCCGCTCGCCATCGCGCCGTTCGACGCCTCGAAGTTCTACGACCACCTGCTCGCGTGTGCTTCTTCTCGAGACGACCGAGACGACCGAGACGACCGAGACGCGGGGGGCACGGCGAACGAAGTCGCGGAACGTTCGGAAACCGCGCCGACGACGGGCCACGAGCTCGTGGCGTTTGACGCGTCAGAGAACGGCGCCGGGGACGGAATCGGCGCCGGCGGGTTCGGGCTCGACGCGGTGTCTCGCGCGTTCCGGAAGCAGACGCGCAGGGCGCGCAAAGTGCGCGGTGGTTGGTTTCGGTTCGGCGACGAGGAAGGCCAAAAAATCGCCGTGTCCCTGTACGCACCGTTCGCGAGCGCCAAACGCCCCAAGCCCGTGCAGGTGCACTGCCGCGACCTCTCCGAAGTGCACTGCGAGACTGTGTTCGTGAACACCGCCGTCGGCGCGTACGTCGAGCGGGAGGCGTTGCGCACGAAGTTCGCGCAGATCGGCGATGTGCGAGCGGTCGTCACGCAAGACGAGCTCGCGAACGCGAAGCGCGCCGTCGAGGAGGACGGGATCCACCTGTTCGGGTTCCGCGAGGATACCGACGCGTTTCGGGAAACGTTTCTGCGGTGGGCGCGAACGGGACGTCCGGCGCGTCTCATGCGCCCCGCCGGAGCGGACGACAAAAGCGGCGCCAAGTCGGGTCATCGCGCGAAGTACACTTCGCGAGGCGACGGAAGACTCGCAAACGGAGGAGACGCAAACGCCGACGCTCATCATCATACGTCGGAGACGACCGCGAGCGCCGAAAACGGCGCGGCGTTTTCGGCGCTTGTTGACGCGATGCGGCGGAAGCGACGCGTCGGGCTGGGGATCGCCGCGCGCGTCGGGTCGAGGGACGCCGGCGCGCGCGGGTGCGTGTTGGTGCCCGCGGAGGACGCCGACGGGCGATCGATCGGCCTGCACGTGATCGACGCGCCGTTCGCGGACGACGTCCGGCACCCGGAACGGAACCACGACTTCGCGAAGATGGCGGACGCCGCCGCCGCCGCCGCCGCGGACGGCGCCTGCGACGCTGAGACTTTTGTGAGGCTTTGGGGGAATCATCGGTCCGCCTTTCACGCCGCTGAGGGTTCGCGCGGCGCGACGGACGCGCAGGTACGCGCGGCCGAGGACGTCATCGACGCGCTCGCCGTGCACGCGTACGACCCTGCGGACATCGCCAACCCCGCGCTGGCGAGGCACTACCGCGTGCTCGAGTGCCAGGCCCTGGACGTGCCCTGGACGGACGCCGACGAACGCGACGCGGACGCGACGCGGCCGCCGTCGGCGGCGGAGCTGGAACGCGTCGGCGTGAAGGAACCGGTCGAGGCGTTCAAGCGCGCGGTGTACGGCGAGAATCACGACGCTGAGGCGTCGGAGGAGCTTTCGAAGCCACCACAGGCGAAGCGGTCGAGACCGATCGGCGCCGGTCTGGCGGACGACGGTCCGATCGACTTCGCCGCGCTCGCGCGCCTCGACCGACTCGAGCGGTGCACGGCGGCGACGCTCAAGGCGTACTGCAAAGAGCACGAGCTCAAGACGACGGGCGTGAAGTCGGCGCTCGCGGAGCGGGTCAAGGCGCACGCGCTGCTGGGGGAGAGGTAAGACTGATTAGCTAGCTAGGGTACGTGTAGACGCGGTGTTACGTGGTCGCCCGAACGAAGGATGATGATCCGAGTCTCGCGATTGATATAAGACGCGCGCGCGCATTCGTACTTCTCGCCGACTGATGAGCCTCGCCGCGTGAACGCGTCCTTTTTGTGTAGCGCGAAATCAAATCTACGGCGCGGCGGAGAACTCCGTCTCGCGCGTCGCCGGGCGGTACACCGCGAAGGACCCGTCGTCCGCGAAGCTCCCCGGATTGACGAGCTCGGTGTCCTCGAACTTCGCCCGCGCCTGCTGCTCGGTGCGGTCCCCGAGCACGACGCAGTGCGGCGCCGGATACAGGCGCAGCGCGTGGTCGTGCTCCCAGTACACCGGCGTCTGCTGAATGGGCAGCGGCGCCAGGTGCGCCTGCTGCACCAGCGTCGCGGCGAGGTGCTTGAAGAGCGGCCGCCGCTCCCACTCGGACGGCTCGGGCTCGGACGCGTCGCTCTCGGTCGAGTCGAACGAGCGCTCGTTCGAGTCGTTCACGTCACGCCGCGCGCCCGTGTCGGTCTCCATGTCGTCGCGCTCCCCCGATAAGGCGTCTCTGGCGTCGTCGAAGGCAGCGTCGGAGGCGCTTTCGTCAAAACCGCTCGCGCGCGGTTTTTGCAGACTAATTTCCGACTCCGGCGGCGTCGCGGGCCCCTTCTCTTCCGCGCCGCGCGTAAGCTCGGCGAGCGTCGGAGGCAGCACGCACGCGCGCCGCATGCGGCCCTGCAGATCCTCGCGCATGAACACGAGGTCCTGCGACTTGTACCTGACGCGCGCCGGGTTGGACGCGAACGTCGCGCGCGGCAGCGCCTCCGGCAGACGCCCGAGCGTCGACCGCCGAAGCGCCGGCCTGGGGAGCGCGGCGGCGACTCCCGGGTCGCCCGGCCC
>MDSV01074134.1_pt1 | contig 11164 bp, 8 predicted proteins | sample 810851 | NCBI WGS metagenome assembly MDSV01 (sample SAMN05326640, study PRJNA326480) | marine metagenome | isolation source: seawater | place: Atlantic Ocean: North East | collected 2012 | reverse complement strand
TTGCAATGCGGTGTTGTCTCCACAGGTCGAAAATTCCGAGGAGACGACCAGGGCAGCTGCGGTTCGCGCCATCGCCCAAGAATGTAGCGTTTGTCAGCACCATCACCAGGTAGACGCGCTGGACCTTCCGTCGATGACGGTCTTTCCGCAGGATTAAGCCACTTTGGCTCCCACATCACAACATGAGACTTACCAAGCGCACTATATGTACGAAAGCCCTTGGCTTGGAAAGAGTCTCCATAATAGTACCGGTTTGCCCAATTCAGACCACCACTGCGTGTCTGACCCATTGGCTCAACGTCTTCACTCAATCCGCCGATAAATAGCGCGCCAGGGTAAGCATCACTTGTTTCAAGACTGAGATACTTACTTGCGTGCGTCAGGATTGCATTTGAAGAGAAAAACCCGTTTATCTCGATGGTTCTTGTGACTAGCTCGCGTGTCAACACAAACCATTCGTTACCATTTGCCCAGTTTGGTGTGATGTAACGGCGAATGGCGCCACCGAGCTCATTGTCAATCACATCATACCCAGTCGTCGTACATGGATTCCAAATGCCACCATTATCGTTTAAAATACCTTTGCGACATGTTAGGCCGGAGGGTAGGCCAAGCGGACCACCGTGATCGTGAGTTAGAATATCTTCGGTTCCAGCGATACGCCAGCTCCCTGAGTCGTAAATTGCAGCACCTGGCGAGTGTTTAAGATCTGATGCACTCGCGTATACAGTTTTATTGACGCCAGGACAATTGACAGACCACGTTTGCGTCAAGATGCGAGCATTCCGTGCTGTCACCACCTGCGATGTTTGATCGTTCAAGTAATCCGGAACCTTTTGCGTACAGCGAATCCATTCCTCTCCATCTTTCGTGCTGTAGGCACGGTACGTGCCCATATACTTGTCCGGACACGGATCTGTCGAATACCTATTTCCCAGCCATTTCGGTTTCCAGTTCTTTGTCCTACATTTCCAAAACGCAAAGTACATCGCGCCATCCCTTTCATAAAATGTCAATGCATTCTCCGCAACTCGGCCAGTCCTTTGATGCCGATAATTTGCATAGCGTGTTTCCCAACGAATGACGCTTTGGTGAAAAAAATCATTGAGCTCAGCCCCCCGCAGCGGCGGCTCGTCAGCCCCGAGTCTAATCACATCCATCGGCTCGAACTGATCCAGCCGTCTCTGACCCGAGATTGGGCTTGCACGATACTCAAGTTTCCCGTACATCCTCCTCGAATCAGTCTCACTTCCTTGACTCTCCGCGTCTCGATTGCCGACATAACAACCAGACAGCCTGTCCCCGCAATTCTCCCCGAGCGCTGGTGCGCACATCACCGTGAACGCGCACAACATCGAAAGCGCCAGCGGCAGTAGCGTGAGAGTGAACGTCTGCGGTTGTCGCCGTCGTTTGATCTCTTCGGTGGTGCAGCGGCGCTTCATGGCTTCGTGCGCAGTCATCGCGCGCTCCGTGGAGTTCTGACGTGTCACCGGCAGTATTCTTGAAGAAACGAAACGTACTTCCGCTCCCGGGTGTTTTTCTTAAAAACTAGACGCTTTCAAGCGTCTAGCTCTCTCTCTCGCGCGGAGTGACGTCCACCCATCGCGTCGTCATCGCCCGGCCTCCTCGTCGCGTTCAAAACCGATCGACGGATCGATCGGGTCGGTGTCGCCGTGGGGTGGGGGTATTGTCGAGTCATGACTCGTGGAATATATGTACGTATGTACGTCTGTATGTAGGTGTCCGAGCTGTCCGATGCATGCATGCGTATGCGTGCATCATCTTCGACGGCGCGCGTGAGTTGGAATCGCGCGTCGCGCGAGGAACGCGTCGTCGACGTCTCTCCGACGCGCGCGAGAGAGAGGTCGTCGGTCGATCGATCGAGGAGAGATTTATCGTGGAGAGATTCCATTACATTGATTTTAGTGGATTGTTTTTGAAATCGGTCGAGCATGGGGACGACGGTCGGGCGGGCGACGGCGACGTATGCGAGCGATGACGACAAGTATTCGTTGGCGAATAAGATGCACGGACAATATTTTCAACTGTATTACGATCGATTGATGACGCTGGCGCCGCGCGTGGACGAGGCGCGTCGAGACGCGTGGGCCGACGTCCCGAGACGCGGCGTCTTGGAGCTTCGCGAGGGCGAGACGTGCGTCGTCGTGGGGACGGTGTACAAGGACATGAAAGATAAACCCATCATCTTGGACGAGTACGCGAAAGATTTTAATCGCGAGGAGGAGACGCGAAGGGCGCGGGAGACGTACACGAGAGAGGATGATCGATTGGAATTTGAGGACGACGGCGCGCGGGTGAAATTGGTGGGCGTCGACGCGGGACGGTTGGTCACGGGCGTCGTGTGCGCGTGCAAGGGCAAGGCGGTGAACGGTGATTTCGAGGTCGAGGATGTGTTCGTGTACGCGCGGGCGCGAGGGGACGGCGCGAGTGGGGCGGGGAAGAGCGGCGCCGATGAGACGCGCGCGGGCGGCGGCGGCGGCAAGTACGTGTGCTTGGTTTCGGGATTCGAAATCGGTAAAGACGGCGACGGCGACGACGACGAGAGCGCGGCGGCGAGAGCGCGCGCGCAAATGTTCGTGGATTACGTCACCGGCGCGTCGATGATGGACGACGGCGAGGCGTGCGATTCCGACGCGGCGAAGATTTGTCGCGTCGTCGTCGCCGGAGGGACGATGGATTTAAAGGCGAACGGAAACGAAGAGACGACGTCGGGCGCGCTCAAGGAACTCGACATCATGTTCACCGAACTCGCGAGCGCAGTTCCCGTGGACGTGATGAGCGGTCAGACGGATCCAACAAACAAGGCGATGCCGCAACAACCGTTACACCCGGTGTACTTTCCCGAGGCGACGAGATTTGAAAAGACGATGCGTCTCGTCACCAATCCGCACGATTTCACCGTCGACCACACCTCCTTCTTGGGAACGTCCGGTCAAAACGTTCAAGACGTGTTAAAATTCAGCACCATTGATGCGAAAGACGCGTCGGACACGTTCGCGGGCGATGACGCCGCCAAGAGTTCGGTGGCGGCGCTCAGCCAAACGTTGCGATGGCAACACGTCGCGCCGAGCGCTCCGGACACGCTCGCGTGCTATCCATTCAAGGATCGCGATCCATTCGTCATCGAGCGCACGCCTCGCGTGTACTTTGCCGGATGCCAACCCGCGTTCGGCCACGAGCGCGTGTCTCACGCCGCCGGAGAGACGCTCGTGGTGTCGGTGCCTAAATTTTCAACCGCCGGCGTCGCCGTGCTCGTCGACGTCGACACCCTCGAGTGTCGACCGATTCACTTCGCAACGTGCGTGTAATTCAACGTCACCCGCGCGATCGCTTCATTTCACGCGACGCGCTCGTCCTCGCGCGCGCGTCTCGAACGAATTCGTTTTAAAAATGTTTTCAAAATGTCGACATGTCTCCGTTCGCCCCATTCGCCCACACGTCACTCCGCGTCGTCCTCGACCGCGCGCGCGCGAGCGCGATGAAACCGATCGACCGAGGCGATGCCCCGCCCTTTGACGTCGCCCTTTTCGCCGCGGACGCCGTCGTGCCCAAGGACCAGCGACTCGCGCTCGACCGCGTCCCGGGCTGGTTTTCAAACGCCGGCGAAGAGGTGCGCGCGATGACGCGACGCGGACGTCTCGAGCGACGCGCGCGTTCGGAGAGACGACCGCGGGCGTGTGCGCGCGTATCGATGGACTGACCGGGGGCGATGGCGACCGTGAACGACGCAGAAAATCGCGCCGATCGATGACACGCCGGAGGATTACGGAGCGAGCGCGTCGCAGGGCGGGCGACGAACCGCGGCGAGTCCCACCAAGGCGAGCGCGATGCGAGCGAAGAGTCCGCCGAGAGGGAGTCCGGGGCGGGGGAAGTACATGGCGAATCAGCGGGCGTTGGAGATGGAGGATGAGAGCGATGAGGAGGAGGCGGAGGAGGAGACGGCGAGAGCGGCGAGAGCGGCGACGGACGCCGACGGACGCGAGTTTTCAAACGTACCGGCGCCGGGCGTCGCGCCGTTGGTGCTGAAGAGCCATGAAGCGTTGATGATGGCGACGGAGCGGAGGAAAAAACCAAAGCCGAAGATTGTGTACGATGACGAGAGCGACGAGGAAATCATGCCGACGCAGACGGCGAGTCAAATGCCGAGAACGTCGTCGCCGTCTCGACCTCGCACCGCCGATCAAGAGAACGAACCTCCGGCGCCGGCGTCGCCGTTGATCGGTATCATCGGCCGTGCGGTGAACGCCGCGGCCGAAGCTTTAGGTTTTACTAGTCCATTCAAGCCGAGCGCACCGTCGTCGCCCATCGTCGGCGGTTTGGGTTTGGCGTCTCCCGGCGCCCCCGCGTCGCTCGCCCTCTCCCCCAGGACGATGACAAACGTCGTCGGGAGCGTCGCGCGATCCGTCTTGGACGACGACGACGCGCGAGCGAGCGACAGCAAGGTGGAATGGGGCGCCAAGGGGGCGTACGCCTCGGGCGCCAAGAAACGAGGCGCTCGCCGCGCGCTCGACGTCGGCGCCGATCTCGATCGCGCGGACGTCTCTCCGACCAAGAAAACCCGTCGCTAGGTGGCGACACGTGTACCCTGTACCGTTCTCGGCGCGACAGACATCGCTTGTAACGCACGCGTCATCGCCGTGTATTAATCCGTCGAACACGTGTCCCCAAACCAAACCAATCTTTTTTGATTTCACTTCTCATTCACTCGCGCGTCACACGTCGTCGTCGTCGTCATGCGCGCGGTCGCCGCCGTCGCGCGCGATATCATAGCCACCGCGCGCGCGCGCGTCGCCTCTCCCCGACGACGGCCCGTCGCGCCGTCGTCATCGTCGTCCGACGTCGACGACGCGTTCGATGATGATTTTTTTCAACCGGCGCTGTCCCAACTTCCCGCGACGCTCTCGACCGGCGACGACGACGAGGAGGCGAAGGAGGACGGGAAACGATCGCCGCCGCGCTTGATCGTCGCGCCGGACGTCGAGGTGATCGATCTCTTGGACGACGACGACGACGGAGACGATGACGATGACGTTCGGCGGGTGGTGGAGCGCCGGGACGCCGCCGAGACGTCGCCGCCGTCGTCGCCGAGACGCGACTGGGACGAGATGTGGGAGGAAGCGCCGGAGGAGGGGATGATTCGACGAATGCGGGAGTTGAAACGCGCGCGATCGAGTTCGGTGTCGGTGGACCCGGACGCGTCGGACGACGACGACGAGACGTTTCCGCCGCCGCCGTGCGCGCCTCGAGAGGCGTTTCAAAGGACGACGGCGATATTAGACGAGAGTTTTCGACGGGACGGCGCCTACGGCGCCGCGCTTCGCGTCGCGTTCGATTGTACGAGACAATTGGGAGGTGATAAGGAAATCTTGTACGCGTACGAGCCGTTAACGCTCGAACGAAGCGTCGAGTGGCGGTATCACGAACCGACGACGAGCGAAGCGCGGGACGCGCCTTCGTCGAAGACGCTCGGGGCGCAGAGCGCGAGGTACACGATGGTGCTGTTGGACGGTCAGACCTTTTTGAACATGATCGAGGGCGAGTGCGAGGGATTGAAAAAGATGGTGGAGACGTTTCGAGCGAGTCGACGCGACGCGCGGAGACACACGCTGTGTTTAGTGGTGGAGGCGCCGGAGAAACGCGTGGCGCACAAGGAGCGACGAGCGTGCGATTACGAGAATCCCACCGCGGGATGGACACGAGAGAAGTACGACGCGCGCGTGGCGCAGATTTTAGTGCAATACGAAAACGTCGTGTACGCGGCGTTGCCGAACATGGACGCGTGCGTGGAGCGCGTGTGCGTGACACACGCGGAAATCGCCAGGCGAAGAAACGAAAAACCAATTAGCATGATACAGTTCTTGGGCGAAAAGTCGCACGATTACATGGACGGGTCGACGCAAAAGAAATCAAAGGACGACATCACACCGAGCGATTACTTTCTGCGCGCGCTGACGAGAATCTCCGGCGTCACCGCGGCGCACGCGCGCGGAGTCGTCGCGCGCTACCGTTCGATGGACGCTCTCATGCGAGCGTACGCCGACCCGACGACGTCCGTCGAGGACAAGAGACGCATGCTCGAAGACATCATGCCTCTCGCCGCCGTCTCGAGAGACGGCACCGCGGCGCGACCGGGCGGGAAGAACCGGTTCGGTCCGGCGAAGAGCGCGAGAGTCTACGACTTTTTCAAGCCTCTCGCCCGCGACGACGCCGATCGAATTCTCTCGAGATACGTCCAGGACTCGTGAGCGGGCGCGGCAAACGAACGAAACGTGTAGATCGATGGGCGGAGACGCGCTCGCGCGCTCGTGAAACGTCGCGCGCGTCGTTCTCGTGTAATACAGTGTACCTTTGAGCCACCCGCTCGTACTCTCGGTGCATTTCGTCAATCAACCCTTCGCACGCGTGATCCAAACCCTCCCGCGTGTGCGATTGGGCGGACCCGCACACGCGCGCGCGCGAGCGACGAGAGCCATGGCGTCGAGCGTGCCGAAAGAGTTCCAAAAGTCCTACACCTGGGACGCCATCGTCTTTTCCGACGGCGCCACGTACGTCTCGACGCTCGCGCGACGAAAACTCGACCCTCACCCGGTCACTCATCCACCATCGCGAGGGTTTCCCGCGAAGGATGTTCGACGCCCGTCTCGCTCGACGCGAGCGTCTCTTCGAGCGATGCGTGCGGCAGACTGACGATGTAATATTCACCGCGCAGCTACGAGGGTTTGGTGAGCGAGTTCGGACAGTGCGAACGCATGGGTGTGTTTCAATACGTCGACGGGGATCGATACGAGGGACAGTACAGCGAAGGCATGATGCACGGCTTCGGTGTCTACACGTGGGCGGCGGACGACTCGACGTACTACGGGGAGTGGCAGAACAACTCCCAGAACGGATGCGGGGTGAAGCTCTACGGATCGGGGGCGCTGGAGGTTGGAGAGTGGAAGGACGATCAGTACTTGGGCGAGTACACGGGTCGGTGCGGCGAGACGGAGCAAAACAGAGCGCTGATGAACGCGTTGGAGGCGGCGACGCGCGCGCGATTGTTCACGGGTAAGCCGGACGGTGAGGTTGTGATTTTGAAGAACCAGACGCAACCGGAAAATGCGGAAAGTCAACACCCGGTGGTGTACGAAGCCGGCACCGAGTGGCAAATGCCGGGGTACAAGGGCGAACAGTTTGACGCGCCGGAGGATTTGGCGGAGACGCAGCCCAAGTTGTTCCAGCAAATGCAGCGATTCAACGATATTTGGGAGCGCGCGTGGAGGTACTACAACATCGACGTGCCGGAGGGTGAGAACGACGCCAAGATGCGCGAGATTAAGTTTTTGTCCGACGAGCCGACGACGCTTCGCACCGTGGACGAAGACTACGACGAGTACGAGGACGAGGATGAAGACGACGAGGACGAGGACGACGAGCCCACCGCTCGATCGCGTCGCGCCGGTCCGGCCGCGATGTCGCTTAGCTTCCGCAACTCGAACCCGATCTCTGCCGCGTTCGCTCGTCTCGGTAAGAGCAAGGCGGGTCTTCGCAAGAACCCGCTCAAGGCGGCGGCGAAGGCGTTCGAAGCCGCTCGCGAGCGCGTCGCCGGCGCTTCTAAGGTAACATTGGCGTAAATTGTTTGAAAACGAAAGACTGCTTTTTAATATAAAGCGATGGATATTAGCGAATCTTCTAATGGAGTCTCGTTGTTGCAACTTTTTCGTTTCGTTCTACGCACGCGCTAGTACTGGTCGTCGGCCAACATGGGCACGTCCGGCATGTCTCTCATGTTCTCGTCGAGCGCTTTCACCCTGACGGATTTGCTAAACGCGCCCACACCGGCGGCGGGGACGTCGGCGTCCATGTCGTTCTCTTCGCCTCGAGATTTACCGTGCGCCAGCTCGCGACGAATCTCCGGCGTGATCAAATAGTGACTCTTGATGCCGACGAGCTTGTTGAGCGCCTTTTTGCTCTCTTTATCCATCACCGCCTTGTAACGCTGAACGAACGTCAAGAGAGTTTGATGCCAAACGACTGGTAACTCTCGCTCTTCGACGGAAAATCGTAAGAAGTGATCCACGAGCGCGTCGACGACGCTGAAAGGGAGCGCGTACTTTTTGTCGATCAACACGCGCATGAAAAACGACGTCGTGCCCGCGTACTCGTACGTCGACAACTTCATCAACACAGCCGCGGAGTGCAAGGCTGGAACAGAACATCGCGACAGGATGGCGCTAAAGATAACCGCCTCTCGCACAGTGCACGTCTTGCTCTGACACAGCGGCAAGAGCATGCCCTTGAAGAAAGCCGCGGGCTTGAACGTCGCCTTCTTCAACGACATGAAGAGCGCGTAGTGAAGACGTCTGTTATCGGCGATGTCTTGACGAACTCGCGGAAGCAAAACGAGATTATAAAATCTCTGCGCCATGGGAACGTTCAGGTTGGACGCGAATAGTCGAGTCGCGGCGTACATGGCGTGCGGACTCCAACGCTCGGGATTGGTCAGGTACAAAACCTCCTCCCAGTTCGAGAGCGCGGGGATCACCTTAAATGCCTTCGGCACTTTCCCCGTGGTGTATCTAGACAACAAATCCCCGACTTGTCTATAAATCTCCACGACGCGCGGGTCTAAACCTTCCGGAACGACTTCACCGTCGTCGCCGCGCTCGGCGCGTCCACCGCCTTGCTCCTGTTCCTGAATCTTTTCCATAATCATATCCGCGAGCGTTCGTTCCTTACCACTCTTCGGCTCCATGAACGCCTCCAACGCTGCGGCTTCCTCTGGACTGATCTCCACGTCTTCGTACTCCCCATCCGCCTCGGTAATCTCGTCGTCGTCGTCGTCGTCGTCGTCGTCGTAAAACGCGTCTCGCCGCCCATCCTCGGCCTCCTCGCCGCCCTCGTCCTCATCATCCGTGCCGTACGAATCATCGATCAGCGTCCTATCCCTGACGTCCAACGTCTTTCCTAATTTCACGCGATGTTCCCCGCTCTTCCTTCGAACCGCCGATCGCTCATCGTCGCCCTCGTCGTCGCTCGCCGCCGCGCGTTCGTCCTCCTCTCGCAGCGCCTTGGCCTCGCTCAAAATCTTCGTCGACAGCGCGTCCGGAAGGTAATCCTCCTCGTCCGCCGTTCGATCGCGTCGCTTCTCGAGCTTTCTCTTACTCCGCGGTTTCGCCAGCGCGTCCGCCTCGATCTCGCGCTCGAGCGCCGGTCGTCGGCTCGGCTTCCCGCCGCCGCGCGACGGCATGGTGGCGCGTCGTCGTCGCGCGCGATGCCGCGCCGAGCTCGAGGACGAGCTCGAGGTCGAGGACGCGAACGAACGCGTTCACGAGTTCTCTTCGCGCGCGTCGACACCGCCGCGTCTCGGTCGCGTCGAGCGACGCGCGCGCGGGGACGAATGAGGACGCGCCGCCGCCGGGGACACACTTTTTGGACATTGTCGCAGAGAAAGGAACGGACACACTTACAAGGACACGAGGCCGCCCGCGCGATCGGCGAACGCGCTCGCCGAGGCGAAATCTGATTCGGAGACGTCGGCGATGAGTTCGTCGACGGACTGGGTCCATCCCGAACGCTCACGCGCGGACACGGGGGCGACGCACAGCGGCACGGCGCCGTCGGCGGTGAATTCGTAATTGTCCAACGCGGGCCCCGCGATGTCGATTTCAAACCATGAATCGTCCGCGTTCGCGTCAGGGTCGTCGTCCACGCGAACGATGCACGTTTGGTGAAACGCCGCGCGCGTGCCGAGTTTCGCGGCGATGGATTCGTCGAGTTCGTGCGGTAAGAGCACGCGCCGAGCGCGCGGTCCCGTTTCGCCGTGGTAGACGATTTCGGGATTGGCGAATAATCCACCCTTGAGCGGACGAGGCGCGCGCATCGCGCGCACTTCCCGGACGACGCGTCCATCTCTCGTCGTGAGCGTCACCCCGCGCTCCATGAGTCTCGTGAGGAGTAAACACGTCGCCAATCCTCCCACGGTTTCGCTCAGCGGCGCTCTCTCCGCTTTAAAGTATAAACTTCGCAACAGTCTCGCCGTCTCCTCTCCCGGAGTCACGCTCGGGAACAACTGTCGCACCGCTTCCGCGTTCACACGCGCCCAAAATTCTTCCACGCTCGCCTTCCCCCCGCTCGTCGACGCGTCGTCATCATCGTCTTCGTCGTCCCCGCGTCGTCGTCTCGACGCCACCCACGCGATTCGTCTCGCCTCTCGCCTCCCCTCCCCCCTCCCCGCCGCGCTCGTCGCCTCCGTCATGGATACTCCCAACTTGAGCACTTCGTACGACGGCTCGCTCGACGTCGCGTGCACCGCGTGCGATACCATCGTCCCCGCCTCGTCCAGCGTCGTCGTCACCGCCGCCGCCCGCCTCGTCCGCGTCCGCATCCTCGCCCGCGTCCCCGAGCGCGTCGACATCGACGTCGACGTCGACGTCGGGAACGACCTCGCCGTCTCCCCCCGCATGTTCCCTCCCCTCGTCCCTCTCCTCTCCCGTCCTCGTCCTCGTCCACGCGCGCGCGGGAAAACGACCGACGTCGACGTCCACGCGCGAGGACGAGGACGAGGACGAGGACGGGAGAGGACGACCGACCACCGACCGCGTCCGACCGACCGCGTCCGACCGACCGCGACGTGTGTCCGACCGACCGGTCGCGAGCCCCGACGCGTGGATATTTCGCACTGTCCCGGCGTGTTCAACTGTTCGCCGTCACCGTCGCGCGTTCGTTCGTTCGTTCGTTCGTTCGTTCGTTGGTTCGTTCGGTCGGGCGACGACGCGATCGGGTGAACGATGTCGCGAGGAATGTCGCGACGCGGGACGCGCGGCGCGCGGCGCGAGGGCGCGGGACGAAGAACGGTGACGAGGCGATTCGCGTTCGCGATTGTCGCGTTGATGGCCTCGGTGACGGTGTCTTCGGCGTCTTCGGCGGCGTTCGGCGCGGGAGAGAGCGGTGGTGAAGAGGGTAAAGACGACGACGTCGGTGGCGTCGATTCGGTGGAGGCCAGCGATGACGTGGACGAGGTGGAAGTCTTCGGTCGAGACGGCGGAAACGAGACGGCGGCGGCGTTGGGCGACGCCGACGCCGACGCCGACGACGCCGCGCTCGGGGTGAGGTACGGGTGCGACGAGAGGCTCAGAGGTTGGAGACACGAATTGTATCGTGG
>MDSV01066478.1_pt1 | contig 11165 bp, 25 predicted proteins | sample 810851 | NCBI WGS metagenome assembly MDSV01 (sample SAMN05326640, study PRJNA326480) | marine metagenome | isolation source: seawater | place: Atlantic Ocean: North East | collected 2012 | reverse complement strand
TGATAAAATTATTGATAAAACTTCGAAAAAGAATTTTAAGTATGATTTTTTAGTTAAAGATATTTATGGAAATGATGTTTATATTGAAATTTGGGGTTATGAAAGTAGTGATCAAAAAAAATTTAATAACTGCGGAAGGAAGATAAAATATAGCGAAAAAAGAAAAATAAAAGAAAAATTCTATAAAGATAGGGATCTTAAATTAATTAGCATCAACGAAGATATTTTTCGCTCAAGTTTTTTAGCAGCATTTAAGACTGAAGAGCTTCAAGAAAGATTCAAGAAGATATTAATAGAAAATTCCATAAAGCTTGACGGTTTTAAAACTTTAAATAATTATGATCTTTTTTATTTTCAAAATAATAGGCTAGATGTACTAAGGGAAAAATACCTTAAAATCTGCCAAGAAAAGAATGGGGGCAAAGAACCTGTATCCATCCCATATCTACAGTCGATTGAAGAATGGGGTGTGATATATGAGATCCAAAAATATGCAGGAGGTAAAGTAGCATTCGATGAAAGCTTGGGTTTCGAAAAAATGAAGAACAATCAAGAGCAAATGGAATTTAAACTAAAAAAATTCTTAAGCGAAAACGAAGGTAAGCTGGTGCAAGCCTATCTTGACGAAGGAACTTGCGGAAAAGCGGCAAAAGTTTTTAATGTAAATGCATCCACATTCAATAAATGGCTACGCAATCTACCCACTCTCCCTAATCCCTCTAAGAGAAGTTTACTTGGAAATCATCGAAACCCTGTAAAAAAAGTATCCAAAAAACAATTACAATTTAATTTTTAATTTATTGAAATTTGAGTGGACGATATTACAATAGGTATGACCATTGATGATGAAGAAGAATTTTATATTACTGGCCCCGGTGACTACAATGAACAAACAGATGCTTTTCGCTTTGAGTTAGACGATCTGGTTGAAAGGTATAAAAAGGAATTTGATATTAATACATTTGTCATGATTGGTGCATTTCAAGAAAAAGTTAAAGAGTTAATTGACGCCGGCAATGTAGACATGGGAGACGAAATGTTAGATTAATTTATATGAAAGAAAAAAAATTAAAACTGAGCGGTAGTAAATTTATAGGAGTATCTGGCTTTGCAAGATCAGGCAAAGATACTTTTTATGAACGATGCAAAGTTGCATTGGAAAAAGAGGGTAAGAAAGCTTGTAGATTCGCTTTTGCGGATGCTTTAAAGTCTGAATGCGATGAATTATTGGGAAAATATACAGATATTTCTGCATTTACTGAAAATAAAACCGAAAAAGAAATGGTAAGACCACTCTTAGTATCATGGGGAACTCAAATCAGAAGAGAGCTAGATCAAAATTGTTGGATCAAAAAAATTCAACAAGACGTTATCGATAAGCTTGTCGAGGGTTATTATGTTTTTATTACTGATGTCCGTTTTAAGAATGAAGCCGAATGGATTAAGATGAATGGAGGTCTTTTGGTTAATATTGGTCGAGAGGGAGTCGGGCCAGCCAACCATGATGAGCATACACAGTCCCACCACATCAAGAAACTTACTTCTCACAAGATTAATTGGCCCACTTATGGCGAGGAACAAATTAATAATTGTGATGAATTTGTGTTCCCTTTCTTAAATCAAGTCTTAAGGTTAAATTCTCAGCCTCAGATGATTTTATAATGTCTGAAGACTCTAAAAAAAAGTATTTAAAAACAAATAAAGGGAAGAAAGCTTTAGATAAGGCTCGAAGAAAATACGATGAATCTGACCCCGACAGAAGGAAAAAGCAAAAGCGGGACTACATGAGAAGAAAAAGGTTGGAAGACCCCCACTATTGTAAGTGGAAATGATTTGACAAGTTATTTTTTTTATGATATAATGCATACCATATGAAAAGTAAACATATTCAAGCAAAATATCGTAGACAATTTTTTGATGTTCCTCAATATTGGAATATTAATTATACAGAGAGGTATTCTAATGGAACTGAAAAAGATTTTAAAACTTTTATAAAAGCAAAATCTTATGAATCTGCAAAAATTATATTACTTGATAGACTCAAGGAAGATGATCCTAAAATTAAAATAAAATCAGTTCATGGCTTTAAGTTTCATGATAAATATAAAGATGCAAATAATGTAAAGCTAAGAACAGAAGAGTGGGATCAAATTAGATCAGCTTCATTTCCTAATCAAGGCAATACCTTATTTAAACTTGAAACTCCTAGAGCTGAAGGTAAAAGCAATCGTTTTAATTGGACTGATCATGAACACATTAAAACAATAGGGTTTAAAAAAGGCAAAGATAATTGGTCTTCTATAAATATAAAAGGAAAAACATTACCCAAAGAAGATAGAGAAGGAATGATTTATAGTGGTAAATGGATTCCTTGGAATAAGGAAATAATGGATAATACTAGAAAGTCTTTAATTAGTGCATTAATTATGGAAGATGGCAATCGATCTAAGGCTGCTAGACGTTTAAATATGAGTAGACATAAGTTTTATCACTTAATGTCAAAGTTTCCTAAAATTAACTGGAGAAAAGAATATCCCCCAAAGCATCCCGCAGAGGGAGGAGACATGTCAAATAAGTAATGAAAGATCCCTCTAAATACAATGAATACCTGATTGATTTTCAGGAAGATATTAAAAGAATTATAGGTAAATTTAGACGCCCAAATCATTTACTGACTTTTGATGAGCTAGTAAGTGAGGTCAACCTGTCTTTAGTGAAATCTAAAGACTCCATATTGGAAAAGTTTGAAGGAGATTTTGATCAAACTGCTTTTAAAAAATTAGCTTATGCTTATACTAGAAACCTTATTTCTTGGAGTCACTCAAGACAAACCCAATCAAAATATATAAACAGAAGAGAAGATACTGTTTATGAGACAGAGGATGGCCCCAGAACTAGCTTTGATTATTATATTGATACGGAAGGTTACGAAGAAGAATATTACGAAAAGTTTGATGGGAATAAGAAGTGTGAATTTCTTCTTAAAATGATTAAGGAGTATTCTGGGATTTTAACTGATAAGGAAATTAAAGTTTTATCCTTTCTAGAAAAGGGGCTTAGTCAATATGAGATAGCCGACAACCTTGGGGTAACCCATCAGGCAGTTTCATCTTTATCTTTAAAAGTTTACGATAAGATAAGAGCTTATTTTGGATCTACAGATGGAACCTTTCTAAACTCAAGCCCTACGGACTCTCACATGGATGACAGCCATGAATCTGTATCTAGGGGCAATAAAGCTATTAGGGATTTCTTTTCTCCTGATAAAGGTTATTCCCCCATAAGAAAAGAGCATAAACCTAAATTGAAGGCATTCTTGCTTGAAAATGCTAAAATGTATAACAGTCAGGAAGTTGCAAAAAAATTTGGAAACGGAAGATACTCAAAGCATCAAATTCTTGCTTTTGCGGTTAAAAATAAAATTAGTTTCTGTTTGGTTAGAAATTATGTTTCATATAAATTTTCTAAAAACCAAATAAAGGAGATGATTACCCTCTTTAATGAAGGAAAGTCCACTTATGAGGTTTCTGAGTCTTTAAATATTCCAATTAATTATATAAGAGGAAGGAGATCTTCCCTTACTCGTGCTGGGAAAATTCCTCCTTCTGGTAATTTAAGGTTTTCTGAAAATCGTGAAGAGGAAATTCTGACATTATTTAAAGAAGGTAAGACTACGGATGAAATTGCCAATACTCTAGACCTTCCAAGGCTTTCGGTAGCTGGAAAGAAAGGGTATTTCGTTAGGGTTGGATTACTTCCTAATCTTAAATATAAATACCAACCTAAATTTTCTGAATCTCAAGCTGAAGATATGCTCAAGCTTTTCAAGGAGGGCAAGTCCTCTAAAGAGGTTTCCAAAATCTTAAATTTGCCCATTCGAGGAATTGGCGGAAAGAGAGGTCATTTCTCAAGATGCGGAATGATAGATACTTTGCCGATCAGGAAGTTCTCCGAATCTCAAAATAATAAAATAATAAAATTATTTAAAGATGGCAAGTCAACTAAAGAGGTTGCTGAAATTTTTGATTGCCCACTATATTCAATGGCAACAAAGAGATCTAACCTTGTTAGTTCTGGCTCAATACCTAGAATATCATGAGACCTTGGTCTGCCTTAAATGCTCAAGGCAGGCTGTTGTTAGTTTGTTGCATTATTAATGTTTGGGTTTCGTTAATTTTTGCACTAGATTCCAATTCGTGTTGGATTTTTTCTATTTTAATGGGTATGTTTTGTGGCTTAAGTACCTTCAACCCCAAGTATAATAAAAAATAAGTGTAATATTCTTATGTGGAAGACAAAAACATATTACATTTTTTAATTTTTATTTTATTGGTTTTAAGTTACTTTCTATATAAAAAGTCAGAAGAGAACTCAAGGATGTATCAAATTCTAAATGATCAAGACATCACTATTCAACAACAAAAAAAAGCTATTGAGTATCAACAAATTTATATAAATCAAATTGAATATTATTATAAAAGCAGTTATAATCCTTTAAATTCAAAACCTAAAGCCTCAGATTAAAATCATGCAAACACTTCGTAGTTTAGCTCAAAAATCGAGCCATTCATGTGTATTCGATATAATTAGAAAACATTACTATAAAGGTAGGACTGTTGAAGATTTAATTGGACTTAGCCTTAAATATAGGAGTTGCACTCAAGAGTTAATTTCTTTACCTGATAATTTAGGTTCTGAATATAAAATTTATATAACAGAAAAAGAAACCGATAAAGAAAAATTTATTGATGTTTGCCTTTATAATAAAAAGGAAGACGAGCTTTATGCTTTGGACTTTACTGATTGGGGGGATTTAATTGATATGGAGATATACAAGGCTGTTAAAATGAATGATAATACAGCTTTAGCTCATGTCTTATGGGAAATAACATTTTGGGGATGGTCGGATGATAAAGTTAAAGAGGAGCGAGATTCTATATTAGAAGCAGAATCAGAAGCTATCGAGGAAATTCCTTGGAATAAAACACCATTTTAAAAAATCGTTCTTTGGCAAAATAAATCCGGAAAAATAAAAGTATCCCCCCTTTATATGTATAGAAAGAAAGAAAAGGATAATTGTGTTGACATATTTTCTTTAAAATGATATAATATAAATATGCCTGATATTATGGAATTATGGAGCCTCAGTTGGGGTGATGGTTTTTTATTAATGTTTATGCTTATGGTAGTGTATACCTATAAAGTCTGGATTGATAACAAATTTAAAAAATGAAAAAGTTAATAATAGTATTATTTAGTTTATTTATAGCTAGCTGTAGCCATGTAAAACTTACTCACAAATGTAATGGTGATAAAATTTGCCATTGCGATACCTGTGACAAGAATTGCAAGGACTGCCAATGCAAATAAGTTTAGCAGAATCTATTTGTCAAGAATTTTCCGATGGAGTTTGGGTTTCCAATACCTCCAATGAGAAGATCGAAGATATTAAGTGTTGTATAGATATTGCCTATTTTCCCGAGCTAATGGATAGAATGGCTGAAATAAATTATGCCATGATTCAAGTTCAAAAAGATAGAAATATGAAAAAATGTTTTGTTTGGTTTGAGCCTTGCAGTGATGACATTACCTTAATTGATGAAATTGATGAAGAAGATGAGGATTTGTTTGATTTATAATGCATAATAGAATAAAGTGTAACATATTATGTGCTAAAGTTTGTGCCCTTGGTTTTTCTTTGTGGTTGTGTTTCACTTCACAATCCAGAACCGATTGAGACAGAATTTAATGATGATGATCGAAATTGGGTTGAAATTTATAGAAATGAAATTAAAATAGCTGTAGAGAATCAAGACAAAGATGCATATCATTTTTTTATGTTTGAATTATTAAAAGAGAGAGTTAGAATTAAAAGAATTAATGAAAAATCAAACACAAACTCGCACCCCAAATAATGTCACTAATCCATATTCTGGGAAAATTCATGCTCCAACTGTTACAGTAGATAGATTTGAGCAACAAGTAGCTTATATATTATCTATATTGGGCGAATTTAATGAAAGTTTTAAATATGCTATGATAACCGATTCATGCACATTCAGAGGTATGAGAATTACCAAAAAACAATTAAAATATGTTTCTAAAGAACTAGGTATTAATGTAGAATCCGAATCCAAGCTTTCCCAAGTAGCTGAAGAGATGTTTAGGCAAAACATTGAATACCATCCAAGAGATTAGTTTTTAAAAAGTTCTTGACTTTCTAGTTTTATTGCTGTATACTTTTGGAATGAAATATTTGTATTTTTGCTTAATTCTAATCACTGTTGGATGTATTTCTGATTACACTCCAGATTATATCCCAGATTACACTCCGCTAGAGGGGGATATAAATGAGCAGGAGGAAGATGGCTTATATTATACATCTGTTCCTATGTTTATTGAAATCAATAATGTCCCTCCCCCATTTGATGTTGCGGGTAATTTTCCTTATGTTCTATGGATTAATGGTCAAAGAGTTCCATATGCCCCAGTTAAAGAATTAACTGCGGTTGTAGATAAGGTTGGCAGAAGTGAAATAAAAGAAATTCAGTATGCAGATATTCACAAAGGATGGCTTTATCCCCATATGAGTCCCCCTCCTCATGATGAGCCTGAAACTCAAGGCAGAACTCGTTCAGTTAGGGCATTACATGGAGAATGAAAAATTTAATTATACCATTAATATAGATCCAGAGGATTTAATTAATATACATGTTAAACAATGGGTTTTAGAATGGTGTAAAAAATATCACCCCGAAGCTTTTGATGAGGCAGAGAAATTTGTGAGAAAAATGATTGATGAAAAAAGTTAAATTGAATAATTTAAAAACTCTATATCCCTCTTTCTTATTTTAGCTACTAAATCAATTTCTTCTTGACTATATCTTTCCAGATGACTAGATTCTCCGCTATAATAAATTTTTGGAAGTTTTTCGTTATACCTATCAAGGGTTTTGCACATTTCTTGATACCCTAAATCAATTCTCTCAAACCTAATAATCTTATCTAGCTCTATAAAATCATTAATAGTTATGTATTCATATTGATCCCTAAATAAGCTTGACCAAGCAAAAGTACTATCTTTTATATAAAAATCAATATCTTTATCTAAATTCTTTAAATACTCCTTAAATGAATGCCTAACACCCCTTTCTCCACCTTTAAACATATTTAATATTTTGCGCAAGTTAACTTTCTTATTGTATGTCTCATTCATAAATTTCCACAAAGAATATTCTCTTTCCCATGGATTTCTAACTACTGTAAACTTATAATAATTATTAAACTCTTCAGGGTATTCATCTTTATATTGCTCAAGTGTGTGGTGCTTTGTCTTGGGGTGGGTTTTAACTTTATTTCCTTTTAACTTGACTTTATTAAAAGAATATTCTATACTAGTTCCACCAGTCTTTGGAATATGAATAAAAATACACTTCTTATTATGACATATCATAAAACTATATTACACTTAATATTGCTTGTTTTATTAACTACAAGCATCTATTCTCAGCAAGTTAAGCAGTGCAGGGCGGTACTTGTGGGTACAAGAACTCAAGCTCAATCAGCTCAAGCTAGAATTGATTTCAATAGAAAGATGAATGGAACTCAATATTTTCAATATACCACTGGATCATCTTTTTCTCAGGGGCATCAATCGCATACTCCTTATTCTTCGGGTTCATATTCCCGACCCTCAAATTACCAACCTTCAAATTATCAATGGTATAGTCCTCCCATTTATTACCCGAGAATCAATTCAATTAGATCACCGATTAGCCGAAATAAACTAAGAACTTTTACAAATAAAGAAGGCGGAACATTTGAAGGTAGATTATTGTCAATTAATGCCACAAATAAAACTGCTAGAATTAGAGATAAAAAAGGCTTATCTTACAATGTATCAATCTCAAGATTTTGTTCGTCCGATGTTTCTTATTTAAAGTCTTGGTGGACTAGCAGGAATCCTCCAAAAAAAATTACTGGATATAAGGCATTTCTCGCTAAAAAAAGGAATGGATAAATGAAAATAAATAAAAAATTAAAGTATGCAGATTTCTCTTATGATGAGAAAGATAAAACTTTTACCATTACAGAAGAAGATGGCAATAGGGTTATATTAAATAAAGTATATTCTTTCGCATTTATGCGTTTCGTTATTCGAATTTCTCAAAGAAATTGGCTTAGAAATAAAAAGGTAGTTGACAAGATGGAGGAAACTATGCTAGAATTAGAAGAAGAAAATGAAAATGATCCAAATCAAATGTTAATGTTTGATCCTCATCCAGATGAATAATTTAAAATCAAAAGGGCTAACAGAGCCTCCATTTCGAAGATTTCAGAAATTTACAATTCCACACTTAACAAATAAAGATATAATTATGAAACTATCATCACTTGATATAATATGCGCAACAGAACATGAAGAGTTCTATTATGAGGAAACCAATGAGGTCGTCCCAGAAGGGGAGCCTGTTGGGGTTGACATGGAAACAGATAAAGGATTTGAACTTGTCCTTTTCTCAAATATTTACTGGGAGCCTAATCGTGGACATTAAAGAAAGACTATTTTGGATGGCATCTGTAATCCTTGTGATTCTTTTTGCTCAACAAAAATCTCAAAAAGTTGATAATTTAGAATCGATTATCTCATCTTACCAACTTGAAACTAACATTCAGCAATCTCAGCTTTTAGATTTTTCTAATCAAATTTCTATATCTTCTCAAAATGGATACTCAAATGGATTTGAGGATGGAAAAACTCAAGCAGCGATAATCTTAATGAATAAAGAGTCTCTATATAGATATTCAGATGGATACCATGCAGCTATTTCTCAATTTAATAATTCTGATTTAATTTCAGAGAAAGATATTGAATGATGAACAGAGAGGTTCAGGGTAATATTTTAATTGAAGAAATTTCTTATGCCAATGCAGCTCAATTAGATGCTCTCTGGGCAATTTTAAAATATAGAGATATGGGCATATTGAGAAAAGTTTTAGCCATGTGTGAAGTTTTGAATCTAGATGAGGATGAAGTAATCTCCTTACTCCCTCAAGATGATAGCGGGAGAATTTATGATTCAAAAAATAGACATTTATTAAGCCAAGCTCTAATTGAAGCATCTAAATAATATGGAAAGACAGTATATTTATTATTATAATAATACTAGTCATGTCCATCATTTCAAGCTACAACGATTTACCATCAGGAATATCCGATGATTGCTTTGAGCATGCCTTAATTTCAAATATTAAATTAGCTAAATCTGATCATAATCAAGATTTATTTAATAGATGCATGCAAAACCCAGAAGTTTATGACGAGGATGGTAATTTTACCCCTTATTCTACTGTAATATCAACCATAGAAGAGCATAAAGCTTTATGCTCTTACAAAAGAACTTTTATTAAATAAACATCATGTCAGATGAATCAAATGAAGGGGTAGACCCCTTCTCTTCTCAAGAGATTTTAAATTCAAAATTTGTAGGCTCTTTTAGTAGAACTCCCCCAAACGATCCACATATTAAGAATGTAACCTATCTTCCTGACGGAACACCCTTTGCTAGTATGTTCAGCGATAGATCGGAGCATGATGATCATGCAAAAGGTCACTCCCAAGTTATTAGGCTAGAGAAAGCTATAGTAAAAGATAATTTTGTAAAACTATCAAAAGGCGACACCCCATGCCTTCAAGCTCTACTTACTTTTGTGAAGCCCTTCATAAGGGGCAATCCAAAGATAAAATCCTGCTGGAGGCATTTAGCTAAAAAATGCCCAGACATTGACCCTTTTCAAGATTTTTAATTATTTAACTAAATAATCTCCAATATGTTTACTTAGAAGCTCTATCTTTTTGATGAGCTTCTTTTTTTCTTCACCTTTCATGGTTTTTGATTTTTCATATAAGTCCAAGATAAAGTCAGAAGTTATTTTATGTTTTACCTTGACAACTCTCATATACTATGGTACACTATTCAAATAATTTAAAAATGCAAATTAACTCAAGCCAAATAATATATTCCGAGCATCACTATGATGAATGCTTTGAGTACAAGGATGGCTCTGGAAGGATTCCAGATGGCAATGCGGTTGGATATGAAGTAGACCATCCTAATGGGCATGATGATCAACCATGTGTTAAGCTAATTCTTTTTGAAGACATTAAGTATAGTGAATTTGATCATGATTATTGGGATAATTATGAATTAGAAGAAGATGTTGACAGAGTATTTTTGCCATGATTAATTTTTCAGAAGGGTGGAGTCCAAATAATAATTTGCGAATGAGTAAAGAGCAAATAAAGAAACTTGTTGAATCCATAATGAATAAAAATCCTTATTCAGAAGGCTCTTTTCATGGCGGTTTAGGATTATCTCAAATCAAAGAAATAATTAGTTATTTAATGTATACGGAAAACAACAATTTAATTAAAATTACTATCGACAAAGAGTTCGATGAATATCACCTATCACTCACGATAGACGAAAAGGAGAAATAAATATGTCAATGTCAATGCGCCAAGTCCGATTTAATGAGGGTAAAATAAACAAAAATAAACAAGCAAGAAGATTTCAAAATTTACTAAACCTTGTATATCTTCAAGCTCAACCATCAAAAGATGGTGGTCATATAATACCCTCTAAGGTTTTAGAACAAATTCAAACTGAGCTTGACTTTAATATTCCTGAAGAAAATTGCAAAACGCAAACGATTGAGAACCAAATAAAGAAACGTTACAGGCAAAGAAGCACATATCGCTTCTGGAAAGATTTTCTTGATATTGCAAATATTGAAAATTATAGTGATGCCAAGGAGTATCTAATGAGAATTTTTTCTAAACTTGATAATACTAGGCATTATGGCAGTATGACTCATTCTCAATATGCTTTAGAAACTTTATTTCTAGCTCTTGATGATACTTATGGAACTGATACTTTGATTTTAAATCAATATAAATTTACAAACCCAAAAGTTGCAAATAAAAAGAAAACAAAAGCTAAAAAGCAAACACAAAAATCTCAAATAAGTAAAAATGATGTAGATGATAAGGATGATTGTCCGTTTTAATTAAAAATGTGTTACGAGACTAAAATAAAAGAAGTTCAACCCCGACTTAAAGGATTTATTAAATCAAGAATATATTGCAATCACGATGCAGATGA
>MDSV01214778.1_pt1 | contig 11166 bp, 10 predicted proteins | sample 810851 | NCBI WGS metagenome assembly MDSV01 (sample SAMN05326640, study PRJNA326480) | marine metagenome | isolation source: seawater | place: Atlantic Ocean: North East | collected 2012 | reverse complement strand
TTCACTTTTTATAAAGTTTTCATCATTAAAAGTTTCCTTAATTTTTTTTCTTAATCTATAAATATGTGTTTCAACTGTATGGGTATCGGCATCATCAGAATATTTCCAAATTGATGATAAAATATCTTTTTTTTTTGTATAGTTATTTAAATAAAGTAGTTCGATTAGATCTATTTCTTTTTCAGTAAGAATTAGTGAATTTTGAAGTCTAGAAAATTTTCTTGTATTTTTATCTAGTATATACTTATGAATTTTTAATGATGAGTTAAATTTAAATTTTTTTTTTATCAAACTATTAGAGACAGTATTATTAATTTGGATAACGGATACAGGTAAGCGAAGTTTTTCAACTTTTTCATCGTTCTTTATACCTTTTGAATAATAAACAATTATTTTACTCATTTTTTCATCTTTTATTAATCTTTTTATAAAAGTTTCATTTAGCCTTTCTTCATGAATGATAAATCCTCCATATTTTTTTAAATCATTTTCACTTAAATTTTCGTCAGATATTTCAAGTCGAAAATTAAAATAATCTCTAAGCTCAAAGATAGATCTATTAAATTCTTTATTTCCTAATGCTAAGATGGTACTTGTTTTTTCAGTCATGAATTTACTTTTAAAAAATAAATATATTTATTTTAAAGATTATAAATTAAAATGTGCCATTGGTAAAAGAGGAATTACTGACAACAAAATAGAGGGGGATAAAAGCACCCCTAAAGGAAGATTTAAATTAAAATACGTTTTTTATCGAAAGGATAGGCTGAAAAAGGTCACATCAAAATTAAGATTTTTTCCAATAAAAAAAAATTATGGGTGGTGTGATGACACTTATTCTAAATATTATAATAAATTTGTAAAATTACCTTTTAAATTTAAAGCGGAAAAATTATATTTGAAGGATAACAAATACGATTTGATAATTGTTTTAGATTATAATTTAAAGCCTGTAAGAAAAAATAAGGGAAGCGCAATCTTTTTACATATTGCCAAAAGGAAATACTCTCCTACATTAGGATGTGTTGCTGTTTCAAAAAAAAATCTTAAACTTATTTTAAAAAATGTTTCAAAAAACACTTTTTTAAAAGTGATTTAGTTTCTGTTCCCAAAAATTGAGCTTCCTATTCTCACAAATGTTGAACCGTACTTGATAGCCTGAATATAGTCGCCGGACATACCTAAACTTAAGTGATTAAGTCCTAATCCCTTATTGAGCTCTGATATTTTTTTGAAATATTTTTCCATAGAATTATTGTTAGGAGGAATCGCCATTAAACCTAGTATGGACAAACTTGTTTTAGCCTTACAAAAATTAAAAAAACTTTTTAAATTTTGAACTTCTATACCGCCTTTTTGTTCCTCTGAACCAAGATTGACTTGAATAAAGTAATTGATATTTTTATTTTTCTCTTTTTGTCTTTTATCGAGCTCTAAAGCTAATTTTTCACTATCTAAAGAATGGATATAGTCAAAAATTTCAACTGCTTTTTTGGCTTTATTTGACTGAAGTCTACCAACCATATGTAATTTTATTGCTGACTCATTTCTTTTCGTCTGTAGCCACTTTTTCTCTGCTTCTTGAACTTTATTTTCTCCGAAATGCTTATGACCATGACTGATCAATGGCTCTATATGCGACATTTGAAATGTTTTACTAACCGCGATAATAATTATTTCTTTTTTAATATTTTGAGCATCTATCTCTTGTTTTATGTTATTAAAATTGTCTATTATACTCATATGTTTATCTCCAAAAAAAAATACTATTTATTAATAGAAAATACTAGAGATTTAAACTTAAATCTAATTAAAATAAGAAACAAATTCATTATAATCTACCGCAACCACAACAAATTAGAAAAAATAAGTCAGATTAAAAATTTTAGAAAAAAATGCAAAAAAAAAGGAATAGAATTTTTTATTGCAAATGACGAGGTATTAGCTGTTAAGATAAATTCAGATGGTCTTTATATTTCAGCTTTTAATAAAAGATTAAGTCATATCAAACTTATCAAAAATGGCTACAAGTTAATAGGCTCTGCTCATAATATTAAGGAAATAAATCAGAAAAAATTGCAGGGGTGTTCTACTATTATTTTATCGCGCTTATTTAAAACAAATTACGAGAACAAAAAAAGTTTTTTAGGAACGATTAAATTTAATGAAATTGTGAAGAGATTTAATATAGAAATTGCGCCTCTTGGAGGAATTAGCAAAAATAATCTTAATAAATTAAAATTTGTAATATGTACTTCTTTTGCTTGTTTATCAGCTATAAAAAAAAAGCCGGCTAATATTATTAACCGGCTTTTTTAAATTTAACTCTAAATTAATTAGAACGCTAAAGACATAGCGAAAATTGTTTCTACAACATCATCGCCTTTAGTGTATGAAGCATTAGACGTTTCTGAGTTAGAGATTGACAAAGTCATTCCACCAACTGTGTACGCAACATCTATTGTATCAATGTCCATAGTTACATTAGACTTCGTTTTAACGTTAGCTACAGTGTCGTAACCTTGGTTTTTTAATGAAGTCTCTGCTGTGTATGAAACTGATAATGCATCATTAACTGCAAAACCGATTGAATAAGCATCGTTTTCGTAGTGTTTTACGTGCGCTGCAGTATTACTCTGACCAGTTCTTAATCCAGGTGCATGTTTTGTTTCACCATAACCTACTGAAAAAGGACCTGCTGAGTAATTAATACCTACAGAACCACCTTCTTGCTCTTGCTTAGCCTCTAAATTTCCTAAGTCAGAAAATGAGTAGTAAGAAGCAGATAAAGTTAAACCATCAATTGGCGCCATTGTTACAGCGTACTGGTCCATAGAACCGTGTACTGAACCATTTGTAGAGTTAACAGAGTGAGAAGATGCATTTGCACTTCCACCTGCTCCACCTGGTGTCATACCTGCTTTGATAGTCATACCGAAAGGTAGCATGTCTGCTGGGGCATGGTACTGAACGTTATTGTATGCGCTGATGTTTTTTCCGTACTGCATTACAGAACCTGCTGCAGCTCCACCGCCATATCCGTTATCAGAACCTACACCGTATGCAGAATTATCGAACGCATATTTTGTAGATAGTCCACACTCAGATACACAAATTTTAACTGTACCGTAGTCAGATCCGAATGTTAAACTTGCATCGTCCTGAACTGTAGCACCGTCTATGTCTTGAGCATATGACCATGTCATACCGTTATCTAGCTCACCTGATGCTGACAAAGTGAATTCGTTTGATATACCAATTCCTTTACCAACTCCGTGAATACCGTCTGTTCCGCTATTACTTAAGATAGTGTAAGTAGTTTTTACTCCACCTGTTACTGCGAAATCACCAGCGAAAGCTGATGTTACTAGCATTACAGAAGTAATTGCTGAGAACAATATTTTTGTTAATTTATTCATTGTTTCTCCTTTGTTTAAACGTTAATTATAATTAACAGGCTATTTATCTATGTTTTTAATGAATTTTAGTACTAAAAGTTGTTAAATATAGTTATTAATTAGTTAGGTGTGATATTTATAACACACCAAAAAAGCCCCATTTTACTTAATTTTCTTGGATTTTGTACTTACAATGCTATTAATTGTTGTATTAAAGAAAATATGAAGAATTTGTCTCTATTATTTGTCTGTTTTTTTATTTTTAACCTTTTAACTTCTTGTGGTGGTTTTAAAAAAGTAGATACAAGAGAAGTTCCTATATCCGGACCTGAAAGAGCAAAAAAAAATGTTAGAGAAGGAAAAGGCGCGAGCTTAGGTTCTATCCTCGGAAACAACAGATCAACAAATTACGAATTTAGTACTTCTAATCCTATGTGGCGGGCAACTTTAGATGTTTTAGATTTTTTACCATTATCAACTGTAGATTACTCTGGGGGAGTAATAATTTCTGATTGGTACACTGATAACGAAAATAGTAATCAGGCACTTAAGATAACAGTAAGATTTTTATCCAATGTTATTAAAACTAATAGTTTAAAAGTTATTGTACATAGAAAAAAATGTTCTGTAAATCAGTCTTGTAATGTAGAAATTTTTCAATCCAGAATACAGGAAGAGTTAGTCGCCTCTATATTGCGAGAAGCAGCGTTGTTGGAAAAACAAAAAAAAAATTAAAATAAATTATGGAAAGACTAAATTTTCAAGTTATTGAAAAAAAATGGCAATCAATATTCGAAAAAGAAAAACTTTATAATAAAATTAACTCCAAGAAGTTTTATTGTTTAGAAATGTTTCCCTACCCTTCAGGAAAAATACACATGGGACATGTAAGGAATTACACAATTGGTGATGTTATTGCTCGTTTTAAATTTATGAATGGATTTAATGTCTTACATCCTATGGGTTGGGATGCTTTTGGTTTGCCTGCGGAAAATGCTGCTAAAGAAAATAATTTGCATCCAAAAAAGTGGACCGAGAAAAATATATCAGAAATGAAAAGACAACTAAAATTAATGGGTCTATCGATAGACTGGGATTTAGAAGTATCAACTTGTGATGAGAATTATTATAAGCACCAGCAAGAATTATTTATAGATCTCTTTAATAAGGGCTTTGTTAAAAGAAAGGAAAACTACGTTAATTGGGACCCAGTGGAGCAAACTGTTCTAGCAAATGAACAAGTTATTAATGGACGTGGGTGGAGGTCAGGAGAAATAGTCGAAAGAAAAAAATTATCCCAATGGTTTTTTGATATTACTAAATTTACAGAAGATTTATTAGGCGGTTTAAATGAATTAGATAATTGGCCAGATAAAGTAAAAACAATGCAAAAAAATTGGATAGGAAAATCTACTGGTTGCGAAATTAAATTTAAATTGGTAGATGAAAATCAGTATTTAAACATTTTTACAACAAGACCAGATACGATATTCGGAGCGTCTTTTTTAGCTCTATCTGTAGATCACCCGATAAGTAAAAGTTTTGTAAATAATAAAGATTTTATTAAATTTAAAGAAGTATGCCTAAAAGCTGGAACAACAGAAGAGGCTATGGCTAATGCTGAAAAAATTGGATTTAAAACTAATTTATTTGCTTCTCATCCTTTTATCAAAAATAAAAAGCTCCCAATTTTTTTTGCAAATTTCATTTTAATGGATTATGGAACGGGAGCAATATTTGGTTGCCCTGCTCATGACCAGCGTGACTTAGATTTTGCAAAAAAATACGGCTTAGAAATTATCGAAGTGGTCGCGGAAGATAAAAAAAATCTCAAAAATTTTAATAATTTAAATATTGCTTATGTTGGGGATGGAACAATGGTTAATTCAGATTTTTTAAACGATCTGAAAGTTGATGAGGCAAAAAAAGAAATTATTAATAAAATTGAAAAGTTAAAAATAGGTCAACGAAAAATCTCCTACAGATTAAAAGATTGGGGAATATCGCGTCAAAGATATTGGGGTTGCCCTATTCCAATGATACATTTAGAAGACGGGTCAATAGTTCCAGTGGAGAAAAGTGAGCTACCCATAAGACTACCAGATGATGTTAATTTAAAAGAAAATGGCAATCCTTTAGAGAATCATAAAAATTGGAAATATACAAAACATAAGAAGACTGGCAATCCGGCTATAAGAGAGACTGATACTTTAGATACCTTTGTTGACTCATCTTGGTATTTTTTAAGATTTTGTTCGCCAAAAGAAAAAGGTGTTCCTTTTGACATTGATAAAGTGAATTATTGGATGCCAGTCGACCAATACATTGGGGGAATAGAACATGCAATTTTACACCTTCTATATTCAAGGTTTTTTATGAGAGCACTCAAAAAAAATAATAACAAAATTAAAATGAGTGAGCCTTTTAAAGGTTTATTTACTCAAGGTATGGTATGTCACGAAACTTATAAAGATGAAAAAGGTAAGTGGCTCTCTCCTAATGAAATCGAAAAGGGACCAAGTGGTAACTTTATAAAGACTACTGATAAATCCAGAGTTATTGTTGGTCCATCAGAATCGATGTCTAAGTCAAAAAAAAATATTGTCGACCCCGAAAGTATGATTAAATCATACGGGGCAGACTCTGTTCGATGGTTCATATTATCTGACAGTCCGCCAGAGAAAGATATACAATGGTCTAATCAGGGTGTGAACGCAGCCTACAAGTTTCTACAAAAGATTTATAACTTAAGTCAATTAATAAAAATTAGAAAAGATAAAAGCAATATAAACGATGATGAATTTGATATGAAAATAAACTCATATATTCACAAAATTACCAGATTAATTAACGAGTTTAGTCTGAACGTTGTAGTTGCAAATGTATATGAAATTTATAATCTTTTTAATTCATATTTAGATAAAGAAATCAGCAATAAGAGCCTAAAAAGCAATATTATAAAATTAATGATGATTTTAATTCCATTTACTCCACATTTAGCGTTTGAAATTTTAGAAAACTTTGGAATTAAATCTAGCTATAGTTGGCCGAAAATCGATGATAGTCTTATAAAAGAAGAAAAAATTAAAATGGCTGTTCAAATTAATGGCAAAACAAGAACAATTATTGAAATAAAAAAAGATTTAAACGAAAAAAGCGTGATGAGCTTGTGTGAGAAAAATCTAAAAATAAAAGATAAAGTTTTAAAGAATAATATAAAAAAAGTAATATACGTGAAAAATAGAATAATTAACATTATTACAAAATCTTAAATGAATAGAATTCTTTTGATCATATCAATATCGATTATTTTGTTAAATCAATGCTCTTATGAAAGAATTAACTCACCAGAGAAAAAAAGGGTTTCTATACAAGAGATAAATATAGAAGGTGATAATAAAACAGCATTTATTATTAAAAAAAAGATAATGAGATTCTCAAACTCAGATGGCAAAAATAAAATTATTTTAAACATAAATTTGAATCAAAAAAAAGAAATACTGGAAAAAAATATACAAAACCAAGTAACCAAATATAAGTTATCGTTAAATGCAGATGTAACAATTAAGGACTTATTAAAAGGCTCTGATATAAAGAAGACTTATTCAAGTAATAGCATATATGACGTTGAAAAAAGATATTCGGATACAGTCAATAATTACAAGGAAGCAAATAAAGCTTTAATAGAAATTATATTAGACCAAATTCTTGATAATTTAAGAATATACTATAGTCAATAATGATACTAAAAAGCTATTTAATAGAAAATAACATCAACGCAATCAAAGATTACGATTTCGTTCTCTTTTATGGCGAAAACATTGGATTAAAAGACGATTTAAAAAAAAAAATAAATAAGCTCTTTGAAAATACAGAATTGCTCAATCTTTATCAGGAAGACTTTAATAAAAATAAAGAAGTTTTAATAAATGAATATAAAAATAATTCTTTATTTGCAAAAGAGAAAACCATAATCATAAATCAAACAAATGAAAATTTATTAATTGATTTGAAGTATTTATTCGAAAACAAACAGTCAACAAAGATTATTTTATTTGCAGATTTACTTGAAAAAAAATCAAAAATTAGATCATTTTTCGAAAAAGAAAAAAATATAGCTATTATACCCTGTTACAATGACAATGAAATCACACTTAAAAATTATATCAGAAAAGAATTGGTTAGTTATAAGAATTTAACAGAAGACAATATAAGAATGATAATTAACTTTTCAAACTCAGATCGAAAAATAATTCAGGGACATATAAATAAAATTAGAATATTTTTTGAAAACAAAATTATTAACAGTAACGACTTGGAGCAACTAATAAACTCTGACAAGAATGAGTTATTTGAAAATATTAGAGACGCTGCCCTAAATGGAAATAAAAATGAACTAGCAAAATTATTAAATTATTTTATTTTTACAAAAGAGGATGCTTTTTTTTATTTTAATAGTCTAAATAGTACTTTATTGAGACTATATGATTTACAAAAACAAAAGAAAAATAATGAAAATATTAATGATATTGTAAATAATGCTCGACCTCCCATATTTTGGAAAGATAAAACAAAGTATCAAATATTGCTCCAAAAATGGGATAAAATCAGGCTTTTTGATGTATTAAATCATATGGCTAAAATAGAGAAAAAAATGAAATCTCAAACAGATATAAATCCGACTGTGCTAATAAAAAATTCACTTATAAATGTATGTACTAACTCTTGGTCTTCTTTTTAAGTAAACCTGAAATTAATTCTAATTGATCAACATTCCTGTACTCAATTGTAATTTTTCCAGAATTATTTTTTTTATTAAAGATAGAAACTTTTAATCCTAATGCTCTTTCGATATCTCTTTGAGCATCAAAAACATTTGGATCAATAGTAAAAGATTTGTTTTTCTTTTTTTTTATATTTTCTATAGACCTAGCAGAAAGTTTTTTTGCAACGATTTCTTCGGCTATAGAAGATGCATTTGGCATACCAATCAAAGGTCTAGCTTGACCTGCGGTAAGCTCACCTTGTTCAAGCATAGCGATAATATCTTTAGGTAAATTTAATAGTCTTAAAGTATTACTTATATGACTTCTACTTTTAGACATAAATTTAGAAATTTTGTCTTGGTCATAACCAAACTCTTCGTTTAATCTTTTATATCCTTTTGCCTCTTCGATAATATTTAAATCTTCTCTCTGAATATTTTCAACTATCGCAACTTCAAGCGACTCACTATCATTTAGATCTAAAATAACAATAGGAACCTCATGTAAACCTGCCTTCTGTGCTGCTAACCACCTTCTTTCTCCTGCGATTATTTCAAATGGTTCTGAGGTAGATTTGTTTTTTCTAACTGCTATAGGCTGGATCATACCATTTTTCTTAATTGATTGAGCGAGCTCTTCTAATTTGACTTCATCAAATATAGTTCTTGGTTGGTACTTGTTTCTAGCTAATTCTCCAATTAATGCTTTTTGTGTGTTTCCCTTTATTTCGCTTGTATTTTCAGGGTTTTTTTGATCTCCAAATAATGCAGAAAGTCCCTTTCCTAGTCCTTTGTTTTTTTTGCGACTCATGCAGCACTTCCAATTTTATTTTTTTGTCTCATAAATTCTTCGGCTAATTTTATATAGGCTTTGCTACCACTAGAATTTTTATCGTATGTAACGCACGGTTCACCGTGTGAAGGCGCTTCAGATAATCTTACATTTCGTGGTATAACAGATTTGTATACTTTCTCTTTGAAATAATTTCTTGCTTCTTTATCAACTTGAGATGAAAGCTTATTTCTTTTATCAAACATTGTTAATAAAATACCTCTTACATATAGAGATGGATTTAGATTAACTTTTATTCTATCAATTGTTTTCACTAATTGTGTTATTCCTTCTAAAGCAAAGAATTCTGTTTGTAGTGGTACTAATATTTCATTAGATGAAACTAAAGCCATAATCGTTAATAGACTCAATGAAGGTGGGCAATCTATAAAAATATTATCGTATTTTTTAATAATATCGGAATTAGTATTTAATATTTCTTTTAGTATAAAAGCTCTGTTTGCATCATTTGCAGTTTCAACTTCTAAACCTGAAAGATTTACGTTAGAACCGAATATATCTAAATTAGTTATATCAGTTTTTTGTAAGCCTTCTTTTAGACTAATCTTTTTAATTAGAAGATTGTAAATATTTTTTTCATTATTGTTATTTGATTTCCCTAAGCCAGTAGTTGCGTTTCCTTGTGGGTCTAAATCTATTACTAAATTATTAAGACCCAAAATGGACAGTGATGCTGCAAGATTTATAACTGTAGTGGTCTTCCCTACTCCACCTTTCTGATTTATAACAGCTATAATATTCGGTTTCACAAAATTTTAGTTTGCATTAAGTATGATTATCTTAGAATCAGTATCAGTAATGCTTTTCTCTAACTTATACTTATAATTTTTAATCTGAAAAGTCTTTTTTACCTCTTCTTGTGCATTTTTTCCTTTCATAATGATTAATTTGTGTTTTTTTACACAGTTTTCACGTGAAATATTCAATATATGGGATAATTTCTTAAAAGCTCTACAAACTATATAATTAGATTCAATTTTTTCGGATTTGATGTTTTTACAGATTACATCGCATTTAATTCCTATTTTTTTTGATACATTATTCAAAAATGATGCTTTTATTGGAGATTTATCGTAAAGTTTCACGTGAAAATTGTAATTTTGATAAAAAATTGCCAATATTAAACCTGGGAAACCGCCACCACTGCCTAAATCGGCTATACCATTACAATTATAAACATCTATAAATTTAACTAATTGAGCACTATCTAGAATATGCCTATCCCAGACAAAGTTCTCCGTATTCTTTGAAATTAAATTGCGTTTTTTATTGAAAAATAGCAAATGTTCAACAAAATAGCTTAGTTTTTGGATCATATTCAGATCAAAACCTAACTCTTTTATTAAAATTTGTTTTACATGTTGCTCTTTAATCAAGCTGAGGCCTTATTTTTTTTTGATTTTATATAGCCTAAAAGAATTATTGCAGCAGCTGGAGTGACGCCGTCAATTCTTAGTGCTTGCCCCAGGGTTTTTGGTTTTATTAACTTTAGTTTTGATTTAACTTCGTTGGATAGACCACTGAAAATATCATAGTCTATAGTGTTTGGTATTTTGATCCCTTCATCTTTTTTAAAAGCAGCTATATCGTGTGATTGTCTTTTTAGATAACCAGAGTAGTGAGCGTCTATTTCAACTTGATCATCTAAACCAGCTCCGTATGATGGAAGTGTAGGCCATATCTGCCTTATTTTAGCCATATTTAAATTTCGCTGTGCCATCAACTCTATTCCAGATCTTTTTACGCCATCTTGAGAAATTTTAATATCGTACTTGCTTGCCTCATTAGGAGAAATTAAATTAGATTTTAGATAATCCAAAATCTGAATTAATTTTTTTTGCTTATCTAAAAATATTTTTGATCTCACATTTCCTACACAACTTATTTTAATACCTAATGGCGATAACCTTTGATCTGCATTATCAGCTCTTAAAGATAATCTATATTCTGCTCTTGAAGTAAACATACGATATGGTTCTGATACACCTTTTGTAATTAAATCATCTATCATCACTCCGATGTAAGACTCGGATCTATCTAAAATAAATTCTTCTTTTTTTAAAATTTTTAGAGCAGCATTTATACCAGCAATTAGTCCCTGAGCAGCAGCTTCTTCATAACCAGTAGTTCCATTAATTTGTCCTGCTAGA
>MDSV01023464.1_pt1 | contig 11167 bp, 10 predicted proteins | sample 810851 | NCBI WGS metagenome assembly MDSV01 (sample SAMN05326640, study PRJNA326480) | marine metagenome | isolation source: seawater | place: Atlantic Ocean: North East | collected 2012 | reverse complement strand
GGGTTTCCCAAACAACTACCATCTGTGTAGAGTAGGTGCATGTTTTATATAAAAAATATATTTTTATATATAATTATAGGACAGTCGTAAACATGAATGCAGTCCGCCCGCAGATGTTCCAAAAGAAATGTACAAAAATACCCAGACCAATAATTCGTGATCTAAAAAAGATACATGATTTGTCGTCTAAAAAGTCTTGGGAATATGCGGGCGCTGTAAAATGTAAAATAGGGCCAACGTCTGTAAAATTTGAAAAACCTTCCTTTGTTACATCCAGAAACAGGAAATGTGTAAATTTGGAAGAAATAAACACTGTATGGCCTTCACTCGTAACGTATCACACACACCCACATATACTCGCGGTGCCGTTAAAAAATAGTGTTAACAAAGATATATTCGTAACACTCCCGAGTAACGCAGATTTTGAAGTTTGTATTTTAGGATTTCCACAAATACAAACTAATATAATTTGTGATAGTCATGGATATTACATAATAGATATGATAGATGCCGCGGAAAGGAATAAATCACCGTTACCAGCTGGTGCGAAAAGAACCATGATCGATTTTAGACAGAGACCCGAAATACAAAATTGTGTTTTCGATGAAGGTGGATTAGAGTATTATAAGACAACCTTAAAAGAATGGAAACGATTTATAAATAAAGAACTTAACGCTTATTTTAGAAAGGTGATGGGAATAACAATTCGATACTACAGTTACGATGATGAACCACCTTACATATGTTTCGATATAGATCAAATTATAAATACGAAATAAAGTGTCCGACCGGATTTGATTTCAATTTTAAATGACATTTTTCATGTGATTTAAAAATGAAGATTTAATTAATTATTTTTTTAATAGCAAATACAAATTTGATTTGTATGCTTAGTTAGAGAAGGCAAGACCACCCATACCCGATTGGATACGAAGGACGTTATAGTTAACAGCGAACATGTTAAGCTGAAGCTGACCAGAGTTGCCGAGGGCAGTCTTAATAGACACCTGGGCATTGTCTATACGAGAAAAATTGCAGGTACCGGTCGGTTGATGCTCCTCGGGCTTAAGGGCAAACGAGTAAGAGTAAATACCGGGCATAGGGGTACCAGAGTGGTGCTGGTAAGGCTGGACCTGGTTGAAGTACTTACCGGACTGCTCCTTGAACCTGTCCTGACCGTTGAGAACGAGCTTCATGTTCTCGATGGTACCGACAGTCTCCTCATCGAAGGAAGTGCTAGTGGCACCGGCACCGTCACCCACGAGAAGCTTGGGGCAGTTACCGGCATCGAGGTCGATGAGAGAATCGGAACCGCTCTGGAGCGCGGCACCGCCAGCGGTGGTGGCGATGGCAGCCTGGTTCTTGGTGAAGTTCCATACAGCGCAGTTAGAAACGCTGGACTCGGAAGCGCAGAAAACAAGCTCCTTGACGGGGTGGTTGTACGAAAGCCTAATCTGCTTAGTCTGCGTCGCGGCGGCGAGCGTGTCCTGGCCCGTATGCTGAACCTGCTCAATGAGGTACTCGTGTCCCTTCTGGGCAAAACGCCTACGCTCCTCAGTGTCGAGGTAGATGTAATTGGCGTATACCTTGAAAGTAGTGTTGTCAGTGTACTGAGAGAACTCCGAAGATAAATCGAAATCCAGCCTGACTTCATGATACTGCAGAGCAATTAGTGGGAGGGCGAGTCCAGGATTGCGGTTAAAGAAGAAAATAAGAGGAAGGAAAACCTGGGAGTCATCACCGGTGGTCATCTTACCCCAAGTGGTCTTCTTAGCGGAATCGAGGTACAGCTCGGAGTAAAGGCGCCACCACTTCTGGTAGTGCTTGTCAATACGCTGTCCACCCACGGATAATTCTACGTCCTTGATAGCACGCTCAGCGACCCACTCGTTAGAGATCGCACCGCCGTTAAGAGCGGTGGTAGCGAGATTCGCAGCCTTGAGCTCGACATACATGTCGCCTACAAGGTCACCGTTACGCGCGATGGTAACAGATACGCGACCGGAGTCAGCGGCAGTACCGTTAACGGTCTGCTCGATGTTCTCCATAGCGAAGTTAGTGTGACGGCGGTAAACCGCCTGGAAGAAAGTAACCTTAGGGTTACCAGTCAGATAAACGTCCTGTGCGCCGTAGGCGACTAATTGCATTAAACCTCCCGCCATTTTGTGTGTGTGTTGTACTATACACCAAGAAAATAATTTCGGGTAAAGTGCGAAAAAATCGTACTGATTTTTCCTGAGCATAAATAAATGTCCGATACAGAATCCGAAACGCAATCTGAGGAGGTCCGCGAAGAAGAGCCTCTCATGTCTATTGATGATGAAAGTTCCGTCGAGGATCCCGAGGAAATTGAACTCGACGAATTCGACCAAGATGATTTTATCTCTACCGAATCACTCTTGGCATCGACCCTCATGACGGATGACGGTGATACCGTATGCACGGCCCTGGTAAGTATAGCAAAACAACTTGAGATTCAAAATAAAATTTTGGTAAAACTTTTAACAAATCTCCAAAAATAATCGGGCTTAGAAAAATGAAACCCTATAATATAAAATGTCAGAGGCCACTCATTTCTTGAGTGAGTCGGCTGACAGAGATGGGGCAAACGACGCCATGTGGACGAATCAGATACAAACATACGAACGTGAAGAAGTGACTAACTTCTTGAAGCAATTAGAAAGCATGTGGAAAATAAACGAGCGCGACAATGAATACTTATCCTTCAGGCTGGGATATGACAACTTCTTCAATCTCGATGAATTAAACGAAGACGGTATACCTAAATCTACTGACATAGAACGTATATCGGCAAAATACATGCGAATGAGAGATCGTTTATGCGAACTCTATCATCGTGCTGACAGTTTAAATATGTTATCCGAGGAAAATGAAGAAGATTTACAATTATCCGTACGCATCAATCGTCTGATAGATCAGGTCGATGATTCCTGGCAAATTGTATTCAGGGGGGCTCGCATTTACGACAGAGTAAATAATCCTACATACGTTCCTATTAATCCCGAATCTGATCCGTCTATATACAGAGTTTCAACTATCCAAAAGGTGGAGGAACTTTCACAGTATCAACAGGCTATATTACAGTGTCTGAAACACTTATATGAACATAATATTAAGAGATATAAGGGTAACTGCTGTGAAGAGATCAAAACTTCCACTGGATGTTCTACACGTGCGTGGAAAACAACGAAAAGCGTCGCTGACTTCGTATATAGCGTGGGCAGGAAAGAGACGTGGTTTGAATTATGGAAGAATCTTACCTCGGGTGGCATTACACAGCGCCATGTCATTAATCACCTGACTAATGTTTTCGATATGCAATTCGAAGATGTGAATAAGGATCGACACGTGTGGTCGTTTAATAACGGTATTTTCATAGGATGTATCGATTTGGAACGAGATAAGTCTAAGCCACAGACTAAACCTGTTAAGTGTGCGTTCTATGACTATGAATCGACCGAGTTTAAGAGTTTGGATCAGACTATCGTGAGTTGTAAGTATTTCGATCAGGAGTTCGTGAACTATGATCATATCGATAACTGGTACGATGTGCCCACACCACACTTTCAATCCATCCTGGACTATCAGAAGTTTGACGATGAAGTGTGTAAGTGGATATACGTTATGGGAGGAAGGTTGTGCTACGATGTAAATGAAATAGATCGCTGGCAAATTATCCCTTTTCTGAAAGGTGTGGCGCGTTCCGGTAAATCTACACTCATTACCAAAGTATTTCGTAAATTCTATTGTTCTGATGATGTGAGTACACTTTCAAACAACGTTGAAAGGAAGTTCGGTTTATCGGCCATCTGCAACGCGTTCATGTTTATAGCACCCGAGGTTAAGAATGACTTGGCACTCGAGCAGGCTGAATTTCAATCTATTGTGAGTGGTGAAGATGTATCTATAGCCGTCAAACATGAAAAGGCGAAGTCTATGGTGTGGACCACACCTGGTATTCTCGGTGGAAACGAAGTTCCACAGTGGAAGGATAATTCAGGAAGTATTTTGCGTCGTATTCTCACAGTCAACTTTGGTAAACAGGTGAAGAATGCCGATACAAGACTCGATGATAAACTTGAACAAGAGCTTCCGGTCATCCTACAGAAGTGTGTTAGAGCCTATCTTGATTATGGGCAAAAGCATAAGGCTGTGGATATATGGAACGTCGTGCCCGAGTACTTCAAGAACGTACAAAAGCAAGTTGCCATTGTTGCGAGTACTCTCGAGAACTTCCTACAGTCGCCAAAGGTCTTCTTCGACGAAAAGGCGTATTGTCCCAAGTCTGTATTCGTTTCGAAGTTCAACGAGTACTGTAATCTTAATAACCTTGGTAAGCCACGGTTTACGTATGACTTTTATGCGGGTCCCTTCGGGCAGCGTGAAATCTCGGTCAAGCGAGATGAACTCAAGTATGATGACGGTGATGGTATGAAACATCTCGACACACAAGAGTTTATCTTTGGTATCGATATCACGAAGGAAAAAACTGGTATACACTTGGGCAATGATCATTAAAAATATTTACATACATCAGAACAAACCATGGGCCTTTTCAATGAGTTTGAAAATACTAACAATAACAATAACAATAATAGATCAATCGAAAATAGAATAAATCAAAAAGAATATCTCAATAACAACGAAAAAAATTTATTAAAGGCCAATCATAAACTGGGTAGAAACGCGTTAAAACGCGCTAACCTCATGGTCGAAGAAAAATTGAGAGCTAGAAATTTATCAAAATTAGACGTCACACCTTTACAGTTGGGATTTTTTAACTCTTTAATTAACGGCGATTTCAACTCTCGTACGAAACGTATAGATTTGGTGCATATTTTTAACAAATCTCCACATGCACGAAGGCGTGTATTGGACGCAAATTTTGATATCGAGATTTCGAGTATAAAGTTGTATTACGGTCGCATGAAGGTGGGTGCTGAACACGCTTTAACTGGAAAGTTTGGAAATCTTAAAAACAATGTGAACTACACGTACGCTCAAATATCTGGTCGCATATTTTCAGACGGTACCGAACCACGTGGAATCACATTTAAGATTTACAATACCGGTAAAATACATTTTTCGGGTGGTATTCTCAATAACGACATTTCTCAACCGGCCAAAATACGTAAATACATAGTTGATAACTACACAAAAAAAGAACAATTTTTATATAATCCTATTAAGTACAACAACACGGTAGGAACCTTTAAGATAAATGGATCTATAAATTTATCCAAGGTTTCGTATGCGTTAAGAAAATCTGGAAAAACAGAGTACGAACCAGAGCTTCGTGCCGCGTTAAAGATGAAATATCTAGGATACTCTTTCCAACTGTTTACGTCGGGTAATATTCAGATACTAGGAATAAACTCTCTCAGTGACATGAACCTGGCTTATAATGCGGGAGTCGCTTTATCTCAAGAATTATACATCATGGGCTTTGTGTCTCCTAAAACAACAGCTCTTAAGCTACCCGCTGTTAAGAAACGGAGTAAGGAAGCGGTCACTACGGACAAATCTCTATCTAATATAGGATATAACATACGCAATACCGTAAAAGAACCGAAAAAGAGCTCCAAAAAATTCTCCAACGATCATAGAATCAAAGTGGGTAAGAAGGTGTGTAGTAGTTATCCAAAGCAGGAGTTGGTTGCGGTAGCTAAAAAGATTGGGGTGGTAGATATTAAATCTACTACGACGAGGGAGCAAATATGTCAAAAAATACGAGATCGCGTGTTTGGTAACTTTAAAGTAAAAAACAAACCGTGCCTCGCATACACGAAGGCGCAACTTGTCCCTATAGCTGTAGCGAAGGGTATTTCTGTATCCGACAATGACACCGTTGACGTTATTTGTAGAAAGTTAAACATCACTCCACCCAAGGCTCCGACAAAGAAAAATATTAAACAGAAAAAGAAGCAAAATAACAAGATTGTCAAAAATAAACAAACCCTAGAAAAGCGACGATTAACGAATAAAGCTATCAAAGAAGACCTCATTAAATTGTACGGTAAAAGATGGATGACAAAGTATAAAAACGTGATGCCATCTATCAACAATGATGTTGGTGAAATCAAAAAACTTATAAATTCGTTAAGTCTAAAGAAGAATAAATCCGGTATCCCATTAAAGATGCAAGTTAACGAATTAAAGAAAAATACTGTACAAACGTGGAAAATGAACCGAATGAGGAAATTGGATAATAAACTTAACGCGTTGAACAACAATTTCGCTAAGAATTTAGAAAAGGGTATGAATGTCGCTTCGCCCAAAAATAAGAACAATAACAAAAACAAGAAGACACGATTCCCCAAGGGTACGGTAGTTGAACAGCTTTAAAAGATAGAGCTTAGTATATATAAATGGATGATCCAAGAGAACTACTCTTAGATCATACCAAAACACACCGAAAAGGATTCCATGTGGACGAAGGTCCGTCTACATGGATACCAAATATAAAAGAAAATATATGCGAACTTATGATTAACGTTATTTGTGACTATATACGCGAAGAAAGAGATGAACGATCTTTGGGTATGGGACGTTTAGAAATGAAGTATATATGTACCGAAGATTTTGTTGAATCTGAAGATGCAGAAAAATGGATTAAAATGAATCCACAAACAGATGACACGGGGCTAATAATGTATATCTACGATAACGTTAGATATATGACGATGGGTATTCATAGACGTTCATTACTTTACTTAATTAACATGTTATACTTCTATTTATGAGTTTGTTGGGCTCCGCAACCTGTTTGAGATGTATGGTATGGTACGAAAAATCGTACGCTAAAAACATATCCTTTATCGTATCAGATAAAGTGAACGCCTCGTGTTCGTGGGATACACCCGTACACACGGATGTTTTTTCCAGTTTAAGCAAACGATCTTCTAACATTACGAAGTTTTTGATACTGTCGAGTGTTATCTTCGGATCTTTACTCATTATGTCAAACATACGCTTAGACTGCCCCCCAGACACATGAAAATACTGTGATTTATATCGCAACACACTCACCTCTTGGCTGTATGTGTTCCACGTAGTAAATGACAGAAATATTAATATTGCCAATATAACGATTAACATCTATTACTAGTCAACAAATTAAATACATCCCTGATCTTATACAGAATCTTAAACAAGTCGTCCTTAGTTTGTACCTGTTTTGAGTCTACAATTTCAAATTCCACCTGATACGTACATATATCCTCGGCGTCCATGTCGGTGATGTCGCCGGTACATGTGGTTATATCGATGGATAGATTTTTGCGAACGTACGACAGTCTCGCTTTATTTCTTTTCTTGTCCATTTCACGTTCGATTTCTTCGGTAACCGGGACCTCCTTTGCCACACTTACACGCAGATCATACGGAGCTGAATCAATAGCCTTAAAATCCTTCTTAAACACGCGCTCCTTTCGGATGATAGTTTCATCTCCGGTATTCTCGTCTACTGTAATTCGCATATTATCACGTTCCCTGTAAAAGACTTCTTCGTGGGTTTGAATAACCTGTTCCCATCCGTCATATTTTTGAAATCCTTTTAGTAGTTTAACGTGAGTATCTCTACCCAAGTTAGTGTCAAAAAAGGTTCCATTGAACTTTCCTAATCGTATCTCGACTTCAATGTGATCGTCGTCACGGATCTTTTCAAACTCGGGATAAATATCGTCACAAAGTTTATGAACGTTCATAGTATCAATATTAAAATGTTCTAAATCTCTAAGCTACTTAGGTTCATTAATCAACTTCTTCTATATTGGGACCCACCGGTTGCTCCTCCTTTTCAGATCCTCCCGCAGCTAAAATGGGATCAACCGCCTCCCTGAATTCCTTTTGTTGATGCGCAATCTCGTCAAGTTCCGCGGAACGATTATTATCTATCCAAGCTATAGCTTCGTTTACCTTTTCTTCTACGAGCGCTTTATTATCATCACTGAGTTTATCAGTCATACTCTTAACACCGAAGACGCTGGCTTCAAAATTATTAATAGCTTCAACCTTTTGTCTATACTTCTCATCTTCATCCTTATATTTTTCGGCATCATTTACCATACGTTCAATATCATCCTTCGAAAGGCGACCTTTATCATTGGTGATGACGATTTTCTCAGTCTTACCGGACGCTTTATCCTCGGCGGTAACGTTTAGAATTCCATTCGCGTCGATGTCAAACGCTACGTTAATCTGGGGAACTCCACGAGGTGCTGAGGGGATACCACCCAAGTCAAACTTACCGAGTAAATGATTATCCTGGGCGCGAGCTCTTTCACCTTCATACACCTGAATGCTGACAGATGGTTGGTTATCCGAATAAGTAGAAAATATCTGCTCCTTTTTGGTAGGGATAGTAGTGTTTCTATCGACAATTTTAGTCATGACACCACCCGCAGTTTCTAGACCAAGTGAAACGGGTGTAACGTCCAAGAGCAAAAGATCCTGAACATTACTATTATCGACACCTGACAGGATAGCCGCTTGTACAGCCGCACCGTACGCTACAGCCTCATCCGGATTGATAGATTTATTCAACTCTCGACCGTTAAAAAAGTCAGAAAGCATCTGTTGAATTTTGGGGATACGTGTGGACCCACCCACGAGTACTATCTCGTCAATCTTTGATTTATCTATTTTCGAATCCCGAAGAACCTGCTCCACGGGTTGCATACACTTTCGGAAAAGATCCGAGTTTAATTCTTCAAAGCGAGCTCGTGTGATTGTAGTGTAAAAATCAATACCTTCAAATAGAGAATCTATTTCAATCGCTGTCTGTGCCGTAGAAGAAAGAGTACGTTTCGCACGCTCACACGCCGTACGAAGACGTCGAAGGGCTTTTGGGCTAGTAGATACGTCCTTCTTATGCTTTCGCTTAAACTCTTCCAAAAAGTGACGAAGAAGTCTCGCATCAAAATCCTCTCCACCTAGATGTGTATCTCCGGCCGTAGCCTTGACCTCGAAAATACCATCTTCTATATTAAGGACAGAAACGTCGAACGTGCCACCTCCAAGGTCAAAAATGAGAACATTTGTATCATCTGTCTTATTCTTATCAAGACCGTAAGCAATAGCAGCTGCGGTAGGTTCATTAATAATACGGAGACAGTTTAGACCAGCGATCGTCATAGCATCTTTGGTAGCTTGACGCTGAGAATCATTAAAATACGCAGGAACGGTTACGACTGCATCCTTAACAGTAGTTCCCATATACATCTCAGCAACCTCTTTCATTTTGAGTAAAACCATAGAAGAGATTTCTTCGGGTTCGAAACGCTTTTTTTCACCCTTAAAATCAACCTCGATCGTGGGTTTATCGGCTTCACCCGATACAACTTTAAACGACCAATCCTTAATATCTTGCTGAACCTTAGAATCGGAAAACTTACGACCTATGAGACGCTTCGCGTCAAACACCGTGTTAACGGGGTTCATAGCGGTTTGATTTTTTGCAGCGTCACCTATCAGGCGTTCTCCGTCGGTAAACGCTACATAAGAAGGGGTCGTTCTATTACCCTGATCGTTCGCGATAATTTCTACGCGGTCACTTTGCCATACACCTACACACGAGTACGTTGTTCCTAAATCGATACCAATTGCTTGAGACATTTATACATTGTATGCTACTCAAATCTCTAATTAAAGTTATATAATCATATAACATAAATGCATGGCTTCTACAATAACGGAAACACATGTTACTTTAACAGCGCTATACAATTACTGTTACGTATTCATGAACTATCTTCCCGTATTCTAAAAACAGAGTATACAGGTGTTTGTGACTTCACGGTTAAATATAAAGAACTCGTAAAAGTTTATTTTCAAAATGAAAAATTTTTAAAAATAAATATAGAACCTTTACTTGAATCTTTTCAAAAAGTATTTCCGAGATTTAAATCCATGTATCCACATGACGCACAAGATGCTTTATTCTGTGTAATAGATATATTAGAGAAATCATATCCACGATTGAAATCTTTGGTATATGGAAAACGAACACAGTTAACCATATGTCCATCAAGTACAAAAACTATGGTAGAACCGTTTAGTTTTTTGATTTTGAATGGGGATAAACCTACTGTAGGAGAAATGGTAACATCTTCGGAAAAATGGCATACGCTCGATGACTACGAAGATGACGATGGAATAAAACATAATGTTGCAACTACGAAAACGTATATATCAGAATATCCGAAGGTATTGTTCGTGTCGTTCGATAAAAAAGTAAATGTAAACGTAAACGATTTTGATAACTATGAATTATGTGCAAGCATATTACACTATGGAAATCAAAGAGGTGGACATTACGTATCTATGGTTAAATTAAAAGACTGGTATCAACAAGACGATGATACTATTACTAAAATGGAACTCCCTTCAACAGATTCTCATCACGTGCTTATGTACATCGCAAAAAATCCTCCATCTTGATATCTTCCTTAATATTAACTAACGTGCGGTAAAACGTTCTGCGGCCGTTAGGAAAAGTCTTATCGTGGCGTCTTAGTATAGGTTTCCACCACATGGGAGAGTCGTTAAACATATATTGACACTCGATTATAGCATCTTCTTCGATCCAAGGTATACCAGCTACCCATTCATCACGAATCTCGGATTCGAAAATAAGTTTTCCCTTTTCTTGTACGTACAATCTCCATAAATCCCCCTTACGTTTAAATTGGAAATCGATGGTATTTTTATCTCGAGGCTTCCATTTAAACATAGTCTCGTGCGTACCAATCTTAACGGGGTCATTCACAGGTGTAAACACGAGTCCATCAATTTTTTGTGTGACCGTGGGTAAATACGTATTCATAAACTCCCCAAAATCAGGGAGTGCGTGAAATTTTTTTATAGCAAATTTTATGGGGTCATTTTTCAAAACAGTTAACATTTTTTTGATATGTTCGATGCGTTCCAATCGCTGCAGAAAATCCATTTTCCCAACATTTTCCCCTTTTGAGACTAAACAATCATACACCATAAACATATTTTCGTACAATTCTCCTTCTAAGATAGTACCGTCATAAATAGGTTTTCTGAAATTTAGAGGGCAGCCAAACATTTCCATGGCGCGGTTGACCAACACACAAACCTTTCTACCTTCATACATGAAAGCCAGTAACATAAATCTGAG
>MDSV01201654.1_pt1 | contig 11170 bp, 16 predicted proteins | sample 810851 | NCBI WGS metagenome assembly MDSV01 (sample SAMN05326640, study PRJNA326480) | marine metagenome | isolation source: seawater | place: Atlantic Ocean: North East | collected 2012 | reverse complement strand
GTTATTTAGCATGTTGGGTAAAACTGTCGGCGGTGGGTTTAGTAAATTGAAGGATGCGGTAACAGGCAAGGATGCAGACGCTTCAGATCGCCTGGCAATTGCTCTTATGTCGTTGAGCGGCAATCCTCAACAGTTACAACCTATGATGGCTATGGCTGCCCAAGACATTAAGGATCGCAAAACTAGGCGAAGTGTAAATCAGAGCCTGGAATACATAAGATCAGTTGATCCGGAGCTGGCAAAGCTAGTCGAAAATAATCCGGAATTGTTGCAGCAAGTTCTTTCTCAAGTAACCGCAAAACAGCTCAGAGGTAAAACAACCATTATGAGTGCGGATAAAATTAAAGAACAATTTGACCAAATTGTTCCGCCAGGAACATACGAAGTCACAGTAGGCAGAGACGGTCAGCCTACAGATATAAGCCCAATAAATCCAAGATTAGCAAATTCTGCCGACGCACTTCGAATGGAACTGGCGCTTAAATCTAGTAGTAAATTTGGCGAGAATTATGGCAACATGGTTAACAAAACAAGTAGGCTTGGTATTTTAGACAGTCTTCTTGGTGAAACAGAAACCGGCTTTTTGCCTGGCCTTTCACAAAAAATATATGAAACTTTTGGCATTGATACTCGTACTGATACAGCGGCGGCAGCCGGTGCTCTTATAAATGCTATGGTTCCTGAAATGCGCCCAAAAGGATCTGGTCCAATGTCAGATGCGGATTTGGCTTTGTTTAAAGCGTCAGCTCCGGCTATTTCAGCTAAACCTGGCGGTAACGCACTTATTATCAAAACAATGCAAGCGATTGCACAATACGAACTTAAATTTGCAGAAATACATCAAAAATTTGCAAACGGCACAATTAGTGACATTCCAGAGCGTGACCGACAAATTATGGCGTTAGAAGATCCTATGACAGGCGTAATCGATTGGATGGTCGAAAACGGAGTGATCGAGGAAAGTCAACGGCCTCAAAACAGCATAAGTGTAAGCGACGAAGAGCTTAGCATATTTAATGACCCAGTATAAGGAAACCGCCTAATGGAAATGACTTTTGCACAAGCATCGGAAATGGCTCACGTCGCTAAGAAGCTTGAAGCGTTAGAAGCGGCTGATAAGTTAAGACCAGCTGAAAAAGAGGCGTTACAAAAATATCGAGACAATTACGAAGCGATAGTTAAAGAGCTTGTCGAAACAAAAGCTATGGGCCAGGGCTTTAAAGCAGAAGCTGCATTTAATGTCGATGACGAGATCTACGGTGCTTATAAGGCAGCCGGTGATTTTATTAAAAACAGAGATCTGCAAAGCGCAAAAGAAGCCTACGCCAGGTATAGAGATCTCGTTAGACAAAAAAATGAAATGTTTCAGTATGCCGCGCCGGAAGAATTTGCAAAAGGTCGAATATCCGGAGGTGGTTCAATGATGGGTATCGGCTTGGGTGGTATGCAAGGTTTAAACCTAATAAAAAACGCTTCGACTATGCGGCAAATGCTTACTGGCGCAACATCAGGCGCAGTCCTGGCATCAGCTCCAGAATTTGGCGAAGGCGAAGGCGGCTTTATGAACCGAGTGGAAAATGTGGGTTATTTAAATCCTGCTATCGGCGGAGTTGCTGGCGGAGCTGCTCCAGTCGCTGGAAGAACTGCCGAGGGCATCAAGAATATTTATCAAAACATTCGTCGTGGATCTCAAGATGGGTTCCAAGGCCAAGCGCTTCGAAGGGTTGCCAAGCAAGTAAAGAACGCCGAAGACAGCGGAACAGACGTAAAAGCGTATTTAGACAGTTTAGGCCCGGAAGGTATGCTGGCTGACGTTGAGGGCGCTCCGCAAGGCTTAGCCTCCGGTATAGCAAACATCCAAGGCCAGGGATCCACCACGCTTAGAAGAAATATAATAAAAAGATCTGACGACGCTGGGGCGCGTATCTCAAAAGCTATGGAAGAATTTGTCGATCAGCCAAACGCTGGATATTTAGCGAAAAAAGCAAACGAACAAAATAAAAATGAAGTTATTAGTCCAATGTATGAAAAGGCAAAAGCCAGCACTGAAACATTCGACGTTCAAGATTTAAGAGAAGCAATCCTCGAAGCCTCTACCGACGCATCAGCAAGAACAAAAAAAGCAATGAATACTTTACTCAAAGATTTAGGCGAAGAAGGCGATCTCTCAGCTCGAAAACTACACAATATTAGGGTCGAGCTGAACGACACAATCCAAAAAGCATTTAGAAAAGGAGACGGTGGAAAGGGATTAAATTTAAAAGTATTTTTAGATAAAATTGATGGCAAATTAGACAATGTTGACGGGTACGCAGCGGCTAGAGCTGCTTGGTCAGACGCCAGTGATATTGAGCAAGCATTAGACATGGGTATGGATATTTTTTCTGGCGGACCAAAATCGGCTATGAGCCCAGTAATGTTAGAGGCCATGTTAGAAAAAATGACAGACGCCCAGCGTGAAGCATTTAAGGCTGGTGCGCGTGATTATATTGGCGCTTTGATGGGCACATCAAGAAACGACGCGGCGGCGGCCTGGCAAGCATTTGGAAAAAATTGGAACGCTGAAAAACTTGAAATGATAATAGGCAAAAAGAACGCGCAGGAAGTGACCAGGCGCTTAATGGCAGAAGCTAAATTTGCTAAGACAAAAAATATAGCGATTGACGGCTCTCAAACTGCTTTTAGAACTGAAGCTAAAAAATCAGTCGCTGATTTAACTGATGATGCTACGGGCGAAGTGCCGGGCGCATTTACCAGAGGGAAGCGAGCGTTGTTTGACGCGCCGATTAATTCACTAATAGACGAAATTTTATACAGTAACACCAGGGGCAACCTCAACAAGCAGATCGGTAAAATTTTAACATTGCAGGGTCGTGAGCGTGACCAGGTTGTTTCCACCCTGCTCGATGAGGCAGCTCGCATGGGTGATCGAACCTTAGTGGATAAAATACTCAACACTTTATTTTCAACTGCCGCCGGCACTACTGCAATCCAAAAATATACGGGTAAGGAATAGCATGGAACTAAGAGAAAAAACTTTTGATGAAATTGAAAGCATTGTTTCGAGCGCCGTTGAAGATGCGGTGGATTTCGTGGAAACGGAAATCAGCGAAATAAGAATTAAAAACGCCGAGTATATGGATGGAAAAACTTCGCTGGGTCACGAGGAAGGCCGAAGCCGCGTGGTTTCCAGCAAGGTAAGGGATACGATCCAGAGCGTGAAACCGAGCATATTGCGTGTGTTTATGAGCACCGACAAGCCAGTAGAATTTGTGCCAAAAGGACCGGACGACGTAGCCATTGCCGAGCAAGCTACAGATTTTATTCATCACGAATTCCAAAGGTTAAACGGCTATAAAATTTTAAACGATTTGATACACGACGCCCTGGTTAAGAAACAAGGAATAGCGAAGGCGTATTACAAGACTTACCCAAAAGCCAAAATTCATATGTTTACTGACCTGACGGCTGACGAGCTGACCTTGCTGGTTAACGAGCCAGGCGTCGAAGTATTAGAGCAATCGTCGGAAATGAACGAGGAAGACGACGCGCCTTATTTCAGTGTCAAAATTCAACGAACAGAGACAAAAGGCGAGCTTTGCTTGGAGAGCGTTCCTAGTGAGGAGTTCTTCATTAGTAGAGAAGCCAAAGATATTGATAGTGCCTATGTGGTCGCCCACCGCACCGAGATGAGAGCTGGTGACGTTGTGGAGATGGGTTTTGATCCTGATATTGTTTACGACCTGGATAGTTTTGACAGTGACACTGGCGTTCTCCAGGAAGAAAAAACCCAGCGACGCGGTTATAACAACAATAACGACGACGATGAAAATGCCTTAGATCCGGCAATGAAAAACGTGTTAATCACGGAGGCGTACATGCGCCTGGATGTTGACGGCACCGGCGTACCAGTTTTGCATAAATTTGTTATGGGCGGCACGTCTTACAAGCTGATGGACTACGAACCCTGCGAGCGTGTTCCGTTAGTTAAAATAGAAGTCGATCCGGAGCCACATAGTTTCTACGGCCATTCCCTGGCAGAAAAATTATGCGACGACCAGGACGCGGCAACTAGCGTTTTGCGCGGAATACTAGATAACGTCGCGTTGACTAACTCGCCCAGAATAGGCTTCGTCAACGGTCAGGTCGCCGTCGAGGACCTTTTAAACAATGAGATAGGAGGACTAATAAGAATGAATGCGCCTGGACAGGTGCAGGATATGTCAGTGCCTTTTGTTGCCGGTCAAACGCTGAGCGCCCTAACCTACCTGGACAAAATGGTTGAGGCTAAGAGTGGTGTAAGTCAAAATATTGCGCTTAATCCTGACGCGCTCCAATCGACAACAAAAAGCGCAGTTACAGCGGCTGTTGAAGCGGCTGCCGGCCAGGTCGAAGTGATGTGCAGGAATATTGCGGAAGGCTTTAAGGATCTGTTCAAGTTATTGCTGGAGCTGACACACAAAAATTTTGATGAAGAAAAAATTATGAAGCTTAACGGCGTGTTTGTTCCTGTCGATCCAACAACATTTGATTTAACCTACGACGTCAGCATAAACGTCGGACTAGGAACAGGACGCGAGGATGAGCGCGTAGCAGCTCTCCAGCAAGCCCTACAGTTGCAGATGCAAGTCTACGGCCAGTACGGGGCTCAAAATGGTTTGGTTAGTCTGACGAACATTAGGAACTCCCTGGCGGATATATTGGCCGTCAACGGCGTCAGAAACAGCGACAGATACTTCGCGCCGATAAACCAGGAGATAGAGCAACAAATGCTCGCGCAGCAACAACAGCAACAACAAGCTATGTCGCAGCAACAACAGGATCCAAACGCGGCTTATCTCCAGGCTGAGCAGTTGAAAGCGCAAACAAAAGCCGGAACGGACATGGCAAAGCTCCAGTTAGAAGCAGCCAAGGCAACCGCCCAGGACGATCGTGAGCGCGATAAAATGGCCCAGGACTTGATGGTCAACGCAGCTAAGATTGCCGGCCAGTACGGCGCGACAGTGGACGTGGCAGCGATAAAAGCCGAACAAGACAAAATGCGGACCGTTGCCGGTATCGCACAACAGGGAATGAATAATGGACAACAGTAATATCAAAGCTGACGACGCAAAATTTTTACAGAAAAATGCTACGTTTCAGACATTACTGAAAGAGGTTCGCGAAAATCAAAAAGAGGTTTTTGCAAACAGTGCCGCCGACGAGATCGAGCGGCGAGAAGAGGCTCATGCAATTCTGCGAGCCGTTAACCAAATGGAAGCGCACCTCGACGCCGTCGTGACGGCAGAGACGCTCCTACAATATAGAAAGAGTTAGTACCGTGAGTGAAGCGACTAATCAAATGACAGAAGTTCTGGAAAACATTTTACAAGTACCAGATACCCCAACTGAAACAGAAGCCGTTGAGACGACTGAAGAGATACCGCAAGAAGCGATCGAAGCAGTTGAGCAAACGGAAGAAGTGGAAGTAGAAGAAGCCGACGACGACAGTGATTTGCTGGAGTTCGAGGAAACCGAAGAAACCGAAGAAACCGACGAAGCTGAAGAGCAGCCAGACAATCTAATCCCCGTCAAAATTGACGGCAACGAAGAGATGTGGACCCTGGACCAACTCAAACAGTCCGCCGCCGGACAAGGTTATATCAATAAGCGAATGCAAGAAATCGCCAGCGTAGAAAAAAACTTCAAAAGCGAAATCGAGCAATTGACTTTACAGCGCCAACAAATGTTGGATTTTTTCAACCAAGCGAAAGACCAAGGCTTGCAGGAGCCTGTTCCACCGTCTGCCGACCTGTTTGATAGCGACCCGATCGCTTACATGCAGGAAAAGCTGAAATACGACGAGAGCAAAACTCAGCATGATGCCAAGGTCACTCAAATGAATGAGCTCCAGACGCAGCAAAACGCTGCTAACGAAGCGCGTTTACAAGAGTACACAATGAACCAAGCGCAACTGTTAACGGAAAAGCTTCCAGAGATTGCGGATCCCGACAAGGGGGAAGCCATCAAAAAGGGCATTGCGGAAACAGGAGAATTCTATGGGTTTACTGCCGAGGAATTGGGATCAGTAAGAGATCATAGATACATCCTGGCGATGCATGATGCGATGCGTTACCGGCAATTGGTTCAGAAAAAAGCAAAGGCTACCTCCGGTAAAAAAGAGAGCCTGGGCACTGTGAAAGCTGGGGCGAAGAAAAAAGCAACCGCATACACTGCCAAGCAAAAGCAAAAGGCGCAAAGTGATATGCAAAAAACTGGCTCCGTTGAAGACGTAGCCAAATTCCTCTTGTCATAGTGAAAGGACAGAACAATGGCTGTAGCAGCTAACACGAACAAGACGTATGACGTCACAACCATCCGCGAAGATTTGCATTCTGCAATGCTTTCGCTGACCCCTACGGATACTATTTTTATGAGCTCAATCGGCTCACGAAATGTAGATAACACCTATTACGAATGGTCAGAAATTGATTTGGCCGCAGTCGATAATTCAAATCGTCAACTTGAAGGTGACGCTTTAGGGAATTCGGCCCCTACCAATGCAACTCGTAAAGGGGGATATACACAAATATCAGCCAAGGTCAGCGAAACATCCTCGACAGCTAATAGTGTAAATGGCGTTGCAAATAGTCAGACTATCGCGAAGCAAGTGGCTTATAAATTATCCGAATTAAAAAGGGATATGGAGTCACTTTTATTGCAGTCTACAGCCGCCAACGGTGGTGCTGCCGGTACTGCAAGAGCAACCGCTGGTTTTCCTGCTTACCTAACCACAAACGTATCGCGTGGTTCTTCTGGTGCTAACGGCACAACATCAGGAACCGGCACATCTGGCTTTGTAAACGCAGCCGCGACTGACGGAACACTTCGCCCTATCACTGAGGCTCTTCTCAAAGGAGTTATCGCTGATTGCTGGAACGAAGGCGCAACGCCAACAATGGTAATGTGTGGTTCTGCCCAGAAGCAAAAAATCTCTACCTTCACTGGTAACGCGACACGTTACAAAGAGGCAGAAGATAGCAAACTGAACGCCGCCATAGACGTATACATTAACTAAGCGTCTTTAAATAACTAGTGTCTTTGTATAGGAATATATAAATGCAAGCTTTTGAATTCATGGGAAGCCCAGACATGGGTAATCATGAGCCAAGCCTGAGAAATCAGGAAGGTGCAACGACTATCCCGAAAGGGAGTAGAGGCAAGCGTCTCGAAGCGGAAGCCACCCAGAACGGGTGAAGATATAGTCTCATCTGCGGCGTATGTAGAAAGATCAAGCCGTAGCAGCCGAAAGGCGGGTTAGAGAGTAGCGTATCTAACTGAAGGGCATGTAGTGACTTTGGCGAACTTCAGATCGTGCCGAACCGGCTGATGCGGACCAGGACAGTGTCTAGTGTTGTTTATACACCAGACGTGCTTGTGATGGATCCGACATACGCGGAAGTGGTTTACTTGCAGACTGCTAAGCAAGAACCGTTAGCGAAAACCGGTCTGTCAGAGCGGAGATTAATTTCCTGCGAATATGGCCTCCAGGTGACTTCGGAAAAAGCACATGGGATCGTAGCGGACATAAACGCATCATAAAATTTGGTGGGGCAGAAATGCCCCATCTATTTTTGGTTAATTAACTAATAGCCGATATATTAAATTTACAAGTACCAGATATGGGAAGCTGTTATGAAAGTTGAAATTATTACCGATCGAAAACCCTGGGCGGCTGGATCTCCTGCCATGAAAGGCGACAAAATCGAAGTAAGCGAAGAAGAAGGCCAGGCACTGTTAGAGGCTGGCTTTGCGCTTGAAGTAAAAATCAAACGGGCAAGAAACGCTAAAGGCCAACTAAAAGCCGACGACCCCTCTACCCCTGACTACAACGAGAGCTGGGAGGGCGGCCAAGCCCCAAAGAAAAAGAAAGCTAAAAAATGAGCGTACAAACAAAACTCCTCGATGAGGACGGTAAATTAATTGTTAATCGTAGCCAGGACGTTGAGCGCATTTTAGATTTTAACAAAGAGCGCAACATCGACGGTCACAACAAGCGATCAGATATGCGCCTTGTTGGTTCAATACCATATGTCGTCATCGAACAATGGATGGAAGAGTGCGGCGCTAAAATAGGTAGCCAGGAGCTGAACGAGTACATCAAAAAGAAATTAATGTCCGGCGATTATAGCAAGCTAATAGCTAACGGGTATTAGATGGAATTACCCAAGGTAAATATCGCTGTAATAGGTGTTGTCTGTTCTAGTTTGGGGGGCATGGTCTGGTATGCCTCAGAACAAGCTTCGATTATTGCCAACCTGGAAGAAACTGTAGCTATCCTCGATGCTCAAAGTAATACCTCTGATAAGGTAAATATGCAGAGAGATATATTAGCTAACAGTGACAGGTTAGATGATATTGAAGATGATCTTGAGGAGCTTTGGGAAGAAACAGAAATGATCTGGTCAGATCTTGGCGGCATGGCAGATCATATGATGCAGATTATTAAGCTACAATCTAGGATAGCTATACTAGAAAAAACTGTGGAATTTAGTCGCAAAGACGGGATGTAATTATGGATCCTGTCAGCTTGGTCACGTCAATAAAGGCCGGTATAGCCGCCGGCAAGGCCATCAGTTCTCTATCGAAACAAATTGGCCAATTCTTTGACGGAGCCGACCAGGCTAAAAAGAACCATTCCCGAAAAATGGACAAAAAATTTGTCAGCGTAAACCAAGAAGCTTTATCAACTTGGTCGGATAAAATGGCCTATGAAGAGCAAGAGCGTGAGCTCCAGGAATGGGTGTCAAATACCTATGGGCGCAGCAAATGGCTGGAGCTCCTGAAAATAAGAAAAGAAGTATTAGTCGAAAGGCGTGAGCAGGAAGCCAGAGAGCGTCTAGCAGCCCAGGCAAGGCAAGAAATGACACTGACAGTCGTCTCGATTTTAATACTCCTCCTGGGCGCGTTTGTGGGCGCTGGTTGGTATCTCCAACATTTGGGGTACATCGACGTTAAGGATTACCTAAAATGGTAATGCTGGCAATGCATCATCTGGCCTACGCGCTAGTGTGGTTTCATTTTATACGCCATGACCAGCTTCAGCATTATGTGCTGGATTTTTACCCTGACAAAAAAACGTGTTTGGTGGAACGAGATAAAGCCAAAATATTGGTCACATCTAATTCAATGGTCATCGAATGCATTCGGCTACTGGATGCAGATAATTGAGGTGAAACGTAACAGATGGATTGTTTATAAAAATGGACGGGTTGTCGTCCAGACTTCATGTAAAAAATTAGCAATAAGGATAGCAGAAAATGAACGAACTAGTTCCTGACAAAATGGCTTACCAAACTAATAAACGCCGCATGTCGTACATAGCATTATTTATGATGTGCGCGACGACGGCAGCGACGATCTACGACCCCTCCAGGATGAATGAAGCCTCTGGGGTACTGCAAGTCCAATACCTGGCTTTAAGTGGCCTGGTGGGCGCCTACTTCGCTCTATCGAGCAAAATGTTGGGGAGTAAATCAGAATGATTGGTCAACTAGTTGGAGCGGCAGCTCCTATTCTTGATAAATTTATTGAGGATAAAGATGCAAAAAACAAAATTAAAGCTGAGCTGGAGCAATCTTTAATAGGATTACAAGCGGCCCAGGCAGCCGCTAACGTAGAGCAAGCGAAACATAGTTCACTCTTTGTAGCCGGAGCTCGCCCAGCAATCATGTGGATTTGTGCGCTTGGCTTATTAACTAATTTTTTCCTGATGCCCCTGGCTGAATGGGCAACATCTATCTGGGCTCCAGACACTCCCCTTCCAAGTCTTAATAGCGAAGAATTAATGACCCTAACTTTAGCACTTTTAGGATTAGGAGGAATGAGAAGTTTTGAGAAGTCAAAAGGCGTAGCTAGGGAAAGAATGAAATAATGGAAACTTGGCAAGCAGTTCTACTGACAATGGTCAGCATCAACACAATCGTCAATTGTTGGCGACTATACCTGGAGGCAAAAAAATGAAAGAGAATTGGAACGATTTTTTCGAGATGCTTATTAAACACGAGGGAGGCTTCACGCAGGATGAACGCGACGCTGGCAACAAAGAAGACGGCCACGGCAACCAGGGATCCACTATGCTGGGCGTTACTGCTTACAACTGGGCAAGGTACACCGGCAAGCCAGCTCCTATGGAGGTTATGAAAAAGCTAACCAAGGAAGACGTCAAGCCGTTCTACGAAAAAAACTACTGGACGCCGATACGCGGAAACGACCTTTTCAGTGGCCTGGATTATTCCGTCGCCGACATGGCCGTAAATGCCGGAGTTTCTAGGGGAGCCAAGCTCCTGCAACGTGTCCTGGCGGTTACGCGAGATGGTAAGATCGGTAATCAGACCCTAAAGGCCATGCACGATCACGAACCAAAGGAGCTGATCGAAAAATATTACGATGCCAGAGAGAGCTTTTATCGTAAGCTTGATGATTACAAAATTTTTGGAAGAGGCTGGTCCAGGCGCAATAAAGAAACGCTGGAAAAATCTTTGTCGATGATAAGTTAAAAGGAGCCCTACTGGGGCTCCTTCTTTTGTAATGCTTCTTCTGCCAGTTGCTCGATATACCAGCTCTCTTCGACGTCATTATGTACCTTGGCCGTATCTCTTATCTTTTTTAATGAAGCCTCAAGAGATTTTATTCGTTCCTCAAGCACATCGATTTCAACATCCTTGTGCCGAAAATATTTTTTTAGACACAGTTGCTGTATTGTAGGCATTTAGTCCTCCCTGGGTAAGCCGTACTCTCGGCAGAGGCGCCCGACGTGGGCCAGAGAGATGTTTAAAATTCCTGCAATAGTATCGCGCCTGTTTCCTTTCTTTAGCAATTCATTAACGCGCTCAGCTTGCTTGCTTAGTGTTTCCAGGCTTGGCTTGGGTTCTACTTTCATGCCCCACTTTCGGCGGAGACGCCGGTTTGCCTCTTTAGCATCTGCCTTCATCCTGGCGAGCGGATCCATCTCATTCATCGTCGGCCTCCGCTAAAATCCAATACGGTTTATTACGATAAAATTTTTCTTTGATGTAACCCTTGTCGATTAATGTCCGGACGTGTGGATAGATGCTTTGCCGGCTGGCTCGCTCCTTGCAGACCTGGATCCCGTCAACTTGACCGGTTGCCATGTCTCGGAGCGTCGGGC
>MDSV01059597.1_pt1 | contig 11171 bp, 12 predicted proteins | sample 810851 | NCBI WGS metagenome assembly MDSV01 (sample SAMN05326640, study PRJNA326480) | marine metagenome | isolation source: seawater | place: Atlantic Ocean: North East | collected 2012 | reverse complement strand
TTTGTCGCGTACAGCCCTGAGCGGATCAACCCAGGTGACAAAGTGAACACGGTGGAAACCATCGTAAAGGTTGTGGGGGCTTGCGACGAAAGCACCCTCGACACCGTGGCACAGGCCTACGACCTGGTCGTCCAGGCGGGGACACATCGGGCTCCGAGCATCCGTGTGGCTGAGGCGTCCAAAATCATTGAAAACACCCAGCGTGACGTCAACATCGCCTTGGTGAATGAACTCAGCATCATCTGCGACAAGGTGGGCATCGACACGCTCGACGTGCTTGAGGCCGCCGCCACCAAGTGGAATTTTCAGCATTTCAAACCCGGACTGGTCGGCGGCCATTGCATCGGTGTGGATCCCTACTACCTCACATGGAAAGCCAACAAACTTGGCTACCACGCACGGGTGATCAACAGCGGGCGCTACGTGAACGACAGCATGGGATTTTACGTCGGCAAACAGACGGTCAAACGCCTTTTGGCCAAAGGCATCAACCCATTGGAAGCCAACGTGCTTGTGATGGGCCTGACCTTCAAGGAAAACGTGTCCGACATCCGGAACACCAAAGTCATCGATGTGGTCCGTGAACTGGAGTCCTACAATGTCAAAGTCGATGTGCTCGACCCCAAAGCCGATGCCGCAGAGGTCCACCAGGAATACGACATCGAGCTTGTGGAGGCACCAAGTGAGGAAGGCTACGACGCCGTGGTTGTCGCCGTGAATCATGACGATTTTGAACGTTTCACGAAGAACGAATTCGCCCAATTGCTCAGGAACGACCAAGGCACAGTCATCGACGTGAAAGGGGTGTTCCGCGGCAAGACCGGAGACCTCGATTACTGGAGCCTCTGACCTTACCTTCATCTCAGCATGACAGCGCCCCAAGCCCCACACCAACCTCGGACGTTTCAATCGGTGCTCGTCACCGGTGGCGCAGGGTTCATCGGCTCGCACGTGGTACGCACGTTGCTGCGCAACCACGAAGGGATGCGTGTTGTCAACTTGGATGCCCTGACGTATGCCGGGAATTTGTCCAACCTCCAAGATGTGGAAGGAGACGCGCGGCACACGTTCGTGAAGTGCGACATCCAGGACGGCGTGCTGTTGGCCAAGTTGTTTGAGGAGCACGCGTTCGACGCGGTGGTGCACCTTGCGGCAGAGAGCCACGTGGACCGGAGCATTGAGAATCCTTTGGCCTTTTTGGAGACCAACATCTTGGGAACGGCGGCGCTGTTGAATGCGGCGAAGACGTCGTGGACGTCGCGCGGGTGCATGGACACCTCGTTCTTCTACCACATCAGCACCGATGAGGTGTACGGGTCGTTGGGCGAAGACGGGCTGTTCACCGAGACCACGCCGTACGACCCCCGGTCGCCGTACAGCGCCTCCAAGGCGTCAAGCGACCACGTGGTGCGGGCGTACCACCACACCTACGGCATGCCTGTGGTGATCTCCAACTGCTCCAACAACTACGGCTCGCACCAATTCCCAGAGAAGCTCATCCCATTGATGATTCGCAACATCGTCGAAGGAAGGGAGTTGCCCATCTACGGGGAAGGCGTGAACGTGCGAGATTGGTTGTGGGTGGAGGACCACGCCGCGGCCATCGACATCATCTTGCACCAAGGTTGGGTGGGAGACACTTACAACGTGGGCGGGTTGAACGAGTGGCGCAACATCGATTTGGTCCACAAGTTGATTGAGTTGGTGGACGCCAAACTCGGACGCGAACCTGGACACTCCAAGTCGCTCATCACGTTTGTGAAAGACCGGGCAGGACATGACATGCGTTACGCGATTGACGCGTCGCACTTGGAGGCACGGTTGGGCTGGAAGCCGAGCGTCACATTCGAGGAAGGCTTGGCAGGGACCGTGGATTGGTACCTCGAGAACCAAGATTGGCTGGAAGAAGTGAGGTCAGGCGAGTACCAGAAGTACTACGAGGCGCACTACACGAACCGAGGCTGAACGTCTGGCTGATCAGCCGACTGGGGCGAGTTCCACAACGAGGCCGTCGAGGTCGTCGGCCAAATGGATTTGGCAGCCGAGGCGGCTTTCGTCCGTGACGTGAAACGCTTCGTCAAGCATGTCCTCCTCGTCGTCTGACTTTTCGGGGAGGAAGTGGTCGCTGCGCAGGTACATGTGGCACGAGGCGCACATGGCCATGCCACCGCAGGTGCCTTCCACAGGGAGTTCCGCGCTCTTGCACAGCTCCATCATGTTCATCCCCATGTCGGTGGGGGCGTCGAGTTCGTGGGATTCGCCTTCGCGGTCGACGACCGTCACTTTGATCATGCTCATGCCGCCAAGTTAGAAACCAGCCACGCCGTTCACCGTGGTGTACTTCAACACCAAATTCTTGTCCGGGTAAATGCGCTTGAACGCACTCTGCACCATCAGCGTGGCTTCGTGGAAGCCGCAGAGGATAAGCTTGAGCTTGCCAGGGTAGGTGTTGATGTCTCCGATGGCGTAGATGCCCGGCACGTTGGTGCTGTAATCGAAGGTGTCCACCTCGATGGCGTTCTTGCTGATGTTCAGGTTCCAGTCGGCGATGGGGCCCAGCTTGGGGCTCAGGCCAAACAACGGCACCCAGTGGTCCGTCTCGAGGGTCATCTCGCCCTCGGTCTTGTGCTTGACGGTCAGGGTCTCGAGCTTGCCGTCGCCCTCCGTGCCGACGACTTCAGCGTTGGTCAGGAGACGAACCTTCCCTTGCTCGGCGAGGTCCATGACCTTTTGGACGCTGTCGAGGTGGCCACGGAAGCCGTCGCGGCGGTGCACCAACGTGACTTCGCTGGCGACGCCGTCGGCCAAGAAGATGGTCCAGTCGAGCGCGCTGTCGCCTCCACCGCTGATGACCACGCGCTTGCCACGGTAGAACTCGGGGTCTTTGATGATGTACTCCACCCCCTTGTCCTCGAAGTCGGCGAGGTTGGCGATGGGCGGCTTGCGGGGCTCAAAACACCCCAAACCGCCGGCGATGGCGATGATGGGTGCACGGTGCACCGTGCCACGGTTGGTTGTCAAGATGAACTGGTCTTCCTCGTCCTTGACAATGGTCTCTGCACGCTCTCCCAGGGTGAAGCCAGGCTTGAAGGGCTCCGCCTGCTCCATCAATTGGTCGACCAAGTCGCCTGCCAAAATGCTGGGGTAGGCGGGGATGTCGTAGATGGGCTTTTTGGGGTAGATCTCTGAACATTGCCCACCAGGTTGTGGCAAGGCGTCGATGAGGTGGCAACGCAGCTTGAGCAAGCCCGCTTCGAAGACCGTGAACAAGCCGCATGGGCCTGCACCAATGATAAGAATGTCCGTTTGAATCATGTCGAGGGCAAAAGTACTCTCCCAACAACGCAGGACGTGGGGTGTTCACTCAAGGTTTTGAACCCTGCAACGCACTTTTTGGGAACAGGATTCAGAGGAGGTTGATGGCCTCGATCGCCGTCAACTCAGGCACGGCTTTTTTCAGCGCCGATTCGACACCCCCCTTGAGGGTCATGTTGATCATGGAGCAATTCGCACAAGCCCCCATCAATTCTATGCGCGCAACGAAGTTGTCGGTGATTTCCACCAAACGGATGTCTCCCCCGTCCGCTTCGAGGTAGGGCCGGAGTTCTTGGAGCGTGATTTCCACGCGTTCTTGCACGCTGGGGATTGCCATGTCAAACGTCTTTGCCGAGTTGCTTCAGCAAGTTAGCGACGACAGACCGAAACGCCGCGGCCGCTTCGCCATTCGTTTGAAGGACGGCAGGGCGGCCTGCGTCCCCGGCCTCGCGAATGGTTTGGAGCAACGGCAATTCGCCCAGGAACGGCGCCTCAAGGCTGTCGGCCAATCGCTTCACCCCGTCGCGGCCGAAAATGTGGTACTTCTTCTCCGGCATGTCGGGTGGCACGAAGTAGGCCATGTTCTCCACCATGCCCAGCACCGGGACCTTCAGCTCATCCAAACGGAACATGCCCACGCCCTTCCGAGCGTCGGCCAATGCCACGTCCTGTGGTGTGCTCACAATGACGGCCCCGGAGAGTGGAACCTGCTGCACCAAGGAAAGGTGGATGTCGCCCGTGCCAGGAGGCAAGTCAACAATCATGAAATCAAGCTTGCCCCAGTCGGCGTCACTGAACAACTGGTTGAGCGCCCTGCTGGCCATGGGACCTCGCCATACGATGGCCTGGTCCGGATCGGCGAAAAACCCGATGGACAGAACCTTGACACCGTACTGCTCGACGGGTTCGATTTTGGTCTTGCCTTCCACTTCCACCGGCTGGGGCTTTTCGTCCGCCACGTCGAACATGGTCGGCACGCTCGGGCCGTGGATGTCCGCATCGACCAGACCGACTTTGTAGCCGAGTTGGGCCAACGCGACGGCGAGGTTGGACGACACCGTGCTCTTGCCCACGCCACCTTTGCCTGAAGCGACGGCGATGACGTGCTCCACCCCGGGCAGAACCTTGCGGGTCTCAAGCGTGCGCTCCTCCTGCTTCAGCGGCACCACCTTCACGTCGCACTCCACGGGCTTTCCGAAGGCGCGCTCCAACGCAAACTCAACCGCCTCCTGCATGCGCTTGCGTGCGTGCATCGCAGGGTTGCTGGACTTCACTGTCAGCGTCAGGCCTGCGCCGTGTTCGCCAGCACTGCCTTCCACCTCGACCAATTCAAGGGACACCAAGTCCTTGCCCAACTCCGGTTCAACCACCCCGCGCAACGCGTCGAGGACGGCTTCGTTCGTCCAATTGCTCATGGGTCAAAGTTCGGGAAAGGGGTCCCAAAACACAGCCTCAAAGTCCACAACAAACCCGTCTTTCACCACCACCCCCTCCGCTTCGAGCATGACCTCCATGGGCCGATCCGCCGGGAAGTGAATCGCGCCCGTCAACATGCCTTGGCGGTTGACCACGCGGTGGGCCGGCACGGGAGGCGTCATCCCAAAGCTCTTGTTCAGGATCCAGCCGACACGCCGACTGGCGCGGGCTGCGCCCAAGCATTTGGCCACTGCCCCGTATGAAGTCACCTGACCGCGCGGGATTGCCCGGACCACGTCGAACACTTCTTCCTGGAAATCGCGGGTGGGACGGGTGGATTTGGGTTCAGGCATCGGAGGCATCTTCCTTCCAGGCCGGCGGACGGATCTCCATGAAGTGGATGTTCTTCCCTTCCGACAGCCACCGCTGCTCATAGTAGGTCTTGATCTCCAAGGCCTCTCGCAGGTCGTCGTCGACACCGTCAAGGAATCCGCCGTACACGTCGTCCGAGTCGTGGAGGAAGAGGTAACCGGCCGCCTCGTAGTCCTCCTTGGACAAGGCATACAACAAGGCGCTGTCGGACTTCACCTTCACCGTCCCTTCCGGGGCCAAAAACCGTCGGTACCGCTCGATGAACTTGCCTGAAGTGATGCGCTTGGAACCCTTCTCGTCCTTGGGCTGGGGGTCACTGAACGTCAACCAAAGGTCCGCCACCTCCCCAGGCCCAAAGAACTGGTCGATGAACTCGATGCGCGTGCGCAAGAAGGCCACGTTGGACAAGGACTCCTGGTTGGCCGTCTTGGCCCCACGCCAGAATCGGTGGCCCTTGATGTCGACCCCGATGAAATTGCGGTTGGGCCACTTCCGGGCCAAACCCACAGTGTATTCCCCCTTGCCACATCCGAGCTCCAAGGTGATGGGGTTGGCGTTCTTGAACACGGCCTTGTTCCATTGTCCCTTGTACGGATGGTTGGCGCCTTGCACCGCATCTTGCAGGTCGGGTTCGAAGACGTTGTCCATCTCCGCATTCTCCTCCCATTTCCAAAGTTTGCCCTTGCCCATGCTCGTTGAATTGAGGCGAATTTAGGAACTTGACCTCGACCATGAACGCCCCGGCCTCAGACCGTCCTCAACTGCTGGTGACCTTGCTCGATTGGGGCATGGGACACGCCACGCGAACCTTGCCACTGATCGAGCATGCGGTGGGGTGCGGGTGGCATGTGCATGTGGCCACCAAAGGCACCGCCTTGGCCTGGCTCAAGGGCCACCTCGACCCTGCGTCGCCCTTGACCTTCCACTACAAGCCGGGACCGGAAATCAAGTACGCCAAGCGCGGCAACTTCCTGCGCATTGCAGGCCAAATGCCAGCCTTCGTTGCGCACGTCGAACGCGAACGCACCTGGACATCCAACTTCGTTCAGGCCCACGACATCCACGCCATCTACTCCGACAACTGCTACGGCACGGCGGTTCCAGGCGTGCCGTCCATCTTGATGTCCCACCAACTTCAGGTGCCAACGCCCAAGATCCTCGAAGGCGTGGCCCGAAGCATGGTGGCCCGCTGGGCGAAGGCGTTCGACCAACTTTGGGTGCCAGACACCGAACCTGGACCGCAGTCCCTCAGCGGCCACCTCGCAGCCGCGGAAGTCCATCCCCACACGGAGTATGTCGGCGTGCTGAGCCGTTTGGCCAAACACCGCCAAGACAAACCGCCGCGGACCTGGCACAAAGTCGGCATGGTCAGCGGCCTGGAGCCCCACCGCGGCTTGATGGAAGCGGCCCTGCGCGATTGGATGTCCGACACGAAGAAGCCCTGCCTCGTCATCGCGGGACAACCCGGTGGCGGCGTGCAAGTGGACGGCCACATCACCACTTGGTGCGACCCCAGCGACGCGGAGTTGGCCTCGGCGCTTCAAGAAGCCAACACTGTCGTTTGCCGAAGCGGATACAGCTCGCAGCTGGACTTGGCGGCCCTGGGCACCCGCGCCATCCTCATCCCAACCCCTGGCCAACCCGAGCAAGAAGCGTTGGGGAAGCTGTGGGCATCGCGGTTTGGCTTCACGTGCCTGACCCAAAAACAACTTGAAGCCGAAAACCTGCCCGAGCACGCCACCGGATCTTTGCCCGACGAACCCGCCAACCTTCGCGCGTTGGCCCTGCTCGAACAATGGCTGAACACCCACCAACCTGCCCACACATGAGCGCTCCTTTCACCGAAGACGACATCCGATTCATGAAAATGGCGCTGCAAGAGGCCGAGGCCGCCGCCGCCATCGACGAGGTGCCGGTCGGCGCGGTGATCGTGTCCCAAGGCCAGGTCATCGCACGTGCGCACAACCTGTGTGAACGCCTCAGGGATTTCACCGCCCATGCAGAGATGCAAGCATTCACCAGCGCCTCGGAGTACCTGGGTGGCAAATTCCTCGACAAATGCACACTTTACGTGACGCTTGAGCCGTGTCCGATGTGCGCGGGCGCCGCGTTTTGGACCCGCATTGGCCGTGTGGTTTACGGAGCCAAGGACGACAAGCGCGGCCACTCCAAATTCGACGGCGAACTCACCATGCTCCACCCCAAGACTGAATGTCAAGGCGGGTTGCTGGCGGACGAAGCTTCGGCCCTCTTGACCGCCTTCTTCCGGGCAAAGAGGTGATTCCCACACCTTGCGGGCCCTTACCTTTGGACCATGCTTGAGCTGACACAGGACTTCCTCGACCACCTGCAGGCTCAAATCGAGTCGGGCAAGGACGTGAAGTTGGCGGCGACTTTGGGTGAAATCCACCCCAAGGACGTGGCCGACATCTTCGACGCGCTCAAGCGTGAGGAGACCCTGTACCTCTACCGCTTGCTGGACCCAGACCAACGGTCAGAGGTCATCGCCGAGCTCGAGGAAGACATCCGGGAAGAACTTCTGAGTTCCTTGAGCTCCAAGGAAATTGCCGAGGACGTCATCGAAGGGTTGGAAAGCGACGACGCGGCCGACGCGTTGGCGGACTTGCCCGAGGCCAAAGTCGAAGAAGCCCTCCGCCTCGTGGACGACCAAGTGTCAGCCTCCGACGTTCGGGAATTGCTGAACTATGAAGAGGGCACCGCAGGCGCCTTGATGGCCGTGGAACTCGTGAAAGTCCAGGAGGACTGGACGGTGGCACGTGCCATCCGTGAAATCCGTGCCCAGGCCTCCGACGTCGACAACATTTACACCATCTACGTCGTCGACGAATCTGGCAGGCTCAACGGCCGTCTGTCGCTCAAAAGCCTCCTGCTCAACGCGTCAAGTGCGCGCAGCGTCCTGCGCGACCTCAAGGACGGCGACGACCTCGTCACCGTCCAAGCCGACGAGTCGGAAGAGGTGGTCGTGAAGATGATGGAGCGCTACAACCTCGTGGCCCTGCCTGTGGTCGACGAAGCGGGACTGCTGCTCGGCCGAATCACCATCGACGACGCGGTCGACGTCCTGATTGAAGACGCCGAGCGAGACTACCAGCTCGCCTCCGGGATCTCGGAAGACGTAGAAAGCAAGGACAGTGTATGGGCCCTGACCCGGGCACGACTTCCATGGCTCCTCATTGGACTCGGCGGCGGCATCGGCGGCGCCTATGTCATCGGCGCCTTCGACATCGAAAACAACCCCGAGATGGCTCTCTTCATCCCGCTCATCGCGGCGATGGGAGGCAACGTCGGCGTGCAATCCTCAGCCATCGTGGTCCAGGGATTGGCTTCCGCCAACGTGAACATGGGCAACCTCGTGGGTCGCTTGCTGAAGGAACTGAGCGTGGGCCTCGTGAACGGATTGATTTGCTCCGCGGTCATTCTGTTCACCAGCGTCGCGCTCGGATTTGGGTGGACCCTCAGCACCACCGTCAGCGCGTCCCTGCTCTGTGTGATCGTCTTTGCCGCGCTTTTTGGGGCGTTCGTGCCTCTGATGCTGGACAAGCGGAACATTGACCCCGCTTTGGCCACAGGCCCCTTCATCACGACCGCCAACGACATCATGGGGCTGGTTATTTACTTCAGCATCGGCTCGTTCGTGGCGAGCCTCATGGCCTGACGCGAATGGCACGCGGGGCGGACTTCCACGTTTGGTTTCTCGACACGGTGCACCCGGTCCTCCAAGCGCGGCTTGAAGCGGCCGGCATGGTGTGCCATGACGCGACGACCCTGAGCCGGAAGAAGTTGCTTGCCGCAGCCCAAACCACGCCCGTCCACGCCCTCGTGCTTCGCAGCCGAATCCGGTTGACGGCCGAGCTCCTGCACGCCTTGCCTGACTTGAAGTGGATCGCGCGCAGCGGATCAGGGCTTGAAAACATCGACCTCGACGCCGCAGCCAAGCTGGGCGTCAAGGTACACAGCAGTCCCGAGGGCAACCGCGATGCCGTGGCCGAGCACGCCACAGGACTTCTGCTGAACCTCCTCAACCACATCCAATCCGGCGATGCCACGATTCGGGAACGCCAGTGGTTGAGGGAAGCCCACAGGGGCCGTGAATTGAAGAGCATGACCGTGGGCATCGTGGGGTACGGCCACATGGGCCACGCCTTCGCCCAACGCTTGGGCGGCTTCGGCTGCCGGGTCCTCGCCTACGACAAGCACAAGGAGGGCTGGGGCGACAATCCTTCCATCATGTGCCCGCTTTCCCACGTGACACCTGCTTCGTTGGAAACACTTCAGGCCGAGGCGGACGTTGTGAGTCTGCACTTGCCCTGGACCGAGGAAACCAAGGGCTTGGTGGATGCCGCGTGGCTGGCCAAGTGGGCCAAGCCCATCGTGCTGCTCAACACCGCGCGCGGGCCCATTGTGCGCACCGCGTCTCTTCTCGACGCCCTCGACGCAGGCAAGGTCTGGCGGGCAGGCCTCGACGTGTTGGAATTTGAAGGGCGGTCTCTTGAGTCCCTGTCCGAGATCACCGACCCCGAGGCCAGGGCGGCTTTTCAGCGCCTCCTGAACGACCGTCGCGTGCTTTTGACGCCGCATGTGGCGGGATGGACGGAAGAGAGCTTGGTGAAGCTCAGTGCGGTCCTGGCCGACAAAATCTTGGGTTGACAACGCTGGACCTCGTTTGCTTGAGGACACAAAAAGCCCCGGCTGGTGGCCAGGGCTTTTCACATTCGGGTTGGGTTCGAATCAGTATTCCGCGCTTCCAGTGCGGTCGCGGCTAGACGCCGAGTAGAGCACCTTCAGGGCCGACGCCTTCCGAAGCTCCTGCTTCACCGAGGTCACCACACCCATCTTGGTGTCTTTGTCAACCTTCAACGACACCCACATCTTGCTTTGCTCCGCTTCAGCGAGGGTGGTGCGCTCCTTGACGATCCAATCTTGGATGACGCCTGCGTTGGAGAACTGGTCGTTGAGCTGCACCACAGGCTCTGTGCCGTAGCGGCGGTCCATCGGGGGTCCGATGTTCACGTAGCGGATGAGGTGCTTCTTCTCGATTTTGTACAGCTCCGAGGCTTCTGGACGGATCACACGAACCTTTTCCTCCTCAGTCCGCAGCACCGTGGCCACCATGAAGAAAAAGAGCAACATGAACACGATGTCTGGAAGAGATGCCGTCGAGATGGTCCCCATTTCACGCTTGCCTCCTTTGCGAAACTTTCCCATGATCAGTAGTAGTTGGCGCTGGCGTCGCGTGGCTCCGCCTCGGAAATCCGCTGCGGGTACACCGAACGTACGGCGGTGATTTTATCCAGAGTCTTCTTGTCCTCTTTGTTGCGGTCGTAGATGTCTTCCATCTGAGAGTAGCTCATGCCAAACTTCTCCAACGCCAACTCGTCACGCAGCTCGTTCACCGCAGACTGCAATTCGTTCTGAACCGAGAGGTACGTGTTGTAAGTGGTGTTGTTGTCGTTCTGCATGGAAATCAAGGCCGACGAAGGGAGCTCCTTGTAGTCGCCGCCCAACAATTCGATGGTGGTCAGCTTTTGGCGCCAATTGTCGAGCACCTTGCCAAACGCATCTTTCTTTCTGTCGGTGTCGGCGGCCACGACAAACTGTTCGTACTCGGCGATGCGCAGCCTGACTTCGCCCTTCCGCACCCACACGCGCTCGGGGAACGCCGCGTTGGTCTTGCCGTTGGCGCCGGTCACCATGATCACTTCACGGTTGCGGCTCACGGTTTGAGGCCCCACGGGGTGGGACATCACGCCGTCGCCGGTCGCGATGAGGAAGTTCTTGGCCTTGTCCTTCAGTTGTTCCAAGTCCAGGGGCTCACCCTCCACCAGCAACTGGTCGAGGAAGTTCACCTTCACATTGAAGACGTTCTGCTCCTTGGCTTGAGGCACGTCAATGTCTGGCGGAACCGGCGGCGGAAGTTGACGCTTGATGCCCTCGTCTGAATCGATGGTGGTGGTCACCAACCAAAAGATCAAGAGCAAAAACGCGATGTCCGCCATCGAGCCTGCATTGATTTCTTGCAATTCGCGGCGTGCCATGGAACTTACTTG
>MDSV01204264.1_pt1 | contig 11173 bp, 10 predicted proteins | sample 810851 | NCBI WGS metagenome assembly MDSV01 (sample SAMN05326640, study PRJNA326480) | marine metagenome | isolation source: seawater | place: Atlantic Ocean: North East | collected 2012 | reverse complement strand
AGTGTATTTTTGCGAGACTTAAATCAGCTAGTTTCTCTCTTAGTTACTATCTGGTTCTTTCTCACCCCAATCATTTACCCAATTTCTCTCATTAAAGATGAAGCAATCACGAACCTCTTTCTATTAAACCCCATGCATAGTTTTGTATCTCTCTACCGCGGGATTGTTTTACTAGGAGAGTTTTCATACCTGAACCTCATGATTGTTGTTCCAGTATCGATTTGCAGCTACATCCTGGGAGGTTGGTTTTTCATAAAAATAAAACATGCGTTTGGTGATGTTCTCTAGTCTAGAGGTGAAAATATGTCTCGAGTAATCGTTGAAAACGTTTCGAAGCATTTTAAGATGTATAAGCGTCCTCAAGACAGATTGACTGAGATACTTTTACGCAAGCAAAAGCACGAGGTATTCAATGTTTTAAGCGATATTTCTTTTGCCGTCGAAGATGGGCAAAGTTTGGGCATCATAGGGGTAAATGGTGCCGGCAAATCCACGTTACTTAAAATACTTGCCGGGACACTCCAAGTATCCAGCGGACAGTTTCAAATGTTAGGGCAAGTCGCCGCTTTACTCGAATTAGGCGCTGGATTCCATCCAGAATTCAGTGGTAGAAAAAATATTTACCTTAACGCCTCTCTGTTGGGTGTTCCAGAGCAAAATATTCTTGAACTTGAAAACGACATTATAGAGTTTTCGGAACTGCGTAAATTTATAGACCGTCCCGTAAAGACTTATTCCTCTGGAATGTATGTCAGACTTGCATTCTCTATAGCCACTATGGTCAGACCTGACATCCTCATTATCGATGAAGCCTTATCTGTCGGCGATCTTACCTTCCAAAAAAAATGTGTTCAACATATGAATGAGTTTAAACGGCTGAACAAAACATTAGTTTTTTGCAGTCACTCTATGTTTCATGTTCAAGAGCTTTGCGAAAAGGCAATATGGCTCGACAGGGGCCAAATAAGAGAGATTGGAGACAGTGATAAGGTTGTCGGACACTATGAGGACTTCTGTAATAGTAAAAAGGTTTATAACAATATATCTGATGACCCCCATGAAGAAAAGGGGACAAGCAACTCAGCACCTAAGTCAACAAAAAAACTCCCAGATTGCAAAATTAACGCACTATCCGTCTTATTGGATGATGGACGGGAAGCTACCACACTCTCTCCGTTAGGGGATTACATTCTAGAAATGAAGATCGAAGTCCTGAAAGATAATATCGAGGGAAACTTTGGCTTCGCGTTTATGAAGTCTGCAGAAGAGCCAGTTGCATCTTTTCTTACTACCGATATTAAGGAGATCGATAAAGGGCCTTTCAGAAAAGGCGATACATTTACAGTTTCTCTGGCCATTAAGGGTCTGCCCATGAGAGTCGGTGATTTTTATGTGCTCGGAGGTCTGGCTGACAAAAGTGGATTACTCTGGTACGAACAAAAGTTCAGCAAGCTTTTTCATGTCGAGATTAATAAAGGGGTTGGGCCCCTCATCATGGATTCAAAGTGGTCTGTAAAGAAAGACTAGCTTTACTTAAAATTATATTCATTTTCTTGTAACCGAGAGGGCGCTGAATCCGGAAGCTCACCATATGGATCGATTCGCAAAATTTTTGGAAGCTCGCTAAAACCTGAAATTTCAATAATTTCCATGAAGGCCTGAGCGGGCAAAGGTGTCTCAGAATTAACCTCATCTGCCTCTGGCTGATTAATCGCGTCTGAGTCAAATCGCTGGTCATTAAAATAAGCATAAATACTGTAGTAATTTGAGGTAGCGTTTCCAACCCATGGAGAAAGTTCTTGTAGTTCTTCAAATGGAACTATCTCAGCTATTTCTGCTCGATTGTTTATGTCTTCAATTTGTCGGTAAGCGATAATATTCTCTATAAGTCCACTGTTTAATCCAGGCAACAATTCCATTGCTTCTCGAGTTGCCAGATTAAGATTAACGGTGCGAGCATTACCGTAAATCGTGAATGCGGCCTGCAAATTCACGCCTTCAAATAATTCTGCAAAGCCTCGAATGTGAAGAAGCTCCTCAACTGTATCAAGCTCGGGGTTGTTTCGAGGGGTATAGCCTATGTCTAGGCTGCTGTAGTATTCACCCTCCGCTCCATTGAGGCCTTCTAAATCATTTAGGTCAGTCCAGTCTGTCCAAGCAGCGAGTAAATCTTGCACCTCAGCCGGATCAGCGTCTTGACCGCCTAATCTATTCTCGATTAGCAACTGCATGTTTCGCCGAGGGATCCGATTTATATTTATTTTACCAGCATGATCGTAGATTCGAACGACTACGTTTTGGTCCTTTGGATAATTCAAATTCAGTTTCTGACCATTAAAGCGGAAAGCGGGAGTTCTAATCTCGCCTTCCGCACTTTCTTCTAATTGCTCTCCTATCGGCCTAGGCATCTGTTCTAAAATTAGCTCCATTTCTGCATGACTTACAGCGCTTTGTATGACGAGTCTGCCAGTCGAAGCGTCTCTGTTATTAGAAACCGTAATAGCAGACAAGCGCACCGCACTAGCCATAGCTGTTACCAGTACGGTCAATAACACTGAAGCCCATAAAACAATTATTAGTACAGCACCTCTTTGTCTGACGATTAGTTTCACTTTAGATCTCTTACAGGTCCAGCCGCTCCAAGTCATTAGGTCGAATACTGCGATGTTCGTTATTCCGAATTCTAGCTACTATTTCAAGCTCTTCACCCTGATTGGCATTTGGAATGAGCCTGACGTATACAGCTAGAGGTAAACCCAAGAGTTCTTGGGCTTCCCAACCATCTGTCCAGATCTTATTCTGGTCAAGGTCTTCATACAGATATCTAAACTCAAGATCGTACCCAGGAAAGAGAAGCACCGAATTTGACTCTTCTAATCTTTGAGTAGGGTTATCGCTAAATGCTGGCGTAAGTCTTAAATAAGCACCCTCTCCTGAATCTTCGAATAGCTCCCATACTGTGAGCCCTGGTGAGCGCTGCGGTGATACCGTAGAGACCCAGCTCAGATAGTCGCTTTCTCCAGTAAAGTAAATTTGCCTATTTAATGTCTCTTCATTGGTAAAACTGTGGGGGAAAGCGCCATGTAGCGCACGATCCAATTGCAATAATGCCAGCGAAACCTCTAGGTTTTCGTCCAGAGAGTTTGAGCTTCGATTCCAATCTCCTGCAACGATAAACACGCTAGAGCTTAATAATCCTAGAAGTAAAGTGGTTAACCCTAGTGCTAAAACAACCTCTATAAGTGTAAAACCCTGGCTTTGTCGATAACTCAAATACACATTAAGAGCCTATTGTGGAAGGTTTAACTGGACCCAGCGACTACCAACAAATTGTTCGTCTCGACTATCATCGATAATTTGATATCTTTGAAGAGCATATTGCATTGGTTCAGTTTTTCTTAGAGGGTCGTCGAGTATTTCTAACGAACGAATTTCAAAAACATCATCCTTTAGAATTTCTTCCACCTCTCTAAATTCATTCTGTAAAAGCGCAAAATTAGTAACGGCGCGAACGCGAGAGGCGTAAAGAAGATGTTCCTCTGACCTCCAAGAAAGTTGTTTACTTATGCCCAACAAAGAAAACAATCCTCCCAAAATAAAACCAGAAATTGCAAGGGCAACAATAACCTCTAATAAAGTAAACCCGCTTTGCTTTTTAATTCTCATTTTCTATCGACACTTCTCCGGAAAAGGAATTAATCATAATTTTACTTTCCCTTTCTTCAAAACGTAAAAAAATTGTCCCTCCACTACTGCCCCCTTCTGGGTAAAAAACAACTTCAATTTTTTCTTCCACTTCGAAATCGACATCGGTGTCATCTATGAATCTTATTGACCCATAGCTAAACTCCCAGCGGCCCACTGCAGCTAATGATTGGGGCGCGGCGGCCTCAGCAATCGGTACAGCATAAATTTCGATTGACGCGGGCTGACCCTGAACAACCGCAGTTCTTTTAGCAAAATTTAGGAGCGAAACTGCTTGGCGTACCTGTGCACTAAATGTTCTAGACTCTAAATTACCGACATTAGGAAAAACGAGAATGCTTGCTAAACCAATAAGAGTAAGAACTAAAATAATCTCAAGAAGCGTGAATCCAGCGCTTCGGGAGTATGGATGATACTTCGAGATGCTCTTATTGGAGGCCAACGTCAGCGTCATCACCTTCACCACCGCGCTCTCCATCAGGACCGTAAGAGACTAATGTGAATTGTCTACCGTCGGATTCATAGACATATTCATATCCCCATGGGTCTAAAGGTACTTCCCTACGCAGATAAGGCCCGTTCCACGAAGCCCTGCTTAAACTATTTTCTCTCAAACCATCCAGAGAGTCCGGATATTCGCCTACGTCAAGCCGATGTGTATCCAGAGCGGCCTCAAGGGCTGCGATCTGTGATAGAGCAGCATCACGCTGGGCCCCAGCTTGTTGATTAAATATGTTTGGGGCAACCATGACAGCCAACATACCGATGATTGCCATAACTACCAAAATTTCTATTAAGGTAAACCCGTTGCTCAAATGGAAATCATTGTTATAAAGTTTTTTTCGTAACATAAATTTACCCTCAGAGGTGTGTTACTAAAATATCAGCAATTGTGAGATAGCTTAACCTCAGATATTTGCTTCTTCAAAAAGGCCAGACGCTAATTCAAAACGGTCTAGAATATCTGAATACTGGCTTCCAGCTTGATCATTTAGGTCAATAATTTCTGGTCTAAGAACTATAAATAGCTCCCTTCTTTCTAGATTGTCCTGCTGGTAAGAAAATAAGTTACCTAAGCCCGGCACTCGATTAAGCAAAGGCACTCCGGTGTTAAGGGCCTCCGTATCCGTCTGAATTAGGCCTCCTAGGACAATGTTTTCTCCATTTTTCACTACAACTGTAGTCGTGATTTCTTGATTGTTAAAAACTGGGTTATTGTTAATGCCAGATGCACTATTATCAACTGAACGAAGCGTTTGGTTAATTATTAAGTTGACCACACCATCTTCGTTAATCTGAGGTGTTATCAATAACCCAATACCAGTGTCGCGATATTGAATATTAGTCGTAGACAAGCCTCCAGCACTTATGGACTCTCCTGCCTCAACAGGCACTTCGGCGCCAATTTGTATCTCCCCTTCCTGATTATTCCCTACAGTGAGCGAAGGTCGAGCCAACAACTGTACTTCATTATTTTGTGCGATCGCCTCGAGAGTAGCGTCAACCCTTGCCGAGCCATCAATAAAGCTTCTCGTAAACATCAAACCATTAAGATTAGGAGCAAAGTCAGTCATCGTGTTACTCGAAATAGGATTCAGAGTGTTACCCGCAACTCGGCTCCAATCGACACCGAAACGAGTATCATCTGTTAATGTTATCTGCGCGATAACAGCATTAACCATTACCTGCAGCGGCACAACATCCAACTGACTAATAGTTGTCAATAACTGTCTATAGTCTCTTGCAGTAGAACGAATCAAGAGGCTGTTCGTTGCCTCGTCAGCAACAATTTTAACAGTCAGATTTGCCGAAACAGCAGCGGTTGTCGACCCTCCCGTAATATTTGGGGGCGACTGCTCTGTCTCTATGGATACAGCTTGATCAGCCTCGCCGGCCAGAGCACTTGAAATGCTTGAAGGTTCTGCGCGCGCAACATCGGGGGGTGAAAAAACATCATCATCTTCTTCAAAAACTGTAGAGAGGGTTTCTGCTAACTCGATAGCATCCAGGTTTTTCACCTTATACATGAATAGTTGTTCAACTTGTTCTTGGCTATCTGCATCAAGAATTTGGACCCATCTAGTGATTTCTTCAAAGCCTCTGGCAGCAGGAGCTGTAACCAACAAGGCGTTAATACGTTCAATACCCCGTACTTGGTAAGAAGGACTAGCGCCCTCTATTAGGCTAAGGATTTCGGTTAGCTCGTCAGCTACCTCGCTAGCGTTCGCATTACTTAACCGGTAAAGGTGTATTCCTTGATTCGAGAACGGATCCGCATCGATCAGCGTCAGTAACTCATTTGCGCGCTGCAGGAGGAAGTCTGAGGCTGTAATCATCAGTAAGTCCCGGGCTCCAAGCTGACTCACACTTCCCTCTGGCGCTAAGAAAGGCTCAAGAGTCTGAACGGCTGTGTCTGCAGAAACATAAGCTAAAGGTGTGACTTGCATAACCTCCGCCCTTCCCTCATCAGTTACAGAATTAGGGCCAACAATATCAGGTGGTATCTCAGAATTTATTCTGCGAGCGTTGTAAACATCTCCGACACGTTCCAGAAAGACGCCAGCATCTCTTGTTAATAACCTAATTAATGGCCAGATGTCATCTCTTTGCAAAGGCCTTTCAGGAGAGGTTCTGATACTGATTCGGTTGTCTATTGATGGGTCGATAAGTATAGATATGTCCAATATATCCGCAAGTTGCTCAAGGACAAGTCTTAAGTCCGCCTGCTCATAATTTAATTCGACTATATCCGGCTCATCAACATTTAAAGGTGTTGGTACCGGTTCCGAAAACCCTGAGTATGTGAACGATTGTCCATCACGATTTATCTCGTCAATTATGCTTTGAGATCCGACGGAGTCTACTATAGAAATTACGGGAATCTCTTCTAAGTTACTTGACGATAATTCACTAGTTGTTTGATCCGGTTCTGAATAGATTTCAGGTGAGGACACTTGTTCAGGGTTCGTGCCAAGAACCGCGCAAGACTGTAATGTTACAAGCCCTATTATGCGTAAGGTTAATTTAGCCAACTCACAACTGGGAACTTTGTTCTCATTCCTAACTACTGTCACTTTACTCTCCAAATCTAAAAATCCACTGCATTCATGCTAAAGACTGCCGAGAGCATTGTGATCGTGATGCCCCCAACCGCTATAGCAAGAAAAATTATTAAAGCCGGCTGCAATGCTGAAACGATAGCCGACATCTGATTACGCACAAAGTTGTCAAAAGTATCTGCTGATTTCAGCAATATAGTGGAGGTACGACCAGACTCTTCTCCTACCGCAACCAGTTGATGCAGAAGGACTGGGAAAATTCCTGTCTTTTCCAGAGAAAGGCCTAAGCCAGCTCCTCCACGAACATCCTCCTCTACCTGATCCAGTTGGCTTACTAAAAATGAATTTAGAACGACCTCTTTCGAAACTATCAATCCTCGAATTAAAGGTATACCTGCCCCCAAAAGAGCGCCTAAAGTTCTAGCAAATATAGCGCTCTCTTTGTACAAAATAAGCGCCCCTATTAATGGCAAGGACAAAAGGAATTCATCCTTACGCATTTTACTATGGTTGTCGTGATCTAAGCGTTGCCAAAAAATGATCGCCAATGCAACCGCTAATATCATGAAAATGCCATAAGCCTGAATGAACCCGCTTAAATTAAGCAAGAAGGCGGCTGAAGACGGAATCTCCGAGCCAGAGTCCTCAAACATGACTGCGAACTGCGGCACAACAAAGACTAGAAGAAGAAGCACAGAAATTATTCCAGTTGCGAGCAATACAACTGGATAAATCATCGCAGAAATAATCTCTTGACGAGTCTTAGCGCTAGTCTCTAAAAACTCGGCTAGGTCAGGCAAAAGTTCGTGCAAAATGCCGCCCTCTTCTCCTGCTCTGATAATGTTTATATACATTTTTGAGAAAACTGTGGGGTGCGCTTCCATGGCATTAGCGAGACTTTTACCTTCTTTTAAATCACCTAACAAATTTAGCACTAAATTCTTCATCGCCGCAGACTCAGTAATTCCATCGAGAAGTCGAAGAGCTCTATCAAGGGGTATCCTTGCTTCGACTAGTGTGCACAAGCCATTTGTAAAATCTAATAGGTCTCTGTTAGAGATTTTTTTGCGACGAGTGGATTCTTGGCTCTTTTTGGATTTCCCAATTTTAATAGGCGTCAGCTTCCTGCCCTTTAATATCCTAATCGCCTCTCTTTCAGATTCGGCATTGACCTGGCCAATCTGAATCTTCCCTTGACTATCAAATGCCTGATATTTGAAAAATGTCAGATTCATGCGGACCTCGTTACCCGGACAATTTCTTCTGGGGTGGTAAGTCCAGCTTTTAATTTTTCTAACGCATCCTCTCTAAGAGTCTGCATACCCTCGGTAATTGCTTGATCTCTAATCACGTTTGCGTCAGCATCATTAGCGATGTGATGACGAATTGCATCACTCATCAATAAAAGCTCATAAAGTCCGACCCTACCTTTATAACCAGTATTGCCGCAACGCTCACAACCCGGCCCTCGCCTTATATTAGGACATGCCCCGGTTTGAATACCGAGTACTGAAGCCTCATCTTGGGTGATGTCTACTGATTCTGAGCAATCGGTACAAACTCTTCTAACTAGACGCTGTGCTTGTATAGCAAGCAAGCTGGAACTGATTAAATATCCCTCAACTCCCATATCTTGCAGGCGAGTTACAGCACCCGCGGCATCGTTAGTGTGCAAAGTCGAAAAAACCAGGTGGCCCGTGAGCGCAGACTCAATAGAAATTTCAGCAGTCTCATGGTCACGAATTTCTCCGACCATCAATACATCAGGGTCTTGGCGGACAATAGAACGTAACCCCGCTGCAAAATTTAACCCGATAGAAGCATTTGCCTGAATTTGGGTTATCCCTTCAAGCTGGTATTCGACGGGGTCTTCAACCGTAATGATTTTCTGGCGCTCACTATTTATCTTCTCCAAAGTGGCATATAGAGTCGTAGTTTTGCCCGAACCTGTTGGACCCGTAATCAGAATCATTCCATGCGGCTGATTAATAATTCTCTGATAATCGGTAAGAACATTTCTAGGCATGCCTAGCTGCACCAAACCTACAGAAGTATCCGATCGATCGAGAATCCTGAGTACTATTGATTCCCCATGGACACCTGGCAAAGTTGAGACACGCATGTCTAAGTCCTTACTTCCAACTCGATAATTTATTCGACCATCTTGAGGCAATCGCTTCTCACCTATATCAAGTTTTGCCATGAGCTTTAAACGAGAAGCCACCGCTGTATGAATGCGAACAGGCAACCGCTCTATCCTGGTCATAATTCCGTCTACCCGACAACGCACATCCAAGTAATTTTCATTAGGCTCAAAATGAATGTCGCTGGAATTTAAATCTAGCGAACGAGCAAATAAATGATTAACCAACCGAATAATGGGCGCCTCAGAAGCAAGGTCGGCAAGCCCTTCATCGTCTTCAAATCCTGAAACAAAAACCTCCGCTTCCTCACCCTCTATTTGCGGGGAAAGTTCAGCCCGCCAATATTTACTGAGTCTCCTTACCTCTTCATCCGCGCCCAACTTAAAACGGACAAGCTGGCCGATTATGAACCGAACTTTTGTTCGTAACTCTTCACTTGGAATTTGGTTACAGATTAGTTCTCCACTCTCCTCAAAATCTTGAGCCGGAGCCATACCATCAGGCTCCAATAACTGGGAGAAAACCGGCAAAGTAATAGGGGAAAAGTTCACTAATTTTAAAGCCTACCGCCGGCTTTCCTCCTCAATAACCAACCCCTCGCTCCTTGCAAAGCCGACGACGATGATATCTCCGGTGTATTGAGACCTTGTCCGATTTATAGAAAAGTCTTTAACGTACAATCTTGGAACGGAATCACTTAAACCTTCCAAGAACCCAACGGCGTTATTCGCGCTGTCTGTTCTGAAGGACATTTCCTGGCTAATCATTAACCAATCCTCCGTCTGTAAACGCTCGGCTAGCCGGGTTGAGCCAACGATGATTGATGACTCCCTAGCATATCTGGATAAAAGGCTTTGTAACTCCGCTTCTACTAACGGAATTGTGTCGCCGTCAAAGATTTGTTGCTCTAACTGCTTAGCTCTTTCCTCTATATCAATACGTCTTTCTCTCCAACTTAGCGAATTATCAAAAAGACTTCGCTCTCGCTCAATGTCCAATAAAACCTGCTCTATGTTTCTCTCTCTTTCCAAGTAGATTGATTGAACAGCTGGCAGAACTATCGTGCCAGAAAAGATTACTGTTACGATTAGTGCTGCGTAAACTAAGTTCCTCTCTCGTTGACTAAATTGCATAATCAAAGTCAATCCTCAGGAAAGTATCTAACCATGTAAGCCTCAAAGTTTACGGGGCTCAAACGTAAATCAATGTAATACCTTGTGTTGCTTGTAGCTCTTGAAAAAAGTACCTCCGTGAAGAGCGGATCTTGCTCGAGTTTTTGGAGGATAGCTTGGGGGTCTGAACTCGTTCCCTGTAACTTAATTAGGCCTTCTGAAACTTCCATTGAAGAAAGCCTCTCCGGACTCAGCACGTTTTGCAGGGTAAACATTGCTTGTCTCAAGCGCTGTTCTGGAAAATCATTTAACGGTCCCCACTGAGTTTCAAAATTCACCACCGCTAATTGGTCCCTCCTCGCTTCTTGCGACATTATACTAGTCGCTTCCAAAGACATAGCGGCTTGCCTAAACTCAATCGACTGCAATAGAAACGGAGATGCTGCCAAACACAAAAGAGCTATTGATGTAGCCGCAGCGAAGATCATTTTTCGGCCCTTTTCTATCTTTTTACGCACATCGACAGCACCCGAAGGATAAAAGCTATAGTTACTCTCAATATTATTTGCATAAAACCGGTTCAGCTTTTCAAAATTATCTACTTCGTGAAGTGGAGTAGTTTGATACTCAGAAAGGGTGGCTCTCCATTGCTCATCAAGCTCCTCCTGACCTAAATCAATTTTATGCACTTGCTGCCATGCTTTTAATCTGCCATCGTCAAAAATTACAAGAGTTTCATTAAACTCATCTCGCTCCAAAACTCCGCTTGATACATCTTCAAACTCAATTGCTAGAATGCGGGGCTTTATAGCAGCTAAAAATAATCCTTGTTGCTTAAAAGCTGTAAACAGATTATCCAGCCTTTCCTGGTCATGCCACAAAACTATAGTTTCCTCATCAGCGTCTGACTTTGAAGAATCAAAAGCAATAGCAACAGGCTTTTCAAGTGACGGCAAGATTTCTTCCGCTTGAAGTCTTAGAGCTGAAGTCAAACTTTCTTTGGGAAGATCAGGCAGCGCATGGCGAGTGGAGAGGAAGTCTCCCGAAGGGAGAAGTAGCTGAATTGATACTTGATCTTGCCTGTGGCCTAGTAATTTTTTGCTCTCAACTGCCAATTCATCAAAACAGAAATCGTCACTGAGTTGGTCAGATT